>Ga0209415_10010037_pt1 | contig 16172 bp, 13 predicted proteins | sample PeaSoiSIISIP2007_FD_187696 | JGI IMG/M metagenome (GOLD analysis project Ga0209415, IMG submission 187696) | Peat soil microbial communities from Weissenstadt, Germany - SII-SIP-2007 (SPAdes) (version 2) | ecosystem: Environmental > Terrestrial > Soil > Wetlands > Peat | place: Germany...
ACATGTACCCGCCGGCGCGGAGGCGTTCGAACGAGGCTTCGCTCTCGTGGTCCATCGTGCGGCCGGCCCGTTCGGGCACGCGCGTCGCACGCAGTTCGGCGATGATCGCCTCGATCGTGTCGGCGGTGCTGTCGATCGGCACCGTGATGTTCTTCTCGCCGAGCGAGCGGTAGCGTTTGCCGCCGCGCGCCAGATAGAGCGGAACGTACGGGATGCGCTCCCGCCGCGTGTACTCCCAGATGTCGAGCTCGGTCCACGACAGCAACGGGTGCACGCGCAGATGCGCGCCGTCCGGCACGCTGGTCGTGTAGTAACCCCAGAACTCCGGCGGCTGCTCCTTCACGTCCCAGGTTCCGTCGATGCGGCGCGGGCTGAACACGCGCTCCTTCGCGCGCATGGCCTGCTCGTCGCGCCGGATGCCGACGATCACCGCATCAAACTTCTGCTCGCGCAACATCGTACGCAGGCCTTCGGTCTTGCGCGCGGCCGCGCGCGTCGCCGGCGGCAGCGTCTGGTCGACCTCGCTCTCGGGCGGGCAGATCTGCGCGAAGTAGTCCACCTGCCACTTCTCGATCAGCTCGTCGCGAAACGCGTAGACTTCCGGCAGCTCCATGAACGTTTCGAGCAGCACCATCGGGAAGGGCACGCGGCCCAGAAAGGCCTTGCGCGCCATCCAGAGCAACGCGGTCGAATCTTTGCCGATCGACCACAACATGCACGGCTTCGCGCTCGCGCGATACGCTTCGCGCAAGATCGTAATGGTTTCGGCCTCCAGGCGGTCCAGGGAATCCACGGTTGGCGTCTCGTTTCTGTTTCGGTAGCCGGGATCACTTGGAGCGTGAAAGCGCCGACCAGAGTATCTTCGTTATATGTCCGTCGCTTCAGGCAACATGTATGCCGCACTCCAGCTTGTCGAAACCCGACCAGCGGCCGGCCCGGGCATGTTCGCCCGGCGCGACGCGGCGCGTGCAGTGAACGCACCCGATACTCGGATAACCGTCGAAATGCAGCGTGTTCACCGGAACGTCGTGCGCCTGCACGTAGGTCCAGATTTCGGCTTCGGTCCAGTCCGCGAGCGGAGCGACCCGCACGATCTGCGCGGTCTCGTCCCAGGACTGCACCGGGATCGCGGTGCGCGTCACGCTTTGATCGCGCCGTACCGCGGTCAGCCAGGCGTCGAAGCCCTGGAGGTAGCTGCGGAGTGGCTCCACCTTGCGCAGACCGCAGCATGCATCGGGGTCGCGCGCCCACAACGCGTCGCCGTAGACGGCGTTCTGCACCGCCACGCTTTGCGCCGGGCGAACGCGCTCGACCGTGATCCCGTAGCGGCGCTCGGCACGCTCGAGCAAGGCGTAGGTTTCGGGGAACAGCAGCTCGGTATCGATGACGAACACGTTGAGCTGGGGCTCGACCCGCAGCGCGAGATCCAGCAGCACCATCCCCGAGGGTCCGCCGAACGAGCACGAGAGCGTGGTGCGACCGGGGTAGGTATCGATGGTCCGTTGGATCGTGTCGTTCGCGAGGTCGACGTTGGCGGCGAGATCGGTGAAAATTGGAGGGACTCCTGGCCCCATATATATCGGGTGCCGAGCGGGCGAAAATGAAGCGACCCCCGCTAAGGCGAGGGTCGCACGATGGTCGCGGGGGTATTCCCCCTCAGCCTAGTGCAGCACCGCGCCCGATCGCCGAACAGCGACAGGTGGCTTCGGGGGCCGGACAACACCAGGGACGGAGCATCGCCCGGGAGCATACCACATTGCAAGTGGACCGGTCAACCGGAGCAGCCGCCTTTTCGAGCAAGCGTATGCCCCTAGCGTTCATCGGTCACGGCGCCGTGCGGCTCCGGCGCGCGGAAGCCGAGGCCGAGCGGGCGCATTCGATCGCGTGAGCCTGCCGCTGGGAATTCTCGACCAGTCTCCGGTCGTCGCCGGCGCCGACGCGGAAGATGCAATCGCCGCCACGATCGCGCTCGTGCGCCGCGCCGAAGCCCTCGGCTTCCACCGCTACTGGTTCGCCGAACATCACGGCCGCAAGAACAACTTCACCAGCGCTTCGCCCGAACTGATGATCGCGCGCCTCGCGGCGGAAACGCAGCGCATTCGCCTGGGCAGCGGCGGCGTGCTGCTCTCGCACTACAGCCCGCTCAAGGTCGCCGAAAACTTCCGCTTGCTCGAAACGCTCGCGCCGCACCGCATCGACCTCGGCATCGGCCGCGGAACCGGCAGCGACGATGAAACGGAGCGGGCGCTGGCAGGCAGCGTGCACGAGCACTCCTACGAACAACGCGTCGGCGAGTTGCTGGCGTTCCTGGGCCGCGGGTTTCCGGACGGTCACGCGTTCGTCGAAATCGCGGTCACGCCGGTGATCGGGCGCAGTCCTGAACCTTGGATTCTCGGTTCCACGCTCAGCGGCGCGGAAATCGCCGCCCACTACGGCCTCCCGTTTGCGTACGCGCACTTCATCAAGGGCGACGGCCCCGACGTCACATCGGCCTACCGGTCCGCGTTCCGCCCCTCCCAACAATTCCCCGAGCCGCGCGTGCTCCTCACGGTAGCGGCATTCTGTTCGCCCGATGCCCGCGAGCGCGCGGACTATCTCGCCACGCTGAGCTTGCGCCGCGCCCGGATGCGGCTCGAACGCGATCCGCTGCCGCCGACGCGCGAAGAAGCCCGCACGCACGCGCCGACCGGCGAGGAACGCGCGCGCATGGAAGACACGCTGCGCCTCGCCATCGCCGCCGCACCGGCCGACTTTCGAGCGCGGCTCGAAGACGTCGCCGCGCGGCACGGCGCAACGGAAATCATGATCGTCACCGTCGCGCCGGACTACGCCAGCCGCCTACGGTCCTACGAAATCATCGCCGAGGAATTTCTGCAAGCCGCGCGGTGAATCGCTGTCGATGCCGGCGCGGCGCGCGAGCGCGAGCGCGAGCAGCTGACCGCCGGCGATCCAGGCCAGCGGCGCGAAACGTCCGCTGACCGGCAGCCCGAACGCGGGAACGTCCGGGAGCGCATCGCCGAGCGCCACCGCGATCGCGCCCGCAGCACGGGCGACGCCGAGCACCGCGCCGACCGCCGCGCGCGACGTTGCGTCGACGATCCCGACGATGCCGCGCGTCGCGTCGAGCAGCGCGGTGCTGCCGTGCCGGAACTCGCCCGCGCCGAACCCTTCGGCGTGACGATACGATGCTTCTTTGATTTTCAGCGCGATCTCGGCGGCTACCGGAACGCCGAAGCCGGCGCCGATCACGACGATGCTGTGGGCCGGCTCGAGCAGCGCCGCCGCGCGGTCCGTCAGCGTCATCGCATCGCCATCCAGCCACGCGCCGATGTCGCCGGCCAAGCGCCGCAGCGCTTCGGCAGACGCTGCATCGCCCTCGCTGCCGCGGGCGGCGGCCCACAACACGATGGCGGCCATCGCGGTGACGCTCTTGCTCGCGGGCACCGCTCGCTCGGGTCCCGCCAGCACGTCGATCGTGACGTCGGCCCGGCCGGCGAGCGGCGAGTCGAGATCGTTCGTGAGCGCGATCGTGCGCGCGGGTGCAAGCGCGTCGAGCGCGGCGAGAACGTCGGCGGTGCGCCCGCTCTGCGAAAGCGCGACGACGGTACCCCCACGATGCGCGCCGGCATGAAAGCGCACTTCCGATGCGGCCAGCGCCTCGGCGCGCCGGCCGAGTCGCCGCCAGGCCAGCGCCGCAAGCTGGGCGACGAACAGGCTGCTGCCGCTGCCGATGAACAGCGGTTCGCTCGCGCCGAGCGCTGCATCGAGCTGCGCTGCGGCCCGCGAGGCGGCAACCCGCGCCAGCACCGCCGGCTGTTCTCTGATCTCGGCCTCGAACCACTCGCCGGTCATGACACCCGCTGGGTGACGCTGACGATCTGACTGCGCCGCCGGCGCCGGCGCCGCGGTATCGCACCGGTCGGCATCGGCCAGGGCCGCTGCACCCATCCGAACGCCGCCATTACGACCGCAGCGAACCCGCCGACGGCGAACGCGAGCGGCGCGCTGCGGTCGGCTAGCCAACCCGCCAACAACGATCCGAGCGGACCCGAAGAAAGGAAGACGTAGTTGTAGAGCCCGGCGATGCGCCCTTGCAAGTGCGGCGGCACGGCGAGCTGCACGATCGCATTCGAGTTCGCCGTGTAGAGCGTGTAGCAGATGCCGGTGGCGAAAAGCGCGAGGCAGACGCCGACCAGGGACCGCTGGGTCGCGACGATCATCTGCGCCACGCCGAATCCCGCGGCCGCTCCGAGCAGCAACCTGCGCGACAGGCGCGTTCGCGAAGCGGCGATGACGGCGCCGGCGAACGCGCCGAGGCCGAACGTGGCGGCGATCAAACCGTAGGTTTGGGCGCTCCCGTGCATCGTGATGCGGGCGAGGACCGGCAGCAGAACGTTGAAGTTGATGCTGACCGTCGATACGACGAACAGCATCGTGAGGACGACCGCCACGGTTTTCGTGCGGCGCGCATAGACGAGACCGTCATGGATCGACTTCAGGAGCGGCGCGCGCGTGCGGTTGTGCGTAGCGAAGAATTCCGAGCGGCGCATCCCGGCGATCGCGAAGATGACCGGAACGAAGCTGATCGCGTTGAGCGCGAAACAGGCCGCCACGCCGAACGACGAGATCAGGACGCCGGCGATCCCCGGTCCGATGACGCGGGTCGCGTTGTTCAGGCTCGAGTTGAGGGCGATCGCGTTCGGCAACTCGGAACGGCCGACGAGCTGCATCATCATCGCTTGCCGGGTGGGGTTGTTGAACGCCATGATCGTCCCGCGCACGAACGCGATTCCGTCGATCACGACGATGCTGTCGACGTGCAAATAGGCCACGACCGCGAGCGCGGCGGCGCAGATTGCCATCGCGGTTTGCGTCAGGACCAGCGTACGCTGGCGGTCCCAGCGATCGGCGAGCGCGCCGCCGATCAAGCCCAAGAGCGCGTACGGCAAGTACAGAAAGAAGCTGAGCACGCCGACCGCCTCCGCCGAATGCGTGAGATCGAGGACCAGCCACGCTTGGGCCGCGTTCTGCAGCCAGGTTCCGATCTGCGATACGAGCTGGCCCGAAAAGTATAGGCGGTAATTGCGGTGCCGCCGCAAGCTGGCGAATATTTGGGCATCGAACATCGAGCGGGCAGACACTACCCGGGCATTTCATGGGGACGTCAGCGCAGTCCGCTAACCGGAATCACGTCGGCGTAAAGACCGTCGGGAAGGCGTCCGCCGGCAACGTTCTCGATCTCGGTCACGCCGTACACGATGCCGATGAGGTGGCCCTCGGCGTCGAACACGCCGCTGCCGGAGTCACCGGGGCCGCAGCGGGCGCAGTAGACCTCGTACTCGAGCGCACCGGTCTGCTGGTCGGGCTCGGTTTCGCCCATGCGGCCGTACGTCGTCGTCCAGCGGCCTTCGTTGGGTCCGCGCAGCGCCGAGATGGGATGGCCGATGATCGTTACGGTGCTGCCGAGCGGCGGGACCGAGCGCGCGCGCTGCGCCGCCGGCGTGCCATGCGCGCGTGCGGCGGCAACGGGGATCAGCAACAACGCCGCGTCAACCGTCGCGCTTTGCGCGAGCACGCGCACGCGCGAACCGTACACCACGAATCCGTCGAAGAAACGGACCACCGAGAACGGCTCCCGCGCGCAATGTCCGGCCGTCCACGCCTCGAGTCCCTGCGGGCGCCGCGCCGTGACGACCGCAGCGCAGCGCTCGTAGCCCGCCGGCGTGTGCCACTCGATCTCGACGACGGACGAGCGCAGGTCATCCTGCGCCCCGGCCGAGGTAGCCAGCAGCAGCACGAGGATGCCGGCCGCGCCGATCCGCGTCACGGGGTGGCTAAGCGCGGCTCTCGCGCGCCGCAGACCGTGTCGAGAATCGCGCCGGGATCGGCGGGGAACTCGTTCGAGCGCCAGGCGACGTTTTGGTCGGGACGCACGAGCGTGAAAGCGGCTTGGTAGAGTTCGGGTAGACGTGCATCGTCCAAGATGAGCGCGTTGACCGGGACGCCGCGGTGCTGGGCCACGGCGACGAACGACGCTGCTTGTGCGGCTCGCGGTCCGCCGGTGAGCAGCGTGAACCACGGTCCGAAGCGATCGTACAGCGAGGAACCGTCGGCCAGCCAACGGTGCGGCGCGCGCGAACCCGGCCGCGCGCTCGGCACGAATTCGACCACCGTTTCGGGAAGCGCCGGCGTTCCATCGGGCACGACGATCGGCGAGCCGTCGTACGAATAGCCGCACACGAGGCCGGCGCTACGGAACTCCGGCATTTTGTCGCGCAGAATCTCCGGTTCGAGCGCGCGCCGCAACGCTTCCCCGTGCGGCGTTGCCGCGTCGAGACCGGGACGCACGTACGCGTTGGATACCGAGCGATAATTACGCGTGGCCTCAGCGATCACGCGCCGCGCGAGCATGCGGCGCTCCGCTTCGTAACTTGCGAGCAGCACCGGTCCGCCCCAACCCTGCAAGACGGCGGCGAGCTTCCAGCCGATGTCGACCGCGTCGCCGATGCCCAGGTTCATGCCGTGACCGCCGAACGGAGAGTGCAGATGCGCGGCATCGCCGGCGAGAAACACGCGGCCGGAGCGAAACGACTGCGCCAGCAACCGGTGCGGCGTCCAGGGTGAAACGTCGAGGACTTCAGCCTCGATGTCGAAACCCGCGGCGGCGCGCAGGATCGTCATCGGGTCGAGCGCCGCCGCCGACTCGATGTCATCGGCGACGTTCCCGAGCACGGCCCACCACACGTCGTGATTGTCGAGCGGCCCCATGCACCCCGGCGCCGTCTCATTGATCGTCCAATAGTGCATCGCCGGTTCTTTGTCAATTTTCGACGGCAAATCGGGCGTGCGAAAGATGATGTTGAGCGATCCCGACAGGGCCGTATCACCTTCCATCCGGACGCCGAGCTGTTGCCGGACGATGCTTCGCGCGCCGTCGCAGCCGACGAGATACCGCGCTCGAATCGTGTGCTGCGCACCTTCGGCCGTCGTGACGGTGGCGCTTACGCCGTCATCATCCTGGGCCAGCGCATCCAGGCGCGTCTCGTAGCGCAGATCGATCGAGTCGAGCGTCCGTGCGTGGTCGCGCAGGGCGCTCTCGACCAGGAATTGCGGACACTGCAGCGCGCGCTCGGCGAAGAAGTCCCGGTCGCCGCCGTCGTAGCTGAAGGCCGAATCGATCTTCGCCAGCGTGTAACCGGCCAGGCTCGTGACGAACAGAATGGTGCGCGGATAGTCGCGCGGCAGCGGAGCGACGTCGCGCAGGCGTTCGGCGATGCCCCAGCGGCGAGCGTGTTCCATCGAGCGGACGTTGGTGAGTTTCGCGCGTGGCGCCGGGATGTCGCGCATCGAGGCGAGATCCGCGGTCGAGCGCGGGCGAATCGGGTCGACGAGGACCGCCGCGACGCCGCGCAAGCCCAGCTCGATTGCCAGCGCGAGACCGACCGGCCCGCCGCCGGCAATCAGGACGTCCGTGTCAGTCAAGACGCCCTACCTTCAGGAAAAATCGGCGGCCGTGTAGCCTGACCAGCGCGGTTTGCGGCGATGGTTTGCGCAGCCGCCGGCAATCAGACCGCTGCGTAGCCGCGCGTGACGCGGGGTGCCCAAGCGCAGCGACGTCAGCGCGACGACGGCACCGGCGACCCCGAGGAGAAACAGCGAGCGTTTCATGCGAACGACGTTTGGGCGGCGAGGTGGTACTTGGCGATTTTCGCATCGGGCAGCACGCTCGAGTAGCCGGTATCCGAATCGGGTTCGGTCAGGACCTGGGCATTCGAGAACTCGATATCTTTGAACGCGTCGAGCATCGACACGAAGTAGCGAAAGTTCTTCAACGCCCGGGTCAGCTTTCCGTTCTCGATCAGGTACACGCCGTCGCGGGTGATCCCGGTGATCGAAGCTTGCCGCGGGTCGACGACGCGCTCGTACCACGTGCGCGAGATCAACACGCCGTGTTCGATCGACGCCAGCAGCTCCGCGCGCGATTTCATTCCCGGCTCGATCACACCGTTGGCAGGGAAGTTCGGGTGGCCCGTATTGGGCACGTGGTACTTGTTCGCACTGTACGTGCTCGAGACGTAATGCTCGACCACCCCGCGGTCGATCAGGGTAAGTTTTTTCGTCGGCGCGCCGTCATTCACGTTGAACGGCGGGTTCGCGAAGAGCGGATGGCTCCAATCGTCGCGCAGCGTGACGTTGGGCGAGAACAGCCGGCGGCCGATGCGGCCGGCCATCCACGAATCCTTGTCCTCGAGCACGCTGTCGGCGCCCATTGCCTGGGTGAGCGCTTTCAGCGCCGCGGCGAACGCGCTCGGCTCGAGCAGCACGGTCACGTTGCCGGGAGCAAATGTCGCCGGTTCGCGCGAGACCGTCGCCTTCGTCGCCGCACGTTCCGCGACGGCAGCCGCATCGAGGCGGCCGTAATCCGGCCCGTAGTACTCGGCGTAACCGCTGGTCAGTTCGGCCATCGCCTTCAGTTGCAGACCACTCATCGTACCGGTGAATGCCGCCCGCACACCGAGCGAGTTGGCGACGGCGGTTGTGTTGATCTGCGTCGTGGTGAAGCCGGCGGACGAAAGCTGCGCGGACTTCATGCGCGCGAAGAGCGGCAACAGCTTCTCGACGCGGTCGTCAGGCGTTGCATCGGCGGTCGCATCGTAGTAACTGCGCGCGGCAGGCGCGATCGGCGCCGGCTTCGGCAAGGACACGAAGCCGTGGTCGGGCGGAACGCGCAGGGCGATCTCGCGCGCGGATGCGACGAGGTGCGCGATCGACGCCGGACTCGTATCGTCGGTCGAAATCGAGCCGGCCTTCTGGCCCACGTAGTAGGTCAGCGTGATCTGGGTCGACACGGAGCCCAAATTCTGGATGACGTAATTGCGCGCGAAGCGGGAGTAGGACGCATCGCTGACCGTTACGTTAACCTGCGCCTGGTCGGCTCCGGCCGCGGCGCGGAGCACGTGCTCGGCGAGCGAGAGCGCGCGGTCCTGATCACGCATCGGTTTTCACCCCGACCGTGACGCCGCGGAAACGTGCGACGCTGCAAGCGTGCGTCGTGCGCCCGGCTTGTTCGGGTTCACCCTTGCCGCAATTCGGCGTGCCCCAGACGACGAAGTCCTCGGGACCGCCGACGCGGTCCATCGAACCCCAGAACCGCGGCGAGATGCCGGTATACGTCGGCTGTTTGAAAATGCGCCCGCGCTTCCCGTTCTTGATCTCGTAGCCGATCTGCGGACCGAACTGAAAGTTGAGCCGATGGTCGTCGATCGACCACGAGCGTATGCCGGCGACGTAGAGCCCATCTTTCGTGTCGGCGACGATCGAGTCGAGCGTTCCTTCGTGGGGCGCCAGCACGATGTTGGTCATGCGCACGATCGGAACGCACGACCAGTCCTGCGCACGCAGCGACGCCGTTTGCGGCAAGTTCGTCTGCTCCGCCGTGTCGCGCGAGGAAAGGAACGCGCGCAAGATGCCGCCCTCGACCAGCGGAACGCGCGCGGGCTTCACGCCTTCGTCGTCGTAGCCGACCGTCGCCAAGCCCAGCGGCAACGCGTTGTCGGCGTAGACGTTCAGCAGGTCGCTGCCGTAGCGCAATTTGCCGACTTGATCCGGCGTTGCCCACGACACGCCCGAAAAGTTCGCTTCCCAGCCCAGCGCGCGGTCGAGCTCGAGCGCGTGGCCGATCGACTCGTGCATCTGCAGATTCAGCACGCTACCGTCGAGGATGACATCGCGAACGCCCGAGGGCAACCGCGGGGCGTCGGCCAGGATGACCGCTTCGCGACCGTATTCCGGCATGCGCGCGTGCAGGTTCGCGCGCTCGACCACTTCGTAGCCGCCGCCTTGATAGAGCCCGAAGTCGCCCGGACCACCGCGCGACTGCACGTCTTGGTCGCGCCCGATGGCCGACACGCCGCAGCCGGCGCCGGCTTGGCGCAAGACCTGGGTGATCGCGCTGCCGGTCGTCGAGTGGAATTCCTTCGTCGTCGTGTAGATCGTCATGAACGCGTAGCCGCTGATGACGTTTTTCGCCACGTGTCCGGCGCTCTCGGCCGCGAGCAGAAACCGCGCGCGCTCCCCCAGGCCGACGCTTGCGGGATCTCTCGTCATCGGCGTTTCGTAATGCGCGACGATCTTCGCCGTCGGCTGCACGGCGGGAATGCGGTCGCCCACTTTCGTTCCCGACTTCGCGTTCGCGGTCGCGCGCGCGGCGGCCGTATCGAACGCCGCGTCATCGAAGCGGTCGCTTCCGAAGAAGCCCCAACTGCCGTCGACGAGCGCGCGCACGCCGTAGCCGGCCGACGAGCCCTCCGACGCGTTGCGCACGTCGCCGTTGCGCACCCACACGTCCTCCTGCCGGAGCGTCCAGAACTGCACGTCGGCATACTGCGCGCCGGCCAGGCCGGCCGTGTCCAGAATTCGCGCAGCGGCGGCGGCGTGCTGCATCGGCGAAATCTCTACGCGAGCGCTGGTTCGCGCACCGGTTCGTCCAGTCGCAAAATGCGCCGCGCATTGGCGCTGAGGATTTGGGCGCGGATCTCGGGTGAGAAGGCGGCTTCATCGATGAAGCGCAGCGCCTCGGCCGGGCTCCAGCACGGGTAATCGCTGCCGTACATCACGTGGCCGGCGCCGAAAAATTCGACCGCGAACTTCATGCCGAGCGCATGGGGCGTCACGGTGTCGGTATAGATGCGCTTGAGGTAGGTGCTCGGGAGCTCCGGGAGTTTAGCGGCCTTTCCGTTCTTGTCCATGCGGCCGGCTTGATACGGCAACGCGCCGCCGGTGTGCGACATGACGAGCTTCAGGTTCGGATGCCGCTCCATGATGCCCGAGAAGATCAACCGCATCGCTGCGACGCTGACCTCGATCACGCGGCCGAGGCTCAAGTGCAGCGCGCCCCCGTAGCCGTCGGAGAGCATGTCGGCGAACACCGCGTCGGTCGGGTGCAGGAACAGCGGCAAACCGAGCGCCTCGACGCGATCGTAGAACGGCTCGAGCCGCTCGTGGTCGATGCGCGGATCGCTGCCGACGCTACCGGGCAAGTTCACGCCCTTCAAACCGAGCCGGCCGATCGCATCCTCGAGTACGCCGAGCGCGACGCCGGTGTCGACCAGCGGCACGGCGGCACTGGCCCAGAAGCGCCCCGGGTAGCGCTTTTGTGAAGCGGCCATCTCTTCGTTCCACGCGATTGCGGCCTCGCGCCCTTCGGAGGGCGGCAAATCGGAGAAGTGCACCGAGAACGGTCCGATCGAGCCGAACGCGTCAACGTGGTGACCGAGCGCGTCCATGTGCTCGAACTGCTTGTCGAGATCGAACCACTCCGCCCACACCGGCAAGAATGCGTGCACGCCCTCATAGCGCAGATAGCGGTAACCGCCTTTACCGTCGCGCTCCGCACGCGGATACGTGCTACGCTCGCAGAGCGCTTCGAAGATCGAGCGCGGCCACCAATGGAAGTGCGAGTCGACGATGCGCACGCGGGTCTCCTCGAGCATGACAGGAGCGGGCAGAAAGCCGTGGGAAATCATTTCCCTACTTCGCGCTAATAAACCTCATTTATCAATAGTAAATCAAATCGTAAGGAGCCGAGCTGATGACGGATGCCCGCTCACGCCGGGAGATGTTGACCGGTGCTGCCGCCCTCGTGCTCGCCGCCGCCGAGCCTGCGCTCGCCCAAACGGCGAAGCCGGATAGCTTGACCGTGGGCAAGGCCGTCTTCTCGTCGTTTCCGTTTGCCGCGCTCGACGTCGGCACCGATGCCGGCATCTGGAAGTCGCTCGGGCTCGACATTACCGGCGTCGATTTCAAAGGCGACGCTCAGGTCCAACAGGGCCTGACCGCCGGCTCGGTCGACGTCGGGCTCGGCTCCGGTCCGGCGATGGCGTACCGCTCGAAGGGCGTCCCGGCGATCGCGGTCGCGGTGATGGCCGGCCGCCCGCTCGACATGGCGCTGGTCGTAGCCAAGGACAGCCCGATCAAGACACTCGCCGGACTTAAAGGAAAGCGGATCGGGGTGACGACCGCCGGCTCGCTGACCGACTGGCTGGCGCGCCAAGTCTCGACCGGTCAAGGCTGGGGTCCCGACGGCGTCGTGATCCTGCCGCTGGGCGCAATGGAAGTGCGCATCAACGCGCTCGACTCGGGCCAGATCGCCGCCTCGGTTCACGATCTCACCGAAGCCTACGAAATCGAGCGGGTCGGCAAGGGCACGATTCTCACCCTCTTCGGCGACATCGTAAAGGACTTCGACACGCACGTGATCTTCGCGCACGACAACCTGATCGCGCAGCGGCCGCAAGTGCTGCAGCGCTTCCTCAAAGGCTGGTTCACGACCGTTGCGTACATGCGCAAGAACGAGGCCGCGTCGATCAAAACGATCGCGCGGGTGATGAAAGTCGACGAGGCGGTCGTCGCCAAGTCGTATCCGGCCGACATGCAGATGATGTCGAACGACGGCACGTTCTCGCAGGCTGCGATCGACGAGGTCCGCAAATCGGTGGCCGATCTCGGCATGTACGACCAGCCGCTCGACGTGAAAAACATGTACACCACGCGCTTCGTCCCGGTCAAAGTCTAACCGTGAAAACGACCACGCTCGCGGCGGAGCGCCGCGCCAAGCTCGGCGCGGCGATGAACGCCGGCGGCCTCGACGTCGTCGTTGCCTACGGCAACGGCTGGCAGGGCGACTACCTCATGTACGCCAGCGATTTCCCGATCCTCGAAGGCGGGGGCCTGGCGGTTTGCACCCCCGACGGAAGCTGCCGCCTGTACCTCGACAGCGCGAGCGAGATCGATCGCGCGACCGCCGAAACCGAAGGCGTCGAGGTGCGCTTCAGCCGCCAACTCGGCCGCGACGTCGTCGCCGACCTGAAGGCGCGGGGGAAGGTGCGCGTCGCCGCCGCGCCGCTCGCGTTCGTGCCGTTCGCGCTGGTCGAAAACGCGCCCGTTCCGATCGCCGACGGCACGGCGCTCTTCGACGAGCTGCTGATGTACAAGACACCGGCCGAGGTCGAACGCGTCAAACGCGCGGCGCAAACCGCCGACGAAGCGTACGTCGTCTTCCGGCAGGCGGCGCAAGAGGGGCGCCGCCAGTACGAAGTCGTCGCCGAGGTGGAAGGGTGGCTGCGCGCGCACGGCGTTGCGGACAACTTCATGCTGATCGGCTCCGGCGGCACCGACATCCGCAGCGTGACGCCGCCGTCGAACCGCAAGCTCGCTACCGGCGATCTCGTGATCACGGAACTGACGCCGTCGATCGAAGGCTACTTCGCCCAGATCTGCCGCACGCTCGTCGTCGGCAAGGCGAGCGTCCCGCAGCAGCGCGCATTCGCCGTTTTCGTCGAAGCGCTGGAAGCGGGCGTCGCCGCGGTGCGGCCCGGCGCGCTGGCCTCCGACGTCGCGCGCGCCGAGAACGATGCGTTCCGCAGGCACGGTCTGGCGAAGTTCGTGAGCAGCGCGTACACGCGCGTGCGCGGCCACGGCCTCGGGCTCTTCGCCGACTCGAAGCCGCACATTCTCGAGGAGGTCGACATCGAACTCAAGCCCGGGATGACGTTCGTCGTGCATCCGAATACCTACCATCCCGACGTCGGCTACATCATGCTGGGCGACTCGGTCGTGGTGACGCCGGACGGCTGCGAGGTCTTCACGAGCACACCCCGCGTCCTCTTCGACGGAGCGGCGTAACGTGCGGCGCGGCTTGATCGAGTGGTCCAAGACCGAACTCCCCGAAACGGTGTTCGATGCGCGCATCGCGGCGATGCGCACGGCCATGAGCGCCGCCGGCATCGACAGCCTCGTCGCGTACACCAACCTCACCCGCCCGTCGGCGGTGTCGTGGCTGTGCGATTTCATCCCGTATTGGTCGGAGTGCGCGCTCGTGCTGCCCAAAAGCGGAACGTCGACGATGATCTCGGCGGTTTCGCCGCGCGGGAAACCGTGGGTCGAGTCGACCACGTACGGCGAGTACCTGGTGTTCGCGCCGAAGATCGCGCCCGAAACGGCGCGCGTGGTCATGTCGTCGTTGCCCGCCGGGGGCACGATCGGGGTCGTGGAACTGGGCGAGGTTCCGGCGGCGCTGGGCTGGGCGCTGGAAACGGTCGGGGCGAACGTCGTCGATGCGACCGACGCGTTCGTTAGAGCGCGGGCCGCCGGCGACGCCGCCGCCGCCGCGCTGGCGAAGACGGCGGCCGGCATCGCGCACCAAGCACTGGCGGCGTTCGACGCGCACGCGACCGCGGCGAGCGCCGCGGTCGCGGCGGTCGATCTCGCCGCCCGCAGGCTCGGCGCGGAGGAATCGTACGTCGCGGTCGCGCCCGACCTGCACAGCGATCGGCGGCTGCTGCGCCTCGAGGGACCGGCGACGCTCGGCGATGCGTACGCGCTGCGCGCGACCGTTGCCTACAAAGGCACGTGGGTGCGCATGATCCGCACGGTCGTGCGCAACGACGCGCATGGCATCGTGCGCGCGGCGAGCGAACGGCTCGCCGCCGCGGTCGCGCCGCTGCCGAAGCTCGAGGGGTTTGCCGAGTTTGCTTGGTGGCTGATCGAGGGGGCGCGTGCTGCGCAGCCGCTCGAGGCGCTCGCCGGCTCGGCCGTGCCGAACGGCGCAGAGAGCCTGCCGGGCGCGCTCGTCAGCGTGCAGGCAGCGATCGTTATCGACGGCACGCCGGTTCTCAGCGGAGCGCCGGCCTTTGCCGGCAACGCGGGCACGGCCGGTTCCTTCCTCGTCGCTGCCGCGTTCTAGGAGATTTTTTGTCACTCGTACTCGCACTGGACATCGGCGGCACGTTCACCGATTTAGTCGCCTTCGATCTCGCCACCGGTGAGATCCATCAAGCCAAAGCCTCAACGACGCCGTACGACTTGTCGGTCGGCATCCGCGAAACGCTGGCCAAGAGCGGCTTGCCGATCGCAACGGCCGAAACGTTCATCCACGGTTCCACCGTCGCGATCAACACCGCGATCGAGCGCACCGGCGCGCGCACAGCACTGATCGTCACGGAAGGGATGCGCGACGTCTACAAGATCGGCCGCGGCAGCCGCCCCGAAGCATACAACCTCTTCTTCAAGCGGCCGGAGCCCTACGTTCCGCGGCACCGCACGCTGGAGATCACCGAACGCCTGAACGCCGACGGCGAGGTCGTCACGGTCTTGGATCGCGCTAGCGCAACCGGCGTCGCGCGGCGCCTCAACAGCGACGACATCGAAGCGGTCGCGGTCGTCTTCCTGCACTCCTGGGCCAATCCCGATCACGAAGCCGCGGTCGGTGCGATCTTGGCTGCCGAGGCGCCCGGCCTCTACCGTTCGCTCTCGCACGAGATCTTGCGCGAATACCGCGAGTACGAGCGCACGTCGACGACCGTGCTCAACGCCTACGTCGGCCCGCGCGTGAAGCGCTATCTGGGCGACCTTGAACGGCTGCTCGGCGAGTTCGGCTTCGCCGGCCGGCTGTTGATCATGCAATCGAACGGCGGGACGATGACGCCCGAAACGGCCAAGCGCGTGCCGGTCAACATGATGGAGTCGGGTCCGGTCGGCGGCATCATCGCCGCGGCCGAAGTCGGCAAAACCCTCGGCTACACCAACGTGCTGGCGTTCGACATGGGCGGCACGACCGCCAAGGTCAGCCTCGTGCAGAACGGCGAGCCGTCGATCGCGCAAGGCTACTACATCGGTGGGATGGCGAGCGGCCATCCGGTCATGCTGCCGGTCGTCGACATCATCGAAGTCGGCACCGGCGGCGGCAGCATCGCGTGGATCGACGAGGTCGGCGCGCTGAAGGTCGGTCCGCGCAGCGCGGGCGGTCATCCGGGGCCGGTGTGCTACGGCCAAGGCGGCACAGCTCCGACCGTCACCGACGCGAACGTGATCCTGGGGCGTCTCAGTCCGAGCCGGTTTCTGGGCGGCGAGATGCCGCTCGACGTCGAGGGCGCGCGCGAAGCGATCCGCACGAAAATTGCCGAGCCGCTCGATCTCACGGTCGAAGCGGCGGCCCACGGCATCATCAAGATCGCCGTCGCCGAGATGTCGCTGGCGGTGCGCGGCGTGTCGGTCGAACGCGGCTACGACCCGCGCGATTTTGCGATGGTCGGGTTCGGGGGCGCGGGCCCGCTGCACGCCGCCCAAATCGCGCGCGAACTGCACGTCCCGACGCTGATCGTCCCGCGCGTGCC
>Ga0209415_10010039_pt1 | contig 16171 bp, 11 predicted proteins | sample PeaSoiSIISIP2007_FD_187696 | JGI IMG/M metagenome (GOLD analysis project Ga0209415, IMG submission 187696) | Peat soil microbial communities from Weissenstadt, Germany - SII-SIP-2007 (SPAdes) (version 2) | ecosystem: Environmental > Terrestrial > Soil > Wetlands > Peat | place: Germany...
GCAGCCGTTCGCCTGTTCGACACACCAGCCGGTGCTGGCGTCATGGCTGGCGATTTGCTCAACCACCTGAATGTAGGTCATTGGGTCGAGTTCGGCGCCCCCGAGAGAACGGGGCTGCAACAAACGGAACAGCCCATTGCCTATCAGCGCCGACACGATCGACGCTGGTAATTCGCGGTTTCGCTCGATCTCGTCCGCCGCCGCGGTGAGAGCAGGCCCGAGCGCACGGGCACGCGCGACGTAATCAGTATCGCCCTGCGCCATCTCGGCGCCGATCAACTCGCCGGACATATAGGTCCCTTTCTTCTGCAGCTGAGGGCGGCCGCGGCAACCAGGCCCGCGGAGAATTCAGCTCGCTCTCTCCCACCTCTGCTTTCCCGCGGTCACAGCCAATCCGGCTTTGGCACTCCCGCCATTGATCTGGATCAACGTGCCCCGTTCGGCCGGCCGCTACGCTGCTCGGCAACCGGGCGGAACACTCAGGAACGAGAGGGAAGAGCAATGGAATTCGGCATGTTCCACGAATTTCCATGGTCTAAAGGGTGCAGCGAAACGGAAGCGTTCGATCTCTCCTTCGAGCAGGTCGACGCGGCCGAGCGCTGGGGGCTCGATGTCATGTGGCTGGCAGAGCTGCACGCCGCCCCGACGCGATCGGTGTTGTCGGCGCCCCTCAACGTGGCGACCGCGATCGCTACCCGAACGAGCCGGATGAAGATCGGCACCGCAGTGCAGGTGCTGCCGTTATGCCACCCGTTGCGCATTGCCGAAGAAGCCGCCACGGTCGATCAGATCAGCCATGGCAGGCTGATTTTCGGGGTCGGCCGCAGCGGTTTCCCGCGCACCTATCAGTCCTATGGAGTTCCCTACGCCGAAAGCCAGGAACGCTTCGCCGAGACGCTCGACATCATCAAGCGCGCCTGGACCGAGGACAGCTTTTCGTATGACGGGCGGTTCTACTCGTTCCACAACGTCCATCTCGTGCCAAAGCCCTACCAGAAGCCGTTCCCGGAGCTGCGCATCGCGGTGAACAGCCCGGACACCTTCCCCGCTGTCGGTGCGCTCGGCTACCCGATCTTTGTCGCGGTGCGCATCGGCACGCTGTCAGAGCTCGCCCCCAACATCGCGGCCTATCGCGCGGCTTGGCGTGCCGCCGGTCATCCCGGCGAAGGCAAGGTGTTCTTGCGTCTGCCGCTCTACATCGCCGACACCTATGAGCGCGCGCGCGACGAGGCTGAGGATAGCATCATGCATTTTTATCGCTGGCTCGGAGGTCAGCTCGAGGCCTCGGCCGCGCAGGCGGGCGCCCGAGCGATCGAGCAGCGTGCCGAGCGCGGACAGCGCCTGCAAACCATGACTTATCAGGACGCGCTGCGCGACAAGGTCGTGGTAGGCTCGCCGCGACAGGTGAACGATCGCCTGCGAGCGTTGCGCGACGAGCTTGGTCTTGACGGCATCCTGGCCGAGATCAACTGCGGCAGCCTGATTTCGCACGACAAGGTGATGCGCTCGTTGAAGCTGTTGTGCCAGGAGGTGATGTCCGCTTTTCGTTAGCCAGCCTCGCCGCCCATCACTCCGCGGTGCCCACACCAACGGCCGAAAGGTCTCAACCATGTCGGATTGCCGGCACGCAGCAACTGATCCGGGGCCGAGTTCACGCCCGCGTTCGCTATGGCAGGCTTGCGTCGAGACCGGTCTCGACCGGGGCGGGCTGCGCTGTCCCGATTGTCCCCTCAGGGGTCTGTGCCAAAGCGAGCTGCGCTGGCTGGTCAAGACCGTCCGAAAGCCGGTGTACCGCTGCTAGCGTCGACCTAGTTGAGTTGGTGGGCTTTCGTGCCCGGGCGCGCGCAGTGTCTGCGCCCGGCCGACCCGCAGTTGTTTCGCGGCCAAATGCCGCGTCCGGGGATCGCGCGCTTTACCGGCTGCTTGCGCTGTGAATCAATTTCACTGCGAGTGAGCCGGATTGGGGAGGCGCGGCATGGGATAGAGGGTCCGCCGAGGAAGCCGTCCGAGGGCGAGGCCTGCAACGGCTGCGGGTTGTGCTGCGCGGTGCAGCTTTGCGCCCTTGCCGCCGAATTCCTCGATGCCACGGAGGCGCCGTGCCCGGCGATGGAATTCGCCGACGGACGGTTCTGGTGCGGATTGGTGCGACACCCCAGCCGCTACCTTGGCACGCCAGCCGTCAGCAATCGGCTGATCGGTCCAATGGTCCATGACGCGCTGAACATCGGAGAAGGCTGCGACGCGGCCGACTAAGCCCCCTCAGCGCATCATGGAGCATCGGGAGCCTAGCGACGCTCGTTAGCTTCGATAACGGCTAGCTCCGCTTCGTCCGCGCCAAGCTGACGCAAATATTCCGCCGCGAGCATCGCATCGACACCCTCGCGGAGATAGCGCCGGAAAAGCGCGATCCTGCGGCGGAGAAGGCTGGCACGATCTTCCATTGACAACAATGGAGCGCACCCAACGCAACACCACCTTGATCCAGATCATATGCGGGCGCGCTGGAAGATCACGCCGGGGGAGGCGGATCGCGGGCCGGCAATGAGACCCCGCCATCCCTCGAGGGGGCGGCTCGGGATCGAACCCGGTGCTCCCGTTGTCGTCAAAAACGAACGGCTGCAGTCGGCGCATCATTTTCCTTGCTGCCCATCCCCGCTAAGGTCGGCGTCTCTATTCGCGGCCGGAATTCTCGAAGGGTCGTGGCAGAGGGAGGCAGCAGCATGACGGCAACGATTGCGCCGGAGGATGTGAAACTGCGCTATGCCAGCCTTGCCGAGGCGAGGACGCTGCCGGGGTTGCGGCTGATCCTCGGCGCGCGGGCGATCCCCGGCCCGTGGCGCGAGGCCTGCAAGGCGATCTTTCACGTCAAGAAGATCCCCTATGTGCCGGTCGCCTCGCGTGGTGCCGATGGCAGCGACCGCGAGCTCTACGAATGGACCGCGCAGCGCAGCGCGCCGGTGGCGATCTGGAACGACGAGCGGCCGCGCGCGACCTGGGTCGAGCAATTGTATCTGGCCGAGCGGCTTGGTCCCGAGCCGGCGCTGATCCCGACCGCCATCGACGACCGCGTCGCGATGTTCGGCCATGCCAACGAGCTGTGCGGCGAGACCGGCTTCGGCTGGTCGAAACGGCTGACGATGATCCACAAGGGTGTCACCGCCGGCGATGACGCAGCGCGGGCGGGCTGGCAGCAGTTCGGCGGCAAATACGGCTACAGCGAAGCGGCGGCGGCGGCGGCGCCGGTGCGGATGGTCGCAATCCTGAGCTGCCTCGGCACGCTGCTGCAGCGCCAGCGGGACAGAGGTAGCCGGTTTCTGATCGGCGACCGGCTGTCGGCACTGGATATCTACTGGGCGACCTTCGCCGCCCTGATCGAGCCGTTGCCGCCCGAGCTGTGCCCGATGGGGACCGCCTTTCGCGAGCACTACACCGAGCGCGATCCGGGGGTCGTCGCGGCGGCGTCGCCATTGCTGATGCAGCACCGCGACTTTATCTACCGCGAGTATCTGGAAGTGCCGATCGTGTTCTGACGCCTGACGCGCGAGCGGGCGCCGCCGGCTTTCGCAATCGTTACGGCCGCGGCGGCATCGCCGTCGGAACCGCGCCCTTTGCCGGGCGCCTCAAGACCACGAGGGCGCTCGGCCTCACCGTGCCGCAAACGCTCCTCGCCTGCGCCGACGAGGTGATCGAGTAGCGGCTGCCGAATGACCGGTTATTGGACCAGGCGGGGTTAGGTCCAACGACCGCCCTGGGTCGCGGTTCGGTGTCGCAGTCGGGTGGCCCCAGCGGTTCGATGGTGGCACGGCGGATCGCCGAAATGGTGAGCAAACCTGCCTTTCAGGGCTGCCAAGCGGAAGCGCTGGCTAGGGTCGATTTGACCAATTCGATCCACCTCGGCGGAACGGCCGGAATCGGCGCCGAGCTGCCGGATGCAGCCGCAAGCCCGTATGTGTCGGCCCCACTCCGGCCATCGCCCCAATTCAGCGTGGTGGTCGCGGATGCGGCCCACCCGCAAGCGGCTCGCAGCGCCGGGCAAGGCTACCGCTCTGTGGGCGGATCGGGATAAAGCTTCATGAACGCCGCAGTTGCCCTATTTGCCCGCCCCTCGGCTTCCTCCGGGCTAGGGGTCGCGGCAACCCCCAGCAAGAGGCCCACCATCAGGCCCTCCCAGACGAGTCCGAAATATTGCATGGCCATCTCCGCTGGTTCCCCGCGGCCGATAAGCCCGGCCGATTGGGCGCTGGCCAACAGTCCGGCAAGCGCGGCGCGCGTGGCGTCACGGCCGGCTGTGTCGAGGGTTTGGGCAATCTCGGGTGAACGGGTCGCCTCGGCGATCGCCAGGCGGAACATCGCGATGACCGAGGGGTGTGAGGTCTCGTGCACCAGGTTCGCCGCAAACGTGGTAAGGGCTGCCGCGAGCATTTCCCGGCTGCGTGGGGCGGGCAGGTCCGGAGGCAGTCGCATGCGATCAACGCGGCTCTTGATGCAGGCGACGAGCACCGCATGCTTGCTGCCGAAATTCGCATACAGATCGCGTTTGGAGACCCTGGCGCCGGTCGCGATATCGAGCGTGCTTGTCGCGGCGTAACCCTCTTCGGTGAACGCTTTGAACGCGGCCCCGAGGATGCGCTCGTGGATCGGGTTCTCGGCCGCCGCCGGAATCGGGCTGATGGGTTTTTTCATGCTGTCCAAAAAACCAGCTTGCCATGGTACCGATAGGTACCGTAGGTTATAGGTACCGATTGGTACCCGTCAACCTCGTATCGAGGCCGCCATGAGTATCCAGATTTCTCAGTCCGCCAACGGCGAAACTGAGGGGGCTGCTGTCCGGCTCGGTGGCTCTGCGAAAACCGGGCGCGGGCGGACCCCGAAGGGGGCTTGGCTGATCGTCGCTTTGCTGTTCTTGTTCATGCTGGTCAACTTCGCCGACAAAGCCGTGATCGGGATCGCCGCGGTCCCGATAATGGACGAGTTGCACCTCAGCCCGCGCCAGTTCGGGTTGCTCGGTTCGAGCTTTTTCCTGCTGTTCTCGCTGTCGGCGGTCGTCACCGGGTTCATCGTCAATCGCGTGCAGACGCGCTGGGCGCTATTGGTGATGGGCTTGGTCTGGGCGGTGAGCCAGTTTCCGATGCTCGGGTCGGCCGGGTTTGGCACGATCATCGCGTGCCGGATCGCGCTGGGCGCCGGCGAAGGGCCGGCTTATCCGGTGGCGCTCCATTCGGCCTACAAATGGTTTCCCAATGAGTTGCGCACATTGCCGACCGCGATCATCGCGCAAGGCGCCGGTTTCGGGATCATGCTGGCGCTGCCGCTGCTCAACTGGGTCATCGTGCATTATTCCTGGCATTGGGCCTTCGGGGCGCTTGGCATCGCCGGCCTCGCCTGGACTGCTTCGTGGCTGGTGCTTGGCCGTGAGGGGGCGCCGATCGCCGCCGCGGCGCCGGGTCCGACGCCAACATCGGGCAGCATAAACTACGCTCAGCTGTTGCTCAGCCCGACGATCATTGCCTGCTGGTGCGCGAGTTTCGGCGCCCAATGGGGGTTGTCGCAGGCCCTCTCCTGGCAAGGGGCATTTCTGATCAAGGGCCTCGGCTTTGCGCAGGGTTCGATCGGCCTATTGGGTGCGCTTCCGGCGAGTGCCAGCGTGATCCTGGTCATCGCCGCCGGATGGTATTCGCAACGCTTGCTCGCGCGCGGGGTGTCGAGCCGGGTGGCCCGCGGCATCTTCGGCGGCGCCTGCGTCGCGCTCGGCGGCGCGGCGATGGCGATCATGCCGTACCTGCCGGGCATTCCCACCAAGATTGCGCTGACCACGATCGGGGTGGCGCTGCCTTCGGTCATCTATGTCATCGGCAATGCCGTCGTAAGCGAAATCACCCCGGTCGCACAGCGCGGCGCGCTGCTCGCCATCGGCACCGCGATCAGCACCTCGGCTGGGCTCTTGGCTCCCTACGTTATGGGCAGCGCCGTCGAGACGGCGGCGACGCCGCTCGACGGCTTCAACACGGGGTTCATCATCTGCGGCGTCATCATGTTTGTTGGCGGCACCATCGGAATGGCGCTGATCCGGCCCGAGCGCGAAGCGATGCGTTGGGCGAGCGAAATGCCGGAGGCGGCAGTCGAGCCTGCTTGAAGGCGCGGTTATACCGTGGCCGCGTTTGGCGTTTGTGGGAGCCTGCCAGCGTGATCAGCGGTCATTGCCCAAGGCTCAGTCGGGTCGAGCGATAGGTGGTTATCGCGCCGAGGTCCGCTGTCGGCGCACCTTCCTCATTGCCGCCCATCCCGGCGAGGGTCTGCTTACAGAACCAAGGTAACGGCGTATTACGGTGTTAACATGACGGCCGATGCTTCCAAGCTCGTCGCTGGCTCCTTTTTCCAGGGCCGCCGCGTATACGACCAGATTTGGGCCGGCAGCAGATTGAACCAGACCCGACCGACCTCGCGGCCGGCAATTTCCAGCCGATCGACATCCAGCGGCGATGAGAACGCATTGGTTATCTGCAAGAACTGCCCGTGCGCACCCAGCAAATCCACGCAGGGATCGACGACCGCGCGCTGCATCGTCAACGGGAACCATTTGATCGGCAGACTCGAGACGACCGCGCACAAGACCTCAATCCGACCGGCGAGACAGCGGGCGGCGCTGGCCGCGTCGTCTTCGATTACCGTTACTCCTGGAAATTTACGGCGCAGCACCGTCGCCAGGCGCGGCTGCCGCTCGACCGCGATGATCCTGTCCAGCGGACAGCCGGCCCGGATGAGACCGTGGGTCAAGCTACCGGTTCCGGCACCGAGCTCCAGCACCGGACCCGGCCTGTGCAGATCGACGTGGCGAGCAAGCGCGTCGGCGAGACGGGTGCCGCTGGGGTTCGTCGCGGCAATCTGCAAAGGCTGCTGCAGCCAGAGGCCGAAAAAGACCATCGCGTCCGCCGCCGCAGACCCGCGCGCGAGCGTCAGTCCCGACCGCTTCACGGCTGAACCTCGGTCCGGCGCGCCGCGAGCCCGGCGCCCGCGGCGTCTGGGTGGTCGGTACCCGCGTGGCGGGGCCGCCTCCTCTTGCCTCGGCTGGAGACGTACGGTCGCAGCCACGACGTCGCCCGCCCCTCGCCGTCCGTTACGGCAATCGGGGCGAAATACTTAGCGAAATCTTCCGCCGTCATGTCGTCCGGTTGCTCGTCGTATTGCGGGTCGAGGACGTTTTCGCCGGCCAGGTAGCTGCGGCGGCGCGACGGATAGGCACGCGCCCAGACGAAGCAGTGCAGGCTGGAAGCGGCCAGCACGTACCAGTAAACGGGGTTAAGCGTTCGCGCCCGCAAGAGCCGCCGCAGGATTTTGCGCAGCACAATGCGCCGGCTGACGAGCTCCCACGGCCGCCGGAACAGCCGATCGACAAAGACAGAGAGGTTTTCCGGCGTGTCCGCAAGCGCCGCATACGCGATCGTCTCGCCGTCCAAATCGCGCAGCCGCAGGTTGGGGGCGAGGCTACCCTCGCACAGGTCATTCCAGAAGACCTCGGTTCCGGCCAGCGGCGCGACCAGGCTTAGGTAGATCGGCATCGACAATTCGTTCGTGTCGCCGATCAAGCGGAGCTGCCGTTCCATCTCCGCTGCGGTGTGGAACCGGGGATCGAACAGGTAGCCGTAACCGACGACGATCCCCAGCGACTCCGCATGTGCCACATCGTCTATCACGCTGCTGCCCAGGTTCTGCTTTTTGTTGAAACGCCGCAGAAACGCATGATCCAACGACTCAAGCCCGACGAATAATGCGCGGCATTTCGCGTCGGCGAGCTTACGGATGAGTTTGCGGTCGCGCAAAACATTCTGGGTGACGAGGGCGCCCCACATGCGCACCTTGCGGTGCCGCCGCAACAGTTCGCAGACCTCCAGCATGTGCCGGCGGTCGTCGGAGAAATTGTTGTCCAGGAACAAGACGATCGGGTAGTGGCGCCGGAAGCTGAACGGGGGACTGCTGTCAATCGCGCTGTCGATCGCCGCCGCGACGCCGGCGAGATCATAAGCGGCGTGCCCGCCGACCTCGGCCGGGATAATGCAGAAGCTGCAGCGGAAGCTGCAGCCGCGTGACGCCTCGATCAGGTGTGTCAGAGGGTTGATGCCGTTCCATCGCAGCAGGCGGTAATCCACCCGGTAGTTGTCGATGCGCATGATCGGCGAGTGGTAGATCGGCTTGAGCGGCTTGGCATCGGCCAGATCGGTCATCACCTGGGTGACGGCATCGACGCCGCCGGCGCAGACGACATCAAAGAATTGCGCTGCGAACTCGGGAAACTGGGTGCAGATACTGCCGCCGGCAATCACCGTCGTGCCGGCGCGCCGGAAAAAATACGAGAGCTGGCGCATGCGGTCGAAGTCAGGTTGCAGGCCAGTCAGAAAGGCAATATCGTATCCAGTCGCTCGCGCGGGATCGAACGGGCCGTGCCAGTCTTCATGATAGAGGGTGACGGCGAACTGCTCCGGATCGATCAGGGAGGCGACGTGCAGGCCCGCGATCGGCTGCATGAAATGCCGAGATCGCCGCTTGGTCCGACCTGGGCGCAGATGGGTGCAAATCACGATTGCCCGTTGACCGGGGGCCGACCTGCCGAAGACGCTCCGTTGCGGAAAGTATCGACGCCACTGCGCTGGATAATCGGCTTCGAGAGCCGCTGGACTGAGTCCCATGTATTGCGATCACTCTAGCAGCGGATGTCGCGCCATAGTGGCGCCGGCGGGCGGGGTTTGCAATTGCGGCGGGTGCGGCGGGCCTCGCGCGCGGCGATGTTAGCGGAGCGGCGGTATCTGACGATCATGTTCGCCGACCTGGTCGGCTACACCGCCTTGTCCGAACGACTGGATCCAGAGGTGCTGCGCGAGGCGCAGCTGCGATACCAGGAGTTGACCCGTAATATCATCGAGCGCTACGGAGGGTTTGTCGGCGCCTATTCCGGCGACGGCATCCTGGCGTATTTCGGCTATCCGGTCGCCCACGAAAACGATGCCGAGAGAGGGGTACGTGCGGCGCTGGAAGCGTTGCAGCGGGTCACCCGGATCGCGGTCACGGCGTCTCCCGGAACGAGCGAAATGCTCGTTATCCGTATCGCTCTGCATTCCGGATTGACCGTTGTGGGCCCGGAGATCGTCAGTGCCGGACTGACCCTTCACGGCGCCGTCGGGGAAGCGGTCAACCTGGCCGCGCGCCTGCAGACCGAAGCGGAGCCGAATACTGTCGTCGTCAGTGGCACGACGCAAGAGTTGGTCGGCGGGCTTTTCGATTGCGAGCCGCTCGGACCGCGGCCCATCCGCGGGTTGACGCGCCGGATCGCACTGCACCGCGTCGTCGGCGCGCGGCCCGGCAGCGGCCGGGCGGCAGGTCACTGGCGCCGCGGCGCGGTCAGGATGATTGGGCGCGAGGAACCACTCGGCCGGCTGCAGCGGCAATGGCAGAGGGTTGTGCAAGAAGGGCGATGTCGCGTCGTCCAAATCGTCGGCGAAGGCGGCATCGGCAAGAGCCGTCTCGTGCTCGAGCTTTGCGAGGCCCTGGCTCTGCCGGCGCGCCAGATCATTCAGGCCAACTGTCTTGAGATTTTTGCCTCGACGCCGCTCTATCCCGCTGCCGGCTTCCTGTGGGGGCGCACTGGCATCCGGGCCGACGACAGCGAGGCGGCCAAACGCGGCAAGATCGTCGCGTTCCTGCACGAGCGTCGATTGGAAACCGGCGAAGCGATCGAGACGCTCGCCGGTCTGCTCGGCGTCGCGCTGGGCGGCGCGCCGCAAGGGGCGGCACCGCTGCCACAGCCGCCTCCGGCCGAGATCAGGCGTCGGCAGTTCGAGCTGATCACCGCCTTGGTCGAGCGGATCGCCCGCGTTGGGCCCACGCTGCTATGGATCGAGGATGCGCACTGGCTCGATCCGTCGTCGGTGGAGGTGCTGCAGCGGCTCGTCAGAGGTCTCGCTGCGACGCCGCTGCTCGTCGTGTTGACCCAGCGTTCCTTTCCGGCCGGTCCCGAGCTTCCGCAGGCCGACGAAACCATCCGGCTGGCGCAGTTGGCGCCGGCGCAGTGTTTGCAATTGGCAGAGGCCGTGCCGGGGGCGGCAACTCTGTCACAGGCGTTGCTCTCCGATGCGGTGGCCGCGTCCGGTGGCATCCCGCTACTGATCGAACAACTCGTCATCTCGCTGGTGGGCCGGGCGCGCGGCGGCACGAATTCTGGCGTTCCGGCGGTGCCGCTGACCTTGGCCGGGTTGGTGGCCGAGCGCCTGGACCGAATGCCGGGGTCCCGGCAGGTCGTGCAGATGGCAGCCTGCATCGGACCGGCTTTTGTTCCGGGCTTTCTCGCCACCTTGCTCGGACAGCAGGAGGGCGCTCTGCAGGAGCCGCTCGAGCGCCTGGTCGAAGCCGAAATCCTGCAGCTTCACGACGGCGACGGCGGCCCCGTGCGATATGAGTTTCGTCATGCCCTGATGCATCGAGTGATTTACGAGTCGGTGCTACTTTCCGACCGCCGGGCGATCCATGCGCGCATCGCCGGGCTGCTGCAGGATGGCCGCGACCTCGGACCGACGCCGCCGGAAGTCATTGCGCATCATCTTTCGGAAGCGGGCCAGATCGAAGCGGCGGTCGGCGCCTGGCTCGCGGCCGGCGCGCTTGCGGCGGCGCGCTCGGCGCACGCCGAGGCCCTCGACCATCTGCGGCGCGGCATCGAGCTGCTCGATCGGGTGGCGGACCCGGGCTTGCGGCGGGATTACGAAATCAAACTGCAAGCCGCGCGCATCGGGCCGATCATCGCCACGGTCAGCGCGACGTCCGCCGAGATGGGGGCCTGTTGCCGGCGCGGGCTGGAGCTGTGCCAGAATGGCCCGCCCTCGCCGGCGGCCTTCGCGTTCTTGTTCGGCCAATACACGTTTCTGATCGGCCGCGGACAAGCCGAGGAGGCGTTGCAGCTCGCCGGGCGCCTGCTGGCTTTGGGGGAGCAGAATGGCCATGCGCCCGGTCGGGTCATCGGCCATCGGCTGGTTGCGCTGGCCCGCTTCGGCCTCGGCGACGCACGCGGTGCGCGCGAGCAGGCGGAACGCTCGCTGCAGCTTTATCAAAGTGAGCCGGATACCGCGGGCATACACCTTTTCGGCCAGGATGCGCAGGTGCACGGCTCGGCGCTGCTTAGTCTCATTTTGTTCTACCTCGGCGAGACCGACACGGCGTTTCGCGTCGGCAACGGCGCGCTGCGGACGGCCGACGAGTTGCGCCATCCGCACTCGACGGCGATTGCAGTCTCGTACGTCGGCGGGTGGGTTTTCGGTCTGAGCGGCGCCAGCGAATTACTGATGCAGCAGGCACGCCGACTCATTCGGATCTGCGACCAGCATCACCTGACCGTTTTCGGCCATTTCGGCGAGGCGATGCTCGGCTGGGCATTGTGCCAACAGGACAGCCTCGATCAGGGCGTTGCGGTCTTGGAGCACGCGATAGCGGGGCTGACAGCGCTCGAATGGCGGGTTTCTTACGCCGGGCTGCTCGCCATCCTCGCCGACGCGAAACGCCGTCACGGGACGCTGCGCGAGGCCCGCGACCTGGCACGGCAGGCGCTGGCCGCGGCGCGGACTTCGGACCGCTGGTTGGAGCCCGAGGCGCTGCGGGTTGCCGGTCTGATCGCCACCGAGGGCGACGCAGACGGCTCGAAAGGCGTAGACCTTTTGCGCGAGGCCGTGAACTGCGCGCGGCGCCTGGAAGGGGCGGTCTTGGAAGCGCGCTGCCTCGAAACCCTGATCCGGCTGGCGCCGTTGCCCGAGCGCGCGGCGATCGAGGCGCGGCTCGCCGAATTGGCAACCTGTCGCGACCTGGAGCGGCGCCTACGCCAGCAGCTGCAATCCGAATGAAAACCGCTGAGAGGACCTGATGAGCTACGCCGATACAAGGGACAGCGAACAGCTGCGCCGTCTCGACCGCGCGATCAGCGATTTCATCTGGCGATACCAATCCCGCCAATGGCCCGCGCCGCGACGCACGCTGTTCCTTTTTCCCGGTGGCATGGGGTGCAAGCTTCTGCGCGCGCAATCCCCTTACTTGGACAACGTCGCAACTCCGCAGACCTTCAATTACGACGAGGTGTGGCTGACGCTGATGACGTTTCTCGGCGATGCGCTGACGCTGGAGATGCATCGCAATCCTTTGGACCCGCCGGCGATCGAACGCGACAAGGACGACCGGATCATCATCGCCGACGGCGCCGTGGAATTGTTCGGTGTCACGCCTTACGACCAGTTCACCCAGTGGTGCGAACAGGAACACCTCGACTTGTTCATTTTCGGTTGGGATTGGCGCCGCCGTCTCGAAGACACCGTCGCGCTGTTTCTCGGCAAGTTCCTGCCGCGGTTCCAAAGCGCCGTTCAAAACGCCTGCGGCGTCGATCCGCTGCAGGACTTCGTTCTGGTCGGCCACAGCTTCGGCGGCATGGTCGTCAATCTGCTGTTGCACCAGGCCAATTCGCTGCTCGATACAATGACGCGGGCGGTCACCGTAGCGGCGCCGTTCTATGGTTATGACGGCCAGATCCACCGCTGGTTCGAGGGCATGGATTACTTCAATCTCCTGCTGGGACAGCCGGCGGTCATCAAGGTGATGTCGTCGCTGCCGGCCTGCTACACGCTGCCCTACCTCGACGGCGCCAGCTTCAATACCTACAAGCAGCAGCTTCAGACCGACCCGGATTATCCGCTGCCGGCTTATCCCAGCGATGTCGCCGGCAGCAATCCGGTGCAGATTGCCGACCCGTTCAACCCCGTCGCGCTGCAATACCCCAGCAACACCGGCTTCGACCCCGGGCTGCTGAACGACGGGCGGCTGATCTTCCAGCAGCTCGCATTGCCGCCGCTGCCCAAATTTGCCGGGAAATTCTTCAACATCCGCGGTGTGCAGGCCGAGGCCGGCGTCGTGTCGAACAACACGATCCAGGGCATCGCCTGGGGCCTGCCCGCCGGGCCGAACAATCCGGCGGTCTCGCCGATCACCGACCTGCCGCTCGGGCCGGGTGACGATACGCAACCGGCGTGGACGGCGCGGCACGCCGCGATTCCGCAGGCGCAATGGGTCACCGTACGCGACAACGTCGACCACATGTTGATGATGGAATACACTGCAACCCAGCTGGCGATCGCCGGAGTGCTGTGATGGAGCGCGGAAAGGTGCCGGACAGGCCCCCCAACGAGGCCGCAGCCGCCGAGGACGCGCGCCGTTTCCTGCGCGGGCTTGGCGAGCATGCAGCCGACCTGCGCCCCGAGGAACAGGCGGCGGCGGTAAAGCGCTACGTGGATCAGTTTCCGCTCGGGGAGCTGCAAACCATTGCGCGACGCATCATCATGGACTTGATGCGACCGCCAGGGCCGGAGGCGGCAGCGGCTGCGCCGCCGAAGCGGGATGGGCGGCGCGGCGGGACCCCGCGGAAACGCGAGCCCCGCCGGCGGTGAGCAAGGGGACGCTCGCGGCGCCGATACGTAGAGGCGAGCAACGCTGGGCAACCGACGGGATTGCATCGATGGCGCGGCCCGGGGCGGGTGCGCGGCTGCTGATCGCCGTGTTGGGATTGGTCGAACGCCTTAACCGCCGTTTTACCTACCGCGGGAACCCGCCGGTCTACGACAACGCGGCCTTTCCCTGGGCGGGGTCGATCGAAGCTGAGTGGCGCACCATTCGCGGCGAACTTGACCGCGTGATGCCACGCAAGGGCGAGATGCCGAACGTCCAGGACGTAGCGCTCGATGCCGCCTCGATCAGCCGCGACGACGGCTGGAAGATTTTCGTGCTTGTTGCCTACGGCATTCGCTCGCCGCCCAACATCGCGCTGTGTCCCGAGACCTGGCGGATCGTCTGCTGTATCCCCGGCTTGACGACCGCGATGTTTTCGATATTCGAGCCGGGCAAACGCCTGCCGCCGCACCGCGGCCCCTACAACGGCGTGCTCCGCCTGCACCTCGGGCTGGTGATCCCGGAGACGAGCGCAGCGAGCGCCGGCATGCGCATCGCGAGCGAAGAGCGGGGGTGGCAGGAAGGCCGCGTGCTGATCTTCGACGACGCCTACGAGCACGAGGCATGGAACGAGACCGACCGTCCGCGCGTCGTCCTATTCGTCGACTTTGCCAAACCGTTGCGCTTTCCGGTCAGTTGCCTGAATCGGCTGTTGCTGCGGCTGGCGGCGTTTACCCCGTACCTGCGCGAAGGCCACGACAATCTGCGCCGCTGGGAGCGGCGGTTCCACGCGGCGCCGCCCAGCGAATGATCGCCGACATGGCTGGGCGCTCAGATCGGCGCGCCTAAGCAGCCGCTGGCCCTGATGGTATTCGCGGATCGACGACCGGACAAATGGACGAGCTCGCGATGGCTCGCATCATTTCATTGGCCTCTGCCGAACCCGGTCTGACCGGTTCGCCATCACTTTGTGTCACCCTCGCAAGCCGGCGCTGGTATCGCGCTTCGCGCCGTGCCGCTTATGCCGCTCGAGCCGCAATCTTTTGATATCCCTCCTCTCGGGTGATCACCGCCCAGAGGGCTCGCGCGGTCTTGTGAACAACCGCAAGGCCGTGGCTGAAGCAATTGCTCGCACGGTGATCGGTCAACGTCGCGGCAGTAGCGCTCCGGACCAGTCGCCCATCCATCCTATTCACGGCGGCGGCGTATTCGTGGCCGCACTGGGTCGAGGCGAGGCAGTCGGCCGGGCGCGAACGGCTTGAGATCAACCGTCCGCGCTGCGCCGTCGGCAATCAATTCGGCCATCGCCTCACCGGTCGCCGGTGCGTTGAGGATGCCCCAGACGCTATGCCCCGTCGCGACATAGGCGCCTTCGACGCCGGGCACTTCCCCGATCAGCGGCAGTCCGTCGCGGGTCACTGGGCGATAGCAGGCCTGCCGCGCCAGGATGGGCGCCCGCGCCAGCACTGGCGACAAGGACCGGCACATCGCCTCGAGCCGGTATATCGCTCCACTGTCGGGGGTAACGCGCGCCGGGTCGATCGGCACCACGTCCTCGCCGGAAATACCGCAGACATAGGTCGTGCCGTCGGTGCGCGGGAATAGCTCGGGGGTCAGTACCGCACCGGTACCCGGCTCGCGGTACTCGAGAAACGCCGCCTGAGCCGCAATCCGCGCGCCAGTCTCGAACACCAGGCTGTGGCCCTTGAGCCCGAACACGGCCGGCAGAGGCAGCCACGAGCAGGCGAGGATTGTCCATGGCCCCATCGCGATCACCACCGCGTCGCCCTCGATCGTCGCGCCATCGATCTCGATCCCAGTGACGCGGCCATCGCGCAGGGTAATGCCGGTAACCCGGCCGAGCCGCAATTCGGCACCTTGCGCCTGGGCGGCCCGCATCATCGCCGCGGTAAACCGGCCGGGATGCACCTGCGCCGTCGTCACCGGTGAGCCCAGCGCCTGTGCCACCGTCACCTCGTCCGACATCCAGTCGAGCTGATAGGCATTGCGCCCGCGCGGAAACCCGGCGAACCCGCCATAAGTGTCGAGGCGGCGATACCCCCAGTCGTCGCCGATCGCTTCTGCCAACTCGCTGTGCAGGTCGAAGCTGCGCCGGGCGAGCGGCGCCAACGGCGAGCCCTCGCACCAATCGCGCGCCAGGAACCCGCCCGACTTACCCGACGCGGCGCAGGCGATACCGGTACTCTCGATCACGGTCGCCGCGACCCCGCGGCGGCTGAGGAAATAGGCGATCGATGTGCCAATCACGCCGCCGCCGCAAATCAGCACATGCATCGGACTCGGTTCTCCTGGGTCGCGCCAGTGATCTTGACCCTTCGGCACCTCGCCCGCCACTATCGCGGAAAAGGAAAATCCGCCTTCACGGCTGCTTTCGGCGGATACCGTTGAAAAAGTCGGTTTTGAAGTAGATGGGGCGGTGCGGGTTGGTGGTCACGGTGGCCCCAGCGATCGGTGTGACGCCTCAGGTAGCCGGGATCGGCGCCGGCACCGGAAGCAGCTTGGCGAGCTTGCGGAGGTTCTGGGCGGTGGCGGCGAGATTGAACTCGTCGCGGGCACCGTTCGGCCCGCGTAATCGCAGCCGATCGAGCTTCAGGATGCGCTTCAAGTGCGCGAACAGCATCTCGACCTTTTTCCGTTCGCGCCTTGAGGTGACACAGGCGTCGGTGGTCGCGATGTCGCGCGCCATGTCGCG
>Ga0209415_10010040_pt1 | contig 16169 bp, 15 predicted proteins | sample PeaSoiSIISIP2007_FD_187696 | JGI IMG/M metagenome (GOLD analysis project Ga0209415, IMG submission 187696) | Peat soil microbial communities from Weissenstadt, Germany - SII-SIP-2007 (SPAdes) (version 2) | ecosystem: Environmental > Terrestrial > Soil > Wetlands > Peat | place: Germany...
AGGATCTGATCGAGCCGTTCCTTGGTCAAAAGCCCCCTTTCGAGAACCACGTCGTAGACACTGCGATCGGTGGCCAGGGCTTGTTGAGCGACCTCGGTGGCATTGGCGTAACCGATGAAGGGATTGAGCGCGGTGACGATGCCGATGGAATTTTCGACCATCCTGCGCAACCGCCCGCGATTTGCCGTGATCCCCTCGACGCAGCGCTCCTTCAACGTCAGGCAGGCGCTCCGGAGATGGCTAAGGCTTTTAAACAGGCTGTGAGCGATGATCGGCTCGAAGGCGTTGAGTTGAAGTTGCCCGGCCTCGGCGGCAAACGAAATAGCGACGTCATTGCCGATGACCTCGAAGGCGACCTGATTGACCACTTCGGGAATCACCGGATTGACCTTGCCCGGCATGATGCTCGATCCGGCCTGTCGGGGCGGCAGGTTGATTTCGCCGAAACCGGCCCGCGGCCCCGACGACAACAGACGCAAGTCGTTGCAGGTCTTGGACAGTTTGACGGCGACCCGCTTCAACACGCCGGAAAGCTGCACAAAGGCGCCGCAGTCCTGAGTGGCCTCGACCAGATTGCCGGCGGTCACCAGGGAGATGCCGGTGATCCCGGCCAGATTGGAGCAGACCGCCGCCGCATAGTCTGGATGGGCATTGATGCCGGTGCCGATGGCGGTGGCCCCCAGGTTGATTTCGCAAATCAATTTGGATGCTTCACGCAGCCGTTCCTCATCTTCGCCCAGCATGACCGCATAGGTGCTGAATTCCTGACCAAGCGTCATCGGAACGGCGTCCTGCAACTGGGTGCGGCCCATCTTCAGAGCGTCGGCGAATTCCTCCGCCTTGGCTTCGAAGGCTTCCCGCAGCTTTCCCATCGCCTCGACCAACCGATCGATCAGGAAGTGCAGGGCGACCTTGATTGCCGTCGGATAGACGTCGTTGGTGCTCTGACTCATATTGACATGTTCGTTGGGGTGCAGATGCTGGTACTCGCCGCGCTGATGCCCCAGCAACTCCAAGGCGCGGTTGGCGATGACCTCGTTGGCGTTCATGTTGGTCGAGGTGCCGGCCCCGCCTTGAATGACATCGACGACGAACTGGTCGCGCCATTTGCCGGCTTCGATTTCTTCGCAAGCGGCGACGATGGCCTCGGCCCGTTTCTGGTCCAACAGGCCGAGTTTCAGGTTGGCCTGGGCCGCCGCATGTTTGATTTGGGCAAGAGCGCGGACCAGGTCGGGGTAAATCGAGATGGTGGTGCCGGTGATCGGGAAATTCTCGACGGCACGCAAGGTGTGCACGCCGTAATAGGCTTCCGCTGGTACCTGGCGGTTCCCCAGCAGATCGTGTTCCAAGCGATAGGCGTTCATGGTTGTTACCGTTACTCGTTGGGCCGCGAGCCGCGTTGGACCGCACCACTCGGCGGCGATGGGAAAGGGAATGGTCCGTCGACAGCCCGGTTGGGGGGATTTGCGCAAGCGCCCCCCCCTTTCCGCCGGCTTGATCGAGAGCTTCATAAATGGACTGTTATTGCCACCTCGGACCGTCTATTCGGCCTCTCCTGGGGCATAGTTAATAGACTTTTTCTTCAGAATCGATCTTTCAACAAAAGTAATACTCAGGATCAGCAGCAAAGACACACAAAGACCCGAAACAATACCGCCACCCGTCATTTTCAACAGGCTGGGGGTGGCTTGAATAACGGCCGCCGTGCCACCACCCACAAAGAGGGATGCCAGCGCCGCGTTTCGGGTGACATATGTTTTGCCGTTTTTGTCCTTCCACCATAGGCCGAGGACCAGCGGGAAAAACATGCCGCTGCCGGTAAAGGCATAGCCGAACAGCAATGCCGAAATCACCGTCGGAAATGAAAAGGCCACCCCCACGGCACCAATGCCTCCCAGCAACGTCAGCCATCTGGCGTTACGGACCAGTTCCACATCTGACGCGTTTGGCTTGAAAATTGGTTTTATGACATCCATCAGCAACAGCGTGACGGCGCTATTCAGTCGACCGGCCGATACGGTCATGTCCGCACCGACGATGGTCACGACAAGCAGCGCCGCCAAGACGGGATTCAGATAGCTGGTCAGCAGCCAGGGAAACGCCATGTCGGGTCTGGGGAGATTGGGATTAAGCGTATAGGCCACCATACCGGCCACGATGCAGCATGTGCACATCAGCATCGACAATACTGCGGAATACAAAAAGCCTCTTTGCGCCGTCTTGGCGTCCTTGGCCGAGAAACAGCGCTGCCACCAGGCCTGGGTGGTGAATTGCCCGCATAACGGGCCTAAAAAGAGAGCGATCGCCCCCCAAAAACCGAGACTGCTCATAGACCACAGTTCGGGCTTGGCGCTCTCCACAGCGGCGTGGATGCCGCCGAGTCCGCCTGTGCTCCAATAGATAACGCCGAAGAAGATAAAACCGACGACCACCCGGATAACGCCCTGCACCAAATCGGTCCAGGCAATGGCCCACATCCCCCCCATAACGGTGTAGGCAATGGCCGTCAGCGACGCCACCCATATTCCGGTTGTCGGATCGATCCCCAAAACGATCGCCAGCAATGACCCGATGCCAATGGCCTGGGCGCCGACGGTGCATATCTCGGGAATGGTCATGCATAACCCGCCGATGGCCCGGAACCATTTGTCACGGTACATTTCCTGTTCCATGAACTCGTTAATGGTACTATAGGCGTACCGGCCGATGAGCCCGGCGACGAGCAAAGCGAAAACCACTTTGGTTCCTTGCTCGCCAAACATCATCCACAGTTGATTAAGGCCGATTTCGTAGCCTTTGCCGGCATAGCCGACAAAATTACCCACACCCATAACCGTGGCGAAATCGGCAAAGAAAACCAATAGAAGCGGCAACTGTTTACCACCAATGAAATAATGAGCTGCGCTTTGGCCGCTCTTTTTGACCATCATAGCGCCAATGATCAGCTGAATCGGAATTAATATTGCGAGAATCCAAAGTGCTACGTACCCCACGCGGGATAATTCCATAGTCGTCTTCCTCCAAATTGTATGCACGGTTCTTTTTTATAACCGCGTTCAACATCTTGTTTTCACAGAAAGCCTTTTATTGCATCACAACTTATCGTAAACGCACGGTCTATTTATCATGATGAAAGCGCCAAGAAACCCATTGAACCGCTCACACCATCTATATTTTCAAATTCTTTCTTATGTTCGAATAAACGCCGATGCAACGCCTGCACCGCCGGAATCATATCCTTTTTGTCAACAATGCCGGAAATCACATATGGACCGGTAAATGTTTTCAGCACTTCGATATTTTCGCTCCGAAGCACTTCAATAAAAATATTTGTCAATATTGATACATTATTTACAGAATGGCCAATTAGTGATATTTCGGCACAATCTGTCAATTTTTCCGCCAGTTCTATTCCTGCGTCCAAAGCAAAGGCTGCAACAGTTTCAATGATGGCGGCGCTGGCGACGAACTCCATATTGCGCTTGGAGACATTAAGACAATCGGCGTCAACACCGGCCGCGGCCAAGTTGCTGAGCAGCCGGCCGGCGCTCTCAAAAGCATCTGAATTGCCATCTTTTAATGTCAAAATGCCGTAATCGGCTTGGTGGGCGATGCCAACTATCGATGGATCTTTTAATCGCTCGATGGTGCCGTTAGAACCATTTGATATGGTCGTGCCCTCTCCATCGGTAAAAGTGCATTTTATCTTTGTCGGAATATTGTGATGCCACGCGATTTCTATCGCCCGAGGATGAACAACCTTCGCCCCGTGCGACGCCAATTGATAAACCTCCTCATATGACGCGGATTCTATGGTGGAGGCCGCAGGAACGATCCGGGGATCGGCGGTCATGATACCGTCTACGTCAGTATAAATTTCCACCGCCGCAGCTTCGATGGCCGCGCCCAAAGCAGTGGCTGACGTATCACTGCCGCCTCGCCCCAAAGTGGTAATCTCTCCGCTTTCGTTGGCTCCTTGAAAACCTGCAACAACGACAATTTTCCCTTCGGCCACATGCTTTATAATATTTGTGGGCTCGATTCGGACGATTTGGGCGTCGCCATGCTTCATGGTGGTCACGATTCCGGCTTGCTGGCCATTCAGCAGCACGGCATCAAATCCGGCGTTTTTCAGGGCGCCGACAATGATCACTCCGGCGACGATTTCGCCGCACGCCATGATCATATCGAGCTCGCGGCTATCGATGGACGGGCACTCTTGCTTGGCCAGATTCAGCAATGTGTCGGTGGCATAAGATTCACCGCGGCGCCCCAAAGCGGAGACCACGACCACCGGACTACTGCCGGCCTTTTTGGCGCCGGCAATCTTGTCAATAACTTGCTGCCGGCGCTCGGGAGTACTGACCGAGGTGCCGCCAAATTTTTGCACCAATATTTTCATAGCAACACCTCCCCCTATCTCTCAAATAAGCTTCTGGGCAATAAGCTGCTCGGCGATCTGCACCGCGTTCAAGGCGGCTCCCTTAAGGATTTGATCACCGACAACCCAGAGATTAAGGCCCGCCCGCACGGTCAGGTCCTCCCTGATTCTGCCAACAAAAACCTCGTCTTTTCCGGCGGTATCCGCAGGCATGGGATACAGTTGCGTCAGCGGGTCGTCTTGAACGATAACTCCCGGAGCCCGCGCGAGAATTTGCCGTGCTTCGCTTGCCGTGAGTTTGCGCGTGGTTTCCAGATTGATGAATTCGGAATGACTGCGAACGACCGGGACCCGCACTGTCGTTGCAGTAATCGCCAATTCCGGAAGATGCATTATCTTTCTTGTTTCATTAACAAGCTTCATTTCTTCTTTTGTGTAGCCGTCTTCGAGGAAGACATCAATTTGCGGTATCAAGTTAAAGGCTATGGAATGATGTTTCGGCAATGCCGCCACAGGCAAAATGGCCGCCACGGGCTCCCGTCCCTCCAGCACGTCCTTGTATTGAGTCATCATCTCCTGAAGCGCCGCATTTCCCGCCCCGGAGACAGCCTGGCACGTCGACACGACAACCCGCTTCAACTCCGCATGCTGATGGATGGGGTTAATTGCCAGCGCCATGATAATGGTGGAACAATTTGGATTGGCAATAATTCCGTTATGTTTACTTATATCCGCAGCGTTTACTTCCGGCACGATCAAAGGAACATTGGGATCCATACGGAAGGTACTGCTATTATCAATTACCACCGCACCCGCTTTTACGGCTTCCGGCGCCATGACCTTGCTGATTGGCCCGCCAGCAAAAAAAGCAATCTGAATATCCTTGAATGCTTCTCCCGTCGCTTCTTCGACCACGTAATCCTTGCCCATAAAGGGAATGACCGTTCCCACTTCCAGGGCCAGAAGCTTTAATTGGGCCAAAGGAAAATTGCGGCTCTTCAAAACATTGAGCAGCTCGGTCCCGACTGCTCCAGTCGCGCCCAATATTGCAACGTTGTACTTTTTCATCGACACCCACTCCAATAGTAACCACCGAGCACGGACCATGCCGGCACTTGTTTCCAACAACCCCTATACAAAGGGGTCATCTATCTCACAAAATTTTATAGTACTCGTAGATGAATATCAAAATTATGTGTCGCTATTACTTTCCACCGATAATAACGAGGACAGATATGCGCTTTTCAAAGCCGGCTCGATGGCGATTTGACGGTGATCGATGAATCCATGGTCCGGCAGCGCGCCCTGGCTCAGGAGAGTGAGGAGATAGGCGGCATACCCGGCGGCGACCCGTGTCAGCGCGTTGAATTTGTTGCCTTGAAGGGCGGGGGCAAGTCTCTTGAGGGTTGAGCGCTCCACCCTCTGGTGGTTTTCCTCGCCGCGCGCGGTGATAAACACGAGGACGACGTCATCGTCGATGATCGGCAATCCGTTGGCGAGCAGCCCTTTCAGGGCGTACCGTCGATTCCGCAGGTCGAGATCATCGATAAGCAGCCGCATATAGTCGAGATGGCCCGGATAGCGGATCGTCTTGAAGGTCATGTTCTGTAACGATCCGGACATTCGGCCAAGATCGCCGATCCCGCCGGAGGTCATGAACGCCTCGTAGTTCACGCCGTCTATGGTGAAGCGCTCGTATTCCTCAAGGGAAGGAAGCGTCACCTCCCTGCCGGCACGAATCGCCGTACTCGGCAGAAGATACTCATCCATCAGCCCATCGATATTCCAGATCCGGCCATAGCCAAGCCTGTTGGCTGGAAAGCGGGGCAAGGCGCCAAACCGGATAACCAGATCGGTCGCTTGGGGGAAACTCCTGATGAGATCAGCCGTCAGAGCATCAACGAGTCCCGGCGATGCGCCGCATCCATTCAGAACCGCCCGCTTGGACGCGAGCGGTTGCAACGCCCCGAGAACGGTTGGTGTCGCTCTTGAGAAGTCGAGATAGTGGACGCCCATCTCGGCGGCCAGGGCAGCGATTCCGGCGACGGCGTGGTCCGGAACCGCGGCAACCACGAGATCCCGTCCCGCCAGGACGGATTCTCTCCTGTCTGGCGTTGTCGCGACGCACAAGGTTACGGGAAGCTTCAAGTCACGCGCCGGGTCGAGGAGCTCGTCCGTCTGATCCACGATGCAGATATCGAAGCCGCCAACCGAAACAAGAGCGCCCGCCAGCGCCAACCCAATCGGGCCAGCGCCAAAGATGGTTATCTTGAAAGTGGGAGTGTCGGACATGACAGACTACCTACAAACATGCGATTGGAACTCGGCAGACGCGGCGTCGAACCGTTTTATGACGTCTCTCAATATTGTGCGGGTACCCTCGCCGACAGGCACAAGCGGCAGACGCATGTCGGGAACCATAGCCCCGGCGAGCGCCAGAGCGGCCTTGACCGGGCCCGGATTGGATTCGAGGAACATGCTCTTGGTGAGTTCCGCCAACAACTCGTGCAAAGCAAGGGCGCGGGCTGTGTTGCCGCCACACCATGCCTCGACCATCGCGACCATCTCGCGCGGGGCGTAATTCGAAACGACGCTGATGACCCCCACCGCGCCAAGCGACAGAAACGGCAAGGTAAGACCGTCGTCGCCCGAAAAAAGCAGCAGACGATCGCCACAGGCGACGCGCAGTTCCGTGATGCGTGCCGCCGAGCCTCCGGCTTCCTTAAGACCGAGGATGTTGGCATGCTTTTCGACCAGCTCGGCGCAAGTCGCCGGAGCGATCTCCACCCCGCAGCGACCGGGCACCGAATACAATATGATGGGCAGCGAGGTTGCCGAAGCCACGGCACTGTAATGGGCGATGAGCCCAGCTTGGGTGGGCTTGTTGTAATAGGGCGTGACAACCAGCAGCGCGTCGGCGCCCGCCTGTTCGGCCCGCGCGGCCTTTTCCACCGCCTTCTTCGTGTCGTTGGCGCCGGCACCGGCCAGCACGACGGCGCGGCCGTCGGTGAGATTCACGGTGCGGGCGATCAATTCCACGGCCTCATCGTCGGACAGCGTGGAGCCCTCGCCCGTGGTGCCGACCGGCACAAGTCCGGCGATACCGGCGGCAAGCTGCCGTTTGACCAGGGCATCGAACGCCGCATGATCGATGGCACCGTTACGGAAAGGGGTTACGAGCGCGGTGAAGACGCCTTTGAACCGGTTGACAGGCTTTGTCATCTGGACCTCATATTGTTTGACTGCTTTGAATGGTGTCCGCGGCCGAGAAACGGCCGGAGGCTGGCGCGAGGGAGACCAACCATTCGGCGCTGGAGAGCGCGCCCTCCGCATAGGCCGCGAGCGTGTGAACCCGGTAGCGTACGAGAATTTCCGCCGTCCCCATGTCGTAATGGACTTCGTTGATGCCGACGACGTCGCCCTCGCGATGCACGACGATCGGCACCTCTGGCGTCGCGAAGCCCATTGCCCGGCTCCTTTCCTGCTGGACGAAGCTGGCGAGAAGGCGGGACGTGCCGGAGGGCTCGTTCTTCTTGCGGGCGTGATAGGTTTCTCTCACCGAGGCCTCACCGTCGGTCACGTCTCGGGCTAGGCTGCCCGCCGCGCGACGGAAGGCTTCGAAGCCGCGCGCGAAATTCGCGCTGACCAGAAGTGGGCGCGACGCCGCATAGGCGGTGAGCACCCTGTCCTCCTCGTCGGAAAACCCGGTCGTTCCGATCACCATCGGAACGCGCCTTGCGCCGATGGCCTTCTGGAGCGCGAGGCTTGCCGCGGGCGTCGAGAAGTCGATGATCACGTCGCAACGGCTTTCATCCACGGCGCCACCGGAGGGACGGAATTCGATGTTGCCACCAGGCACCGGCGTTCCCACCAGGGGCGAACTGGGCGACACAAGCGCCGTCGCAAGCTCCATCCGAGGATTGGCCAGAATCAGGTCCACGAGATGGGTCCCCATCCGGCCGGCAGCGCCATGGATTCCGATACGCATCGCTCTTCCTTCCTCAATCGATCGCCACTTTTGGCTCTAACATTTCGCGCAAGCGCGATGCGGACACTCCCCCACGGCCCAGTCCGCGTCCCGTCATGCCGCCGACGGGAAATCTTTCAACGTTTCGACGTCTTCGATCGTGCCCCCGCGATGACGGCGGCAATGGGAACAGGCCGTAGCGGCCAGCGCTGCCCAGCGAGATCCATGTCCACCACGGGAGCCGCGTCCGGCCTCAGTTTTGTCATCAGCTCAGCGACATTGGCCGCACAGAACCGGCCCTGACATTCCCCCATGGCGAAACGGCCGTTGAGCTTGACTTCTCGACCCGATTTCGCATCGGGCCCCGCCAACAAACGCTTGAGGTCGCCAACCGTGCGCCCTTCGCAGCGGCAGAGCATCGTGTGATCGGGGACATCGATGGGTGCCGCGATCGGCGCGAAAAGCCGGGCAAGACTTGCCTGCACGCGCCGTAGCCGGAGAGGGATCCTGTTCTCCTTGTCCGGCGACCGCCCGAGGCCAAGCAATGCCATGACCTTGCGGGCGGCGAATGCGCCATCCGCTTCCGCGGCCACGCAGCCCAACACCTCACAGCAATCGCCCGCTCTGATGACGACGGGAGACGCCACCCGACCGTCCACGTCCGCCGGGAGGCCCATGTCATTCGGCCTGAACCCGTCATGCAGACCGATGCGATCCACCAGGAACGCTGACCGGTCGCCGTTACCGCGGATCACCGTCGCCTGCAGACCATCCGCATGCGTTTCGATTTTTTCGATCCGCGCTCTGCGCAACCAGGGTATTCGGGTCTTGTAGACCGTCCCGAGATAGCCAAATGCCTCCGTGAGAAGATGCGGCGCGAGAAGCAGACCCAACCCTGCAAGGCCTGGCCGCAAGGGATCGCCGGCCTCGACAATCGCGACAGGCGGATTGCCCGCCCGCGCCATTTGGGCGGCGGCGGCGATCAGGAGCGGGCCATTGCCCGCGAGAAGGATCCGGCCGTTGGCCGGTCGTCCGGTTTCCTTCAACATCACCTGAAGGCCGCCAACAGTCGAAACGCCCGGATCGTCCCACCCCGGAAGCGGACGCACCTTCTCGCAGGCGCCCGTCGCGATGATGACGGCGCGTGCGTTGAGACGCCGCACCTCGCCGGCTTGCCGGTCGTCGACAAGGACGAGGCCGTCGCCATCAACGCCCAGGAAGATGCAACCGTAGTGGATTTTGATGGCTGTCCGCGAAAAGGGCGAGGAAAGCCGGTGCCACCGCGCCTTGAAGGACGCCGGTTTCGGGATCGGGTCCGCACCTTCGGCTGGTTGCCGAAAGAAGGCCCCGCCGAGGGCTCTTCGCTGCTCGATCAGTTCGACGGACAGGCCTTGCTCGGCGGCGGCGATCGCGGCGGCCATTCCGGCCGGCCCGCCACCCACGACGATGAGGTCACACTTCGGCATCGGAGGTCTCCACTCTTTCTACCCGTGCGCCTGAATATGCGGGGGTTAGGCAGGCTTCCGTGACACGGCCGTCGATCCTCACCAAACAGCATTGGCAAACGCCGATACCGCAGAAATACCGGGTCGGGCGTCCTGTCGGACTCGGCCCGAAGGAGAGGATGCCGGCGGCTTCCAAGGCGGAGGCGACAGTTTCACCGGCCCGAAACGGAATGGGTTGAGCCATCCAGAAAAAGCTTTCCCTGTTCATTCGACAATCCTCAGGTTGTGGAACCGCGAGGGCGTAAATGGACCGAGATCGAGAGAGGGAGTGTCGCCGCAGATCAGCGCGGCGATGCTTTCGCCAGTAATCGGGCCGAGACAAATGCCATCGCCCTCGAAACCCGTTGCAACAAAGAGATTCTCGACATCGCCAATTCGCCCAACGATTGGCATGCCATCAATAACGGCGGTGCGAACACCGGCGAAGGTTCTGAGAAGCCTGACATTGGCGAGTTGGGGAACCAGGACGACAGCGTCCGTCAGGATTTGGGAAATGGCATCGATATCATTGGTCCGCCGATCGCCATGGTCCTCCCGTGTTCCCCCAATGAGGAACTGGCCGGTTCGCAGCGGATCGATGACGAGGGCGAGGCCCCGTGCCGGACCGGGTTTGCCCGTCTTCTGGCTCCCCTTGGTGAGCAAATAGCGGCCGGACATGAGAGAGCCTGGCATGCCGGCGTTGAGCGCCGGAGCCCGTTCCGTGATGAGAAGTTGGCCCTTGCGTGGGATAAGGACGTCGGTAAGGCCGAGAAGACGGGCCGAACCCGAACCAGCGGCAATAACGACGGCGTCGGCAAGATGGTCTCCGCTCGCCGTCGCGACCCCCCTTACGGAGCGCCCGTCGCCACTGACGAGGATCCGTTCGATTTTTTCGTGGCGCCGCACCGTGGCGCCCGCCGCCGTCAACAGCCGATGCACCAATTGATAACCGATCGCATGGCCATCGTCGTGAACTTCTGCGGCCAGCTTGACCTCCGGCGAAAGCGCGGAGAATCTGCCGGCGACCATCGCCCGATCGAGTTTGGTAACCTGGACGCCGGCTCCCGAAAGCGCTGCGCAATGCGCTTCGAGCACGTCGCACTCGGTATCGGAGACGGCGACGATGAAGGTTGACCGTGGCTTGAAAAGATCCGCGAAAACACCGTCATGCGCGAGCTTCCGGTAAAGTGAGAGGCCCGCCAACGCCGCCGACATCATCGGACCAGGACGCTTGCTGCCGACGGAAACGGCGCCGTCGGCGGCGCCCGTCGCCTGCGAGGCGGGAGCGTCTTCGTCGAACAGTTCGGCTCTGATGCCTCGCGTGGCCAAAAAATAGGCCACGGACGCGCCGACGATACCGGCACCGGCAACAATGACAGATGGGGGAAATGGAGATCGCATCAGCTTGAACCAGAAATCTAAGTTTCTTGAGGTCTTCAGCCTGCGAGTCCGCCCTCTTGAAGTCGATACAAGATCATGGCGTTAACTAATCACGAAATTTGTATCATCTTGAGGTGCGCCACGTTTGTCGGAAGCTCAAACTCCTTATTAGAATGGAGCCATGACGAACCAGACGACGAACAGGTTATTCTTTGAGACGCGGACCCCCGCGGGGCGGATGGCGCTCGACCAAGACTGCAGGCAAAGGAAACGATAAAATGGGCAAGATAAGTCTGACGCTCCTCCAGACCTTCTATCAGGTCGCCCGGCATGGTTCGTTTTCTGGGGCGGCACGCGAACTCAATCTCAGCTACCAGTCGGCTGCCAATCACGTCCGGCGGCTGGAGCAGATTCTGAAGGGCAAGCTCATCGACTCCGAGCAAGGAGCCAAGCATATCGAGTTAACCCCTCAAGGGCGCACGCTTTACAATCTGCTTCGCCCTGAATTCGATATCATGCTGGCAAGGCTCAACAAACTCATAGAGAACCAGCGATCCTCGATCCGGGTCGGCATGCCGCAAGCCATCTTTTTCTATCTTTTCCCCAGAGTGCTGACGCGCTTCAGGGAGGCTTTCCCGGACATGGAGTTCGCGGTTTCCGAGCGGGATACGGTGCTGGCCGAACTCGTCAAGGACGGCAGTCTGGACGTCTGCATATCCGAGCGTTACTTCGGCGACCCGGCGGTACCGCAGCGATTGATCGGAAGCTACCGTCTAAGCCTCGTCTATCCCCGCTCCTGGGGCGACCCGCCGGCGCAGAATGACATTCCGGCCTGGGCGGAAGGGCGTCCCTTCATTACATACGAACCCGGGCAAACGCTTCGCAACCGCGCGGTCGGGTTCCTCAGCCGAGACGGCGCCACGGTTTTGCCGGTCATTTCCACATCCGGCAGTTCGAGCGTCAAGAGATGCGTGGAGGAGGGACTGGGCTTCTCGATCATTCCCTGTTGGTGCGTCCAGCCGGAGGACATGACGATCAACAGCACGAAGCTCAGCGATCTCTCGGAAGTGCGGGTGTATTTCGGCTGCGCGGGTTTCCTGCAACAACATCCGACTGTGCATCAGCTCTTCGAAGACTGTTGTCGCGAGCTTGTCGGGCCCGTCCTTGACCCTCCCAGTGGCGATAAACTAGCCCCCACCCTCGTAGGGGCGGATTGATTGGGATGTTGGAGGGTCCGAATAAGTCGACGTTAGAACGAACTGAAAACGCGCTATTACCAAAATTTTACCACGCGCGTAATACGCCATTGATTTTACGCATAAATTTTCAATGCACCGTGCAGCCCATGCACGGATCAAACGACCGCACGATATGCTGAACCATCAGAGGATAATCCTCTCCCGGTTCGACGATCGTGCCGATGAGAGCCTCTTCCAACGGGCCTGGACGACCGGCGCTATCACGCGGTGAAAAATTCCAGGTGGTCGGCGCGACGATCTGATAGTGGTTGATACGGCCCTTTTCCACCGACAGCCAGTGACCGAGACTGCCGCGCGCCGCTTCGACCAGCCCTGTCCCGTGGGTACGGTCCGGCATCGCGCCATTCGTGCAATAGTCCTCATGGGCGATCAACGAACCGACCCAGCGTTCCATCGCCGGAATCAGCACGGCCAATTCCAGGGCGCGGGCGATCACCCTGCTCCGTACCGTGGCCCGGCCATCGGCGGCGGCGGCCAATCCCCTTATCAAGGGATGAGCGGAGACCATCTGCCGGGCGAAGGCGCCAACCTCCATGGTCTCTCCGCTTAAGCGGGGCGCCTTGCACCAACTGTAGGCGTCGCTGCTGTCGGCATCCGGCAGCGTCATGCCCTGTTTCGGATGCAGACTGCCGCCACTCATCCAAGAATGGCTCAGATCTTCCCGCACCCCCGTCAAGTCGAGCCCCTCCAAGAGGCCGTTCCGCCACAGCCCGTCGGCGAACAGACGCCCGCGCCCCGTCGGATCGGAAAAGCCGCCATGACTGAGAAACCGTGGCGGACCGCGACCGCAATCGTCCAGACCAAGATCGTCGGCCATATGCAGAAAGAACCGGAAATCCCCCTCTCCGGCCGGGCGTTCGGCAATCCAGGCGGCCAATGCGGCGGGTCCGTCCAGCCCCAGAATCCGCTCCAGAGAATCGGCGAAAAGCTGGGTTTCCAAAAATTGCCGAAAATTGGCCAGCACGGTGCGCAGACGCATCCGCTCGCCCAGATCCACCGATTTCGTCGTGCCGCCGGGTTGCAGCGCCAGATTGTGCGGCCATTTCCCGGCCAGAATGCCGATGACATGCAAGAACGCCAGCCGCGCCTTCTGCGCCGCCCGCCCCGCCGTCCCCGATTGCGCCCGAAAGCGCTTGAACGCTTCCGCATGCCAGTCCCGCCCCTCGTAAGCGGACCGCGCGAAATCGGGCAGGAAGAACAAATAGAAATGGGTCAGATGATCGGCGGCATTTTCGCAGGCGTGAATCAGATTGGCCGCCATCTCGCCATTATGCGGCGGGGCCAAACCCATGGCTTGTCCAAGCGCCTTGGCGACGGCCAGGGACTGCGACACCGAGCAGATTCCGCAGATCCTAGGCGCGATCACCAGGGCGTCTTGCGCCGGACGCCCCAGCATGATCTGCTCGAACCCACGATAGAGCGGCGCCGTGACGAACGCCTCCGCGACACGGCCGTCGTCAATCGCCAGCTTGACTTCGAGATTGCCTTCGACACGGCTGAACGGACCGACGATCAATTCGCTCATAAGGACATATCATCCAAGGGGCGCGACCTCATCGGGAATTGGGGCGGCGCGGCGGCACCACCACATGGTCAGCCCGGGCATTTTTGCGAACCCGCTCCGGCGTCGCCGATTTTGACAGAGCGGACAGGGCGACGAACCAGGCCTTCGGCATATCCACCGGCAAACCGATGGGAATGCCGGCGATCTTCGGCGTCTCCAGGAACGCGCCGCTCGGTTCCTCGAACCCCGGCGAGGTGCAGTTGATGCAAGCGTAACCGGCATTCGGGCAAGACCAACCGCCATTCCACTGCCGGAGATTGCAATCCCCCGGCGCCTGCGTTCCCTTGCACCCCAAATTCTCCATCAGACACCCGAGTTGGGAATGCGCCAGAGCGCTGGCTTTGAATTCGTAATATTCGTTCCGCGCACAACCATGATGGGCCAAATGATTGGCCCAGAAGCGAGGCCGCCCGAAGCTGTCGAGATCGTCCGCCCGCATGTCCCCCCGCGCCAGAGCCATCAGCGTTTCCACCACCCATCCCGGATGAGGCGCGCATCCGGCCACATTGACAACCGGCAAACCGCCGTCCGACAGCCAACCCTCACCCAACAGGCCACCCTGCTCTTCCCCACAATATTGCAACCCGCAGGCCTCGGTCGGGACGTTTTGCGCGGCGGGAATGGCCCCATAGGCGGCACAACTGCCGACAGCCACCACATAACGGGCGCGTCCCGCCAAGTCCTTGATCCACCGGGCCATCGACCGTCCGCTTCCCGCCAGAATCTGAAATTTTCCGCTGCCGTTCGGCCCCGTCAGGATCGCCCCTTCGATCAGAAGGGCGTCGATCGTCTGGCTGCCATCACGGCAACGCTCCAGCAAACGCAAGACCTCTCCCCCGCCCTCCTCGGACAAGGAGGGATGCCACAGGAACGAGATGTTGGAACTCTCCAGAAGATCGCTCAACCCCGCCGGTCCGGCGCCCAAAGCCGACATCGTGCAGCCGCCGCAACTGCCAGCCTGGAGCCAAAGAACCTGAAAGCGGGGGGGCGTCTCGCATTGCATGGAGGCAACTCTAGGGCTCTCTGGTCGAAGCGTTCAAGAAAATGATGACGGGTCTTCCGATTTCCTCTTGCCGATGGCGAATGTTCACGTTATGTTCTTTTTACCGATCAAGGAGGACACCATGCTGTTTCCCCATCCCCGCACTGTCACGGATCACTTGGCCAACGGCGCATGCGCCCTGCTTATCGGCTGCTTCTTCGCCTTTGTCGGATTGAACGCCGCCAGCGGTTGCGGGCAGTCGGGCGGCGCCTGCATCCATGTTCAGGACCTGGTTGGCATCCCCTCGACACCGGCGACGCAGTTGGCTTTGGCCAATCGATAAGACCTTTCCGCGACATTACGCACCCGAACGACGTTCACAGGGAATGTCATCGCCAAAATCCAGGATGCACTCCCGCCCAAGGCTGATACGCAACGCCGCGAGACCCCGGTGCAGAATGGCGCGGGCATTCCCTTCGGAAATTCCCAAGGCCACTGCGATCTCGCGATGAGTGCAACCGGCGAAATGGTGGAGCAGCACGACATCGCGTTGCCGCTCGGGCAACCGCGCCACATGACCGAGAACACAACCGGACATTTCGGCCCGGAGGATATCGTCTTCGGGCCGGTCGGGCGCCGGGATGTCTTCGGCCTGATCGAGCGATGTCGATGGCGGCAGGCGTTTGGCGGCACGAAAATGATCCCGTGCCGCATTCAGCGCAATGGCGATGAGCCAAGTCGCCTGTGAAGCCTCATCACGCATGCCGCCGGCTGCACGCGTAGCGCGCAACAACGCGTCCTGCACCAGGTCGTCCGCCAGCGTTTCGTCTTTCACGAATCGGATGAGGACGCCGCGCACCGTCCCTCGGTGCGCGGCCAGATCGTTAACCCGCATTTCTCACACTCCCGTCGTCGTCATCGCGTTTCGGGGAGGCGATCCGACAAGTCACGGCTTGCCGCCAAGGCTGGCTGCCTTGGCAAAAGCCGTGACGCCGACGGTCGTCCGCCGAAACGCGACCCCGAAGGGGCGGGACAAATTGAGCGACAGGGTTCGTTATCCGGCTTGGCCGATGCACACGCATCGCCCCGCGCCGGCTGCCTGCCCTGTCGCCCAATTTGTCTCCGTGCCGACGACGGGAGTGTGAGAAATGC
>Ga0209415_10010042_pt1 | contig 16167 bp, 12 predicted proteins | sample PeaSoiSIISIP2007_FD_187696 | JGI IMG/M metagenome (GOLD analysis project Ga0209415, IMG submission 187696) | Peat soil microbial communities from Weissenstadt, Germany - SII-SIP-2007 (SPAdes) (version 2) | ecosystem: Environmental > Terrestrial > Soil > Wetlands > Peat | place: Germany...
GGGGGCCCACCCAGGCCCGCAGGGAGGAAGCTGTGGAGCGCGAAGCGATCCTATTCGACGTGGCCGACAACGTGGCCACCATCACGCTGAACCGGCCCGACCAGTTGAACTCCTTCAACGACGCCATGGCGGCCGACATGACGTGGGCCTGGGAGACGATCCGCGACACCGACGACATCCACTGCGCGGTCGTGCAGGCCAACGGTGAGCGTGCCTTCTGCACGGGTGTCGATATCAAGAGCGAGAGCCACTGGTTCGAGAAGGACAATGTCTGGAACAGCTTCGATCCCGGCCTCACCCTCGCACCCAAGACCCATCATCGGGTGTGGAAGCCGGTGGTGGCCGCCGTCCACGGGATGTGCGCCGGCGGGGGGCAGTACTTCATCAACGAGACCGACATCGTCATCTGCTCCGACGACGCGGTCTTCTTCGATCCGCACGCCAATGTGGGGATCGTCTCCGCGCTCGAGCCCATGGGAATGCTGCAGCGGGGCGTGCCCCTGGGCGACGTGCTGCGCTGGGCCCTCATGGGAAACGAGGAGCGGATCACGGCCGAGACGGCCCTGCGGATCGGCCTGGTGACCGAGGTGGTGCCCCGCGACGGGCTGCGGGACCGGGCACGGGAGATCGCGGTGTCGATCGCAGAGCGCAACCCCAGGGCGATCCAGGGCACGGTCCGTGCCATCTGGGAGTCGATGGAGATGCCGCGCCAGACGGCGCTCCACAACGGCCTGTCCTACACGCAGATCGGCAACTTCCCGCCTGCGCCTCCGAAGCCGAGGGACAAGAAGGAGACGCAATACCGCTGAGTCACAGCAGTGGCCGGAGGTCGCGCTTGCGCACCTTGCCGGCCGCCGTGCGCGGGAGTGCATCAGTCACGACGACCCGGCTCGGCAGCTTGTGCGTCGCCAGCCCCGCCGCAACCGCCATCTCGTCGAGCTCCCGGACCGTCGGAGCCGTCGCGCCGTCGCGGGGCACCAGCACGGCGCAGACCGCCTCGCCCCATACCTCGTCGGGCGCGGCGCACACTGCGACCTCGGCCACCGCAGGATGCCGGGCCAGCACCTCCTCCACCTCACGGGCCGAGATGTTCTCGCCACCCCTGATGATGAGGTCCTTCACCCGGTCGGTGACGACGAGGTAGCCGTCCTCGTCGAAGCGCGCCAGGTCGCCGGTTCGGAACCAGGTGCTGTCGACGAACGCATCGGCGTCGGCCGATGGGTCCTGGTAGCCGAGGAACTGCTTGGGGCCCCGGGCCACGATCTCGCCCTCCTCGCCGGGCGCGACGTCGGCGCCGCTCTCGTCGAGCAGGCGCACCTCGTTGCCCGGGGTCACCCGGCCGTCGGTCAGGCGCCGCTTGTCGGGGAGGTCGGTCGGGCCGCCGGAGCTGATGGCCGGGTGCTCGGTCGATCCGTAGGTGCGCCAGGTCACGATGCCGGCGGCTTCGCTGCGCGCGACGAGTCCCGGCGGCACGGCCGCCGCACCGCACAGGAAGCGGTCGAGCGACGAGATGTCGCGCCCGGAGCGCTCCGCCTCGTCGAGCAGGGTCGCCAGGAAGAAGGGGGTGCCGGCGCTGGTGGTGATGCGGTGTTCCTCTGTGAGCTCGGCGGCGGCGCGCGCACTCCAACGGTCCATCACCACCGTGGTCCCGCCAGCGGCGAGCGGGCGGAGCAGCCCGAGCAGCGAAGCCACATGACCGGCGGGGAAGGTGCCGAGCATGCGGCTCGTCGCGTCGGCAGGCACGACGGTGAGACCGCACAGCAACGTCTCGTGGCTGTGTCGCACGCCCTTGGGTGCGGCCGTGGAGCCCGACGTGTAGAGGACGCAGGCCACGGACGACGGGCTCTGCGGACGGCGTCCGGACGGCACCGGAACGGGACTGATGGACTCGAGCGCCGGGGTCCCGTCGACCGCCTCGTCACCCAGGGCGACCACCTGCCGGAGCCCGAGCGATTCGGCCCGGGTGACCAGTGGCCTGACGAGGTCGTAGCCGCGCCATTCCGGGGCGACCACGGCGCAGGCCGCCCCCGTCTGGCGCACCGCGTGGGCCACCTCACCGGCCGTTGCGGTCGTGGCGATCGGGACGACAACGGCGCCCAGCAACCAGACGGCGGCGATCACCTCGGTGCCCGGGAGGTCGGCCGGTGCCTGCACGACCACCATGTCGCCGGCCACGACGCCGGCGCCGGCCAGCCGCTCGGCGCAAGCGCCGGCCCGCTCGAGGAGCTCGCCCAGTGTCACCGCGGTCGTGTCGCCCTCCACCCGGGCGAAGACGATCCGGTCACCCGCGTGGGTCGTGCAGCCGGCCGCGATCGCCTCCCCGACGGTGAGGTCGGGGTACACCCCGGCCGCCCGCCACGCCGCCCGCAGGGTGTCGCGGGCGCCCCGGTCGTCACCGGGCGTCACAAGGCGAAGGTGCGGATGAGGTCGGCCAGCACGAGCGGCCGGTCGCTCTGCACGGCGTGGCCGGCGCCGTCGACAACGACCACGTCGAGCGAGGGCAGGCGCCGCCGCATCTCGGCGAGGTCTTCGTCGGGTACGAAGGGTGACAGGCCGCCGCGCACGAGGAGGGCTGGGACGGTGATGGCGCTCACGTCCTCCCACAGCGAGGTGAAGTCGACCCAGGCGGGACCGCCTTCTCCGGTCGGGGGCCCGAAGAGGTCGTAGCGCCACGTCCAGCGGCCGTCGTCCAGCCGGCGGGCGTTGTGGCGCACCCCGCGCCGCACTCCGGCGGCGGCCCGGTACGGGCTGAGCGCCACCGCTGCCTCGGCCATCTCCTCGAAGCTGTCGTAGACCGGTGGCCCGGCGATCAGCGAGACCGTGCCCCGCTCGGCCGTGGTCAGCTGCCGGGACGGGTCATTGATCTGCGGTGTCACGTCGACGAACACCGCCCGCCGGCACAGGTCCGGCCGTTGGGAGGCCAGGCGGATGGTCGTGGCCCCGCCGAGCGACATGCCGGTGACGCACCGAACGGCGGGTGCCACCGACTCCATCAGCGTCGCCACGGCTGTGGCGTTCTGCCAGGGCCCGTAGTCGCGGTCGGCGCGCCGGTCCGAATGCCCGTGGCCGGGCAGGTCGACCGCCACCGCCGGACGGCCGAGGGCCAGCATGACCGTGTCCCAGGTGTGGGCGTTCTGCGCCCCGCCGTGGAGGAACACGAGCTCGGGGTCACCCTCACCCCAGCGTAGGTACGACAGCTTCTGCCCCGAGGGCAGCGCGAGGGAGGTGCGGGTGACGACAGGCTGTCGTTCGAAGGGGATGTCCCACTCGGCCGCGTTCTCGTGTAGGAGCCCGAACTCGTCGTAGTCGTCCGACCCCAGCGTGTCCTGCAGCGACGTCACGACTGTCCCCGCCCCAGGACTCCGGCCCTAGACCCGCTCGATGATCACCGCGGGCGCCATGCCACCGCCGGCGCACATGGTGATCAGCGCGACCTGCTTGTCTTGCCGCTCGAGCTCGTCGAGCGCGGTTCCCACCAGGAGCGATCCGGTGGCTCCGATCGGGTGACCCAGCGCGATGGCGCCTCCGTTGACGTTGATCCTCTCGCGGTCGATGTCGAGGTCGCGGATGTACTTCTCGGGTACGACCGCGAACGCCTCGTTGACCTCGAAGAGGTCGATGTCGCCGAGCGACATGCCCGCCTTGGCCAGCACCTTCCTCGTGGCGGGCACCGGAGCGTTGAGCATCAATGTCGGATCGTCACCGATGTTCGCCGTCGCCACGATCCTCGCCCGGGGCCTCATCCCGTGCGCGGTGGCGTACTCGGGGCTGGTCATGAGCAGCGCGGCCGCGCCGTCGACCACACCCGAGGAGTTACCGGCGTGGTGCACGTGGGTGATCTCGAGGCCGGGGAACTTCTGCAGGACCAGGGAGCGGTAGGTGGTCCCGTTCTCGTCCAAAGGGATGTCGGCCAGCCCCTCGAAGGACGAGGGCAACGAGGCCAGCGAGTCGGCCGTCGTGCCCGGCCGCGGGTACTCGTCCCGGTCCAGCGCCACCGAGCCGTCCAGATGGTGCACCGGCACCAGCGACTTGTCGAAGCGCCCCTCCTTGATCGCGATCTCGGCCCGGCGCTGTGACTCCGCCGCCAACTCGTCCACGGCGCGGCGGTCGATCTTCTCCAGCGTGGCGATGGCATCGGCCGCCACGCCCTGGTTGGTCTGTGGGTGGATGGCCCGCAGGTGGTCGTTGCCGCTGTCGAGGAAGGGAGAGCGTGACTTCGACGCGTTGGCGGCGTAGGACGACATCATCTCGGTGCCGCCGGCGATGACGACGTCCTCCATGCCCGCCAGGATGGAGGCGGCCGCGAAGTTGACCGAGGAGATGCCGGACCCGCAGAAGCGGTCCAGCGTCACGCCGCTGGCGGTGATGGCGTAGCCCGCATCGAGCGCGGCCATGCGACCGAGGTCACCGCCCTGGGATCCCACCTGCATGGAGGTGCCCCACACGACGTCATCGACGTCGCCGGTATCCAATCCGTTGCGCTCGGCCAGGGCGCGTAGGACGGTGGCGCCGAGTACCTGCGGGTGGAGCTCCGCCAGCGCACCCTTACCGACCTTCCCGATGCCTCGCGGAGTGCGGCATGCGTCGATGATCCAAGCCTCGCTCACGTCCTATCCTCGATCCTGTTGCGTATGTGGGCCGGAAGCCCAACAAGTCTAAAGAGTATCCTAATAAGACGACACGATCGAGTCGGGCCCCTGCGCCCCGACGGGGAGGGCAGTGGTGACCAGCACACGACGGGCAGTGTTCAAGGAGATGGCGGGCACTGCGCCCGACGTCATGAGGGAGTACGACCTCGCCACGCTCGGCTACGAGGAGACCGAGTTCAGCGTCGAGGGGTCGGCCACCTCGTACGAGTTGCGGGGCGAGCGGGGGGTGGACGGCTACTGGGACGTGACTCCCGGCGCCGCGGCGCCATTCCGGACGCGGTGTGTGGTGCGACGTCCCATCGACCCGGACCGGTTCAGCGGCACGGTCGTCGTGGAGTGGCTCAACGTGTCGGGGGGCATCGATGCGGCGCCGGATTGGGGCTTCTTCCACCGTCACCTTGCTGCCCAGGGCCATGCGTGGGTCGGTGTGTCGGCACAGAAGGTGGGTATCGACGGCGGGGGCTTCGTCGAGAGCATCCACCTGAAGCTCCTGGCGCCGGAGCGCTACGGCGAGCTCGAGCACCCCGGGGACGCTTGGTCTTTCGACATCTTCACCCAGGTCGGTGCGTTGCTCCGGCTGCTCGCCGATGAGAACCCGCTCGGAGGCTTGGTGCCCGAGCAGATCCTCGCGGCCGGCGAGTCGCAGTCTGCCGCATGCCTGGTGACCTACATCAACGCAGTCGATCCTCAGGCACATCTCTTCGACGGCTTCTTCGTGCACGGGCGCCCGGGTGTCGGCGTGTCGATCGACGGCGTGTTCATTCCCTCGGCGCGAGGTGAGGGAATTGAGGCGACCCGCCGTATCATCTCGGCCAAGGGTGAGCGCATCCGCCAGGACGCGCGGGTGCCGGTGCTCGTGCTCCAGAGCGAGACCGACGTCATCCTGCTCGGGGGTGGGCTCGCCGAGCAGCCCGACTCCGAGCGCATCCGTGTCTGGGAAATGGCAGGTGCGGCGCACGCTGACACGTACACGGTCAGCGCGGGCCGTCACGACGACGGCACCTTGAGCCCGGAACGCATGGCCGAGTTCCTGCGCCCCACCACGAAGCTCATGATCGGGAACACGGATTCGCCGATCAACGCCGTCCCCCAGCAGCACTATGTCTCTCAGGCCGCCCTGGCCCACCTTGCACGGTGGGCGGCTGGTGGCGAACCGCCCCCGTCGGCTCCCCGGCTGGACCTCGACGCCGAATCAACGGGCTTCCGACTGGACGAGCATGGCAACGCGTCCGGCGGCATCCGCTCGCCTTGGGTCGACGTGCCGACCTGTGTCATGTCGGGTCTCGGCCAGACGGGGGAGACGTTCGCCATGTTGTTCGGCCGCACGGAGCCCTTCGACGCCGCCACGCTGACCGTGCTCTATCCGGGGGGCAAGGCGGAGTACCTGGAGCGGTTCGAGGCCGCCCTCGACGCCGCCATCGCGGCCGGGTTCATCCTCGGTGAGGACCGGTCGGAGATCCTCGAGGTGGCCGCTGCCTCCTCCTATCCCCTCGCCGTGGCGCAGGGATAATTCGTCATACTCTTTTGCTACGACCGACGGGTGTTCGGAGTCGGTGCGGAACCCGGAATCGGCTCCCTACCTGAATGGCAGGTGCCCGACCGGCCCCTCGGAAGTCCGCTCTGCTATGGTTAAAAAGAGGGTCCTCTTTTCCCTGGGGAGGGTGCATGCAACAGGCGGTCGGAGGCAGCGAGGCGGACGCCACGGATCTCGGGCCCGTCGCCATGCTGCGCTGTGAGGGCTTGCGCAAGCGATACGGCGACCGCCTGGCGGTCGACGGGGTGTCCTTCTCAATTGCCGAGGATGAGTGCTACGGCCTGCTCGGCCCCAACGGCGCCGGGAAGACCACGACCATCTCCATGCTCTGCGGGTTGGCTGTGCCCGACGAGGGTGAGGTCACCGTCGACGGCTTCGAGGGCGGCACGCTCGAGGCCAAGGCGGCCGTCGGCTACGTCCCCCAGGACCTCGCCCTCTACCCCGACCTCTCGGCAGTGGAGAACCTCACCTTCTTCGGCCAGCTCTACGGGCTGTCGGGCAAGGATCTCCAGGCACGCATCGGCGAGACGCTCGAGCTGGTCGGGCTCGCCGACCGCGGGAAGGACCGCATCGGCACCTACTCGGGCGGTATGAAGCGGCGCGCCAACATGGCGGCCGGTTTGTTGCACCGTCCCAAGCTGCTCGTCCTCGATGAGCCCACCGTCGGCGTCGACCCCCAGAGCCGCAACGCCATCCTCGAGACCGTCGGGCAACTCGGCATCGCCGTGCTCTACACGACGCACTACATGGAGGAGGCGGCCAAGCTGTGTGACCGCATCGGCATCATCGATGACGGCCACCTGATCGCAGAAGGGACCGCCGACTCACTGATCGATGACTACGGCGGCCGGGACAAGGTGCACCTCGTTTGCGACGGTGCGGACCTGCACGGGCTGGCCGCGGCTTGCCGCGAGCTCGACAACGTCCACGACGTGCACGAGGTGGATGGCAACCTCGAGCTGAGCACGGACCACGGACCGGCTGTCCTCCCGGCCGTTGTGGCTGTGGCGACCCGGAACGATGTCGACCTGATTGGCGTCGAGGTGCGTTCGCCCAACCTGGAAGACGTCTTCTTGAGTCTCACGGGGAAAGAGCTGCGGGATTGATCCGCGTCATCGCGCTGAACGAGCTCCGACGCCGGTTGCGCGATCGCTCCGTCCTCATCGGGTGCCTCGCCGCACCGCTCCTCATGGCGGCCGTCCTTGGGCTCTCCTTCGCCGGTGGCGGCGCTGCGGTGGCGGTGCGCGTCGGCGTGTCGGGTGCCTCGCCACAACTCATGGCGGCCGCCGAGCACGCCAGCCAGCTGCCTCCCGGCGTCACCGTCGTCCCCATGTCCAGTCAGGACGCCGTCAAGACCGCTGTGGCCAACGGGAATCTCGACAGCGGGGTGGCGGTGCTCCCGGGACAGATGCACCTGTCCAGCCTCCTCATACCCATCGTTGACCCGGGCGCTACGCACACCCCCGGGTTCGACGTCGTGACCCGGGGCACCTCGCAGCTCGGGCAGGAGTATGCAGAGTCCGTCGCCGCCGGCATCTCGAGTGTCCTCTACGCGGCCAAGGTGCCACACCGCGTCACCGTCGACCCGGCCGCGGTGGCGATAGAGACGCAGAGCGTGGGCCATGGCGGCAAGGTCAACCTCAACTTCTTCGCACCCAACATCGCGGTCGTCTTCCTCTTCATCGGGAGTGGCCTCGGCATGCGCTCGCTCCTCATGGAGCGCGCCGCCGGCACGCTCGCCAGGGTCACCGCGGCCCCGCTGCGGCCGACCCAGATCGTCCTCGGGAAACTGCTGGCCATCTTCGTGACGGGCCTGGCCACCATCTTCGTGATCTGGGGAGTGACGACCTTCGCTTTCGGCGCCGACTGGGGGAGCCCGCTCGGCGTGCTGCTGATGTGTGTGGGCGCCACCGTCGCCATGTGCGGCATTGGCGTCTTCCTCACATCCCTGGCCAAGACGGAGCAACAGGCGTTCGGCATCACGCTGCTGGTGGGCCTGTTCCTGGCTCTGGTCGGCGGCAACCTGCTCCCCTCGGGCTCGCTCCCCGACGTCTTCCAGGTGTTGGCCTTGGGGACGCCGAACGGGTGGGCCCTCGTCGGGTTCGGACGGCTCGACCAGCTGGGCGAACCGGCGAGCAGCGTCATCGGCCCCTTCTTCGTGCTGCTGGCCATTGCCGTGGTGACCGGGGGCCTGGCCCTGACCAGGGTGCGCAAGATGGTCGAGCCGTGATCGCTGTCATCTGGGTGAACCTGCGCCGGGCCATGGGCGACCGCCGGCTGCTCATCATCGGCACGCTCGTCCCCGTCGTCATCATCCTCATCACCGGTCTCCTGGAAGGCAGTCCCAAGGAGCCGATCGGGCTCCTTCATCCATCGCCGCGTCTCCTGCACCTGGCCGAGACGACCAACGGGATCAAGGTCCGCGTCGAGAGCAATCGGACCGACCTGACCGACGACATCCTGCGGGGCCGGGTGGTCGCCGGAATCGTCCAGCTCCCGTCGCAGAGCAATTCGGTGCGGGCGGACTTCCTGGTCGAATCGGCCACCACGGACGCGGTGCAGGCCCGGACAGACGTCGTCGCGCTCATGGACCTCATGGCAGCCGAGGGATCGAACACCAAGTTCACGGACGCCACGCTCAAGGCGACGCAGACCCAGGCACCGCTCAGCCCGTTCTGGTACGTGGCTCCGGCCAACCTCGTGCTCTTCATGGGGATCGCCGTGCTGGTGCTGTCGGCCGGCATGGTCGAAACGCGCCGATTGGGCGTCCTGCAGCGGCTCTCCGCGGCACCGGTCCACAGGCGGGCCATCGTCTTCGGGCAGATGGCGAGCATGATGGTCACCGCGATCGCCATGGCGATCGGTCTGATCTTCGTCGGCATCGTGCTCTTCGACGTGCACTGGGGCAATCCGATGAGCGTCTTTCTCGTCGTCGCACTTCTCGGCATCAGCATCGCCGCGCTGGCGGTGATCATCGGCACCTGGTCGCGCTCACAGGAGCAGGCCATCGCCACGGCCGTGATCGTCGCGATCATCGCTGGCATGCTCGGCGGCTGCGTCTACCAGCTCAACACGGTCAGCACCACGGTCAAGAACGTGGGGCACATCGTCCCCCAGGCGTGGGCCATGGATGCCTTCATCAAACTGATCTCCGACCACGCGACGTTTGCGGACACGCTGCCTGAGATCGGTGCGCTGGCCATTTTCGCCTTCGTGCTGAGCGCGCTCGCGGTCTGGTACTACTCGCGCAAGGTGTTCTCTACGACCTGAGCGGTCGGTTCGTCGCGCAGGTACATGCCGACGACCTCGAGATGCCGGTGCATCCGGCGGCGCGCCAGCTCGGGGTCGCCTTCGGCGATGGCAGCGGCGATGGCGCCGTGGGCGCGGGAGACCTCGGTGGCGGCCCGGGCCCTCTGCGCGTCGGAGACGTCCTCGACCTGGTGCAGGCGCATCAGGCGGATGAGGACCAGCGCCACCAACTCGAGGGCCCGGTTGCCGGCGAGGCCGGCGATGACTGCGTGGAGATCGTGCCCGCCGTCGGCGAACTCCGCCACGGAGAGGCCACGCTCGCGGTCGAACGCGGCGCGCAGGTCGGCCTCGCCGTCCATGTCGACCCGCGTGATGGCCAGGTCGACCAGCGCGAGCTCCACCCGGATACGGAGCTCGATCAGGTCGGCCATGGAGATGCCGCGTCGGGTGAGATAGACCGCCACCACCTTGCTGACCCCCCGCACGCTGGGCGCGCAGACGAACAGGCCGCCGCCAGGGCCCCGGCGCATGGTCGCGATCTGATGGTGCTCGAGCAGCCGCAGTGCCTCGCGAAAGACGGCTCGGCTGGATCCGTGACGGTCGATCAGCGCCGTCTGGGACCCGAGGAGGTACCCTGGCGGGAGGTCATCGGCCACCACGTCCTGCAGGATGGCGCGGGCCACGTCCTCGGCCCGCTTGTTGCTCACGCCGCCACCGAGGGCCACGCTGCGGGGCAGGAGCTGCCGGGAGAGACGGCGATTCTGCAGGAAGGCGGACTCGGCCTCGAGGTGCCGACGCATACGCCGGCGTGCCTGGTCCGCGTCGCCACTCAAGACGGCGTCGGTGACTCGGGCGTGCGCCTGCTGGGACTGGGCCAGCGTGGCGTCGGAGACCGATGGGCCACCGCGGAAGTACAAGAAGGCAACCCGGTTCAAGATGTCGATGAAGAGTTCGAGGGCGGGGTTGCGGGTGATGTCGGCCAATCGTGCGTGCAGGGCGCGGTGGTCGCGGACGGTGCCATCGATCTCTTCGGCGCGCAGCTTCCGCAGTCCAGCCGCGTCGTCCTCGGTGAGCCGGGCCGCCGCCAGCTCGGCCGCAACCTCCTCGACCACGATGCGCGCCTCGAACACCTCGTCCAGTGGGGTGTTCGCCCGATGCAGGTACAGCACCGCGGCGTCGATGATGGCGTCCACAGTCGGCTCGGTCACGACCAGGCCCCCACCAGGTCCCCGGCGCATGGAGGCCACCTGCTGGTTCTCGACCAGTCGCACCGCCTCGCGGAACACGGCGCGGCTGACTCCGTAGCGCTCGATCAACTCGGACTGGGAGCCGAGGACGTCGCCGACCGGCCACCCCCGATCCACAACGTCGGAGAGGATGCGGCGGGCCACGCTCGCCGCCAGCTTCGACTCCGCGGTCGCCTCGGGTGCAGGGACGCGGGTCGCCGTGGCGGTGACGGAAGAGGCGGCTACCATCGGTCAATAAGTTATACTCAATTAGGTGTCAGGAGCCCTGAATCCCTGGTGGATTGATGGACGGGGGGAAAGGTGACGGACACCGCAGCGGCAGGACGGATCGAGACGACGGACCTGGCCGACCCGGTCATGTTCTCCGACCCCTATCCCCGCTACGAGGTGCTGCGCCGCAGCGCGCCGGTGTCGCGGGCCTTCTCCAAGCAGCTACTGGGGGGCACCGGCTACATGCTGACGCGTCATGAGCACGTCCTGCTGCTCCACAGCGACGTGCGCTTCTCGAGCGACCCCACGAGCACGAGCCAGGGCTCCAGTTTCTTGATGCGGCACCTGCCTCGCATGTTCCGGCTCCTGATGAGCAGCATGGTCTACAAAGACGACCCCGACCATGCCCGGCTGCGTCGGCTGGTGAACAAAGCGTTCACTCCCCGCATGGTGCAGCAGATGACGGGCGAGATCGAGCGCATCGTGACTGAGTTGTTCGACAAGGTGGAGCAGCGCGGGGGGGAGATCATCGACCTGGTGGGTGACGTCGCCGTGCCACTGCCGCTGTCGGTCATCTCGACCATGCTCGGCGTCGGCGACGAGGACCGGAACGAGTTTCACGTGCTCATGGAGCGCTTCGTGGTGCGCTTGGGGAGCGGCTCGGCGGCCGACGCCATGCGCGCGGTCCCGACGGCGCGCAAGCTCTACGCGGTGCTCGAGCGCCTGGCCGAGCAGCGTCGCGCCCAGCCGGACGACGGGCTGATCTCTGCTCTCCTGGCGGCGAGCGAGGACGGCGACTCCCTGAGCCCGGACGAGGTCATGGCGATGATCTTCCTCCTGATGCTGGCGGGCCACGACACGACCGCCAACCTGATCGGGAGCTCCGCCGTCGCATTGATAGAGCACCCCGAGCAGGCGGAGCGATTGCGGGCCGAGCCGGCCCTGATACCGACGGCCGTCGAGGAGCTCCTCCGCTTCACCACGCCCGTTCCCTGCGGCGCCGCCCGGACGCTGCTCGACGACGTCGAGGTCGACGGCACGACGATGGCCAAGGGGAGCAAGGTGCTGGGCATGATCATCTCGGCCAACCGCGACGAGTCGGTCTTTGAGCGTCCGGACGACCTTGACCTCGGAAGGGAGCCGAACCGGCACCTGACTTTCGCCTTCGGGAAGCACTTCTGCCTCGGTAACCAGCTGGCGCGTCTGGAGGGGCAAATCGCCATCGGGGAACTGGTGCGCCGCTTCCCCGCCATGCGCTTGGCGGTACCGCGGGACGACCTGCGCTACAAACCGGTGCAAGCGCTACGGGGATTCAGGAGTCTGCCGTTGCAGCTCCGCTAGCTACAGCGGCGCGCGCCTCTCCCCGTTCGATCGCCCGCTTCCCCGGGTCCACAACGGCGAGGGGCGCGACGTCATGACCCGGCCCGTCGGGCCGATGAAACTCAGCTCCGCGTTGGCGTCCCCCGACATCGTCCACTGTTTGGAATGGACGCGGTGATGGTGGTACTCGCAGAGCAACGCGAGATTGTCGAGATCGGTCCGGCCATCCGGTTTCCACGGTTTGATGTGGTGGGTGTTCGTGAAGGTCGCGTTGGTACAACCCGGGAAGCGGCAGTGGCGGTCCCGGCGCCGGACCTCCCGGTGTTGGGCATCGGTCGGCTCGCGTCGGGCCCGACCCTCGAACATCGTATGGCCGACGTCGTCGTCGACGGCGATGGCGATGGTGGTGTCACACGCGAGACGGCGCACCGTCTCGACGCTGAGGAGCCCATCGCGCTCGAGCTCGCCCGCCAGGGCGGACGCCTCGTCCGACTGCGGGTCGATCAGGGATTCCAAGGGGACGTGGGCCACCACGAAGTAGGGGCTCGACCCACGCGTGCCCGACGAGCGGAGCATCTCCAGGAAGGCGTCGCACATCCGCTGGTCCCACGGCGTCTCGCCGTCGGAGGGGATCCGCCGGGCCCGGGTCTCGAGGCACGCCCGGACCTCGGCGTACGGCGCCGGCGGGAGCTGGACGCTGACGGTGCGGAACCGGTCGTTGCAGCGCAGGGAGCGGCGCTCATGGTCGCGCTGCGCCTGCACCTCGTCCGTCCCGCTGGTCGAGCGAGCGAGTTCGGCGAGCTGCCGTACAGAGCACTCCGCGGCCCGCTCGCGCAGGTCGTGGTCGGTCTCGGGCGTCGCCACGTCGACGACGGCGCGCACCTTGTCGAAGCTGAGTTCGCCCGTACTCAGCGCGGCCGCGAGCTGGGGCAGGTCGAAGAGCCGCCCCGCCACGTGCGTCCACGCTCGGGCGGTCGGGACCGAGACCCCGCAGCGCTCGACGACCCAGGCCTCGAGCGACGTCGCTCCCTCGGCCCGCCACCCTTCGCGCCGGTCGAGCTCGCCCACAAGCTCGACGAAGCGTCCCACCAGTGCCCCCATCTGCCGCGCCGTCTCGGCCGCGGAATCCATCAGGGCTTCGCTCGAGAGCGCAGCGAGCGCCGACGGTCCGACGACAGCGACCTCTGAGCCAGGGGCGGCGGGCATCGGAGGGGAACGGTCGTAGTATCCGCCCCGTGGTCCTCGAACTCGTGCCCGGTCAGCCCCCCGTGGCCCGCCGCCGGTTGGACTCCCATTGGCCGCGGCTGAAGTAGCTCTGGTCCTCGCCCCAGCCCTCCACCCCGTCGTCCCACTGCCAGTGGACCAGTGAGTCCCCGCCGTGACCGCGCCAGTGCCGGCTCACGGCCTCGCCGCGTACCGACAGCCGACGATCGAACTCGTCCACCGCCTCAATCTCGAACGTCAGTGGCCACCCCGTCGCGGCGTCGAAGGTCACGCGGCGCTCCCCGGCCAGGATGTGCCCGTACTCGCTGTCCCGGAGCACGAAGCCGCACGTGACGGGGTCCGACGTGGGGCCGGGCACGGCGTACGTCAGCCAGGCCTCGCCCGGCCCCGCGGCGCAGAAGGAATAGCCCACGCCGCCGAAGTTCCCCGCCTGCGAGGGCGCCTCGCCCGTGCGGCGCTTGGGGCGGCCCTGTGGTCGTGGCCCCCACGAGCGGTCGCGCACCGAGTAGCAGTCGATCGGCACCTCCTCGCCGCGCAGCAGCATGGTCCCGGTGACGTGGCCCGCCTGGTCGAAGTGCACGCCCTTGAAAAACGGAACTACGCCTGTCGGGTGGGGATTCGGCGCCATGATCGCCTCGAACTCGAGCTCCAGCTCGAGTCCGCCCGGATCCGAGTACGACACGGCGTAGCGCCGTAACGGCTCGAGCACGCGCACGTGCACCCCGTTGGGCCACTCGAAGTCGCGCATGTCACGCTCGGCACGCGGCGTGAGTTGCAGGCCCGAGTACTCGGCCCGGTAGGCCAGGTCCCACGGATAGGCCCCACCGTCGTCCCACACCCAGGCCCCGCCGTTGCACAGCCGTGCGTTGGGGCGGGCCTGGCAGTAGGTCCAGCCACCGAGCTGGCGCTCGGGGACGTTCCACGAGAACCAGTTGGTCTCGGTCTCCCACCAGCGGTCCGTCATCTCCTCGTCGTGGAAGTCGTCGTCCTCGGGGCCGAACGTCCGGTAGGTTCGCTCGGCGCGCCGGCGGTCGAGGTCGACACCGAACAGCTCGCTCGTCACGTCATCTCACCTCAGCTCGGGCCAGTGCCGGTCGGCCAGCGCCCCCATGGACGGCCGGGCCAGCTCGGTCTCGCGGGCCACCCGCCGCCACAACGCACCGAGGTACGCCTCGTCGCTCACCGAGCCCGACGCCACGGCATCCGCCGCCGCCGCCCGCCCCAGAGCGACCGACTCGGGGCGCCGGCCGAGCAGCGCCTCGAGGTCGTCGAGCTCGAGCGTCTCGTAGGACGCACCGTAGGCATCGACCTGCGCCAGGTACTTGATCAGGCGGGCGATCCCCTTGCCACGCGCCGCCGCCAGGGGGTCCGGCGTGCGGGGCACGATCACGTCGCGCAGTTGCGACAGCACGGCGTCGTACATCCAGTCGTGGTCGCTCCGGTCCCGGGCCTGCGGCTCCTCGGCCGGTGTCAGCACCAGGCCGGTGGCGGCCGCCAGCGCCTCGAGCCACAGCCGCCGGTGCAGCATCTGGTAGATGAAGCCGTTGCCGACGTCTGTGTCCGCCGACCGGGTCCCGCCGCCACCGGTTCCGGCGGCGTCCGGTCGGTGACCCATCACCTGGAGCTTGGACTCGGCCATCACCTGGTAGTAGTGCACCCGCGCCGCGTCGATGGCATTGCCGGAGAGCTCGGCGTACTCGCGCAGCCGCGTCGGGAAGTCGGTGAAGGGCTCCTGGGTCGCCCGCAACGACAGCCAGGCGATGTCGTCCATGGGGTCCCCGAGGTGCGCCAGCTCCCAGTCGACGACGGCGGTGACCCGCCCGCCCACGTACATGAAGTTGCCCGGCCCGGTGTCGCCCTGCACGAGGACGAGCGGGCCGGCGTAGTCGGGGACGTTGCGGCGCAGCCAGCGCAACGAGAAGGCGAGGGCGGGGTCCGGCGTCCCGCCCCGCTCGGCCAGGACGCGGTCCCACTCATCGAGCTCGGCGTGCACGCCGTCGGCGACCGTCGTCACGGTGGGGAAAGCCGGCAGGTCGAGCGCAGCCGCGTCGAGGGAGTGCAGGGCGGCCAGCTTCGTCATGAAGTCGCGCGCGGTCGCCTCCTGCTCGGCCGGATCGGCGATACGGGAGAACCAGTTCTCGCCCGCCACCCGCTCGCAGAGCATGGCCTGGTGCACCGGGTGCACGCCGAGGACACGGGGGACGGGCACCGGCCCGCCCTGCAGGGCCAGGTACACGGTGGCCTCGCGGTGCAGCGTCCAGGGATCCCTGGTGCGGGCCGGATCGGAGCGGTCGTAGCGTAGGAAGAGGTGTTCCGTCGTGCCGTCCGGGCGCTCGAGGTCGACGAACCAGGCTTCCTTGCGCGCCCCGCCCTGCTTGCGGTCGGCCAGCGCCAGGCGGCCGCCTCCGATGTCCTCGACCCAGGACACCAGGTCTTCGGGCAGGCCGGCCGTCACACGATCCGGGTGGCGTGGTCGCCCCAGTACTGCTCGCGGAGCACGCCCTTGTAGAGCTTGCCGGTGGGCAGGCGGGGCAGCTCGTCGACGAAATCCACGCTGCGCGGGCATTTGAAGTGGGCCAGGTGCTCGCGACAGAAGGCGACCAGCTCGCGCTCGAGCGCCTCGTCGCCGACCACGCCGTCCACGGGCTGCACGACCGCCTTCACCTCCTCGCCCAGGTCCTCGTTGGGCACGCCGATGACGGCGGCATCGAGCACCTTGGGGTGGGTGATGAGG
>Ga0209415_10010043_pt1 | contig 16165 bp, 10 predicted proteins | sample PeaSoiSIISIP2007_FD_187696 | JGI IMG/M metagenome (GOLD analysis project Ga0209415, IMG submission 187696) | Peat soil microbial communities from Weissenstadt, Germany - SII-SIP-2007 (SPAdes) (version 2) | ecosystem: Environmental > Terrestrial > Soil > Wetlands > Peat | place: Germany...
AGGGTGAGTAAGGAGAAACGGTAGCCCATCGGTTGTCGACCCGAGCACGCCCCAAGCAGACAACCGGTGGGTTTTTTGATTCAGCTCCTAGCTGTTAGCCAAACCAGAGCTGCTTTTCTTCGGACTCCTCTCTCCGATGTAATCCCTCAACACTTGTGTCCATTTTCCTTGCGCTTTCAGAATGTATTCGGTGGCATCGCGCAAGGCGCCATCTCCCCCGGCATGGGATGTAACGTAATGCGCGTCCGCTTTGACTTCAGCGCGCGCGTTGGCCACGGCGATTGCCAACCCGCAGTTGCGCATCACCGGCAAATCAATTACGTCGTCCCCTACGAATGCGGCTTCGCTGGCATTCAGTCCTCCCTGACGCAATATCTCTTCGAACACGGTCAGCTTGTCCTGAATGCCTTGATAAACATAATCCAGCTTCAGATCGCGAGCGCGGAGGGCCACGGTTTCCGAGACCCGCTTCGTGATCAGCCCCGTCTTGATTCCGGCCAGGCGAGCGAATGAAATGGCCGTGCCATCGTGAGCATGGAAGCCCTTGGCTTCAATCAGGCTCTGGCTCACCAAGCCGAAACCGCCCTGCCCACCAAGCTTGGCGGCATGCTCCTGAGTCGATTGCTGGATTCCGGCGGGCGCGGGAAAGATGTACAGCTTGCCGTCGGTGAGGACACCGTCTACGTCAAAGAGAAGCAGTTTGATTTTCTTGGCGCGAGCCTTGGGGGATTGGTTCTTGAGCATCGCCGGAATTCTAGCATTGCTCACGTGGGGACGGCCGCCCTCGGCTGCCCGGGGTGAGCGACGGGGATGTTTCAGTCAGACTCACTTGCACGCGAATAGGACGCCTCGCGTTTGCTTTCCTCTCGGTGATCTCGGAGAAGAGCCTCAACGAGCGAGTCCTTGCCTTTGCAACAGCCGTAAAGTGAAGCAATGAGGTCTTCGCCGCTCAGCGAATCCTGGAACGCTGCAACGCTGATTTGAGTTTCTCGTCCCGCCTTTTTGGTCCGGGCCTTCGATTGCTTCTTTTTCGCCACTGCCCACCCTCCCCGCCTATTATATCAATGGCGAACATTTTACGAATCTCCATTCCCGGCTACAATATTCTCAGTGTCTTCCCTCCCTTTACCTCTCGACTGGGCCCACCCTCTCGTGAGGGATTGGTTTGTCCGCCGGTTCGGCACGCCGACTGAGCCGCAGGAACAGGGATGGCCTCACATTCTGGCTGGTCACACCACGCTCATTTCTGCGCCCACTGGGTCCGGCAAGACCCTCGCCGCATTTCTCGCCTGCATTGATCGACTGGTGCGCAAGGCGCTGGCGGGTGATCTCCAGGACCGCACCGAGGTCCTCTACGTTTCGCCGCTGAAGGCGCTGGGCAACGATATCCAGAAGAACCTCGAAGTCCCGCTCGGCGAAATTCTGCAGATGGCCGGCGAACGCGGCTTCCTGATGCCACAGATTCGCACCGCTGTCCGCACCGGCGACACGCTCATGCACGAGCGGCGCGCGATGCTGAAGCGTCCTCCGCATATTCTCGTCACTACACCCGAGTCGCTCTACATCCTGCTTACAGCGGAGAAGAGCCGCGCGATCCTGCGTGACGTTGAGACAGTGATCGTGGACGAGATTCATGCGGTGGCCGACGACAAGCGCGGCGCCCACCTGACTCTCTCGTTGGAGCGGCTGGAAGCCCTGACACATCGTCCCCCGGTGCGTATTGGCCTCTCGGCAACACAAAAGCCGATTGAACAAGTTGCACATTTCCTGACAGGTAGTGGCCGTCCAGACCCCGTAGTCGTCAACGTCGGCCACAAACGCAAGCTCGACCTGGCGATCGAAGTTCCCGCCAGCCAACTTGGCCCCATCGCGACCAACGAAATGTGGGACGAGATCTACAACCGCCTCGTAGAACTCGTCGAGCAGCATCGCTCCACGCTGGTGTTTGTAAACACCCGGCGACTCTCGGAGCGAATTTCCCACCATCTGGCCGAAAAACTAGGCGCGGACAACGTCGCCGCCCATCACGGCAGCCTCTCCCGCAAGTTGCGCCTGGCTGCGGAGAAGAAGCTCAAAGATGGCGAAGTCAAAGTGCTGGTCGCGACCGCTTCGCTCGAATTAGGAATTGATGTCGGCACGGTGGACCTGGTTGTACAAATCAGCTCCCCGCGAGCTATTGCCGTGGCTCTGCAACGTGTGGGACGCTCGGGTCACTGGCGCGGCGCTGTGCCCAAGGGACGCTTTTTCGTAACCACTCGCGATGAACTTCAGGAGTGCGCGGCCCTGGTGCGCGCCATCCGCCAAGGGGATCTCGATCGCATCATGATCCCAGATTCGCCGCTGGACATTCTGGCCCAGCAGATCGTCGCCATTTGCGCATCGACTAGTGTGGCGCGGACACTCTTGTCCGCGTCTAATGGTGGCGAAAATCGCGCTACCAAAATCGAAGAAGAATTACTGGCATCTTCTGACACGGGGACAGGAGTGTCCGCGCCACCCGAACCTGGATGGGACGAAGACGAGTTGTTTGCCTTGGTGCGGCGCGCGTATCCGTATCGCAATCTTTCGCGCGAAACCTACGAAGCGGTTCTCGAAATGCTCTCCGAGGGTATTGCCGCGCGGCGCGGGCGTTATGGCGCTTACATCCATCGCGATCGCATCAATCGCAAACTGCGTGCGCGACGCGGCGCGCGGCTGGCGGCAATAACCAGCGGCGGCGCGATACCCGAAACGGCGCTGTTTACCGTCGTCGCCGAGCCCGAAGGAATTGTCGTGGGCACACTCGACGAAGACTTTGCCGTAGAGAGCAACGCGGGCGACATCATGTTGCTGGGCAACACCTCGTGGCGAATTCGCCGCGTCGAAGGCAAATCCGGACGCGTGCTGGTGGAGGATGCGCACGGCGCGCCGCCCAGCGTTCCCTTCTGGCGCGGCGAAGCTCCGGCGCGAACCGAAGAGCTCTCTCTGCATATTGCCGATCTGCGGCAAGAGATCAGCGACCGGCTGCCGAACACCTCGCCCATCGGAGTCTCTTTCAGCCAGCCCGACGTCGCGGAAACGGTTGCGTGGCTGAAAGAAGAATGCGGCCTCGACGACTCGGGCGCCGAGCAAATGATCGAATACATTTTGCAGGGACGCGCCGTGCTCGGAGCTGTGCCCACGCAGCAGACAATCATCGCCGAACGTTTCTTCGATGAAGGCGGCGGGATGCAACTGGTGATCCACGCCCCGTTCGGAGGACGAATCAATAAAGCATGGGGCTTGTCACTGCGAAAGCGGTTTTGCCGCAGCTTCAATTTTGAACTTCAAGCTGCAGCTACGGACAACGGGTTGAACATCGCGCTGGCCGAGCAACACAGTTTCCCTCTGGCTGACGTTTTTCATTTCCTCAATGCAGAGACGGTGCAGCCAATCCTGGAGCAGGCCGCGTTGGCTTCACCCATCTTCGGAACCCGCTGGCGCTGGGACGCCAATCGGTCTCTGGCGTTATTACGTTTTCAAGGGGGCAAGAAAGTGCCGCCGCAGATTCAGCGCATGCGTTCGGACGATTTGTTAGCTTCGGTATTCCCCGACGTCGCCGCCTGCCAGGAGAATATTGCGGGAGACATTCAGATTCCCGACCATCCTCTCGTGAATGAGGTCATGAAAGACGTGCTCACCGAGGCCATGGATCTGGATGGACTCAAGAATCTGTTGCGCGGGATGGCTGATGGCCGCATCCGCTGCGTGGCCGTGGACACGCCTGTGCCGTCGCAATTCTCGCACGAAATTCTGAATGCGAATCCCTATGCCTATCTCGACGACGCACCGCTCGAAGAGAGACGCGCGCGCGCGGTGGAGATGCGGCGGATCCTGCCGGAATCGGTACTGGACGAAGTTGGGAAGCTCGATCCCGCAGCAATTGCGCAAGTCCGCCAAGAAGCGCGGCCGGATGTCCGCGACGCAGACGAACTGCACGACGTGCTGCACACATTGATCGCTGTCCCCACGTGTCTGTCGAAGATTGGACCACCCATTTTGCCGTGCTCGTACAGCAGAATCGGGCATTAAACGCGCACAGCGGCGACCGACGATATTGGGTCGCAGCCGAGCGCGCCCAGATATTTTCCTTGCTCTTCCCCGATGCGAGTTTTGACCGGGAGATCGTCGAAATTGAGAGCACACTTCCCTCTCGGGATGACGTTCTGCTGGCTCTGGTCACCGGTTGGATAACACACTTAGGTCCCGTCACCGCCGAACAACTTGCATCATTGCTCGAACTGCCATCTTCTGAAATCGAAGTCGCTTTGCTCCGTATGGAAGCTAGTGGAGCAATCTTGCGCGGCAAGTTTACCGATCGAGGGCCGCGGGCGGGGGCGCCCGCGCCACACGAACTCGAATGGTGCGAGCGCCGTTTGCTGGCGCGAATTCATCGACTCACGGTCGCGACTCTACGCAAGCAGATCGAGCCTATAACGGCAGCGCAGTTCATGCGCTGGCTGCTTCGCTGGCAGCACGTCTCGCCGGGCACACAGGTCCAGGGTGAACGGGCCACGCTCGAAGTTCTGCGCCAGCTTCAAGGATTCGAAATCCCGGCCAATGCGTGGGAGCGGCAAATCCTAGCGAGGCGCGTTGCGAACTACGATCCTCAGTGGCTGGATCAACTCTGCCTGACTGGCGCGGTAGGCTGGGGACGCCTGTCTCCGCATCCGGCAACCCTCGAAGATTCGGCCGCGGGCAAGCGGCGCGTCATCCCCACCAGCGTCGCTCCGATAACATTCTTCGTTCGTGAAGAGGCAGACTGGATGACTTCACACAATCCCGCCGCCAGTCGGCCTGAAGCACGTGGGTTGAGTGACGGCGCCCGCCAGGTGCTGGATTTCTTGCGCGAGCGCGGAGCCTCATTCTTCGCGGATATCGTCCGCGGCACCGACAAACTCAAGGCCGAAGTCGAAACGGCTCTGTGGGAACTGGTGGCCGCTGGAGTGGTCACTGCCGACGGCTTCGATAACCTGCGCTCTCTCATTGATCCGAAACGGCGTGCCGGACAAGGCAGTGGGCGTACCGCACGTCCGCGCCACAGCTCGGGACGATGGGCTCTGCTTTATACCGAGCAGGATGTCGAGCGCAATCGGACGGTCGAGGCCACTTGCTGGATGCTGCTGAAACGCTACGGGATCGTCTTCCGGGATGTGCTGGCGAGAGAGGCGAATCTGCCCAAATGGAGGGAATTGCAAATGGCATTTCGCCGGCTGGAGGATCGCGGCGAAATTCGCGGTGGCCGTTTCGTGGATGGATTCCTCGGTGAGCAGTTTGCCTTGCCGGTTGCGGTAGAGTCTTTGCGAGCCACGCGAAAAATGCCGCCGACCGGAGAAACGGTCATCCTGTCCGCCGCTGATCCGCTGAATCTGGTCGGCATTCTGGTTCCGGGCGAACGCGTTCCAGCGATCTCAGGTAGAAGTGTGAGCTTTCGCGATGGAGTTCCTGTGGACCAACCGAACTCTCAACCGTCGACGCAGCCGTCGGCGGCGGCTGGCTGAGGGAATTTCCCGTGACGGCAGCTCTTGCGCCGCTGAGCATCCATCAGAATGTCACTGGTAACGGCGACAGGCAGTAAGTGCCAGGGGCGCATGTCCCCTGTCTTATCCCGATATGCTTGGAGTGCCTCATCCACAAAGATCTTGTCCATATTCCCATGGAGCAAACGGAAAAAATCGGGAGTCTGATGAGGGGGTCGCCAGACTCCCGATTCAGCCCATTCCCAGCAAGACTGCCAAAAGCGCTTCCCCCATCGCTTCGCCAAGTCAGGGCTTATGATCCCAAGTGCACGTAGCGGACCACGGCCATGGGGGCGGTCGAGCGCCGACAATTCGGTTCTAACTAACTGATTTAATTAGGTCGCATTCTCTGCTAACAGCGCGGGATCGCCCCCTGCAGCCCCAAAATAACTATCCGAACAGATAGCCCAACTATCCGTTCGGATAGTGGAACTAGCGCAGATAGTTTTGTAAATCCAGCAAAAAGTGTGTTACAGAGGAGTGCATGTGACGAGGGGATTGCAGTGAACCCAAGGCTTTTCGTGATCGCTGGACCGTCCAAAGATTTAACTTTTGCTCTCCCCAACGCGGAGATTCACATTGGCCGCGACCCATCCAATTTGCTTTCCATCAGCGACCCATCCCTGTCGCGTCGCCACTGCGCACTCAGTCAGGACAGCGACGGTTACAAAATACGGGACCTCGATAGCCGTAATGGGACATTGGTGAATGGCGTGGCCGTCAAAGAGGCACACCTGCGTCACGGGGACCAAATATCCGTTGGCGATTCGATCTTTTTGTTGCTGCTCAATGACGAAGCCGAGGAACCGGCTGCCGGCCGGGTTGAGTACGAAGACAGTATGACCCAGGCGACGGCGCAGTTTCGTCCACAAGATGTGCTCTACCTGCAGCCCGATCGAATTCTCCAAGAGCTTCCGGCAAACTCCAGTGTCGCGCGCAACTTGAACGCACTGCTCAAGATCAGCCGAGCCGTACATTCGATCCGCGATCTCGATGAACTGCAAGGACAAATCCTCAACCTGATTTTTGAGGTACTGCCAGCCGAGCGCGGTGCCATATTGCTGGATGGCAAAGGCGACGAGCCCTTCGCCTCGGTCTTCGCGCGCCATCGTATTGCCAAGTCCGTGTTGCCGGTCCCCATCAGCCGCACCATTACCCGTCAAGTCATGAAAGAAGGTCTCGCGATTCTGGGAGCTGACGTCCCCGGCTCGAATGGTTTGGCCGAGGTGGAGAGCCTGGTCAATTGCCAGGTGCGCTCGTTGTTGTGCGTGCCTCTGATCATGTTCGATAAAGTAACCGGCTGCATCTATCTCGATACGTGCGACGCAAACAGCCGCTTCAACGAAGATCACCTCCAGTTGGTGGCGGCCATTGCGGGCATTTCCGCGGTGGCGCTCGAGAACGCTCGCCGAATGCAATGGTTGGAACAGGAAAACCTCCGGCTTTCAGCAGAGATCAATCTTGACCACAACCTGGTTGGCGAAAGCCCCCGGATGAAGGACGTTTATCAATTCCTGGGGCGAGTCGCGCCGACCGACTCGAACGTGCTACTGCAGGGCGAAAGCGGCACTGGGAAAGAACTGGCGGCTCGCGCCATCCACCGCAACAGTCCAAGGTCGACTAAGCCGTTCATCGCGATCAACTGCGCCGCCATTCCGGAGGGCCTGCTGGAGAGCGAATTATTCGGCCACGAAAGAGGCGCGTTCACGGGCGCGGTTGCGCAGAAGAAGGGCCGTTTGGAAATGGCGAACGGTGGCGTTGTCTTCCTCGACGAAATTGGAGAGCTTGCGCCCGCGCTGCAAGTCAAACTGCTGCGCGTGCTGCAGGAACGCGAGTTCGAGCGCGTAGGCGGGATTCGTCCAATTTCCGTGGACATACGTCTCATCGCCGCTACCAATAAGGATCTCGGAGAAGCCGTGAAGACTGGAACGTTCCGCAAGGATCTTTTTTATCGACTCAATGTTCTATCGTTAGTCATGCCTCCGCTTCGAGAGCGTCGCGAAGATGTAGGGATGCTGGCCGATTACTTCATCGCCAAATACGTCAAGAAATCCAATACCAAAAGCAAGAAACTTTCTCCCGAGGCAAGAGTGTGCCTCTCGAATTATGACTGGCCCGGCAATGTACGCGAACTGGAGAACGCCATCGAGCATGCGCTGGTGCTGAGTGCGTCGGATGTGATTCAGCCTGAGGATCTGCCGGAATCCATCATGGAGAAAGGACTTACCCCGTGCTCTGAAGGCGCAAAATATCACATCCAGGTGAAAGAACTAAAGAAGCAGCTAATCGTTGAAGCGCTGGAGCAGACTAAGGGGAACTATACGGAGGCCGCGCTCATTCTTGGCGTCCATGCAAATTATCTCCACCGCTTAATTCGTAATCTGGATCTCAAAGATACGCTTCACTCTTCGCCGAGCCTGCGTCCCGGGACAGAACACTCCCCGCGTAAGAAGTCATGGCAATTGGAGACTTAGCAAAGTTTCCGGATTCAAGTAAACCCCCTGCCAGCGCACCGCCACGTGCAGATGCGGTCCCGTGGCGCGCCCCGTTCCACCGCTCACTCCGAGTTTCTGCCCGCTGGTGATGCGATCGCCCTCTTTTACCTCGATCTTGGAAAGGTGCATGTAAAGAGTGAGTAAACCCTGACCATGATCAAGCACCACACAATTGCCCTCGAAGTATAACGGTTGCGCCAGCAGAACCGTTCCGCTGTTTACCGCAGCGACCGCCGTGCCTTCCGGGACGGCATAGTCGAGCCCCTGATGCACGCTCTGTACCTTTCCATTGAAGGTGCGGGAGGTTCCAAACACATCGGAGATCTGCGCCTTCACCGGCGGGCGAAAGCTTCCGGCCCACTCACGCTCCGGAGTCACATGTGCAAACACGCGCTCTTTGAGCGCCTTATCTTGATCGATTTTCTGAAGCTGCTCGGCGTTGGGTTCCGTGTATTGCTTGGGAACACTGGCTGCGATGCTGTGATATTTTCCTTTCCCAATCGCAATTTGTTTTTGAAACGACAGATCCTTTCCAGTTGCAGCTACGCCCTTGAGCTCCAGCGAGTGATTTCCTGGCCGCGTTTCCAGGCTCGCGCCGGCGAGTCCATACCACACCTTGCCCTGCGAATCAGAAGAAAAGAACACTTCATGCTCAAGCCATTTACCGTCAAGCGACTTTAATGGCTCCGGCGAAACTACATGGAACACAATCGGCGACCCATTGACTAACCGCAACGGCTTGTAGCTGACCGACCAGGATTCTGCCGCCCTGGTCTTCGAGGTCGAACCCTGGACTTCAACTGCGCATACAGGAAGTGTGGCGAGCAGGATGCCTGCCAGCGAGATCGCAAACCTCCTGCGCCAGGCCGGTGCGGATATTGAGGATGGATACACTCCGCGATTAGCCTAGCACCGACACCTGCGTGTTGCGGACTCGAATCCATCCGGCAGAACCTCACTTCACATCCATGAAAGCAGGTCGCCGGTGTGACTAACTCATTGAATCATAAGCAGAACACGATGGTAATCGGCCGGACTCGTTTTGCCCGGACATTTCCTTCACCCTGAGCCAGAATCTTCTAATGTCCCAAAGCTTGCCCCGTCAGGTTGGCGCACAAGTGTTTATCGCAGCCATGGCGCTTGCCGCGGTGGGGTGCTTCTACATTGCACTGTCGAACTGGCAATCGACGGATCCGCTCAAGTTCCTGTGCTACCTTGCCGTCGCCCTTTTGGCTTCATCCTTGAAAATAAAATTACCCGGCATCAATGGAACCATGTCGGTGAACTTCCTGTTCATTCTCCTGGGGGTTCTGGAGATGAGCTTCGCGGAAACCCTCGTGATCGGGTTCGCGGCGGTTCTGGTTCAGTCTTACTGGAGATCCTCCAACCTCAAATCGATCCACGTCATCTTCAATCTTTCGCAATTGCCGGTCGGAACAGCCGCGGCCTACGTCGTATACCAAGCCGTCACAACTCATGGACTGCATCGCAGCGATCCCCTGGCGTTGCTTCTGGTGGCTATCACATATTTCGCTTTCAATACCTTCGCTATGGCGACCATCATCCGATTGACTGAAGGCAAGCCAGTCTTGAAGGTATGGTCCGAATGCTATTTCTGGTCTTTCCCTTACTACCTCGTGGGCGCGGCGATCGCTGGTTTAGTGAGCTTCCTGAATCGGCATATTGGATGGCAGTCCTCGCTTCTAGTTCTGCCTCCCGTGTATCTGATGTATCGCTCGTATCGGCTTTATCTCGGCAAGCTCGAGGACGAAACCCGGCATGCTGAGCAGGTATCCAATCTTCACCTGCGAACTATCGAAGCCCTCGCGTTGGCAATCGAAGCCAAAGATCATACCACTCACGATCATCTGCAGCGGGTTCGCATCTACGCCATCGAGCTCGCTAAGGATCTTGGTTTAAGCGAAGACGAAACCGAGGCGTTGCAGGCCGCTGCGGTTCTGCATGACATCGGCAAGCTCGCGGTTCCCGAACACATCATCTCCAAGCCCGGCAAACTCACACCGGAAGAATTTGAAAAGATGAAGATTCACCCCATTATTGGGGCAGAGATTCTGGAACAGGTGGAATTCCCTTATCCCGTCGTGCCCATCGTTAGCGCGCATCATGAGAAATGGGACGGCAGCGGGTACCCCAACGGACTGAAAGGCGAAGCCATACCGATCGGGGCGCGAATCCTGGCGGCCGTCGATTGCCTGGATGCCCTGGCTACCGATCGGCAATACCGCCGTGCGCTGCCGCTGGATGAAGCCATGGCCCGCGTGGTCGACGAAGCGGGCAAGAGTTTCGACCCACGCGTGGTTCAGGTTTTGCAACGCCGTTATGTTGAGCTGGAAAAACTCGCGCACGCGCAGCCTCCGAAAACTCCGGCAAAACTATCGACCGACATTAAAGTTGAACGTGGATCGGCCCCGGCTGCGGGTTTCGCCGAATCCGAAACATCTCCTCCGCAACTGCCAGAACAACGCCGTGATTATCTTTCCTACATCGCCGCGGCGCGGCAAGAGGCGCAAATGCTGTTCGAGCTGAGTCATGACCTGGGCAACTCGCTGAGCGTCGACGACACGCTGTCCATGCTCTCGGTGCGGCTCAAGCGGCTGGTGCCATATGACTCGATGGCGGTCTATCTCAAACAGGACAACCTACTTACTCCGGAGTTCGTCAGCGGCGATAACTTTCGCTTGTTCTCATCTTTGAGGATTCCGCTTGGCGAAGGTTTATCGGGATGGGTTGCGCAGAACAGCAAGCCGATTCTGAATGGCAATCCATCGGTCGAGCCCGGATACCTCAATGATCCGACCAAGTACAGCACGCTGCGCTCGGCGCTGGCCGTGCCGCTCAAGGGAGTGTCAGGTGTAGTTGCAGTGCTGGCGCTGTATCGCACTCACCAGGACGCGTTCACCAAGGACCACCTGCGAATTCTGCTCGCAATCAGCTCTAAACTCGGATTTACCATCGAAAATGCGCTGAAATACCGCTTAGCCGAGGATTCGGCGACTACCGACTATCTGACCGGGCTTCCTAACGCGCGCTCGCTCTTCCTGCACCTCGATCGCGAGATTGCGCGATGCAAGCGCTCCAATCTGCCGCTGGCGGTGTTCGTCTCCGACCTCAACGGTTTCAAACAAGTGAACGACCGCTTCGGACACTTTCAAGGCAACAAACTGCTGCAGATGTTTGCCGAGGCTTTGAAAGAGTCCTGCCGCGAATACGATTATGCGGCTCGCATGGGCGGCGACGAATTCATTGTCATTGCCCCGGGTCTCAACTCGGAAGCGGCCGCAGAAATGGCGCAACGTGTCGAAACCATCATCGCAGACGTCGGAAAAGTCGTTTGCGGCGAGGGTCTGGTTTCGGTGAGCATCGGCCAGGCTTTCTACCCCGCGGATGGCACAAACGCCGAGCACCTGCTGGCGGAAGCCGACCGCCGCATGTACGCGGTGAAGAATTCCCACTACGCCAACGCCGAGCGGCATAGCGCGGCGCGATCGGCGCGTGCGACCAGCTAAGCGCCCTTGGCCCGGGCCCGTCGCGTTCGGCAGCCCTGATCCTTCTGCACACATTCTGGTGCAGAATTTAGCTCAAAAAAAACTCTCATTTTCGCGCAAAATCTAGAAAACAAAGGGCCGGAAATTTTCTTGCCTCCTAGATCTATGGTTCTAAAGGTAGTTCGAGGCAAAATCTTGGAAACATTAGAGTTATGTGCTTTTCAAGGCCTGCGGTTCCGTTTTGGATTTGGTCGGACTACTCCCTGGAATGGCCAGAAAGCTGCGCTCGCGGTCAGGTTGCCAAAGATCGTAGATTATCTTAGAGATAATTTATACATATATATGTTATCGGAAGTGGGAGGGTGAGATCAAGGAGAAAATGGAGGGGCTGCGGGCCCAGTTCCGATTTGGGAATCCGGACTGTACCGAGGGCGGCTGGGGTTCGTGCTGTCTGCACACTCCCCTGCCGCCCTTTCACGAACAGATCGACGCCGCTTCGGGCTGAGGGATTTCCGGCTGTTTCAGCCGGGGCGGTACAGAGCGAAAGTCAGAGCACGCGTTTTAACATGGGGCGAGGCGAAAAGCCCCAGCCTTCGCAAAGAACGCGAAAGGCTGGGCCACCGTCGGGCCACGAGAAAAGATGGTGGAGATAGCGAGCGCCGCTGCGGGAAGTTGGGATCATCGAAGTCGAGTCCGCGTGGACCGCTATAGATTGGGAAACGAAAACAGACGGCGAGCGACCACGAATACTCCTGGACCCAGGTTAGCGTCCAGAGTAACGGACGCGAACCTGGGGCACCCTGAAGAGTAGAAGAGTAGTTTAGCGGCGTTGACAGTCTCACCTGAATATGGCGGCGCCTAGATACCTCACTTATTTCACGAGAGACGGGTCAATGTCACGCGGCATCTTAGAGGCGGGAACCCCGTGCCCCTGCGCATCTTTGCAGCCGCTCCCGAAGCCGACATAATTATCAAGTCCGATCGAACCATAGGTTCCGAGGCCGCCGCCAGGGCCGAACGTCGTCCCGTAGTTATTGGTGTAGATCTGGACGCCGGCCGCACTCGTGATCCTCATGGTCGCGGTGGTACCGCAGAAAAACACATCCAAGATGGCCGGGCTGGGCACGGGGCTCGAGAGCGTGAAGAACGTACCGCTGCCGTTATTGCCGGTATAGAAAGCGCCGTGGTCGAACGTCCCAGCACCGTTCTGGGCCTGGATCTTCACAAAGGCGTTGTTGCCTCCGGCTATGTTGCCCAGCGCGACGGCACCGTATTCCAGGTCGGTACCACCCAAGAACACAACGGCAGAGGCAGCCGTGTCTTTGCTCGAACCCTTTAAGTAGCCGAGCGACCCGGATGTGCCAACCAGTTCGTGGTTCGAGATGGAGAGGCTGCCACCAGTTAATACAACCCAGTTCGTTCCGAGGTGCGGACGGTTGAAAGCGTCCGAGCCTCCGGCCAGGGCCGACGTGGCGGACAGCGATACGGCGACAGCCAAGGTGAATATCTTGCAGATGAGAGTGTTCTTCATGTAAAGCTCCTTTTTGTTTGAGTCGAGATTTCCCGGATGACCCCGAGTTGGAACGGAGAGACTATATCACCGCCTGCGTCACACAAAACATGAAAGTTACACCTTCAGGCCCGCCAATCGTCTGTCCGGCGCGGATTCCCTTACGTGGAATAGTTGATAGGCATAGCCTGTCAGCGCGGCAGTAATATTGGTAGGCACCGTCTGAGCGCTTAGGCGGGCCCAACCGTAGTGAAGTTTTTCCCTCGATCTGAAATTTCATGCCGAGGTAACGATGGGTGACGTCAGGCCACGGACCCGTCCAGCGGGAGTCTCAGTAACTTCTTCAAATATTCGATGATCTGCATGTGCTCTTCTGTCCATCGGCGGCAGCCGATCATGTTTGTTACAGGTCCGTGTACTTGGGGATGTAGTCCTTGAAGAGACCTGAACCGACATACATGGTTCGTACCGGGATGCGATCGGCGTTCTTGCTGGTGCGGACCCATTCCCATGCTGAATTGATCTCGGAGGTTGTGAAGTAGCGGGTCTCGGCCTGAAGAACGGCGGTTCCGGCGAGGACTATCGCGACTACTTCTTCCCACTTGTCGGCGCCGACCACCGCCATGCGCGCAATGTGGTCGGTGTATTTCTGCAGAAAGCGCATCTCATCCCAGCGAGCTTTCCAATCCGCACCCTGCATTTGCGATAGGTCGGCGAGGATGCCGATGGGCCGCTCTTTCCGTTCTGCAATGACAAATTCAATTTGCGGCTCAAACGCTTTGACTTCGTCGGCGGTAACCCTTCCGACAACTTTGAAACCGATCGCCGCTCCGTGGCTTTCCTTAAGTCGTTCAATCATGGGTATGCGTCTCCGTTTTTCTTCTAAAGTTTATCCTAAAGTTGGCGGGATAGATTGTGTTGATGAGTGCGCCGAAGCAGAGCGGATTACTGGCGTGGTGGCGATTTCAGCAAGAACGTCCAGAGCTTCGCTTTCGTGCTTTTGGCCGACGCCACACACTAAGATCTAATCAATTTTGCTGATATGAACCGGGATTTTTGATCCTAATGTCGTTTCTTTAGCAGTGAAATCACAAGCGATCGCCCGGAGAAATTTTTGCCCAAGGCAACTGAATGTTCCGGATGGGCCGATGGCTCAGAGCCTACGGGGCTTCAACGTCTGCAGAAATAACCTTTAAAGTGACAGTACTCCGAGTACCTTCATCTAGCTGGACGTGTTCCTCGAAGCCCTCAAAAGCCTCCAAGAATTCCGGCTGGTGCGTATCCTCCTCCAGGTCATCGAAAGCCAGCACCGTGTACTTGCCGGCATTCAAGCCGCGCAAGCTGAAGTGGCCGAGTGCGTCGGTGTCGACTTGCTGATAGAGGTCCCGTCTCGGCCGGCGATCCGCGCTTGGAACATCGACAACCGTAGCATACGCGACCGGTTTGCCCTTGCTGTCTATGACTGTTCCTTCAATCGTCGACCCATTTGCGCTGATTACCACATCGAGAAACGCTCCCGAGGTGACGACAAATCCGGAATCGGTAACGTCTCGGCCTTCGACGCTTACTGATTTCGTAATGTAGTCACTCAAGTTGTTCGACTTGGCTCCGACCACCAGTTGGTAATTACCGCCTGGCACACTCTTCAACTCAAAGGCGCCGTCCTTGTTTAGGCCGGTCGCTAGCTGGGAGCCGAACGAGCCTGAAAATGCGATCTGGGCATCGCGCTCATCGACAGGAACAAGCGCGACATTCAACTGGGTCCAATCGAATTTCTGGCCCGTATCCATACGGAATCTTCCTCGAACATCTCCGCCTGGGTCGGGTTGGAGCCGCAGCCCGTCGACATTCGCCTTCGTAACTTCGATCGGTGTGGCCACCCGTATCCTCTCCATGTGTGGCTGTCCTGCGGCCAAGCCAGAGACGACCATCAGGCTTACCGTGTAGGATCCGGGCAAGACATTCTGAAACTCAAACTTGCCTCCTTCAGCTAGCTCCTGAAATTGGTCGCCCCCTTGATCTTTGCGGGACAGCATAATGTTACCCATGTCTTTACTCGGCAATCCTATGATCGTGCCCGTAACCCGGTACGCTGAGCTGGTTAGGACTCCAAAATTGATCGGGACTTCGTCTCCCGGATGAACCTCGACCGCTACGGCTTGCTGCTTGTCAAGAGTGCCTGGATAATAGGTCGCGGCATAAATCATGTGGTCCTTCGGGTTGTCTTTTTCCGGTGGGTTTGAGGCCACGGATCCTTGCGGCGGAAGGGCCGTAATCGTGTATCGCCCTGCCTGCAGATCGGAGATGCGAAATTCGCCTAGATCATTGGTGCGTGAGTCATGGAATCCCATCCCTCGCAATGCAGAGGCAACCCGCTCCGCGCTGACGGTCACATCGCGCATCGGATCACCATCGAGATCCACGATCTTCCCAGTGATTACGGCGGCGGGTTGCATGTGAAAGACCAGGTCGGTTTTGCCTTGGCCAGGTAAGAGCAAAATAGATGTCGACCGTCCTCTGGAAGCCTGAACAAACCCGGGATGATCGAGCGTGACCACGTATCGTCCGGGTTTTACATCGTCGATTTTGAATCGACCCTCCGTATCAGTAGTGGCAGAATACTGGCCTTTGGACTGCGCGTCGTGTGGACGCAACTGCAAATTTGCCTTTTTAATCGGTTGCCCTCCGGGTACCTGTAGGACCACGCCTTGTATGGTGATGCCAGAAGTGGTTTCTGGAGCGGCATTGTGAAATGCGAACGCAGTCGCCAAAATGAACGAGAAAGCCAGAGCGAAGCGTTTCACGGAGAAACCTCCCTGCAACTGTCCGATAGTCGGCGCGCCTGCGAGGTGTCAAACTTATCTTATTCCCAGAAGCGATCCCCTACAGCGTTTTCAGATACTCGATGATCTGCATGCGTTCTTCTGGCGTGAGCTTGCGGCCGATTATGCCGTTGCCTTTGGGGCCGTCGTTGAATTCGTGTCCGGCGTTGGAGTTGCCATCTATCTCATTGCCGTCCTCATCCCGAGCCCTAAAAAGGGGTTCCTCACGGGAATTTGTGGGTAAGAAATCGGTTCTATAGGGCGCCGTGCCGGCATTCCTGATGGATGTGCGCTG
>Ga0209415_10010044_pt1 | contig 16164 bp, 15 predicted proteins | sample PeaSoiSIISIP2007_FD_187696 | JGI IMG/M metagenome (GOLD analysis project Ga0209415, IMG submission 187696) | Peat soil microbial communities from Weissenstadt, Germany - SII-SIP-2007 (SPAdes) (version 2) | ecosystem: Environmental > Terrestrial > Soil > Wetlands > Peat | place: Germany...
CACCCGGACCACCGGCACCCGGACCACCGGTTCGCGAGCGAGCGCTGCCCTCGCGAATCGGCCGGACGCACGGGCGCCGGGAGCCGGCTAGCCGGGGCCCGGCGGCCGTGAGCTCGGCGCGCACCTTCTATCAGGTGCCGGTCGCTGAGGTGGTCAGCGAGACCGCCGACGCCTGCTCGCTGGTGCTGGACGTGCCGACCGAGCTGGCCGAGAGCTTCGCCTACCGGCCGGGTCAGTTCCTGACCGTCCGCGTCCCTGGCGCCGACGGCGGGTCGGTCGCCCGGTGCTACTCGCTGTCCAGCTCGCCCGATGCCGGGGATCGCCCGGCGATCACGATCAAGCGGATGCCGGTTGGTTATGCCTCGAACTGGATCGCCGACAACGTGACCGCCGGCAGCGTGCTTGACCTGCTGCCGCCGGCCGGAACCTTCACGCCGGCCTCGCTCGACGCTAACTTTCTGATGTTCGCCGGCGGCAGCGGCATCACCCCGGTGATGTCGATCCTGAAGTCGGCCCTGGCCGCCGGGCGCGGCCGGATCGTGCTCGTCTACGCGAACGCCGACGAGCTGTCGGTCATCTTCGGCGCCGAGCTCCGCAGGCTGCAGGCCGCGTCGCCGGACCGGCTGACCGTGGTGCACTGGCTCGACGTGCTCCAGGGCGCGCCGGCCGCGGCCGGGCTCCGTGAGCTGGCCAGGCCGTACGCCGGATACGACGCCTATGTGTGCGGACCCGACCCCTACATGGCTGTCGTGCGGCAGGCGCTGAGCGAGCTCGGCGTGCCGACCAGGCAGGTGCACGTCGAGCGCTTCCTGTCGCTGGCCGAGAACCCGTTCGAGGTTCCCGAGGTGACCGGAGGCGTCGCCGCCGTCCTCGATGTCTGCCTGGACGACCAGGCGCACCGGCTGGACTGGCCGGCCGGCACCCGGATGCTCGACGTACTGATCGATGCCGATCTCGACCCGCCCTACTCCTGCCGGGAGGGCGTCTGCGGCGCGTGCGCCTGCCGGCTCGTGGCCGGCCAGGTGGAGATGGCGCACAACGAGGTGCTGGAAGAGAGCGATCTCGCCGACGGCTACGTCCTGGCCTGCCAGGCGGTGGCGGTCAGCGCCGAGATCAGCATCTCCTACTCCTGACCGGCGCCTTCCTGACTGCCGCCGTCCTGACCCGGCACGGCGCCCGCGAGCCCAGCTAGCCGATCGTCTCGCACGGCTCGCCGCTGATCCCGCTGTAGTGAACGCACACCTGGTCGCCGCTCTTGAACTTGTAACTGGGCGAGTTCCACTCCTGGGTGGTCGTACCGCCGGGCTTGAGCGTGACGGCAGGGAAGGTGTGAATCGCGGTGCCATTGTCGTAGACGGTGCCGGTCGTCTTGATGGAATTGTTCGACGTGTTCTGCGTCTGGCCGAAGATGGCGTTTACCGTCGTCCCGCTGCCGTCGATCTCGATGCAGGTGTTGCCGTTGCAGCCGTAGGCGCTCGGCGGCGCCGCGCCGCGCACGCCGGGTGGCGACGGATCAGGCCGCGAGGAGGCGGCCGAACGGACCGCCGCGGCATGGGCCAGGCTCGTCGCGGCACCCGCGGGGGCGCCGGGCAGCATGAGCCAGAGAGCTGCCGCGCATCCGGCGGCGGTCACTGCGGTTGCGATCTTCCTGAACATCACGGCATTCCTCACCTTGCTGACCTGGCCGCGAGACTGGCCAGCTGGCCGGGCCGCCAGGCTGGAACATCCCAGGCGCGCATGTCACGCCAGATCCAGCGACCACCCTTCCACGCCAGCGTGGAACGCCAGTTGGAGCAGCGTTGGAGCCGCGTGGAAGCGACTAGACCGGCGCGGACGGCAACGCCGCCAGCAGGACATCTCGTTGCAGCGCCTCCAGGCTGGTGACATCGAGGCCGTGCGCAAGAGCCAGCTCGATCCCGTCCCGGCAGGCCCGCGCGGCGTCCGAGTACCGCCCGGCCCGGCACAGACAGCCGACCAGCAGCCGTCGCAGCAGGTCATCGGTTGGCCAGCGGGCGAGCATCCCCTCAAGATCCCCGATCACCTCGCGGTGCCGTCCGAGCGCGATGTCGGCCTCGATCCTCGCCGTCCTGGCGAACCGATGCAGGCTCTCCAGCCGCCTGACCTCGGGCACAGCGAACGACCGGCCTGCCACATCGGCCAGCGGCTGCCCGCGCCAGAGCGCGAGCGCGTCGGCGAGCAGCGCGGCGGCGGCCGGGTGGTCGGCCGCGTCCAGCGCGATACGGCCGGCGGCCACCAGCCGCTCGAAGCGGACCACGTCGATGCTTTCCGGCGGGATCCGGAGCGCATAGCAGGCTGTCGTTCCGACCCGCTCAGTAACCAGGACGCCAGGGCCATCGGCCGATGACACTGATTTCAGTGCCCGCCTGAGGTGATAGACATGGCTGCGCAACGTGACCTGCCAGCCGTCCGGCTCAGCGGCATCCCAGACCAGCTCGGCTAACCGGCGGGCCGGCACCGGCTGCCCGGCAAGCAGCAGGCACAGCAGCAGCACTCGCGGCATCGGGCTTAACCTGACCACCTGCCCGTCAACAGACAGAGCTAGCGGACCCAGAACCTGCAGGTCGATCATCGCGGCGGCCTCTCGGCTGGCGTCATGGCGCCATGAAGCCACGGACGATTGCCTATCTTATACCGATTAATAGGCCCTATAGCCTAACAACCGCACATGTCGATCCGGCGCCGATCGCCGATGCCCGCGCCCTCAGTCCAGCTCGTCGCGTGCCTGCTCGAAGGCGCTCGCCGCATACTCGAGCTCGGCCTGGGTGTGAGCGGCCGAGACCTGGGTCCTGATCCTGGCCTTGCCGACCGGGACGACCGGATAGCTGAAGCCGATCACGTAGACGCCCTTGGCGAGGAGCAGGTCGGCGAGCCGGGCCGCCTTGGCGGCGTCGCCGATCATGACGGGGACGATCGGATGGTCCCCGGGCAGGATATCGAAGCCGAGCGCCGTCATCCGGTCCCGGAACCACGCGGTGTTCTCGTGCAGCCTGGCGCGCAGGTCCTGGCCGGACTCGAGCAGGTCGAGCACCGTCAGCGATGCGCCGACGACCGCCGGCGGGACCGAGTTGGAGAACAGGTACGGCCGTGATCGCTGGCGCAGCAGGTCGATGATCTCCTTGCGCCCGCTCGTGTAACCACCGCTCGCGCCGCCCAGGGCCTTGCCGAGGGTGCCGGTGAGAATGTCCACCTTGTCCATCACGGCATGCAGCTCAGGGGTGCCGCGGCCGCGCGGGCCGACGAAACCGACCGCGTGCGAGTCGTCCACCATGACCATGGCGTCATACCGCTCGGCCAGCTCGCAGATCTCGCGCAGCGGCGCTACGTAACCGTCCATCGAGAACACGCCATCGGTCGCGATCAGCCGGCGCCTGGCGTCGGTGCTCGCCTTCAGCTGATCCTCAAGGTCAGCCACGTCCCGGTTGCGGTAGCGGAGCCGCCGCGCGCGGCAGAGCCTGATGCCGTCGATGATCGAGGCATGGTTGAGCTCGTCGCTGATCACGGCGTCCTGCTCGCCGAGAATGGTCTCGAACAGGCCGCCATTGGCGTCGAAGCACGACGGGTACAAGATCGTGTCGTCGGTCCCGAGAAAGTCGGAGATCCGGCGCTCAAGGCGCTTGTGGGCATCCTGGGTGCCGCAGATGAAGCGGACGCTTGCCATGCCGTAGCCCCACCGGTTCATCGCCTCCTTGGCGGCTGCGATGATCCGCGGGTCGTCCGCCAGGCCGAGATAGTTATTAGCGCAGAGGTTCAGCACCTGCGTGCCATCCTGGACGGCGATGGTGGCCCGTTGCGGGCTGAAGATGATCCGCTCCGGCTTGAACAGGCCGTCGGCCCTGATCTGGTCAAGCTCGGCGGCGATCTGCGACTGCACGCTCGCGAACATGTATCGGCCCCTTGCCTTGATATCTGGCTGTCTACCGGTGCGCCCAGGTCAGTACCACTTTCCCGCAGCCGCCGGACCGCACGGTCTCGAAGGCGGCCGCGAAGTCCGCGGCGTCGAACCGGTGCGTGATGACCGGGTTGATATCGACGCCCGACTGGGTCAGGACCGACATCTCATACCAGGTCTCGAACATCTCCCGGCCGTAGATGCCCTTGATGGTGATCATGTTGAGCACCAGGTGGGCCCAGTCGATCGCGAACTCGCTGGCCGGCAGGCCAAGCATGGCGATCCTGCCGCCGTGCGTCATCACTGCCAGCATCTCCCGGAGCGCGACCGGCTTGCCGGACATCTCGAAGCCGATATCGAACCCCTCCCGCATGCCCAGGTCGGACATCACGTCCGCGAGCGGCACCTGCGTGGTGTCCGCGGCGAACGTCACGCCGATCCGCCGCGCGAGGTCAAGGCGGTACGGCGAGACGTCGGTGATCACGATGTGCCGCGCGCCGGCGTGCCTGGCCACGATCGCCGCCATGATCCCGATCGGGCCCGCCCCGGTGATCAGGACATCCTCGCCGAGGACAGGAAAGGCGAGCGCGGTGTGCACCGCGTTCCCGAACGGGTCGAAGATGGCGGCGACATCCAGATCGATGTCGCTGCAGTGCCGCCAGACATTGGTCGCAGGCAGCGCGATGAACTCGGCGAACGCCCCCTGATAGTTGACCCCGACGGCTCTGGTCCTGGCGCACTGGACCCTGCGGCCCGCCATGCAGTTACGGCAGCGCCCGCACACCAGATGGCCTTCGCCACTGACCAGGTCGCCGAGCCGCAGGTCCTCCACGTCGGACCCGGTCTCCACGATCTCGCCGACGAACTCGTGCCCGACGACCAGCGGCACGGGCACGTTGGCCTGGGCCCAGCCATCCCAGTCATAGATGTGCAGGTCAGTGCCGCAGACGCCGGTGCGCAGGACCCGGATCAGCACGTCGTCCCGGCCTGCGACCGGGACCGGCACGTCCTCGATCCACAGCCCAGCTTCAGCGCGGGCCTTGACCAGAGCCTTCATCCGCCGCTCGCTCCCAGCTAACCGACCGTCAGGTCCGTCCGATTCGGGATGACTGTACCGCAGCCGTCCTGACCGGCCGCCGATGGCGGATACTGCGAGCAGGACGGCTACGAGAACAGGATCGAGGCACCCATGAGCGCTCCCGTCGACCTCCGGTCGGACACGGTCACCAGGCCGTCTGAGGCCATGCGCCGCGCGATGGCATCCGCCGAGGTCGGCGATGACTGGTTCGGGGACGATCCGACGGTCAGCCGGCTACAGGACCGGGCGGCCGAGCTGACCGGCAAGGAAGCCGCGATCTACCTGCCGACCGGCACCATGTGCACGCAGGTTGCCATGCACGCCTTCGTCAGGTCCGGGCACCTCGTGGTGTGCGAGGCGACCGCGCACGCCGGCAACACGGAGGCGGCCTCGGCCGCGGTGCTGTCCGGCATCACGTTCCGCCGTGTCCCCGCCGAGCGCGGACAGCTCAGCGCCGCGCAGGTCGCCTCGGCGCTGGAGCCGGACCCCTACAACGTCGGCGTGGTTGATCTCGTCACGATCGAGAACAGCCACCAGGTCGGCGGCGGCTCGGTCATGCCGGTCGCCGAGGTCCATGCGATCGCCGGCGCGTGCGCGGCCGCCCGGGTGCCGCTCTACCTCGATGGCGCCCGCATCTTCAACGCCTGCGCGGTGACCGGCGCGAAGGTCGCCGATTACGCCGCCGAGGTCAGCGCCCTGATGTTCTGCCTGTCCAAGGGCCTGGGCGCGCCGATCGGCTCGATGCTGGCCGGGGACGACGAGTTCATCAAGGAGGCCAGGCGGCTCAAGATCTTGTTCGGCGGCGCCTGGCGGCAGGCCGGCATCATGGCGGCGGCCGGCCTGATCGCCATTGACGAGGGCCCCCAGCGGCTGCATGAGGACCACGAGAACGCGCGGATCCTGGCCGAGGGGCTGGCCGAGATACTGCCAGGATCAGTCGACCCGGCCGCCGTGCAGACCAACATCGTCTTCGTGGACGTGACCGGTACCGGCCGGACCGCCGCGCAGTGGCGAGCCCGGCTGGCCGCCGAGAGCCTGCTGGTGACGATGGTCGCCGGGAAGGTGCGGATGCTTACCCACCTCGACGCTGGCCGGCCTGACATCGACGCCGCCCTGGCGGCGTGGCGGCGTGCCGCCGAGGCCTGACCGGTCACCGCGGCCAGACCAGTCACCGCGGCCCGACCAGTCACCGCGCCTGACCGGTCACCGCGGCCCGACGGGTCACCGGGGCCACCGAGCGCGCCACAGCTCAGGCTTCGCACCGCAGCAGAGCACCCCGGCGGCCAGCGCCCCGGCCAGGATCAGCATCGTCGTCTGAGCCGGCAGGTACTGGAGCAGCAGCCCGCCCGCCGCCAGCCCGGCGGGCATACCCGCGCTCATCAGCGTCATCAGCGCCCCGACCATCCGGCCGCGGACGGCCGACGGCGCCTGCCGCAGGATCAGCACGTCGAGCAGCACCCGGATCGCTGGGACCCCGAGCATTGCCAGCAGGAGCAGCCCGGCCATCCACCAGGGCCCCCAGGGAACCGCGAGCAGCGCGACCAGCGGAACTTCAAGCGCGCAGACCGAGATCAGCAGGACACCCGGACGGAGCCGGTGCAGCGGCCGGACCAGCGGTGCGCCCTCAACGTTCATGTTTACAACATCATTCATGAATATATGAATGATGACATGAACGTGACTGGCAAGCAAGGCGCGCGAACGATTGTCGAGCGGAGATCTGGTCCGGAGTCGCAAGCCCGCGCCTGCGGTCAGCCGACCGCGACGAAGATGCAGAACGGGTGCCCGGCCAGGTCGGCGTAGACGCGCAGCGGTTCCTCGGGATCCTCGGAGCGGTCATAGCGCAGCCGGGCGCCAAGGGCGAGGACCCGCTCGTGCTGGACGTCAAGGTCCTGCGCCGTTGGCACGGTCAGATCCAGATGCAGCTGCTGCGGGACCGTATCGTCTGGCCACGTCGCCTCGGCTAGCTCAGCGACCTGCTGGAATGCCACGCCCAGGCGGCCCGCGGAATCCCTGAGCACCAGCCAGTCCTGCCCGGCCGGGTCTGGCTGGCCGGCCGCCGGAGGTTGGTCTCCCGGCCGGTAACTCAGGCCGAGGAGCTGACGGTAGAACTCCGCGAGCGCACGCGCGTCGGTGGAGTCCAAGACCACCTGCCGGAGTACCGGGAACCCTCGCTCCGCTTCCACCTGCCACCTCCGATGACCGATCGCCAATCGCAGTTTCCCAGAACATCCCGGCCTTGGCCTTCGTGACCAGTCACGTTGATCACGGCAGCCTCTGGATCGGCCTGGCGGCGAGGTCGCCGGCCTGCCCCGACCAGGCTGATCGGCGTGCTGTGGTCACGGCTTCAGGCGCCTCTGCGGGACGGTCGGCGTGGTGCCGCGGCGGCGGCATGACGCTCGAGTGCCACGCCGTGGTCAGAAATCTTCGTTAAGGGTAGGGTCCTGACCCCATCGGCGGCACACTCTTGCTATGAGAAGCATCAGCCCGCCGCGTGCGCGGCTGGCACCGACGACACTGTGCGCGGCGCTAGCGGCAATATCCGTGACCGTCGCGGCCTGTTCCGCGAGCGGGAGCGCCGCCAGTCCGTCGGCCCATCCCAGCCACTCCACGGCCTCGGCGACCGCTCAGCCGGCTAGCGGGGCGGCCGCCGTCGCCGCGGTCAGGGCGAACTGGGGGACCTTCTTCAACGGAGCCGTCCCGGTTCCGCGCCGTCTGACGCTGCTTCAGGACGGCCAGCAGTTCGCGTCGTTCGTCCGGTCCCAGGCCAAGACGACGATCGGAGCGCTGGTCCTGCAGGCGGCGGCCAGGGTGAGCGCGGTGACGCTGAAGCCGCCGGGGCGGGCCAGCGTGACGTACACGATCCTGCTCAGCGGCAAGCCGCTGGAGAAGAACCTGCACGGCACGGCCGTGTACTCCGGCGGCCGCTGGCTGGTCGCCGTGACCACGTTCTGTGCGCTGCTGCACCTGGCCTACGGGAAGAAGAACCGCGTGATCCCCGCCGTATGCGGAGGCTGATCCGATGACCGGCGAGCTGGCCGCGCCCGCCGGGCTCCCGAGCGTCGCCTGGCGGCGCCGCCCGGTCGCGCTAGCGGCGCTGTGCACGCTGCTGTTCCTGACGTTCCTCGACAACACCGTCGTCAGCGTCGCGCTCGCCAGCATCCAGACCGACCTGCACGCGGGGGTCTCGGCGCTGCAATGGGTGGTCGGCGCCTATGCGCTGACCTTCGCCGCGCTGATGCTCACCTTCGGGATGGTGGGCGATGAGTTCGGCCGCAAGAAGGTCATGCTGGCCGGAGCGGGGGTGTACTGCGCCGGCGCGGCGCTGTCGGCGCTGGCGTCCGGCACCGGAATCCTGATCGCCGGGCGGGCGGTGATGGGGCTGGGCGCCGCCGCCAGCGAGCCGGGAACGCTGTCGATGATCCGGCAGCTGTACCCGGAGGCGCGCAGCCGCAACCGGGCGCTCGGAGTCTGGGCCGCGGTCTCCGGCTTCTCGCTCGCGCTCGGCCCGGTCCTGGGCGGCACGCTGGTCGGCGCGTGGAGCTGGCGTGGCATCTTCTGGTTTGACGTCACGTTCGGGCTCGCAGCGATGGCGGTCGCTGCGACGGTGCTGCCGGAGAGCTCCGATCCGCGAGCTGGCCGGGTAGATACCGTCGGCACGGTGCTTGGCGCGGCCGCGCTCGCCGCGCTGGTCTTCGCGATCATCAACGGCGAGACCGCGGGCTTCACGGCGCCGGTCGTGCTGGCGCTGCTCGGCCTCAGCGTAGTGGCGGCCGCGGCGTTCGTGGTCTGGGAGCTGCGGACTCCTCATCCGCTGCTCGATGTCCGCCTGCTGCGCGTTCCGGCGTTCGCGACGCCCAACATGATCGCGGGCTGCTGCTACTTCGCGACCTTCGCGATCTTCTTCTTCACCGCGCTGTACCTGGCCGAGGTGGCCGGCTACTCCGGCTTCCGGATCGCCGCCCTGTTTCTCCCCATGACCGCGGTGATGATCGCGGCCTCGCTGCTGGCGGGCCACTGGACGACAGCCGTCGGGGTCCGCTGGTCGCTCGTCGCTGGCTGCCTGCTGTTCGCCGCCGGGCTCGCCGCGACCAACGCGGCACTCGGGCCGCACCCCGGCTACCTCCAGCTCGCCGCCGCTCTCGGGCTCGCTGGCGCCGGTCTCGGCACGTGCGTGGTGCCGGTGACCTCCGGCGTGCTCGCGGCGGTGCCGGCCGAGCGATCCGGCATGGCGGCCTCGGCCACGAACACCAGCCGGGAGGTCGGCGCCGTAGCCGGAGTCGCGGTGCTCGGCGCCCTGGTCGACGCGCAGCTGAAGTCCGGCCTGCTGGCCCGGATGGAACACCTGCACATACCGGGAGCCCTGCAGACATTCATCATCCAGTCGGTGGAGAACGGGGGCGCGGCGGTCACGCTGGGCGGAGCCGGCGGTTCGGGCGGAGGCGGTTCGGGCGGCGGGCAGGGCGGGCTGATCGGGCAGCTCTTCCAGGCCGGTTACACCGCCTTCGAGTCCGCCCTGCATCAGGCCCTGTATCTGTCAGCCGGGCTGCTGGCGTGCGCCGCCGTGCTGGCGGCGATCACGCTGCGGACGCGACGATGACTGCCGGGAAGGGGAAGGGACCCAGACCGACGGCTCCGGGCAAGCTCGGGCCCTATCAGAGCATGCGGGATTTCACGCGCACCCCAGAGCCGGCCGGCCGGGACAGCGGTGAGCCGACCGCGGGCACGGAACCGACCGCAGGCACGGAACCGACCGGGGGCACGGAACCGACGGCGGGCACGGAACCGACCGCGGGCACGGAACCGACCGCGGGCACGGAACCGACCGCGGGCACGGAACCGACCGCGGGCACGGAACCGACCGGAGACACGGAACCGACCGGGGGCGCGCGCCGGTTCGTCGTGCAGCGCCACCGTGCCACCCGGCTGCACTACGATCTGCGGTTCGAGATCGACGGCGTGCTGGTGAGCTGGGCCGTGCCGAGGGGCCCGACCCTTGATCCCGGCGTCAAGCGCACCGCCGTCCACGTCGAGGATCATCCGGTCGAGTACCTGGACTTCGAGGGCGTGATCCCGCCGGGTGAGTACGGCGGCGGTGACGTGATCGTCTGGGACCTCGGCACATGGGAACCGCACGACACCGACGACCCGGGTGAGGCCGTCTCGGCCGGCGAGCTGCACGCCGACGTGCACGGGCACAAGCTGCGCGGCCGTCTGGTGCTGGTCAGGCGCGGGCGCGGCCAGGCAGACGGCGAGCAATGGCTGCTGCTGCACAAGCGGGACGAATTCGCCGTCGAGGGCTGGGACCCGGAAGACCACCCGCGATCGGTGCTCAGCGGGCGCACCAACGATGAGGTCAAAGCCGACCCGGACCGGCTGTGGCGCTCGAACCTGCCTGCCAGGCAGGCCTCGATCGCGCTGCACGAGGCCGGGCCGGCACCCAGCGCGCAGGAGATGGCCGCGCTCGATGCCATGCGATCGGGCGGTGACTGGCATGTGTTCGGCCGGCGGCTGCGGCTGACGAACCTGGAGAAGGTCCTGTTCCCGGCCCGGCCCGGCGAGGCGCCGGTGACCAAGCGGGAGTTCATCGGGTACGCGGCCCGGATCGCCCCGGTCATCCTGCCCTACCTCGCGGGCCGCGCGCTCAACATGAACCGCTACCCGGGCGGGGCCGGCGAGGCGGGCTTCTGGCATAAGCAGCTGCCTGACCACGCGCCCGAGTGGATCCCCCGCTGGCACAACCCGGAGGCCGACGCCGACAAGACGACCACCTACCTCGTGGTGGACGATCCGGCCGCGCTGGTGTGGGCGGCCAACTTCGGCGCCCTGGAATGGCACGCCTGGACCGCGCGGACCGACAGCCAGCGCCTGCCCAGCTACGTGCTGATCGACATCGATCCTGGCTCAGCGACCTCGTGGAACGAGGTGCTGCTGCTGGCCCGGCTGCACCGCACCGCGCTTGAGCACCTGGGCGTGCGGGCCCAGCCGAAGCTGACCGGCCGGAAGGGGATCCAGATCTGGGTGCCGATCGCCCGCGGACCCGGCTTCGACGAGACCCGTGCCTGGGCGGAGCAGCTGTCTCGCGCGATCGGCGCGGTTACGCCCGAGCTGGTGAGCTGGAAATGGGACGTGCGCGAGCGGGCCGGTCTGGCCCGGCTCGACTACACCCAGAACGTCCACAACAAGACCCTCGTCGCGCCCTACAGTACTCGTGCCGCACCCGGCGCCCCGGTGTCCGCGCCGATCGAGTGGGACGAGCTCGACGATCCGGCGCTCGCGCCCGACGCGTTCACCATCCGCACGATCCTGGACCGCGTCGCCGAGAAAGGCGACCTGTTCCGGACCGTGCTGGCCGCCGACCAGACCCTTCCGCCGATCTCCTAGGGCAGGCCAGGGCGGCGGCACCGCCGCTGGCGGACGGGACCGTGCCAGGTCAGCAGGCTATGGTGGATCCGCCATGACATGCACCGCCGACCCGCGCGTCGACGCCTACATCGGCGCACTGCCCGGATGGCAGCAGACCATCTGCCGCGAGGTACGCGACCTGGTGCACGCCGCCGACCCGGACGTGACCGAGACCATCAAGCGCACGAGGCTCCCCTATTTCACCCTGCAAGGCAACATCTGCGCCCTGATGGCAGCGAAGGACCACGTCAACGTGTTCCTGTACGACGGCGCCATCGTGCCGGACCCGGATGGGATCATCACCGCGGGCCACCAGAATTCCACCGCCCGCACCGTGGCGTTCCGCCAGCGCGAGCCCGTCAACGCGCCCGCGCTCACAGCCATGTTCCGGCAGATCATCGCCAACAACCGGGCGGGCGGCTGGCGCAGGCTGAAGCGGGAAGGCAGCCCGATTCCGCGGGCGGACGAGGCGCAGGCGACACAGAGCGAGCAGGCACGTCACCCATGAGCTCCGGTTCCGAGCACGTTCGCGGCATGCTCGACGGCTATCGACCGCAGGGCGCGATCGAGACGGCCGATGTCGAACGCGTGCGCGCGCTCCTGGTCACCGCGGACAACCCCTGGCTGCGATCGATTCCGCTGCATCTCACCGCTTCGGCACTGATCGTTCACCCGGAAAGCGGTGACGTGCTGCTGCGCTGGCACCGGCGCCAGCAGGCCTGGCTCCAGGTCGGCGGGCATGCGGATCCGGACGAGGACGATGCGCTCGCGATCGCGCTGCGGGAGGCCCGTGAGGAGACCGGGCTGACCGACCTGGAGCCGTGGCCGGACGCGCGGGTGAGGCATGTGGTCATCGTCGACGTCCCGGCAGGCGGCCAGGAACCGGCACATGCTCATGCGGACGTGCGGTTCGTCGTGATGACCGCGAACCCGGCAGCGGCCAGGGCCGAGACGCCGGACGCGCCGCTCCGCTGGCTCTCGCTGCGCCAGGCCTGCCAGGCCACATCCGAGGCCAACCTGCGGGAGACGCTGTCCCGGGTCCGGCACCTGCTCGCGCCCGGCGGGTGCACGACTGAATCGTGAGGGTGCTTGGTTAGCGCAGGCTGCGTGGCTATTCTGAGTGATTTTGACACTCAGATCAGGGAGGCGGGCGTGGCTGACTTCTCCGGGCGTGACCTGGCGTGGCTGGAGCGCCGCCGCGCCGAGCTGTTCGGCTTGATCTCGCAGGCCGGGGATTTCCGGCGGGGCGCGCTGAACGTGGTGTGGCGCAAGTGCGGCAAGCCGAATTGCATCCGGGTAGCCGCGCTTAGCAGTCCCGGGATATCTGCCTATTTCAGCGCTGGATCCGGGGCACTCCACCCTTGCGACCGAGGTCAAAGGCGATCCGGTACACGTCAGGGAGGTCGAGCTTGCCGGTGGCCCTGCGGCTGATAATGCCGATCTCAATGAGTTCCCGGATGATCTCGTCATAGTCGTCTGAATTCCGCGGACCAGTTCTCACCTGCGACTCATCGGTTTCTTTTCCGCCACCCCGCAGGGTCGTGGCCAGGTCATCCTCTTGCCAGCAGTTGACGATAGTCTCTTGATCGATCGGTACCTGCTGCCCGGCGAGCGGTTTCATGGCGGTTTGGACCCAGGGCAGATCCTCGGCGACCTCGGCCACCCTTGTTCTGGACGCGGTCTGTACCCCTCGCTTGATGCCGTCCCAGTGCAAGGCGTACTGGTAGCCCGCAAACCTGCCCCTGGTGTCTTCATTGGCGCTGGTCAGTGCCCGGAGGAAGCTGCGCGGGCTGGTCTGGCCGATGCCGTCCATGAGGTGATTGGGGAGCCAGGTATAGGTGTGTCCCCTGCGATGGTTTGCACCCATCCACTGGCCAGCGATGCCGGTGAAGACCTCCCGTTGCACATCCTGGTCGCCCATGAGGTTCCGAGGCAGGAGATACCGGTTGGCCTCAGCCGACTGCCAGATACCTGTCGCGGATCTGAAGGTCGAGGCGTGCCGACTCTCGGCATTACCGAGCTGGTGGAAGAAGAGCCCATACAGGTTGGGAACCGACCAGGTAAGGTCGGCGGCGTTGGAGGTCAGCTTCGAGGCGTCCGCGAAGTGCAGCCTGGGGCTGTCAAACATATCGGGTCGTATGAAGACCTTGGCCCTGAGATTCCTGGTTCGGGTCCGAAGCTCCAAGGCAAGACGCAGGATGCCCTCGATGAGACGGTTGGTCTGCTCCCGCGAGGTATGCAGGCGGTCCAACGCGTCGAACAGGATCAGCCGCGTGGCCTTGCCCTCGCCTGCCCGCTGGTCCGCCGTTGCAAGCGCCTCGTCCTGCTCGTCAGGATGGTCACGCAGCCACCGCACGCGTTCCGGCCAGGATAGCGGCTGCTGAATCCCGGGAGTCCCAAGCGCGCGCAGGAGTACCGTCATCCAGATGTCATAGGGGGCGGTGCCGTCCTCAAGCATTCGTCCCAGCGAAGCGGGTCCAGGATAGGAGTCAGGTCGCAGCTCCGTGCCGTAGCCGGCCAGCGTTTCCACGGACTTGAGCCGTGCAAGCTGGTAGTCGTTGGCGGCAAGCGCACGGAGCTTGCCGTCTTGGAGCGCCTTGAACCAGACGGTCTTGCCGACGCCCCGTGCGCCGCGCACCACAGTGACATCTGGGTCGAGTGCCAGCCGGTGGCTATCCGGGGTGAACAGCGTGCGCGGTTCTGGATCCACAGTGTCCGCGTCGGTGGATGTGGGCAGCGCGACCTGGATCAGCTCCCGGTACTCGTCGGCGCTTAGGCTCGCCGTCATGAGCGCTCCCCCAGGATGAGGTCGGTTGCGGTGTCCACGAAGGTGGAATACGCGCTCGGATCGATTTCGTGCCAGTTCCGGCGAGCCGCCGGGTCGAGTCCGACAAGCTCCGGGATGAACAGGATCGGCAAGGGAGCGTGCGGGGCTGCGTCATCATCGGGTGCAGGATTGAATAGTTCCGCGTCCGCCTCCAGGTCACTCCCGCTCGGGACATCATCATAGAGAGTTGCGGCAAAGCAACCCTGGGCGTGGTCTCTGAATACCTCCAGGTACCCTTCACGGCGGTCGCGGGGAACCATCGCGGCAACCATGCGCAGCCGTTCCCTGATCGCTCTCGCGCGCTCCGGGATCTGGCTCCACTGCTGGAATAGCGCTCGATAGCCATTCCAGGTCGGCACGCTGTCGGAGCCGAACAGCAAGCTGAGGTCGCCAAGCTGGGTAATGGCGATGGCTGCTATATCGTGGATGCCCGCGCGGCTATCCAGCAGTACAACGTCGGGCTGGCGGCTTCTCCGGGCGACCTGCTGCTCGCAGTCATGGACTGCGGCTTCTAGCCGACTGGCCAGGCCAGCCGGCCGTTCTTCCGCATCACCCCCGGGCAGATCAAAGTAGGCGCGGTTGAGCTTGGCAAGGTAGTCATAGCCCTTGCGGGGTCTGCCGCCTGCCGGGGCCACCCACACCTCGCCGTTTCCGCTGACCTGGACCGTCTTGCTTTTGGTAACGAGATCGAGCCCGTCCTCGTTGCCCACTGCGCTTTCCGCGAGATGGTCGACTAGCCCGTAGTCGGGAAGGTCATCGTCGCCCTGCAGCAGCGCGCCGAGCCCTGGCGACTCAAGATCCAGGTCGACCGCGAGCACGCAGTGGCCTTGACCTGCGAGGTGCTGAGCCAGCATGAAGGTCGCCGTGGACCGGCCGACTCCGCCCTTGAAGCCGTACAGCACCACTCGGTTGCTGCGTTCGTTCCCTGACTCCGGGCGCGGGTGCAGCCACTCAGCTCCCACCACGCCGCGTTCGAGCGTGCTTACTCGCCCGCTATCGCCGGCCGGATCCTGCACGGTCACGAGATCGCGTGCGTGCAGAACCTGATCCGGGGCGAAGAGCGTGGATGCGAGGGTGACAGGCGCAGACATAATGAAGGGTCCCGCCTCCGCAGCCAGTTTCACGCCCAGATCTTCCACCAGGCTGCCTGTTGGCGGGTCGCCAGCCGGGTCATCAAGCACCACCGAGACCCGTCCGAGAATGTCACGTACCAGAACCACGTCCAGGTGCGTGCTTACGGCGGCCTGCTTGGCAACCTCGAGCGCTTTCGCCCACGCATCGTCAAAGCGGATGGTCATGGCACGACTCCGTTAAGTACGGCCTGCTCAAGCAGTCCCATGATCTTTTTCGCCATGTCGAGATGCTCTCGTGCACACAGTTCCGTGATCGTGTTCCCGTCACTGTATCGGTCGGCTATGTCCCAGCTCGCGAAGGGCTGCGGAAGCGGGCCCGCTATCAGCGCGGCGAAAACCGGTGCAGAACGCCCGCTGATAATCAGCGGAAGCTCGCTCCACAGGTGATTGACGTGGCCGAGCGTCTTGGCAGGCTGTCCCCACACCGGCTTGCTGTTATTGCCGAGGCTTGCCCCGAAGTAACCCAGCAGGATCGCCTTTAGCCCGCATTCGGCCGCCACTCCGGCCAGATGATCCGCATTGGGCCAGCGCCGATCGTCCAGCAGGAGCCGCGCGTCCTGGTGGTGCCGACGCGCAGCCGCCGGGAAATCAGGGTTAGGCACCGGTGGAGCGTACCGCGACGAGCCCTGCGAATGGAGACGCCGCGGCCGGGTTCCGGAGCCGGTACGTGCCCGGCTGCATCGGACCTGGCGGCACTGCGCTAGCAGGCCCCGTGAGCGCTAGCGAGGAGCACGGGTACAGGTACAGGTACAGGTACAGGTACAGGTACAGGTACAGGTACAGGTACAGGTACAGGTACAGGTACAGGTAC
>Ga0209415_10010045_pt1 | contig 16164 bp, 12 predicted proteins | sample PeaSoiSIISIP2007_FD_187696 | JGI IMG/M metagenome (GOLD analysis project Ga0209415, IMG submission 187696) | Peat soil microbial communities from Weissenstadt, Germany - SII-SIP-2007 (SPAdes) (version 2) | ecosystem: Environmental > Terrestrial > Soil > Wetlands > Peat | place: Germany...
GGACCAGCCTGACCCCGTTCGGCGTGACCGGCGTGCTGGCCCAGCCGAGCCTGAGCCTGTTCGGCAGTTCGCAGAACCTCGTCGCCTCCAACACGGGGTGGGGCACGAGTGTGAGCCCCTCCGAAATCTCGGGCGTTGCGCAGGCCGTCGGTGCGTTCAGCTTTGCGGCGGGCAGCGCCGACAGCGCCGTGGTCGTCAGCCTGCCGGCGGGTGCGTACACGGCGCAGGTCTCGGGCGTGAACAGCACAACGGGCGTGGCCCTTGTGGAGGTCTACGAGGTACCGTAGGCGCGCCGGGCGGGTCCCGCCCCGGCTAGCGGTTTGATGGGACGAAGGCGGTCTGCAGCCCTACCATGAAGGCTTCCTGCTCGGACGGGGTCATCCCTGCCGGATCGCGCGCGGGCTCCCGGCCCGTGAGGACTCTCGAGAGAATCGAGGCGCGCTCGGCGGCGTTTCGGGACCTGCCGAATGCGAGGTAGTAGCTCCCCGGGTCAACCGTGAACCGGACCTCGCTCCCGGCTCCCAGCGTGACGGTTCCTCCGCGGGGAAGTCTGAGGGCCAGCTTGCGGGCCGGGTCCGGCGTGTCGGTTGATGAAACAACGGCCTCGACGAGTCCGTTCCTTCGGGTGAGCTCGATGTTGAGGTGCCAATCGCGGAAGCGGAACCGGTCGATCCGGGCGTGGCTCATCCCCGGGGGCAGGCTCGGAGCCAGCCCCAGGTCGGCGCCCTCGGGCTCCAGGTCAAAGCCGAGGAAGAGCAGCATCACCGACGTCACGAAATCGCCGTGGGACCAGACGATCAGCGGCTTGTCGGGCACGCCCTTCCTGTCCCAGTTCTCCGGAAGGTAGAAGTTCCCGGCCTCCATGTCGTACAGGCTCTTGTTCACGATCCCGGAGAGGAGGTACCGCCACGCGAGGTCCGTCCTTCCGAGGAGCCATTCGTCCTGTGCAGCCCATGCGGTGTTGATGGGCCACGTGTCGAGCTCGCCCGCGGGGGCATGCGGGCTTGAGGCATTGGGTCCGAACCGGAAGATGGAGTGGTCGGGATTCTCCAGGTCCCTCGTGATCTGGGCGTGCGTCGAGGCGAAGCGGGGATCGTCCACGGAGATGATCCCCTGGTTCTTCCCGAAGATCTCGAGCCGCGGAATGATCAACATCCCCGAGTCCACCCGGTCGTCGCGCAGGGGCCCGTTGCGGTTCTCGGCCATTGGGTAGTCCGGATCGACGAACGACCGGCCCGCGGGCCCGGCCATCGGGATGATGCGCCCCTTCTCGGCGTCGTACGCGACCTCGGAAAACCTCGCCTTGAGGCGGTCCGCGGCCTCGTTCCACTGCCGGGACTCTGCCTCGTGCCCCAGCCTGGCGGCGATCTTCGCCGCGGCCCTCATTCCGCTGTGGACCTCCGCGTTGGGCCATGTCGAGGGCGCGGGGATGAAGCAGATCCACTCCTCGGCGAGGTTTAGCATGCCCTCCCTGTCGATGCGGCCCCGGTAATAGTCGGCGTAGTACTTGACGTACGGCCAGACGGTCTCGAGGAAAGCGCGGCCATCCGGGGCGAGGAGGGAGTAGAACCACATCCCGGTGATGCCGATCGCCGGCTGCTGGGCCTCCCGCTCTCCACCGACGGAGAAGTCGCGCTGGGCGTTCCAGAACGCGAAGTAGCGCCCGACCGCGTCGTAGTCCCCCGCGAGGGAGAGACCGATCATCGTGTAGGTGCCGTCCCTCAGCCACGAGTCGCGGTAGAAGAACACGTCCGCCATGACGTCCCCCGACGCGAACTGGTGGGACTCGATGGCGTCGATTGAGTATTCAAACAGGCGGTCGAGCTTCGCGTTGTCGCTCCAGAGCGATATCCGCCCGGCCGCGACTCTCGCGTCATCCTCCTTGTAGCCTCCCAGGAGGTCCGCCCAGTCCTTGACAAAGGACCCGGGAGCCGGATGCCGAGGTCCGGACTCGGTGGCATCGATGCAGAGCGCGACCTCGCGCGTGGAGTCGATCTCTTTGGTGAACCCGCCCTTGTCAACCGAGAGCGTCGTTCCGGAGGGGAGGGTCGCCATGTCAAGCACGGGACCCGGTGTTGTCTTCAGAACGGCGTTCTCGCCCCTCCACAGGGTGGTGAACTCCGCGAGGCCGCAGGCGTCCTCGCTGTGGAAGGCCTGGGTGAACTCCGGATACTTGAACCGGGCGCTCAGGCGAAGGTCGACCGGGGCCGCAAAGGCGTACCGCACGAAGACCGGGGCCGGCCCCGCGTCCCTTCTCGAGGTGATCTCAATCGACACGAGCCCGTTGTCGGACCGGAGACGAATGAAACCGGGACGGGTTCCGTCGTGGTGGTACTTGAGCGAACGCAGGTCCAACCACTCGGCTCCCTTGCGAATCTGGCATGAGACCGAGGTTTCCAGGAAGAGCGGCACGTGGCGCATCCGCTTCGAGTCCATCCCGGACCAGATCTCCTTTATCTCCCCGTTGGCGCCTGCGCGCACCAGCATGGTCGGACCCGTGACATACGTGTCGGTGATCTCGAACTCCGGGACCTTGTCGACCGCACGAAGCGCACTCGGGAGGAGGGCGATCCCGGCGGCTATGACGAGGCGTCTCATGGTGTGGGCCGGGCTTTGGCCGGCGCCCTAGCGGGTTCCGTAGAAGGCGGGGCCGTGCCCGTCACCCCAGTCGAGCCCCCGGCCGCGCAGCAGCGCCCGCTGCAGGAAGGACTCCGCGAGCCTTACGGCATCCGGGAGGCTGGCGCCCCGCCCCAGCCAGGACGCGATCGCGGCGGAGAGCACGCAGCCGGTGCCGTGCGTGTTTATCGTGGCAATGCGCGCGTTCTCATACCACGTGGTGCTTCCTCCCGGCAGGGCGAGGCAGTCGCGGCAGAACCTGCCGTAACCGTGGCCCCCCTTTGCCAGGACGGGGCGGCCGCACTCCGCAGCGAGCCGCACGGCGGCCGCCTTTGCCTGCGCGTGGGTGCGGATCTGCAGGCCCGTGAGGGCGGCGGCTTCGTCCCAGTTCGGGGTGACGAGCGAGGCGATGGGCATGAGCGCTGACCGGAGCGCAATGATCCCCGCGTCCGAGAGGAAACGCGTCCCGCTCGACGATGAAAGCACCGGATCCACGACCAGGGGCACCGACGGAAACCGGCCGAGCGCTCGCGCGACGGCCCTCACCGCGCCCGGCCCGGGCAGGAGCCCCGTCTTAATCGCGGCGACGTCGAAGCCGCCGAGCGCCGACTCGACCTGGTCGCGGATGAGCGCGTCCGGAACCGGCTTCCACGAGCTCACGTGCCTCGTGTCCTGTGCCGTGACGGCCGTGACCGCGGTGAGCGCGTGGCCGCCCATCGCGCGGATTGTCCGCTGGTCGGACTGGATCCCGGCACCTCCTCCGCTGTCGGAGCCGGCTATCGTGAGGACGCAGAAGGGGGTGTTCATTTCATCCAGGCGGCGATCCCGCCGCGCAGGCTCAGGGCCGAGCGGAAGCCGTGGCGCTCGCGCAGGATCTGGATTCCGCGCAGGCTCCTGACACCGCCGGCGCAATACACGACCGTCGGCACCGAGGGATCGAGGGGGGAAAGGTCGGATGCCGAGCTCTCCTCCAGGCGCCCGAGGGGCACGTGGGTGGACGGCTCGATTGCCGACATCTCGCGCTCCCACCCCTCGCGCACGTCAAGCAGCTGGAGCGGGACGCCTTCCCTGATCAGGCGCCTTAGCTCGTCGCGTTCGATCTCGTCGCGCCCCGCCGGCACCTCGCAGACCTCGCCGTAGCCCTCGGGGGGAAGCTCGGTGACGGCGCGAGCCTTTGGGTCGGCCCTAAGGCCCACGATTGACGAGACCATGGTGAGCGCGTCCAGGACGAGGAGGCGACCCGCGAGCGGCTCGCCGACCCCCGACAGAACCTTGATCGCCTCGCACGCCTGGGCCGCCCCGATGAGCCCGGTCACCGCTCCGAGGACCCCCGCCTCCGCGCAGTTGGGAACGGTTCCCGGCTCGGGGGGCTCGGGGAAGAGGCAGCGGTAGGTCGGGCCTCCCCGCAGGTTGAACACGCTCACGTGCCCCTCGAAGCCCTGGATCGCGCCGTAGACGAACGGGCGGCCGGCGATCACGCAGGCATCGTTGACAAGGTAGCGGGTTGGGAAGTTGTCGGAGCCGTCGACAACGAGGTCGCACGAGCGCACGAGGTCGAGCGCGTTTGAGCGGCTGAACCGCACCGGATGCGCTTCGACGCGGATCAGGGGATTGAGCGCGCGCAGCCTGCGGGCGGCGGTCTCCGCCTTGTTGGCGCCCTGGTCTTCGCTCACGTAGAGAACCTGGCGCTGGAGGTTCGAGACGTCGACGGAGTCCGGGTCGACGATCGCTATCCGCCCGACGCCCGCGGCGGCCAGGTAGAGGAGGGCGGGGCAGCCGAGGCCGCCCGCGCCGATCACCAGCACCGATCCGGCCTTGAGCCTCTCCTGCGCGGCCAGGCCGAAACCCTGGAGCGAAAGGTGGCGCTGGTAGCGCGCGACTTCTTCGCGGGAGAGCGTCATGGCGGCAAGGGCGTCACGAGGCGAGCGCCTGCGCGGCGCGGGCATGGCCCCGCCCCGCAAATCCGTCGTAGGTCGAGTCCCAGTCCTTCCAGACGGGCTCGTAGCCCTGGGCGCGCAGGTATGCGGCGACCTCGGCCGGGCTTCGGTTGTCGTCGATCGCGAACTGCTCGAGCGAGTCGGGCGCGCTCGCGTAGCCGCCCGGATTCGTGCGCGAGCCCGCGCTCATCGAGGTGAACCCGAGACGGAAGGCCCTGTTTCTGAACGCCTCGCTCTCGCGGGTCGAGAGCGAGAGCTCGGTCTCCGGGCTCAGGAGCCGGAACGCGCACGCGGCCTGCACAAGGTCGCGCTCGTTGAAGGGAGTGACCGGGATCTCCTCCCCCTCGTGGGGCCTGAGCCTGGGGAACGAGATCGACGTGCGCGTGCGCCAGTGGACGGTCTCGACATGGCGCAGGTGAAGCCCGGTGAACCACGCGTCCGCGCGCCAGTCGCTCAGGCCGAAGAGCGCCCCGAGCCCGATCTTCTTGATCCCGGCCCGTCCCACGCGGTCCGGCGTTTCGAGGCGCCACGCCATGTCCGCCTTGGGTCCGCTCAGGTGGTGCCTTGCGTACGCGGCCGGGTCGTAGGTCTCCTGGTAGACAAGGACCGCGCTCAGCCCGTCGGTCGCGAGCGCGGCGTAGTCCTCCTCCGGAAGCGGCTGGACCTCGATCCAGAGCCCCGAGAAATGGGGCCTCAGGAGGCGCAGCGCCCCGGCAAGGTAGTCGCGTCCGACCCTCCCGGTCTCGCCGGTGACCAGCAGGACGCTGTCGTAGCCATGGGAGCGGAGCACGCGGGCGTCCGCGAGGATCTCGGCGTCGGAGAGCACCTTCCTGCGGATCTTGTTGTGCGCGCTGAACCCGCAGTACGTGCAGACGTTGGCGCACACGTTGGAGAGGTAAAGCGGCGCGTAAAGGCGCATCGTCCGGCCGAACCGCTCGACCGTGTACCGGTGGCACGCCTGGGCCATGTCCTCGAGATAGGCGGACGCGGCGGGCGAAAGGAGGGCCGCGAGGTCCTCCAGGTCCACGGAGCCCCGCGGCCTGCAAAGGGCCCTGCGCACGTCCGCGGGCGTCTTGGACGCGATCCTGCGGGCGACCGCCCCGAAGTCATGCCGCCGCCAGAGATCGGTGAAGGTCATGTCGCGTGCCCCCCAAGGAACGAGGTGAGGGGAGACGTCGCGCTTGCGCGCGCCGCCGGGCGGCCGTCCTCGGCGCCCGGTAGCCCCGCCTCGCGGGCGGCCCTCCCGGCCTCGACCCCAAGGCGGAAGGCGTCTGCCATCGCCACCGGATCGGACGCTGCGGCGATCGCCGTGTTCACAAGAACGGCGTCGGCCCCCATCTCGAGCGCCGCGGCCGCATGGGATGGGGCGCCGAGGCCGGCGTCGACCACGACCGGCACCCGGCTCTGCGCGATGATGATCTCAAGAAAGGCCCGAGACTCGAGTCCGAGGTTGCTCCCGATCGGCGAGCCGAGCGGCATCACCGCGGCGGCGCCCGCCTCCTCGAGCCTCTTGCAGAGGACCGGGTCGGCATGGACGTACGGGAGCACGACGAAGCCCCGTTTGACGAGGAGCTCGGTCGCCTCGAGCGTCTCGATCGGGTCGGGCATCAGGTACTTTGGGTCGGGGTGGATCTCGAGCTTGAGCCAGTTGGTCCCGAGCGCCTCGCGCGCGAGCTCGGCGGCCAGGACGGCCTCGCGCGCCGAGCGCGTTCCGGACGTGTTGGGGAGCAGGCGGTAGCGCTTTGGGTCAAGGTGCCCGAGGATGTCGTCGGGCTCGCCGCCCGTGTGGACGCGGCCGAGGGCCACCGTCACAAGCTGCGTGCCGGAGGCCTCGAGGCTCCTGCGCATGACCTCTCCGGAGCTGAACTTGCCCGTTCCGACAAACAGCCGGGACGAGAACTCGACTCCCGCGATGACTAGGGGGCTTGGGCTCATGAAATGGAAACGGGCGCCGGACCGGGCGCCTGACGGCGGGCCGGCCACGCGGCGAGGAGGGCGCGGAAGTTGTCCTCGAGCCGGCCCTCACGGTGGAGCGCGGACGAGACCGCGACTCCGGCCGCTCCCGCCTCGGAAAGCGCAGGGAGGTCGCCGGGCCTCACCCCGCCGATCACCCAGGCCGGGATTGCCCCCAGGTCCCCGACAAGCCTGCGGACGCCCGCCAGCCCGAGAACAGGCGCCAGGTTCCCCTTGGTCGACGTGAAGCGCAGCGGGCCGACGCCCGCGTAGTCCAGGCATCCCGAAGCAACCGCGCGGCGGGCGTCCTCGGCTCCGTTCACGGTGCCCCCCAGGATCGCGCTCGGGCCAATCGCGCGTCGGGCCTCGAGCCAATCCCCGTCAAGGCTGCCCAGGTGAACGCCGTCGGCGCCCGACTCAAGTGCGACGTCAACGCTGTCGTTCACAATGAGGACCGCGCCGTGCCGGCGGCAGACCTCGGCCGTCGAGCGGGCCTCGGCGAGCCAGGCGGGGCGGGCCGCCCCCTTCATCCGAAGCTGGATCCAGCGCGCCCCGGCGGCGCACAGGCGCGCCGCCTGCTCGGCGTGCGGGATGCCCAGGCCGTCCTGCGTCAGGCACATGACCGGGAAGCGCCTCGCAGGATCAAGCGGCATGGTGCGCCTCCTCCAGCCGTGCGGCACAGTCCCGGATTCGGGCGAACGAGCCCACGGGATCGGCCTTGTTCCAGATGGCGCCCATCACCGCCACCCCGTCGAATCCAAGCTCCCGGCAGCGGGCGAGCCGGGCCGACGTCACGCCGCCGATCGCGAGGACGCGGGCTCCGGATTCCGATTTCTTTTTGCCCAGGAGCGACCTGAGCTCCCCCCACGGGAAGCCGGGCGGCGGGCCGTAGCCGGGCTTCGTGATCGACTCGAATACGGGCCCGAAAAGGATCGCCCTGTAGGTCGGCAGGTGCCTCCGGAGGGATGCCAGGTCGTGGCAGGAGCGGCTGTACCCCGCCTGCGCGGGGCTGCCCATCCGGTCCGAGTCGTGCCGGCCTCCTAGGCCCAGCCTCGCGGCGATCTGCGGGTGCCCGTGGAGGATCAACCTTGGGCGCCAGTCCTGCGGAAGGCGCGCCAGCCAGGATTCAAGCTCCGCCTCCGCCCAGGCGGGCTTGCGGACATGATAATATTCCAGTCCCGCCGCGAGCAGCCCGTCCAGGGCCGCTACCTCGCGGGGGTCCGCCGATTCCGGGGAGATGACGACGATCCGCATGGTGCCCTCGGCTTCCGGGTTCAGCCGCCCTGTGTGGCCCGGATCACCAGGATCCGGTCCCTCTGCGCGAGTTCGCGCGTGGGCCACGCGGCGCGCGGAACAACCTCGCCGTTGACGGCGGCGGCAATGCCCCGGCGCTCCGCGAGGCCGGCCTGGGCGAGGAGCCCCAAGAGCGTCGCGGGTGCCGCGACCACATGCGGCCGTTCGTTGAGCGTGACCCCGAGCGTCTGCCTGGTCGCGTTCATTTCGGCGCGGGCACGTAGATCTCGCCGCCCTTCTCTATGAACTCCTCGGACTTCGCCCGCATCCCCGCCTCGAGCGCGGCCTCGGTCGTCAGGCCCTGCTCCTCGGCATAGCGGCGCACGTCGTCCGTTATCTTCATCGAGCAGAACTGGGGGCCGCACATCGAGCAGAAGTGCGCCGTCTTCGCGCTCTCCTGCGGCAGCGTTGCGTCGTGGTACTCGCGGGCCCGTTCGGGGTCCAGGCAGAGGTTGAACTGGTCCTCCCACCGGAACTCGAACCGGGCCTTCGAGAGCGCGTTGTCGCGGTACTGCGCGGCCGGATGGCCCTTGGCCAGGTCCGCCGCGTGCGCGGCAATCTTGTACGCGATGACCCCCGCCCTGACGTCGTCCTTGTCGGGGAGGCCGAGGTGCTCCTTCGGGGTGACGTAGCAGAGCATCGCCGTGCCGTGCCAGCCTATCATAGCGGCGCCGATGGCGCTCGTGATGTGGTCGTAGCCCGGGGCGATGTCGGTCGTCAGGGGTCCGAGCGTGTAGAACGGCGCCTCCTTGCACCAGTCGAGCTGCTTTTCCATGTTCTCGGCGATCATGTGCATCGGGACGTGCCCGGGCCCCTCGCACATCACCTGCACGCCCAGGTCCCAGGCCCTGACCGTCAGCTCGCCCTGGGTCTTCAGCTCCGCGAACTGCGCCTCGTCGTTCGCGTCGGCGATCGATCCGGGCCGCAGGCCGTCGCCGATCGAGAACGAGACGTCGTAGGCCGCCATGATCTCGCAGATGTCGTCCCATCGGGTGTAGAGGAAGTTCTCCTCGTGGTGCGACAGGCACCACTTGGCCATGATCGAGCCCCCGCGGCTCACGATTCCCGTCATGCGCCGGGCGGTCGAGGGGATCGCCCTCAGGCGCACGCCCGCGTGGATCGTGAAATAGTCGACGCCCTGCTCGGCCTGCTCGACCAGCGTGTCGCGGAAGATCTCCCATGTCAGGTCCTCGGGCCGCCCGCCGGCCTTCTCGAGCGCCTGGTAGATCGGCACCGTCCCGACGGGGACGGGGCAGTTGCGCAGGATCCACTCGCGGGTCTGGTGGATGTTCCGGCCCGTGGACAGGTCCATCAGCGTGTCGCCGCCCCATTTCACTGACCAGCGCATCTTCTCCACCTCCTCGTCGATGGACGAGGCGACCGCGGAGTTCCCTATGTTCGTGTTGATCTTCACCAGGAAGTTGCGGCCGATCACCATGGGCTCGAGCTCGGGATGGTTGATGTTCGCGGGTATGATCGCCCGCCCGCGGGCGACCTCGTCGCGCACGAACTCTGGGGTGATCTCGCCCGGAATGGAGGCGCCGAGGCTCTGGCCCGGGTGTTGGCGCCAGAGGGAGTTCCGGGGTCCGGCCGCGGTCAGCTCCATCAGGTCGGCCGCGCTCTGCAGCTTGGAATTCTCGCGGATCGCCACGAACTCCATCTCCGGGGTCACGATGCCCCTGCGGGCGTAGGCGAGCTGGGACACGCGGGCCCCCTGTTTCGCACGCAGGATCTTCCGCGAGCTCCTGTCGAAGAACTTGATCGGGTTTCGCCGGCCCTCGGCCTCGGCCAGCTGGCGGTGGGTCTCCGAGAGGTAGCCGTCGTCAATGGGGCTCGCCTGGCGGCCCTCGATCTCCTCGACGTCGCCGCGCTCCTTGATCCATCCGGCGCGCAGCGGCGCGAGCCCGAGGCCCGCGTCCCCATGGAACTCTGGGTCGCCCCATGGGCCCGAGGTGTCGTAGACGCGCACGGGTTCGTTTGGCACCTCGGTGCCGTTCGGGAGGCGGGTGGGGGAGAGCACGATCTCGCGCATGGGGACGCGCAGGTCGCCGCGCGAGCCGGCCAGGAAGACCTTGCGCGATGCGGGGAAGAGCCGGTGCCCGGAGCGGGAGACGTCTTTTGAATGGGACATGGGAGGGATGCTTTTAGGCCGCGGCCCGCTGCGCAGGTCGGGTCACAGATCCCTCCGCTTGCCGCGGACGGCCCTGTTTTCCCTACGGCGCTGTGAGACGCATCAGGTTCGAAGGATTTGGCAGCGGAGAATGCCGCCATCTCAGCCCGGGACCCCGGGCTCTCCTAAACGAGGATGCGCTGAACGTAATCGTGCGGCCCGGCTTATCAACTGGAATTGTGAGATTCGCCGGCCGGCCTGAAACCCGGCCCCCCGCCTGGCGTCAAAGGGTTGCAAGAGCCCTTCCGATGCCTATGTCTTTCCACCCGATGCCAGCCGAGCCTCCCTGCTGCGGCGTTTCCACTAACCTTGAGGATTACTTCCTCACGCGCAGGAAATTCCTCAACCGGGTCGGCATGGGCCTCGGAGCCCTGGGCCTGGCAACGATGCTCGACCCCTCGGACCTCCTGTCCGGCCCCGAGGCGGCGGGCGGGTTCTCGCCCGGGCGCAATCCCCTGGCGCCGAGGCCCCCGCCGCTGCCTGCGACGGCGAAGGCCGTCATCCACATCTTCGCCCAGGGGGCGCCCTCGCACATCGACACCTGGGACCCGAAGCCCGAGCTCGTGCGCATGGACGGCCGAACGATCGGCGACAGCGGGGTCGCGATGGGCTCGCCCTTCAAGTTCGTCCCCATGGGCCGCTCGGGGATCGAGGTGAGCGAGCTCTTCCCGGGCATCGGGCAGCACGTGGACGACATGGCGGTCATCCGCTCGATGTACACGGACATCCCGGCGCACGAGGTGGCGACCGTCTTCATGAACACGGGGTCGCTGCGGATCGTGAAGCCGAGCATGGGCTCCTGGGTCGTGTACGGGCTCGGCACCGAGAACCAGAACCTTCCCGGATTCATCTCGCTGCGCAACGGCGGCCTTCCCTCGGGAGGGGCGGCCAACTACGGGTCCGCGTTCCTGCCGGGGGTGTTCCAGGGATCGAGCGTCAACACGCAGGTGGCGACCGTGCAGCAGATGATCCAGAACATCCGCAACCAATACGTCGGAAACGCCGAGCAGCGCCGCCAGATGGACTTCGTGAAGCAGCTCGACGACATGAGGTCGCGCGAGCAGCAGCACGACCAGGTGCTCGAGACACGGCTCGAGTCCTACGAGATCGCCTTCAAGATGCAGGCGGCCGCGACGGACGCGTTCGACCTGAACAAGGAGCCCGAGGCGGTGCGAACGGCCTACGGCAACACCCCCCAGGGCAAGCAGCTCCTCCTGGCGCGCCGGCTCGTCGAGCGCGGCGTGCGCTTCGTGCAGGTCTGGCACGACGGGTGGGACCACCACCAGGATCTCCAGGAGCGGATCACCAAGAAGGCCAAGGAGGTCGACCAGCCGGTCGCCGCGCTGCTTGCGGACCTGAAGCAGCGGGGCCTCCTCGGATCGACCCTCGTCATCTGGGGAGGGGAGTTCGGCCGCAAGCCGACCCGCGACCGAAACGGCTACGAGAACCCCGGCCGCGACCACAATGCGCGGGCGTTCTCGGTCTGGCTCGCGGGCGGGGGCGTCAAGGGAGGCCTGGTCTACGGGGCCACGGACCCGTTCGGCGCCGAGGCGGTGAAGGACAAGGTTCACGTGCACGATCTCCACGCGACGATCCTGAGGGCCCTGGGCTTCGACCACACCAAGCTCACCTACCGCTTCAACGGGCGGGATTTCCGCCTGACGGACGTAGCCGGAAACGTCGTCCAGCCAATCCTCGCCTGACGATGAATCCGGCGACCAGGGCTGCGGTTCTAGCGCTTGCGCTGTGCGCCCTCGCGGTCCGTCTTCCCGGGGCGGTTGCCACCTCCGGGCAGGCCATCTCGGCCGAGGACCTCCTGTTCTTCGAGTCGCGGATCCGGCCCGTCCTGGTCGACCACTGCTACAAGTGCCACAGTCATGACGCCGACAAGATAAAGGGAGGCCTCATGCTCGACACGCGCGAGGGCCTGCTCCACGGCGGCGACACGGGGCCGGCGGTGGATCCGGGCAAACCCCAGGACAGCCTGATCATCGACGCGATCAGCTACAAGGACCAGGACCTGCAGATGCCTCCCAAGGGGGAGAGGCTCTCCGACCAGCAGGTGGCGGACCTGACCGAGTGGATCCGCCGGGGCGCGCCTGACCCGAGGTCTCTGGTCGCACGGGGAAGCTCGTCCGCCTACGGCGGCGTGGGAAGGGACCACTGGTCCTTCCTGCCCGTGAAGAGGCAGGCGGTCCCGGCCGTGCAGGACGCATCGTGGTGCAGGACGCCGGTCGACGATTTCATACTGGCCAGGCTCGAGGAGAACGCGATGAAGCCGAACCCGCGCGCCGACAAGTACACGCTGATCCGCCGGGCGACCTTCGACGTGACCGGGCTTCCTCCCACCGAGGCCGAGGTGCAGCGCTTCCTGGTCGACGACTCGCCCGACGCGTGGGCGAAGGTGGTCGACCGGCTGCTCGACTCGCCCCGCTACGGCGAGCGGTGGGGAAGGTACTGGCTCGATGTCGCCCGCTACGCCGACACGAAGGGAGACACGCCCCAGCGCGAGGACCCGAGGTACCCGTTCGCCTGGACCTACCGCGACTACGTGATCGACGCCTTCAACGGCGACAAGCCCTACAACCAGTTCATCCTGGAGCAGCTTGCGGCGGACCGGCTCCTGGCGGAGCAGATCCGCAGGAACAGGTCCTCGGGCGCCCAGCCCGACCAGCGCCCGCTCGCCGCGCTTGGGTTCCTCACGCTCGGCAACCGCTTCGAGAACAGCACGAACGACATCATCAACGACCGCATCGACGTGACGACGAAGGCCTTCCTGGGGCTTACGGTGTCGTGCGCGCGCTGCCATGACCACAAGTTCGACCCGATCCCGACGGCGGACTACTATTCGCTCTACGGCGTCTTCGCGAACTCGGCCGAGCCAAGGGAGGAACCGTGGCTGCACGCGATGCCGAAGACGGCCGAGTTGCTGGACTACCTGGAGAAGATGAGGGCCGCCAACACCGCGAAGGCGCAGGTCGAGGCGCAGTTCCTCGAGCTGCGCAGGTCCGGCCTGCCGCAGGCCGAGCGTGTCCAGAGGCGGCGCGAGCTGGTGAGGGCGCAGGCGCTCGCCGCGAAACAGATCGTCGACCTTGAGGACAGTCCCGCTGCACCCCCGAAGGCCGACGTCCTGATCGACGTGTCAAACCCGAGGGACTATCCCGTGCTCCTGAGGGGTGAGGCCCAGAACCGGGGACCGGTGGTCTCGCGCCACTTCCTGAGCATCCTGTCGCCCGACCCCAAGCGCCCGCTCCCGTTCCGGACCGGGAGCGGGCGCCTCGAGCTGGCCCAGGCGATCGCGAGCCCCTCGAACCCGATCACGGCCCGGGTGCTCGTGAACCGGGTGTGGCAGCAGCATTTCGGGACGGGCTTTGTCTCGACCCCGGACGACCTCGGCAACCAGTCGGCGCCGCCGACAAACCCCGAGCTCCTGGACTACCTGGCCCTGCGCTTCATGGAGGACGGCTGGTCGATCAAGAGGCTCCAGAGGCTCATCATGCTGAGCAGCGTCTACCAGGAGGCCAGCACCGGCAACCCCGCGTACGCGGAGACGGACCCGGACAACAAGCTGCAGTGGCGCTACAATGTCCGGCAGCTCGACTTCGAGCAGATTCACGACTCGATCCTTGCGATCGCGGGCACGATCGACCTGACGATGGGCGGCCGGCCCGTGCCGATCGGCAGCGAGGGGTTCGCCACGCGGCGCGCCGTCTACGCGTTCATCGACCGGCGCAACCCCGCCGAGATCCTCACGCAGTTCAACTTCCCCAACCCGAGCGTTCCGACGGGAAAGCGTTTCCTCACCCAGGTGCCCCAGCAGCAGCTCTTCCTGATGAACAGCCCCCTCGTGATCGAGACGGCCCGCAAGCTCACCCACACCCCGGAGTTCCTTTCCCAGACATCCGATGAGCTGCGCGTCGCGGTCCTGTACCTTGCCGTGTACCAGCGCCCGCCGACCCCCGACGAGACGAGGCTCTGCATAAGATATGTGGAGTCGAACCCGGGCGGCACCTCGACCGAGGGGCCGGCCTCCACCCAGCTGTCGGAGAAGGCGGCCCACTATGCGGAGGTCCAGGCCAGGATTGCGGACAACGCGATGCGCAACCTGAGGAACAAGAACGCCCTGCAGGTCGAGCCGGGCGCCGCGGCCTTCAGGACCAGGGACCCGCTGGACGCCTGGACGAAGCTCGCCCACGGGCTCTTCCAGACGAACGAGGCGATGTTCCTCAACTAGGCGGGATCACTTGCCCGGGTTCGGGGCGGACGGAGCCTCCAGCGTGCGGTTGAGGTAGTTGGCGGCCCGGTTCACGAGGCTCATCGGCACCACCAGCTTCCAGCCGTCGGCATCCTGGTGGAAATTCGCCTCGCTCTGGTGCACGATGTCATCGTCGACGTGCTGCCACTCGGTCTGCAGCGTCACGTCGTCCGGGCCCTGCGCGACCTCGCTCAAGACCTGCATGCCGCCCACCGGGTGGGGGCTCCCGGCGAGCATGAAGGCCATCAGCTTTTCGGGGGTGTCGTATTCGGCGCGCATCTCGGGTGGCAGTGTCTGTGCGAGGGCCTCAAGTTTGGCGCGTGCCTCCGGCCCGAATGTGATGAGAGAGGCCTCGAGGCCGATGTCGCCCGTGCGGGCTGCCCAGAGCTGCGTCGCAAACGCCGCGCGCGGCGTGGCCCGGCCCGCGTTTCCGAGCGATTCGACCGGTGTCAGGCCGCTCGCGAGGGGTACGCCCGCGCGCGCGCGGAAGCCGGGCGCCGCCACCCTGCCGGCGGCAGGGACGGCGGGAGCCGTCAAAGTGCCGCCTTGCGGCTTCGTCGTCGCAGGCTGCCGGACCTCGGCGCGCAGGCGCGCGTTTTCCGCCGCCAGCTGGTTCAGGCCGGCGACCTCGGCCTTCAACCGCACATTGGTCTGGTGTTGCCAGAGCAGGCCGGCGGCGCCAAGCACCGCCACCGTCAGCGCGGCGCAGGTTTGAAGTTTGGTGAGGCTCATAAATGTGATCAGCGCCGCGGACGAGCTCGCCCCGAGCGCGGCCCCGGCAACCCTTGCCGCGAGTCCGGCGGGGACGGCCACCCCGGCCCGGGCCGTCAGCTCCGCGGCCAGAACCGCGGCCGTGGAGGTCACGCCGCGGCGCTTGAGGATTGCGCGCATCCTCTCAAGAGCGCGTTCGACGCGCATCCGCGCGGCGTCCTCGGTCACCGCGAGTGCGGAGCCGACCTCCGAGAACGGCTTCCCCTCGAAATAGCGGAGCAGCACGGCCTCCCGGTCGCGCTCGCCCAACTCCCGCAGGGTGTCGTCGATCACGGGGCGCAGCTGGTCCCAGAGGCCGGCCGGCTCCCCCGTCTCATGTGAAGCGTTCATCGCATGGGCCTTGAGCTCGCGGGCGCGGCGGCGGCTCTCGGCGCGCAGGACCCGAAGCGAGGCGTAGCGGGTGCTCGTGTGGAGCCAGCCCGCCAGAACCGTTCGCGAGGCGAGACTCCGGGCCTTGCGGGCGAGGTCGGTGAAGACCGCCTGGGCCACGTCCTCGGCGCGGTGCGCATCGCCGCACTGGCGCAGGGCCGCACAATAGACGAGGCCGAGGTTTCGCCGGACCAACTCCGAGAAGGCCTCCTCGGAACGGTCCTCGGCGTAACGCCTGAGGAGCTCGGCATCGTCTGGCATGTTGTTTCCCAACCAACAGCCGCCGATTTGGAAACCGAACAAGGAAAAAATCTCGGGCCGGCGAGGCGAAGTTCTTGATCTGGAAGGCCGTTGGGGTTGTGTCATAGGGAATGACGACTCGTTCCCTGGGCCCCGTTCTCCTTGCGACGCTCGGAATTCTTGCTCCCCAACTTCGTTCGGCCCCAGAGGTTTCGGCGGCCGTCGAGGCCCGGATCGCTGCGGAATACCCCTCGCTTGACGCCCTTTACAAGGACCTGCACGCCCATCCCGAGCTCTCGCTCATGGAGGAGAAGACCTCGGCGAAGGTCGCCGCGGAGCTGCGCTTAGCCGGGTTCGAGGTCACCGAGAAGTTCGGCGGGACGGGCGTCATAGGGGTGCTCAGAAACGGCCCCGGGCCCACGCTCCTTATACGCACCGACATGGATGCGCTGCCCGTGAAGGAGGACACGGGGCTTCCTTATGCGAGCACGGTTCGCTCCCTGAATCTGTCCGGCGCCGAGGTGCCGGTGATGCATGCGTGCGGCCACGACGTCCACATG
>Ga0209415_10010046_pt1 | contig 16163 bp, 14 predicted proteins | sample PeaSoiSIISIP2007_FD_187696 | JGI IMG/M metagenome (GOLD analysis project Ga0209415, IMG submission 187696) | Peat soil microbial communities from Weissenstadt, Germany - SII-SIP-2007 (SPAdes) (version 2) | ecosystem: Environmental > Terrestrial > Soil > Wetlands > Peat | place: Germany...
CCGTTGACGGCGGCATGGCAATGTGAAGCCTGCGTTGACCGGATAATCCCCCAAATGGCTGACCAAAAAACCATAGAACAACGCGTCAAAGAGATCATTGTGAACCAGCTCAACGTGAACGAGGAGCAGATCACGCCGACTGCGTCCTTTCTTGATGATCTAGGCGCCGACTCGCTCGATACGGTCGAGCTGATCATGGCTTTTGAGGAGGAGTTCAAGGACGAGATCAAGGGTGAGATTCCGGAGTCCGACGCCGAAAAGCTGCAGACGGTCGGCCAGGTCATCGACTACATCAAGAGCAAGGCCGGCCCGGGTTGACCGTCATTGGCGGCATGCCGGCACTGCGCACGTTTCCCTGCCTGGAAATGGGCCGCGGGCGGGCGGCGTGAACCATGAAGCACGGTGTGTCGCCGCGGCGCGTGGTTGTGACCGGACTGGGGGTCGTCACGTCGATCGGCCATGACGTCTCCTCCTTCTGGTCCGCGCTGATCGCCGGCAGGATCGGCATCGAGCGCGTGACGCTCTTCGACCCGACGGGCTACGCGTGCCAGATCGGGGCGGAGGTGCGCAGCTGGGACGTCAACCTCCTCATGGACCCGAAGGAGGCCCGGCGCAACGACCGGTACACGCATTTCGGGTTCGTCGCGGCGAAGCAGGCCGTCGCGGACTCCGGGATCGACATGGCGAGGGAGGACGGCGACCGGGTAGGCGTCATCATCGGGTCGGGTATCGGGGGGATGCATACCTACGAGACGCAGCTGCGCATCCTCTTCGAGCGCGGCCCGCGCAAGGTCTCCCCCTTCACGATACCGTCTCTCATCGGGAACATGTGCTCGGGCCTGGTCGCCATCGAATACGGGGCCCGGGGCCCGAACTTCGGAACCGTCTCCGCCTGCGCCACGGGCACCCATTCGCTGGGCGAAGCCGCGCACGCGATCCGGCGCGGCGACGCCGACGTCATGGTGGCGGGCGGCAGCGAGGCCGCGATCACGCCGTTCGCCTACGCCTCCTTCTGTTCGATGAAGGCGATGAGCACGCGCAATGACCAGCCGCAGCGCGCCTGCAGGCCGTTCGACAGGAGCCGCGACGGGTTCATCATGGGGGAGGGCGCCGGAATCCTCGTCCTGGAATCCCTCGAGCACGCGCGCGCGCGCGGCGCCCGGATCTACTGCGAGCTGGCGGGCTATGCGGCCACCTGCGACGCGTACCACATCACGCAGCCGGACCCGGACGGGAAGGGTCTCTCGATGGCGATGCGCCGCGCGCTGGCGAGCGCGGGCGCCCCGGCAGAGAGCGTGGACTACATCAATGCGCACGGGACATCGACCCCCTACAACGACAAGTTCGAGACCCTCTCGATCAAGCAGGTCTTCGGCGAGCACGCGCGCCGGGTGCCCGTGAGCTCGACCAAGTCCATGACCGGCCACCTGCTCGGCGCGGCCGGCGGGATAGAATCCGTGATCTGCGTGAAGACGATCCAGCAGGGCGTCATCGCTCCGACGATGAACCTCGAGGATCCCGACCCGGACTGCGACCTGGACTACGTGCCCAACGCCGCCCGCGCGGCGAGGGTGAGGACGGTCCTGAGCAACAACCTGGGCTTCGGCGGGCAGAACGCGTCCGTGGTCTTTCGGGCGATGTGAGGCGCTCCTGCGTCGCCGCCCTCCTGGTCCTGGCCGGGTGCGCCCCGCGCGCGGCGGACGCGCCGGCCGAGTCGGCGGGGCCGCCGGCGGCGCGGCGCCAGATCTGGGAGGCGGTCCAGCCGATGGCCGCCATGCGGGGAATCGACCCCCTGTTCGTTTACGCGGTCATCGCCGTGGAGTCCCATTTCGACCCGCACGCAAGGAGGGGCGAGGCCCGCGGCCTCATGCAGATCAAGCCCCGGGCCTGGACGGCGGTGTCGGACATCCCCTACGAGACCGCGGTCTGGGACTGGCGCACCAACCTGGCCGTGGGGATCGATGGGCTCGCCAGGATCAAGGCCGAGCTGGCGGGAAGGGGGGTGTTCTCGTATCCGCTCCTGTGGGCCGCGTACCACCACGGGCTGGACTTCGTGGAGGCGCGCGGTTTCGACATGAGCCGCGTCCCGCGGCCGTCCGATCCCCTCGCGCGCCGCCTATGGTCCGGGGAGATCCACCCTGTCAATCCCCCGAACTGATTCGGGGGCAATGGCTAGCAGCTGTCAGGCCTTCTGAACCAGGCCGGCCTTCAGGGCCTTGACCGAGATCCACACGCGCTTTGTGCCGCCATTGGGCATCCTGATCCGCACCTTCTGCAGGTTGGGCCGGAACGTGCGCCTTGTGATGCTTGTCACGTGCATGCCGATCCCGCCGCTCTTCTTCGACTGGCCCTTGCGGTTGATGATGTTGCCCTTGCTGGGACGGCGACCTGTGATTGCGCAGACTTTGGACATGCGTGGATGCGATGAGTTAAAAGGGAGAAGTTAGGTCGCCGCGCAATCGCGACGCAAGGTGAATTTTACGCGGCCCGCCGCGGCCGCTACGCCGGCCGCACCGCCCAGAGCGCCTGGAACTTCTGGCCCATGTGGGCCGGGTGGAGCAGCTGGATGAGCGAGAGCTTGTCGCGGCTCATCCGGCCCGCGTCGGCCGCCGCGAGCGCCGCGATGAATTCCCCGCAGTTGCGGGTGAAGAACGCCTCCTGCGACTCGAGGCGCGGATCGCGGAAGCCGAGGCGCCGGAGCGCGTCGGCGAGCCAGTCCCAGCAGACATGGCAGGTGAGGTCCTGTTCGCCCGGGCGGTCCAGGAGGTCGTTGCGCTGGGCGTGATTGCGGTAGGCCCGCGCCGTCCCGGCCGGCGTCTCGAATGCGATCTCCTCCCAGGATTTTCCGTAGTCAAAGGCGAGGAAGAGCCCCGACCAGGGCTGTGCGGCTATCCTGCCGGCCAGCGCCGCCGCCTCGAGCGGGGCGTCGATCACGTAGCCCTCGGGCGCGGAATCCGGGAGCGGCGCCGGGGCGCGGCCCCCCGCGGCAAGCTCCACCTCGGCCAGGGCGCCGTCCCCGATCGACACCCCGAGCTCGCGCCAACGGCCGGCGCGGAAGCGGAACCGGCGGAACGGCTGCGCGTCAAACACCTCGCTGGAGAACACGACGGACGGCCCCTCGATCCGCAGGGGCTCGCCGATCCCCACGTGGCGGGCGGACCTGAACGGGTGGGCGATTCCGCGCAGGACGCCACAGCCGCGCTCGGCGCCGATCTCGACGAATTCCGAAGCGGCCGCAGCGGACGCTCCCAGGAGCCGGGCGCAGGCGGCGACCACGAGCCTGCCGAAGAGGGACGAGGACGCGCTCGCCGTCAGGTAATCCGTCCCGGGCCCGTATCCGATCCTCGGCCCGCTCCTCCGGTAGTAGCCCTTGGCCGGCTCGTAGAGCGCCACGTCCATGAAGTCCGCGAAGCAAAGCGCCGGCTCTCCGCGCGCGCGCACGCGAAGGGCCTCGAGGATCGCCGGGTCGGCGGATGGCGCTGGCGAAGCCTTCATTTACAAAGCACAGCGGATGGACACACTTTTCGCCATGTTCAAACGGATTCTCGTGCTCCTGGCGGCCTCCGCCCTGGGATTCGCCGCGTGCCTGGGCGGGCTCAAGATGGCGGCCGCCTGGAGCCTCTTTCCGAACCGGGACCTGGATCGCTCCTCGGGCTACATCCGCGAGGTGCTCAAGATCGTCAACGAGAACTACGTCGACCCGGGGGCGTCGAACTACGACGCGCTCGCGCGCCTCTCCATACACGGGATGGTCGACTCCCTCGATCCCCATTCCGGATACCTTGAGTCGAAGGACAACCAGGAGCTCGAGGAGGACCTCGACGGCGAGTACGGGGGGATCGGGATCGAGGTGGAGATGCACGACGGCGCGTTCACCGTTGTGACCCCGATCGCCGGCTCGCCGAGCGACAGGGCCGGCATCCGCGTGGGTGACGAGATCGTCAGCATCGACGGCAAGCCGGTGGAGCACGGCGTCCCGATGGACTTTGTCGTCAACCGGCTCCGGGGGAAGCCCCGGACCCACGTCAGGATCGGCCTGGTGCGCCCGGGCAACGGCCTGCGGATGGACTACGACCTGGTCCGCGAGGTCATCAAGGTCGTGAGCGTCCGCGGGGCGCGCGTGATCGACGGGACGGTCGGCTACATCCAGATCCGGGATTTCTCGGAGCACACGGGCGAGCAGTTCGACGACGCGCTCGACAAGCTGCTCAAGAAGGGGATCGACGGCCTCGTGCTGGACCTGCGCAACAACCCGGGGGGGCTCCTCGAGTCCGCGGTCGACGTCGCCGAGCCGTTCTTCAAGAAGGGCGAGCTCATCGTCTTCACCCAGGGCAGGAGGCCCGCCGACCGGGAGAATTACCTTTCGGAGACGGAGGGCGATCCGCTCAGGCTTCCCGTGGCCGTCCTGATCAACGGGGGCACGGCGAGCGCGGCCGAGATCGTCGCGGGGGCCCTCAAGGACGCGGGGCGCGCGGTCGTCGTCGGCGAGCGCTCCTTCGGAAAGGGCTCCGTCCAGTCGATCTTCAAGCTGAAGAACGGCGAGGGACTGCGGCTCACGACCGCCCATTACTTCACGCCGAGCGGGGTCATGATCAACGCGAGGGGCATCTCCCCCCAGGTCGAGGTCGTCATGACGACCGACGAGGACGCGAAGCTCGACAGGCAGACCTCCCGGCCCGAGATCACCGACCCCGCGCAATTCGAGGAGCGCTTCGGGTTCGCCCCCATCGAGGACCGGCAGCTCGATGCCGCGCTCGACGTCCTGCGGGCCGCCCGGCTCTGCGAAAAGTGATCCTGGCCTTCGAGAGCTCGTGCGACGAGACCGCGCTCGCGATATTCGACCCGGATGCCGGCATCGCCTGCGAGTGGGTCCACAGCCAGATTGAGCTCCACTCGGAGCACGGCGGAGTGGTCCCGGACATCGCGACCCGCGAGCACCTGAGGAACTTCGGGCCGCTCCTCGGGCGGGCGCGCGCCAGCGGCCACTGGGCAAGCATAGACCGGGTCGCCGTCACCCGTGGGCCGGGCCTTGCCGCATGCCTCGCCCTGGGCACCGCCGCCGCGAAGGCGGTCGCGCGTGCGATGCGGCTTCCCGTCGTCGGCGTGAATCATCTGCGGGCGCACGCCTGGTCCCCGTTCATTCCCGTCCATGCGGAGTCCGCGGGCGGCTTTGCGGGGCGGCTCTCCGCTCTTCTGCCCCACCTCGGCCTGATCGTCTCCGGAGGCAACACGCTTCTCTTCTCGATATCTGCCGACCGGACTATCGCCAGGATATCCTCGACGCGCGACGATGCCGCCGGCGAGGCCCTTGACAAGGGGGCGAAGCTCCTGGGGCTCGGCTACCCGGGCGGGCCCGCGATCGAGGGGCTCGCGCTCGGCGGGCGCGCGGACGCGTTCGACTTCCCGCGCGGCATCGGCCGGCGCGGGGAGCTCGACTTCAGCTTCTCGGGGCTCAAGACGAGCCTAAGGTACCGCGTCCAGGCGATGGCGGAGCCCGCCGTCCGCGCCTCCCTCGGCGACCTCTGCGCGAGCTATCAGGCGGCCGTCATCGACGCCCTTTCGGAGAAGACGGGCTCGGCGCTCGCCAACCAGGCGTTCGCAAGCGTGGGGCTTTCGGGCGGGGTCGCGAACAACGGCGCCCTCAGGTCGGCGATAGGGGCGGTGGCGCGGCGCGCCGGCGCCCGGTTCCTCGCCGCCGACCCGAGGCACACGGGCGACAACGCCGGCATGGTCGCGTTCGCGGCGTGGATCGACGCCGGCGACGCCGAGCGCTTTGGCGGCAGCGCCCTCAGGGTCGATCCGAGCGCCTACTTGTAGTCGCGGCGAAGGTTGCTGGGGAGTATTCCCAGCTCCTCGCGGTATTTCGCGACCGTGCGCCGGGCGATGTTGATCCCCTTTTCCTGAAGCTTGCTCACGAGTTCCTGGTCGCTGCTCGGCGTCCCCTTGTCCTCGCCGGCGACCAGGTCCGCGATCATCTCCTTGACGCTCGTATTGGAGACCGACGCGCCGCTGTCGTTCTGGTAGCCCGGCGTGAAGAAGTACTTGAATTCGAAGACCCCGTGCGGCGTCCGGATGTACTTGTTCGCGATCGCGCGGCTGACGGTCGTCTCGTGCACGCCGACGACGTCGGCAATCTGCGTCATCGTCAGGGGCTTCAGCAGGGAGACGCCGTGCTCGAAGAACGGCATCTGCGCCTTGAGGATCTCGCGCGTTATCCGCTCGATCGTGCGCTGGCGCTGCTCGATCGAGTCGATCAGGAACTTGCCGGCGCGCATCCGCTCCCTCAGATAGTCGCGCTCGCCCTTCGAGAGCGCGCCCTTGGCGATCAGGTCGCGGTAGGTGCTCGATATCCTGAGCCTCGGAATATAGTCGTTGTTGAGGTGGATCTTCCAGCCGTTGCCATCGTGCTCGACGATCACATCGGGCACGACCACCCGGTTCTGATCCTCGGCAAAGCGCCGCCCCGGGGCCGGGTCCAGCTTGCCGATCTCCTCTATCGCGCCCTGGACGTCGTCGGAGGCGGCGCCAAGCTTGCGGGACAGTTCCGGGATCCGGCGGCGGGTCAGGAGCTCAAAGTGATCCCGGATGATGCGGGAGGCCAGGGAGTCGCGGCGGCCCTTGGCCGCGAGCTGGGCCAGGAGGCACTCCGCGAGCCCCTGCGCCCCGATCCCCGGGGGGTCGAACGCCTTTAGGGCGGCCACCGCCTCCTGGACGGAATCGAGCGGCAGGCCCGTCTGGAGAGCCACGTCGGGCGCCGACACGGTCAGGAATCCGCGGTCATCGAGGCTGCCCACCAGATGCTGCATCGCCTTGAGCGCGCGCGGAGAAAGGTCCGCCATCTCGGCCTGGCGCATCAGGTGCTCCTGGAGCGACGGCTCGGTGGCGACCGAGTCAAAGAAATGCTGGCGGCGCTCGGCGTCGGCCGCGGAGTAGGACTGGGTGCCGCCGGCGTTGGCCATGTAGTCGCGCCAGTCGTCGTCGATCTTGCCGAGAATCTCGAATTCCTTCGAGAAATCCATCTCCTCGCGCTTCGGCTCGGCCCCGGCCTCGGTGGGCCCGTCGGAGCTCGGGGCCGGCTCGTCGCCGTTCGCGTCATTCTCGCCGTTGTCGGAGTTCTCCTTCTCCGCGCTCATGCCCTCCATGGGCAGCTCCTCGAGCGTCGGGTTCGACTGGAGCTCCTCCTGGATGACCGACCGCAAGTCGAGGGCCGCGACCTGGAGGATCTTGAGCGACTGGCGCAGCTGCGGCGCGAGGACCAGCGACTGCGTCTGGCGCTGGCGGAGCTCCTGGCTGTAACCTCCGGCGCTCATCGGTGCTGAGGCGGTGGGTGCCTCATGGATCTGCCTGACTTGAGACCGAGGCGTGCGCGACGGTGGGTTGGCGGTCGCGGACGCCGAAGAGGTCGCGAAGGTAGATCCCCAGCTTTTCGTTCGTCGGACCGTAGCCGTGGCTGTAGAGGTAGATCTCCAGGTCGTTGAGCACGTCGGCTGCCGACTGGTAGCGCAGGGCGCGCTCGCGCTGGAGCGCCTTCTGTATGATCGCCTCCAGCCTATCGTCGATGCCGGGGCGCAGGGTCGAGAAGCGCGGGATCGGCATCGTCAGGATGTTCCGGCGGGACTGCGCGCGGTCGGCGTGGCGGAAGATGTTGCGCCCGAGGAGGATCTCGGTGAGCACGATCCCCAGGGGGAACAGATCGGCGCGGGCGTCGGTGACGGCGTAGTTCGCCTGCTCCGGCGAGAGGTACTCGTCCTTGCCGGCTATCACCTTGCCCTCCTCATTGTACATCAGGTTGAGGGCCTTCGCTATCCCGAAGTCCGTCAGCTTGACGTCGCCCTCGTAGCCCATGAGCACGTTCTTGGGGCCGATGTCGCGGTGGACGATGTTCAGGTGATGGCCGTCGCGATCGCGCTTCTGGTGGGCGTACGTCAGCCCTCGGGCGACCCGGGAGACGATGAACGCGGCTAGGTCGACGGGCACCGGCCGGCCGAGAAGGCGGTGCTTCTCGATGAACTGCTCGACGTTCTGGCCGCCGACGTACTCCATCACCATGAAGTATTGCCCGCCAATCTGCCCGAGGTGGTAGGTCTGGACGATGTTGGTGTGGATCAGGTCCGCCACGAGCCGCGCCTCGCCGATGAAATTCTTCTGGAACTCGGGGATTGCGGAGTACTCCTCCCGGATCAGCTTAACGGCAACGGTCTTCCGAAATTGTCCCGCTCCGTGCTGATGGGCCTCGTACACGACGCCCATGCCGCCCTCCGCGATCTGGCGGACAAGCTCGTACCTGAGCTCGTTGACGATTTGGATGATGGCAGGCACCGCACACCAATCGAACTCCCGGGATTGGTCGCTTGCAAGTGAACATTGGGGATTCGGCGTGAAATCTGCTGCATGCGCTGTCCGGCGGACCCGGCGGGGCCCGTTTGACACCCGATTTGTGCCACCTAAGCTGCAGGCATGATACAACTAACGCCTAGGGCGGCAGACCAGGTGCGCTCGATGCGCGCCGGCGTCGAGTCGCCCGCCGGACGCCTGCGCCTCTTCATCGAGGAGGGAGGATGTTCGGGCCTTCAGTATGGGATGTCCTTCGACGAGCCCAAGGCGGGCGACGCCGCGTTCGAGAGCGAGGGGGTGGGGATCATTGTGGATCCCAAGAGCCTGGAGCATCTCGACGGCACGACGGTGGACTTTGACGACGGGCTCCACGGCAAGGGATTCGAGATCCGCAACCCAAACGCCCACACGACCTGCGGCTGCGGCAAATCCTTCAATTGACGGTGGGCTGGCGCAGCGCGGAGTGCAGCGCAACGATTCCCATCGTCATCGCCGACTCCCTCACGTCGCCGTAGCCCGCCTCGCCAATCTCCGCCGAAAGCGCCTCGCGCTCCGGAAATTGATCTATTGTGGCGCCCAGATACTCGTAGGCGCGGCGGTCCCCGGTGAGGATCCCGGCAAGCCTTGGCACCACGCGGCCGAGATAGAAGGAGTAGAAGGGGCGCACCAGGCGCCACGGCTGCGAAAACTCCAGGACGAAGAGGTGGCCGTCGGGCCTTAGCACGCGCCGGATCTCGGCCAGGCACCGCGGGCGGCTGGCAAGGTTGCGCAGCCCGAAGGCGATCGTGACGGCGTCAAACGTCGCCTCCGCGACGGGAATCTCGAGCGCGTCTCCGAAAATGAACTCCACGCCGGAATAGAGCGCGGGCCTGCGCGCCTTCCTCGTCTCCGCCCGCTCGAGCATCGGCTCGCAGAAATCCATCCCGAAGATCCGCACGCTGGGGTGCAGCTTGCGCGCCAGGGCAAAGGCCACATCCCCACTTCCCGTCGCCAGGTCCAGCACATTTCGGGGGCGCCAATACTCCACGGCATCCACCAAACGAGACCGCCAGTAGGTGTCGATTCCGCCGCTCAGGACCCGGTTCGCCAAGTCGTAGCGGTGGGCGATGCGCCCAAACATCGAATTTACGGCAATCGGATCAGGCATGCGCCACCCCCGATAAGTGTTGAAAGGTATTGACGCAATTCATGTCAGACGAATAATTTAACACGCTTCAGTAAAGTTCACACCAAAAGGATCAATTCATGTCCACGAACCTCACCAAACGCGAGATCGTGTTAGAGATATACCGGAAGGCCGGATTCCCGCAGAAACAGATCGTCGACACGGTCCAGCAGACCCTCGACATCGTGCAGAAGGCGCTATCAGAGGGTCGCAACGTCGAGTTGCGTAACTTCGGTGTTCTGGAAGTCCAGGTGCGCAAGCAGAGGGTCGGCAGGAATCCGAACAAGCCCGAAGCGGAAGTCATTATTCCGCAGAGGGCCGTCGTCAAGTTCAAGGCCGGCAAGATACTCAAACAGCAGCTGAAGAAGCTCGACCTGACCACCCTGCTTTGACCGCGGGGTGTGCCGGTCGACTTTGGGTTCGCCCTGTGACGGACGTATCGCAACGTGTCCGTCCCTGATGGCCACGTTTCAGACTCTGCCCGGGTTTCGCGACTTTTATCCCGAGGACCTCGCGAAGCGCACGCACATCTTCCGCCTGTGGCGGCAGACCGCGGCCACATTCGGGTTCGCGGAATACGACACTCCCGTGCTCGAGCCGCTCGACCTTTACCGGGCGAAATCGGGCGACGAGATCGAGGGCCAGCTCTTCGGCTTCACTGACAAGGGCGGGCGCGAGGTCGCCCTTCGCCCCGAGATGACGCCGTCGGTCTGCCGGCTGGTCGGCGCCCGGGCAAACGCGCTCAAGCGCCCCATCAAGTGGTTCAGCATCGGCGAGTTTTACCGCTACGAGAGGATGCAGAAAGGGCGGGGCCGCTGCTTTTACCAGCTCAATGCGGACGTGTTCGGCGAGCCCGGGCCGGAGGCGGAGGTCGAGCTGATCGCGCTCCTGATCCAATGCATGCGCGCATTCGGGCTCACGGAGAAGGACTTCTGTGTCAGGCTGAGCGACCGGGACCTATGGTTCCACTACCTTGCCGGCCTGGGGCTGGACGAGCCCCGGATACGCGCGCTCCTCGTGGCCGTGGACAAGTACGAGAGGAGCGGCCACGACGCCTTCAAGGGCTACGAGGGGGCCTTCGGCCCGATCGCCCCCGAGCTCAAGAAGAGCGTCCTCGAATTCCTCGGGATACGCTCGTTCGACGCCCTGGAGAAGGCGCTCGGTTCCTCGGGCGCGCCGGCCGGGACGGCCGGCCGGCTGGGGGAGTGGCGGCGGCTTCTCGGGGGCCTGGATGCAATGGGCCTCTCGGACTTTGTCCAGGTGGACCTCGGTGTCGTGCGCGGCCTCGCCTATTACACGGGCTTCGTTTTCGAGGCCTGCGACCGCAAGGGCGACTTGAGGGCGCTGGCCGGCGGGGGGCGCTACGACGACCTCGTCGGGCGGCTGGCCGGCTCGGAGCTTCCCGCGGTCGGCTTTGCGATCGGGGACATGACCTTCGCCCTCCTGCTCGAGGAGCGGGGCCTGTCGCCGGCAATATCCCAGGCGCCGGACGTCTACTGCATCCTGGGCGGCGATGCCGAACGCAGGGCGGCTTTCGCCGACATCAACCGCCTGAGGGCGGGCGGCTACCGCGTCGACTATCCGATGAGGGAGCTCGCGTTCGGAAAGCAGTTCAAGGCGGCGGCGGATTCCGGCGCCAGGGTGGCGCTCATCTACGGTGCTGACGAGCTGGCGAGGGGCGTCGTCAAGATGCGCGACCTGGTCGAGCGGACCGAGCGCGATTTCCCCGCATCCGAGGTCGAGGCCGCCGTGCGGGGATTCTTCGCGGGGCGCTAGCTGGATTATTTCCGGGACTGAATCGCAGCTCTTTGTGCCCCCGAATCTCAAGAAGCCGCGGGACAAGATAGATGCGATCATGCGAAGTGAAAGGCTCGCCGGCCCGGTTCGCTTTTACCCGGGCGAAATTCTAAAGAATGATGAGACTTTCGACTGAATTGACCGGGTGGGGCCCCGGAGTGGCGGCGATCGGATGCGACCAGCCAGCGAGCAAGCCGGGGTGTCGGTATTCAAGAACCGGTTCGAGCGTTTCGGAAGCGGGTTATTCAGCCCCGCTCTTGCTCACTCGGCCTTTCAAAACAGGGCTTTGGTAACCTTCTGATGAATCGTCCAGCGTTTATGCGGGAATTCGCGTTCTGGTCGCTCCTGACTGCGATTGGGCTGAGCTACTTCCAGTCGGCCCTCTGTAATAATGAACCCTTGGTAACGAGTGAGCCAACGGGGTATTACGGCGCGTTGACCGATGCCTTCATGTCGGGGCAGTTGAATCTGAAGGAAAAATTCGATCCGCGTCTGCTCAAGGCGGAGAACCCGTTCGTGGCGAAGCTGGATGTCGTACGCCCCCACGACGCGAGTTTCTACAAGGGGAAATTCTACCTCTACTTTGGGGCCGTACCGGTGGTTCTCGTTTACCTCCCGTGGAGAGCAGTTACGGGATCTTGGTTGGCCGACCGTGCCGGGACGATCGTCTTCTGTTTCTTGGGCATCATCTTGGCCGCGATCCTCTTGAGGCGGATAAGGGATACGTACCTTCCGAACTGCGGCGAGTTCTGGCTATGGCTAGGCATTGCCGTCCTCGGTTGGGGGAGCCCCATTTTTTACCTGACGCAAAATGGATCATTTTATCCCGTGGCCGCCAGCGCGGCTTTCTTCTGCATCATGCTTGTCGCCGTTTTCACCGAGCGAGCGTTGGCTTCAGGGTCGAATGGTTCCCGCTGCGTCTGGATTGCAATCGCGAGCCTTGCATATGGACTCGCGGTTGGCTCGCGCCCTAATTTTGCCTTCGGCCTGCCCGTATTCATCCTGCCATGCCTGTATATTTTGGCGCGCCCGATTGGCGGAAGCGCGACGGAAACACGTTGGGGCTTTATCGCCGCGGCGATCTTGCCGGCGACCTTTGTCGGCGGCGCAATTGCAACCTATAATTTCATTCGTTTTGATAGCCCATTTGAATTTGGGGCGCGCTACGCCTTCATGGGCGCGGGGGGGGACATGCGCCATGCAACATTTTTCGGGACCGTGTTCCTGCGAGAGTATATCTTCGATTACCTCTTCGGCACTGTTCCATACGTCCGGTATTTCCCCTTCTTCCTGGCCAACAAGGCATACGGCATCGCGCTTTACCTGCCGTCGGTTCTCTTAGGCCCTCTCTTCCTCCTGGCCATTCCAATTTGGCGCATGCTCAGGGTGCCGGCGACGCTTCTTATTCTATGCGCGATGCTCCTTGGCGTCTTCGTATTCAACCTACTTTCATTGGGATTGTTCTTCTTTTTCGGCGAGCTCCGTTATATGGCGGATTTTGCCCCGGCGGCCCTCCTGCTGGGCGCCATTGCGGGCCTAGCGATTCTTAATGGCGCGGCCGGGAGGGGCCTGGCGGTTCGCGGCGTTGCGGCGCTCGTTGTGGGCGGGTTGTTTGCATTCTCGATTTTCAATGGAACCCTCGTGGCTTTGCAGGCGTCGAGCTCCCCGTGGATCGCGAACGGCTTGGCCCGTTGCCTCGACTATCCGGCATACTGGGTAGAGCGCGCCGCCGGAACCAAGCAGGGGACGATTGAGTTGGAGCTGGAATTCCCGACGGACAAGGCGAGTCGCCGGGAGCCCTTGCTGAGCACAGGCGTGGCCGGGCGGGGCGACATCGTCTATGTTGAGTATCTGCCGGCCAGCCGCGCACGAATTGGTTTCTTCCATCTGGGTTCTGGAGGGCCGACAAGCGATGTATTTGCGCTCCCCGCCGGACTTCACCGCGTGGACCTGTCGATGGGGTCGCTCTATCCGCCGACGGAATCTCCCGAATTCGCCGGGTACACCGCGGGGGCCGTCGCTGCGCTAAAGCGCCACCTTGAGGTGAGTGTCGACGGGAAAACGGTATTGAAAACCTCGGCGAGCTTCTATTTCGCGACTCCGGGCCTGGTCCGTGTCGGCGCCAATCCGCTCGCAGAGGATGTAAGCGACGCCGCGTTCACCGGCCAACTTGTGAGCGCATCGCGCTTAGGACTGCCTCCCGTGGGCGCGTTTTCGGGGAGGCTTGCCGAAAGCGGCCCGCTTCGCCTGCACGTTCGCTTTCCGAAGGGGAAAACGGGACCGGGAGAGCCTCTCGTGAGCACCGGCAAGCCGGGATCGGGCGACATCTTCTTCGTGACCTACCTCGGAGAAAACCGCTTGCGGTTCGAGCACGAGGATATGGGGAGCGTTGTGACGACCGTTCCCGTAAGCGTCGACTTTGATCAGGAGCATGTGATCGATTTGGAGATGGGATCGCTATATCCGCCCGATGCCGGCTTTGCGGGCCTGTCGAGCGAGGAAATAAGCAGGATCAAGAACCGTTACAGTGTCCGCCTCGACGGAAAACTCCTGATTGACGTGTCCCGGAGCTTTCAGCCGAGCGAATCGGCCGAGGTCGTGTGTGCACTAAACACCATCGGCGCAAGCACGGCAGTCGAGATGTTTTCCGGCACGATTAGCGCAACGGAACGAATCAAGGCGCCGCCGCCGCAGGAAGGCGTGCCCTGGGGGCCTTTGGACGCCTGGGTCATATTCCCGGATAACATGCCGGGGCGTGCGGAGCCTCTTGTGGTGACCGGCGTTGCAGGTAAGGCGGACTTCATTTTCGTGCTTTACGGCGACCAAGGCGGCGTGCGCTTCGGCTTCGATCACTGGTCCGCAGGAGGCCCCCTTGGAAGGAGCGTCGCGGTCGACATGACAAGAGCGCATCACCTTGAGGTGACGATGGGTTCCCTGTACCCGCCCGTGGGCGACCGCGAATGGATGGCGCATCCGGCCGCCCGAAGGGATGCCGTGAAGGCGAATGTTTGTGTAAAGCTGGACGACGCAGTGGTCCTGAATGCCGACCTGCCGACATATGACGCCCGACCCGATCAGATTACGCTCTGGGCGAATCCGATCGGTGGTTCGTCGTGCAGAGAGAGTTTCACAGGGACCGTGGTGAAATCCAAGAGGCCCAGCTGGTAGGTGCAGCGGCCTTACGCCTTGAGGGCGCTTTTCCCCGGGCATCGGGCAAATGTCCGAGTCAAAGAAGATCCCCGGGACCGAACGCGCCGGGCAGAAGGGCGGAAAGCTTTGTCTCTATCCGGCTCTTGGCGTCGCAGACGCTGACGATGACCGCGTCGGGGCCGAATTCGTGGATCACCTGCCGGCAGGCGCCGCAGGGGGGCGTCGGAAGGGCCGTCGGCGTGTAAACGGTGACCGCCCTCACGGTGCGCTCGCCGGCGGCGACCGCGGAGAATACGGCCGCGCGCTCGGCGCAGGTGCACAGGCCGTAGGAGGCGTTCTCCACGTTGCACCCGGCGTAGATCCTGCCCGAGCCGCCGAGGACGGCCGCGCCCACGGGAAAGCGCGAGTAGGGCGCGTACGCGCGCGCGGCCGCGGACCGGGCGGACTTCTCCAGGCGGCGCTGGGCCGAATCCGAGATCTTGTGCATGGCGGGCCGAGGAATGGGTGCCGAAGGCGGGCTACCCCGCGAGCTCTTTCTTTGTCTCGGCGAACGCGCCGATCGCCGTCTCGAGGTCCTTTTCGTCGTGCGCGGCGCTCACCTGGGTCCGTATCCGGGCCGCCCCGCGGGGGACGACGGGGTAGAAGAAGCCGATCACGTAGACGCCCTTTTCGAGCATGCGGGCGGCGAAGCGCTGCGCGAGGGAGGCGTCGCCGAGCATGACGGGCACGATCGGGTGCGCGCCCGGTTTTATCGACAGGCCGGCGCGGGTGAGGCCCTCGCGGAAGAGGCGCGTGTTGCGGTGCAGCCTGTCGCGCAGCTCCGGGGAGTTGGCGATCAGGTCGATTGCGGCGATCGAGGCCGCCGCGATCGCCGGGGGCAGCGTGTTCGAGAAGAGGTAGGGGCGGGAACGCTGGCGCAGGAGGTCGACAATCTCCCGGCGGCCGCTCGCGTAGCCCCCCGAGGCCCCCCCGAGCGCCTTGCCGAGGGTGCCGGTCAGGATGTCCACGCGGCCCATGACGCCGGCGTGCTCGTGCGAGCCGCGCCCGTTGGGCCCCATGAATCCCACCCCGTGGCTGTCGTCCACCATGACGATGGCTTCGTGCCGGGCCGCCGCGTCGCAGACATCGCGCAGCGGCGCGATGGACCCGTCCATCGAGAACACGCCGTCCGTGACGACGAGCTTGAAGCGCGCTCCCGCCGCCTCGGCCTCGAGCAGCCTGGCCTCCAGGTCGGCCACGTCGCAGTTCCGGTAGCGGTACCTCCTGGCCTTGCAGAGCCGTATGCCGTCGATGATCGAGGCGTGGTTGAGCTCGTCGCTGATCACGGCGTCCTCCTCCCCGAGGAGCGTCTCGAACACCCCTCCGTTCGCGTCGAAGCAGGAGGAGTACAGGATGGTCTCGTCGGTCCCGAGGAACGCGCTCAGGCGCGACTCCAGCTCCCTGTGGATCTCCTGGGTGCCGCAGATGAACCTCACCGAGGCGAGCCCGTAGCCCCAGCGGTCGAGCGCCTCGTGGGCGGCCTCGACGACGTCCGGGTGGGCGGCCAGGCCGAGGTAATTGTTCGCGCAGAAATTAAGGACGCGCGCGCCCCCGGCGACGGCGACATGCGCCCCCTGGGGCGTCGAGATAATCCGCTCCGTCTTGGTCAGGCCCTGGGAGCCTATCTCGGAAAGCGTCTTTAGGATGTGCTCCCTGTAGGTCGGAGGCATGGGCGTCT
>Ga0209415_10010048_pt1 | contig 16162 bp, 14 predicted proteins | sample PeaSoiSIISIP2007_FD_187696 | JGI IMG/M metagenome (GOLD analysis project Ga0209415, IMG submission 187696) | Peat soil microbial communities from Weissenstadt, Germany - SII-SIP-2007 (SPAdes) (version 2) | ecosystem: Environmental > Terrestrial > Soil > Wetlands > Peat | place: Germany...
CGGGCAAGACGAGCCGGCACGGGTCGGCTCGGAGCAAGGCAACGTGTCTCCTCCGGTCACTGTGTCCGGTCCGACCGCCGCTCGGTTCGCCTGCCGAAGATTGGGGTTGCCCGTCGCACGAATTGAATATATAAAATCTATCGATTAACTCAATTCATGCGAGAGGGCCGGATCATGACCTCCGGGACGGGCCCGACATCGGCAGACAGGCGCGCGCCGCGCCCAGCATCGTCTGACAAATCTGGCGCGCCTTTCCAAGTCGACCATTGATGTCTGATGGTCAAGACAATCGAGAAGCGCTCCGAAGGCGCAGGACGACCTGCACCCGAACCGAACGTCTCGCACGGCCTGCTGCAGCTGATCGGCAACACGCCGCTGGTCGAGATCACCCGCCTCGATCGCGGGCCATGCCGGCTGTTCGTCAAGCTGGAAAGCCAGAACCCCGGCGGCTCGATCAAGGACCGCCCTGCCCTGTCGATGATCAACGCCTTCGAGCGCGACGCACGGCTCGGTCCGGGCGGCACGCTGGTGGAGGCAACCGCCGGCAATACCGGCCTGGGCCTCGCCCTGGTGGCGGCGCTCAAGGGCTACCGCCTGATCCTGGTCATCCCGGACAAGATGAGCCGGGAGAAGATATTTCATCTCAAATCCATGGGTGCCGAGATCGTGATGACGCGCTCCGACGTCGGCAAGGGGCACCCGGACTACTATCAGGACCTCGCCCAGCGCATCGCCACCGACACTCCCGGCGCCGTCTTCGTCAATCAGTTCAGCAACCCGGCCAACCCGCTGGCGCACGAGACCGGCACCGCGCCGGAGATCTGGGAGCAGATGGATCACGATGTGGACGCCGTCGTCTGTGGCGTCGGCTCCGGCGGAACGCTGACCGGATTGAGCCGCTTCTTCGCCCGCGCCTCGCCGCGGACCGAGATGGTGCTCGCCGACCCGGAGGGCTCGATTCTCGTCGACGTCGTCGAGGGTCGCAGTCCGCGGGAGCCGGGAAGCTGGCTGGTCGAGGGGATCGGCGAGGATTTCGTGCCGCCCAATGCCGACCTCTCGCGCGTGCGCCGCGGCTATTCGATCCCCGACCGCGAGTCCTTCCGGGTCGGCCGCGAGCTGCTGCGGCGGGAGGGAATCCTGGCGGGCTCGTCCTCCGGCACGCTGCTGGCCGCGGCGCTGCGCTACTGCGCCGAGCAGCGCGAGCCGAAGCGCGTCATCACGCTGATCCCGGACAGCGGCAACAAATATCTGTCGAAGATGTTCAACGACTACTGGATGGCCGACCAGGGCTTTGTCACCCGGCCGCAGCATGGCGACCTCCGCGACGTCATTTCCCGGCGGCACGACGAGGGTGCCGCCGTGACGGTGCGCCCCGACGATACGCTCAACACCGCCTACGCGCGCATGAAGCTCTATGACGTATCGCAACTTCCCGTGCTGGAGGACGACCGCGTCGTGGGCGTGATCGACGAGTCCGATATCCTGGTATCGGTGTTCGACGACCCGTCGCGCTTCGCCGATCCGGTGCGCCGCGGGATGAGCACACGCGTCGAGACCGTCCCGGCCGCGGCGGCGCTGAGCGATCTGCTGCCGGTATTCGACCGTGGCCATGTGGTCATCGTCGTCGACGGCACGCGATTCCTCGGCCTGATCACCCGCATCGATCTGGTCAATCACCTGCGCCGCAAGGTCGACTGAGGATGAGCAGGTCCAATCGCGTTCACGGCCCCGGCACGCGCGCCATCCATGGCCGGCAAAAGATCGACCCATCGACCGGCGCCGTCGTTCCGCCGATCTACGCGACCTCCACGTTCGTGCAGTCCTCGCCGGGAGTGCACCAGGGGTTCGAATATGCGCGATCGCAGAACCCGACGCGAGCGGCCTTCGAGGCGGCGCTGGCGGACGCCGAGGGCGGGATCGCCGGGTTTGCCTTCGCGTCCGGCCTCGCCGCCGAGGCGACCGTGCTCGATCTGCTCGAGCACGGGAGCCACGTCGTCGCCTCCGACGACGTCTATGGTGGCAGCTGGCGGTTGTTCCACCGGGTGCGCAGCCGTTCGGCCAACCTCTCGGTCACCCACGTGGACAGCGGCAACGCCGACGCCGTGGACGCCGCCGTGACCGCGCGCACCGCCCTCATCTGGGTGGAGACCCCGGGAAACCCGTTGCTGGGACTGGCCGACCTCGGGGCGATCGCGGCGATTGCCCGGCGCCGCCGCATCCTGACGGTGGTGGACAACACCTTCGCCTCGCCGGCGGTCCAGCGGCCATTCGACCACGGCATCGATCTCGTGGTCCACTCGGTGACCAAATACATCGGCGGCCACTCCGATATCATCGGCGGGGCCGTGGTGGTCCGCGACGACCCCGAGCTCGCGGCGCGGCTGGGCTTTCTGCAGAACGCGACGGGCGCCATCCTCGACCCGTTCTCCAGCTTTCTCGGGCTGCGCGGCATCAAGACGCTGCCGTTGCGCATCGAGCGTCACGCCGCAAATGCGCTGGCGATCGCGACCTGGCTCGAGTCCCACCCGAAAATCGAGCGCGTGATCTATCCCGGCCTGCCGAGCCATCCGCAGCACGCCCTGGCGCTGCGACAGATGCGCAATGGCGGCGGCATGGTGTCGGTCTTCATCAACGGAACCGAGGCGCAGACCGTCGCGGTGCTCGAGCGCTTCAAGCTGTTCGCCCTGGCCGAGAGCCTCGGCGGGATCGAAAGCCTGGTCGGCCATCCGACGACCATGAGCCACGGCTCGGTGCCGGCGGAACGCCGCGCGGCTCTCGGCGTAACGCCCAACCTGGTGCGGCTGTCGGTCGGCATCGAGGACGCCGAGGATCTGATCGACGATCTGGACCAGGCCCTGGCGATCCTCTGAGCCGGCGGCCTGCCGCCGCATGCCCCGGCGTCCGATCGTCACTCGCTCGATCGTGCGGAACACACCTGCTTCGGCTCCGATCGGGTGCGTCGCCCGGAGTCCGCCTCAGCGGCCCTCCGGCCGGAACGCGCCGGGCGGGATGAACCCCGGATCCACGTAGGCGAGATACAGCGCGTCAAGCTGCGCCCACAGCACCTCGGTCTTGAAGGTCAGCGCATTCAGCGCCGCCTGCTGCTGCTCGGGCGTGCGCGCATGCTCGAGCACGTGGGCGAGCGCGAAGCTGCAGTCACGCGGCGCCTGGTCGAGCCGCTTGCGGAAATAGGCCACCAGATCGTCGCTGATGAAGTCGTAGTTCTCCAGCATGCCGGCGATCCGCTCGGCGTGGATCGCCGGAGCAAACAGCTCGGTCAGCGACGAGGCGATGGCCTCGAGGTTGGAGCGCTCGTAGACGAAACGCACATAGGCCTCGCAGGCGAATCTGGTGGCCGGCAGCGCGCCGGCCTGCGAGGCGACGTAGGCGCGATCGAGCTGCAAACCGTCGGTCAGCTTGAACCAGCGCTCGATGCCGCCGGCATCGGCGCCGAAGCCATCATGATCGTGGATGCGATGGATCCACTCGCGCCGCAGCTCGCGATCCTCGAGCTTCGCCATCAGGGCGGCATCCTTGCGGGGAATGGCGGCCTGGTAGCAGTAGCGATTGAGCGCCCAGGCCTGCACCTGGCCGAAGTCCAATTTTCCGCCGTGCAGCATTTTGTGGAACGGATGGAGATTGTGATAACGCTCTTCGCCGATCTTTCGCAGGCGTCGCTCCAGCTCGGGCGCGCTCAGTGCTTCGCTCATGGCTCACGCTCCATGCCGTCCCGGGCGAACTCCCGCCCGGAGGCCTCGACGGTTGCAGGTTCAGCGGAATCGGCGGGCGGGACGGGATTCGCCGTGTTGATGTGCGGCGCGGGGCCGCCGCCCGCCGCGGAAGCAGGCACAGCCTCCTCGACCGCGGGACCGGATGTCATTGATCCAGGTCAATGAGCGGAGTCCCCCGAGCTCAGGGGCCGCAGCCGGGGCCCTCGCTCGTCGTGGTCCAGAACGTGTAGACCTCGCAATCGTCGGGCGCCGGTGGACGGTCGCCCGGAATCGTCTTTCGCACCGGCGGCAGCACGCGCAGATATGCGATCAGCGCCCGGATGTCCTCCTCGTCCCAATTGGAGATGTGGTCCCAGGTCATGCCCTGCCAATGGAGCATGTGGCCGTCCCGGCTGATGCCGCTGCGCATCGCCCGTGCGATCTGATCGTCGGTCCAGCCGCCGAGGCCGGTCTCGCGGTCGGACGTCAGGTTGCGCGCCCACAGCGTACCAAACGGCTTCCAGCTGACCTTGAGGCCGCCGCTGCCGTCGTTGCCGTGGCACAGCGCGCACGACACGATGGTGAATAGGTAGCGCCCGCGTTCGACCAGCGCGGCGTGCTCGTGGCTGCCGAGCGCCGTGCGGTCCGGTTGGAAGATGCCGGCCGTCGCGCCGGCGGCGATCTGCTGCGGCGGGATCACGGACAGCTGCGGCAGGTCGTAGAGCATGGCGCCGGCCACGCCGGCAAGAGCGAGCGCCGCCACGCCCGCCGCCACCGCGATCCGGCCGCCGGCGCTCGATGGGAAACGGCGCTCCCGCGGACCGGCGAGGACGAAGGCGACTACGCCCAGCGCCAGCACCAGCCACTGGGTCGCGACCAGCGCCTGCTGGACCGCGGCCGGACTCGGCCACGGCCTGGTGTCGCCGTCGGGATATCCAAATCCCTGGTCAGCATAGGTCAGGAACGTGGTCGGCACCTGCGGCAGCGGGCGCATCAGCTTGGCGACCACGGTCTCAACGAAGCCGTAGGAGAGCGGCGGCGGAATCCGGTTGCGCACCGGCGGCATGGTCCTCAGGTAGCGCGCGACCGCGGTGGCATCATCGTCGGTCATCGCATGAAAGAAGGCCCACGGCATGCCGAAGACGGCGAGCACGCGGCCGCCGGAGCGCCCGTCACGCAGTGCGGCGACGATCTGGGCGTCGCTCCAGCGCCCGAGGCCGGTTTCCGGATCGGACGAAAGGTTGCGGGTCACCATCACGCCGTGCGGATAGGCGACGACGCGCATGCCGCCGGCGAGATACCGGTCGTCGGCGCGGTAGATTCCGGTGGCGTCGATCATCGTATGGCACAGGCCGCAGATCTGGGCGTGGACCAGGTATTCGCCGCGCCGGGTCAGGTCGCTGCTGAAGCCCGGGCCGCCGAGCTTGCCGCCGGGCTCCCACGGCGGCGTGCGCGCCAGCGACAGCACGTAGTTCACCAGGTCCCCCCGTTCCTGTTCCGTCGCATCGGGAGGCAGCGGCGGCATCGGACCCGGCGCCATCCCGGCGGTGATCCGCAGCGCGATCTGCGCCGGATCGCTGCCGCCGCGAAACGTCCAGGGCGCCGTCAGGTCGCGCGCGATGACCGGATAGCCCTTGGCGTCCTCCAACGCGAGGCCGCCGCGGCCGTCGGCACCGTGGCAGGCGGCGCAGCCGCGCGCCTCGTAGGCCGTGCGGCCGCGGGCGATGCTGGCCGCGCTCGGCGCCTCGCGCGCCGCCGGCGCGGGCGCCGCGGCCGGCGGCTTGGCGAACGCGGTCGAGAGCGACTTGATGTGGTCGACGACGGCACGAATCTCGTCGTCGCTCAGCAGGTCGCGCCAGGAGGGCATGCTGCTCGCCGGCAACCCGTCGGCCACGACCTTGATCAGATCGGCGTCGCTCGGCGCATCTCCGGCTGCCGTCGACGTGTAGGTGAACTGCCCGAGCGTGAAATCGCGCGGGCGCGGAATCAGCGACGGCGCCGCCGGGCCGTTTCCGCGACCGTCCGGTCCGTGACACACGGCGCAGCGTTGCGCGTAGACCCGCGCGCCGAGCGGCGCGCCGGCCGGAGCATCGATGCCGGGTGGCCACGCGAGGTCGGCATAGACGCGCGGATCCGGCTGCCAGCGCTCGACCGGCTGTGCGTAGCCGACATGTGCGTTCCACGAGCGGCCGAGGTCGGTGAGCGCCAGCACGCCGAGAACGATCACCACGACGCGTCGGCGCGACGTCAGCATCCATCCGACAGGATTGCCCATGGTGCTGTACCGATCGGCACGGGCGGATGAGAAGACGCCCGGCTGCGACCGCCGGGCGCCGCACAAGTCGAGCATCGAACCGGCGCGTCGTCAACGATCTTCGAACCTTCGCGCCGATCCGGTCCGGCCGGCCATTTGGTTCACCCGCGCCCGCCGTGCCGCGACCCAGATGCCGGTCAGCCAGGTCGCCGCGAAAATCGACGACAGCGGCAGCCACATGCCGAGGATGCTCGAGAACATCACCACATAGCGAGGAAACTGGCGTTCGACTGCGAAGTTGGCTACCATGCGGCAGGTCGGAGGTGGCAATCCCGGGTCTTCGCACCATGGGATCGAATGGGGACGCACGAGAGTGACAGCTCGCAGGGTCACCGATCGAGGCAGGCGCGCGCGTCTGCAGTTTGTCGTGGCTTCGATCGTCCTGCTGCCGGTGGTGGCGGGGTGTTCCAGCTCCCCGTCGACGGATGACACCAGCCACATCTACCCGACCCGATCGCTCGCCGATGCTCTGAGGGGCTCGCCGGATGCCGCGCCGCCCCCGCGGATGGCCGGTCCGCCGCCCCCGCCGGGTCCCTCGGCCCCGGGTCAGCCCGGCCTCGCGGCGGCGCCCGGTTCCGCGAGCGTTGCGGCGGCGGCTCCCACGTCCTCGCCGCCGCCGGTCGATTCCAACCCCTCCCGCTACCCGACCCAGACGATATTCGACGCTGCCGCCTCGTCTGCTGCCGCGTATCCGTCAACGGATTCGACCTCGCGCTACCCGAACGTCACGATATTCGAGGCGCTCTCGGCCCCGCCGAAGCCAGCTCCGCGCTGAACAGCCCTTCCCTGCATGTGACTTTATTGCCACCCCGAGTTCCAGTTGTGACTCGGCGTGCCCGCAGCCCGCTGGTTATTGATCGGGCCGGGTGGTAAGCAACATCGAATTGGACATCGTCAGGGAATCGTCGATGAAGAGGCCAGCGCTTGGCGTACCTGCCGGGCTCGGAGCATGGGGGCTCGGCGCTCTGGGGCTCGGTGTGTGGGCATCGGCCAGCCTTGCGTTCGCCGCCGACCTGCCGGCGCCGGACTACCGGGCGCCGGTCGCGGCGCCGGCCCCGGTTGTCGACTGGACCGGCTACTACGTCGGAGGCGATGTCGGCTATGCGTTGGGACGCGACCTGGATCGCGAGGTTGCGGCCAACGGGGCGCCCTCGACGTTCGGTCCGGCCGGCGCCGCGACGACGAAGGGGGTCGTGGCGGGTGGATTCGTCGGATACAACCTTCAGGTATCGGGGCCACTCGTGCTCGGCATCGAGGGCGACCTCGAATGGACCAACCTGAAGGGCAGCGCCAATTTCACCAACGCCCCGGCGAATACCTACCAGTCGAGCATCAATGCCCAGGGGTCGATCCGCGGACGGATCGGCACTGTGTTCGATCGCGCGCTGTTCTACGCCAACGGCGGTGTGGCGATCGCCGACACCTACGAGCACTACGTCGCCAACGGCCCCCCTGCCCCGGGCGCGTTCATCGACGTCTTTTCCCAGCGGGTCGGATGGACCGTCGGGGCCGGCGTCGACTACATGTTTGCTCCCAACTGGATCGGTCGGGTCGAATACCGCTACGCCGACTTCGGCACCTTCACCACCAATCCATCGGTGCTCCCCGGGTTCACCGAGAACCACAGAATCACCGACAACACTGCGCGCCTGGGATTCGCCTACAAGTTCGGCGGCTACGCCCCGGTGGTGACGAAGTACTGATCGGCGTCTTGGACGGCCGCCCGCGCGGCGGGCCTCGGCCCCGGACGTCGGCCCGTCACCAGGGCGCGCCCGGCGATCACCACGCGGCTCGAGGCCACCAGCACCGTCACGGTGGCGAACGCCGCCAGGCCGAGACCGCCGCCGACGCCGGGCAGCACGGCGTGGACCGGGACCAGCACGGCGCTGAGCACGACCGCGCCGAGCAGCGGCTGAAACCACCCTCTCATCCGCTCGGGCGTCGACATGCCCAGGAAGCACCCGGCGTAGAAGGCGTCCAGCGTGCGCATATCGCGGGGGTGCCACAGCTGCAGGATCGTCAGACCGATCAGCGCCACCACCGATGCGACGAATATCCGGTCCGCGATCCCGCCGGACGCGACGCGCGCCTGGCGGAGCGCCAGCAGGGTGCCGACATTCCCGGCCAGGCAGGCGGCGAACCCGAGAGCCAGCGCCCACGGCTCCACGGCGAATGCGTCGGACCCGAGGCCATGGAAACGACTGGCATCCGCGCCCAGCAGGCCGGCCGCCTGGACGAACAGGAACGACGCCACGGTGGCGATCGCCCCCGATCGGCCCCCGAACCCGCCGCCGATCGGAGCGGTGCGCCGCGTGTCGATCCCGGCCACCACGAAGAACGCCAGGCCGCAGAGGATGGACAGCGAGACGAACATGGCGCCGGTGAGAACGGCCGAATGACCGGATGCGCCGGCCCTCAGCCAGAGCACCGGCGTCATGCCGGCAAACGTGCCGCCATAGAGCGCGGGGAAGAATGCCGCGGCGAACACATTCTTCGTTCTGGTGACGAACAGATGCCCGCACAGCAGCGCGGCCGCCGCCGCGGACGAGATGCACGGAAAAAATCCGAGCGCGGTGAGGTCCAGCGTGGTCAGGCATCCGAGGAACGCGCCGATCGAGGCGGCGACCGGCGCGTTGTCGAGGAACATGTCGACCGAGCGGCCGTCGGCGGTCTGGTTCGGCAGTGAGGCCGGTTGCGTCCGCTCGCGCCGGGCGCGCCTTTCCACCAGATCTTCGACGGCTTGCGCGACGAGTGACGTCAGCTTGCGTCGCCATTGCGGGTCGAGCGCGTCGAAACCCACTGTCTCGGCGTCGGCGAATGCCTGAATGATCTTCAACGGCGCACGGGTGATCTCGTAGACGATGACCAGGCCGGCGAACTCGGCGCCGATCGCCCGCAGCTCGTCGAGGTCCGGCTCGCCGCCCGCCACCAGGTCGAGGATGGCGAGATCGCCGCCGGCGGCAACCAGCGCGCGCCGGGCCGCCGTGATCGCCGGATGATAGATCTGCTCGAGGCGCGCCTGGCCGAGATCCTTGTCCGTGGTGTAGACCACGCAGGTCGGACTTCTCCTGCCGTCGCCCGGCGCGCGCGCCGACCGTCGGTCACCGTCAACGGAGGATCGCAACGCCGGCGTGCGCGAGGCGCTGATCACTGTGCTCATCGGCGCCCCGATCATCGCGGCGGACCTTACGTCATGCGCCAAACGTCACAAACATCTGCTTCTTCTCAGCATTGTTTGTGGCCTCGTCAAGACCGACCGCGATTGCAACCTGATGAGTGGCAGTGCTTCTCCAAACAAACTGCCGCGGGCGCCGAATTCGGGTGGAACAAACGGCCTGCCGCTCGTGAAACGTGTCCCGGCGGTGTCGAATCTGGACACGCTCCAAACATCTCCGTGCGGCGGATGTTGTTGTTGAGGCGAACCGCTGCAAACGTCGCGCGAACCGGCGGCGGAGTGCACGGCGGCCGGCGGCGCCCGCCGCCGCGGGCGGCAACCGGGACGCGAGGCTCGTCGACGCAGCCTCGGCGCGAACGTCTCGCCGAACGCTCGCGCACGCGCCTCAGCGCGGCACCGTCGGAGGGCTCATCAGGACGATCGCCGCGAGCAGCAGCAGGGCGGCAACCGCCGCCGTCAGTGACAGAATCAGCATGACGCGTCAGCTCCTCGGTGGACCCGTACCGATCGGACGCAGGTGGCCGGCACGTTCATTCGTGGCGTGATCCGCCGGCACGCTCCCGGGTGATTTTTCTAACCGCCGTTTGCGCCGTGGTAGCTCGCATGTCCCTCCGGCCATGCGCGGTCCGTCTGCCGAAGGATCGGAACGGAGATGCCCGGCGACGCGGACGGCACGGGACCGGCGTAACCCACGTGGTGGCCCCGGTGATGCCGATCGCTCGCTGCGGCCGATGGCCCGGTTGCGATCAGAACGGAGCCGAGAGCAGCCCCCACGAGTGTGATGACGATTCTGCGCAACATGACATTCGTTCCTCTTGTGGTCCACGCTCTAACAGGGCGCGTACCGGCCCTGGCCCTCGTCGGTGACGCAGCCGCCCGGCTTCAGGGCCGGGGCGTCTCGGTGCGCGGGAGCTGCGAGCGCCGCCGATGCGCAGCCGATGACGAGCGCCGCCACACCGGCGATGATGATCCTGGCCAACATGTCCGATCTCCTCCGTACTGGACGATCGAGCTGATGCCCGCCGTCTCGAAGGCCGGACTATCGCGTGGCACGGCGTGACTCGATGTGAAGCGATTCACACTGGAGTTGCTTTATTCGGGTTTTCTTGTGGTGGCGGCCGGGCCGTCGGCGTTCGCCGCGGCTCGGGGATGCGGATCGCGCGCCGCGGATCAGTTCGGGACGAAGAAGAAATCCTGGCTTCCCGAGACCGATCCGTAGGTGAACGGCTGCTGCTGACGGTTGGTCGCCTCCAGCACGTCGTCGCGGACCACGTCGTAGAGGCGGCGGACCTCGAGGCCCGGCGTCTTGATGCGGTTGGTCAGCGCGGTGACGAACGGGCTGTTGGTGGCGATGCTGCCGTCGAGCGCGACCTGGCCGTGCTTGGCGGCGAACACCACCAGGGTGCCGGCGTCGGGCTCGACCCGCGCCAGGCCCCGGGTGGTCGATCGCGACGCCGACATGCGGCGCATCTGATTGACGAACGGATTGTCGCGGCACGCATCCAGCATCACGACGCGCAGCTTGCGGGCGCCGTCGACGGCGCTCATCACCCGATCCAGCGGCACCGCCTCGAACTCCACGTCGCGGTCGGTGGCGAGCTTGGCGTCGACCGGGATCAGGTAGTTGACGCCGCCCATCTCGATCCCGTGGCCGGCGAAATAGACGATCGCCCACTCGGCGGACTCCGCCTCCGCGGCGAACCCGCGCAGGACGTTGAGCAGCTTCTCGCGGGCGAGATCGATCTCGAGCGTGACCTTGTTGAAGCCGACCGCGCGCAGCGTGGTGGCGACGGCCTCGGCATCGCGACGCGGATTGGTCAGCGCCGGGACCGCCGTGTAGGCGCCGTTGCCGATGACGAGGGCGATGCGCCGCTCGGCCACGACCGGCTTGCCGACGGGGGTCGTGGTGGTGGCCGGAACGGCGGGCGTCGGGGTGGTGGCGGCGGGATTCCGCGCCGGGCCCGCCGGCGCGCCCACGGTCCTGGCGGCGATCGCCGCCAGCCGCTCGCGCGCGGTATCGTGCGCCCATTTGCCGTTGCGATACTTCTGGCGGACCGCGAGCGCGGCGTTGAAGTCGGCGCTGGCCTTCTCCAGGTCGCCTGTCGCCTCGTGGGCCAGCCCGCGGTTGGTGAACGCCGCCGTATATCCGGGGTCCAGCCGGACCGCCTCGTCATAGTCGGCGATCGCGCGGTCGAACTCGTGCCTGGTCGCATAGGCAAGGCCGCGGTTGCTGAACGAGATGGCGTATTTCGGATCGAGCCGGATCGCCTCGTTGTAGTCGACGATCGCCCGCTCCTGGTCCCCCTTGTTGGCGTAGGCGAGGCCGCGGTTGTTGAACGCGAGCACGTATTTGGGATCGAGCCGGATCGCCTCGGCGTAGTCGACGATCGCCCGGTCGTTGTCGCCCTTGGCGGCCAGCGCGAGGCCTCGATTGTTGAGCGCGGCCGCGTACCTCGGATCCAGCCGGATCGCCTCGCCGTAGTCGGCGATCGCGCGATCGTTGTCGCCCTTGCCGGAATAGACCAGGCCACGGTTGTTGAACGCGATGACGTATTTCGGATCGAGCCGGATCGCCTCGCTGTAGTCGGCGATCGCGCGGTCATCCTCCCCCTTGGCCGCAAGCGCGAGGCCGCGATTGTTGAACGCCGCCGCGTATTTGGGATCGAGCCGCACCGCCTCGTCGTAGTCGGCGATGGCGCGGTTGAAATCGCCCTTGGCGGCGTAGACGAGGCCGCGGTTGTTGTACCCGATGGCGTATTTCGGATCGAGCCGGATCACCTCGCTGTAGTCGGCGATCGCGCGGTCCTGCTCGCCCTTCGTCGCGTAGGCGATGCCACGGCTGGTGAATGCGAATACGTAGGCGGGATCGATCGCGATCGCCGCGTCGTAGTCGACGATCGCGCGGTCCTGGTCGCCCTTGGCGGCCCAGGCCCGGCCACGGTTGTAGAACGCAGCGGCGTACCTGGCGTCGAGCCGGACCGCCTCGTTGTAGTCCGCGATGGCATGCTCCTGCTCGCCCTTGGCCGCATAGGCGAGGCCGCGATTGTTGAACCCGATGGCGAGCTTGGGATCGAGCCGGATCGCCTCGCCGTAGTCGGCGATCGCGTGGTCGAAGTCGTTCTTGGCGGCGTAGGCGATGCCGCGGCTGGTGAACGCGAAGACGTATTTCGGATCCTGGCGGATCGCCTCGTCATAGTCGACGATCGCCCGCTCGTGGTCACCGGTGGCATCGTAGGCGCGGCCGCGGTTGTAGAATGCGACCGTGTATTTGCCGTTGAGCCGGATGGCCTCGGTGTAGTCCCTGATCGCGCGGTTGTGGTCACCCTTGGCCGCGTAGGCGAGCCCGCGGTTGTTGAACCCCAGGTCGCTGCGCTGGTCGAGCCGGATCGCCTCGGCGTAGTCCGCCATGGCGCGGTCGTAGTCGGCCTTGGCATAGTAGGCGTTGCCGCGCCTGAGCAGCGCGGCCACGACATCGCGGCTGTTCAGGCTTCCCGAGGTGATCGAACGGCTGCACGCCGCGATCGCCTCGTCGCCGGTCGACTTGGCGCACGCATCCCGGTCGTCCGCCGCAGCCTGCGTCGCCACAAGCGCCGCCATCGCGGCGGCCGATACCAACGACACCCAACAGCGCATGGGATTCTCCCGGGCAGTTGCCGGTCAGGCGGCCGGATAGGGATTCTACCGCATTCCGGGGAAAAATTGGACACCGGTTTTGCGCCGGAACTGGACGAGCGTTATCCGCATTCTCTAACCCAGATTGCAGGCGGGGCGGCCGCGTGATCCGCTCCCCGTCCCGACAAAATTCGAAAAAAGACCCTGATTCGGCCTGGGTGCACGCTTGCGTCTTCAACCAGACGGCTGTAATTTGAAAAAAAGAGCCGCCTGCATGTGCAAGCGGCCCCAAGTCTAGGGAGGAACCGCCCACAAGGCGGGCGGGAGCGCGAGCAAATCGCGTTCCCGCGCCTAGCTTGCATCAGTAGGCATCGCACGCAAGTCGATTGAGCACGCGGCACGATGAAACCGCCGGCGTGTGATATTGTGGCAACAACTGCTGTGCAAAAAATCCGCGCCCGCTAACGGCGGATGGCGGTGTCCGAATGCCGCCGTGCCGGTCAGTGCTGTCCGGGAACGTACCGCGCATGGCGCCCGGCAACGGTGCCCGGCACGTGGGCGACATCGTGCGGAATGTCTCGAGGCCACCAATCTTTCGGCGAGACGCGACGACCTCGGGCGGCGTGGCGGCGGCGCGCCTGCGCATCCGTTCACGGCGATGTGAGGAGCGCGGCCGAAACCAGACACAACAACACCCACTTGGCTTGATATCCTGAGACTCAGGAGAACAACCAATCCCGGCTGTTCGCAGCAGGAGGACCCGTGTTCATGTGTGACTACAGTCTACATCACGTCGCCAGCCGGCCTGCAAAGGTCGGAGACAAGCTGGTCTCAACGTCGTTCAACAACTCGATCACGCGGGGCTTCGCCGCGGTCGATGAACCCCATGTGGCCGTGTGCCTGCTTCCCGGAACCGAGCTCGCCTTCGAGCGCGAGGTCGAATGCGATCCGACATTCGGTTTCCTGTCGAACCGCAAGCTCGGCGAGAGCGTCGCGCGATTCCGCCAGGTCAATCCCGATCAGCCGAACGTGCACCACGACGCGCTCGAATTTCCCGGCGGCAAGGTCGTGCTGGTGACCCGGCTGTGCGAGGGCCAGCGGGCAACGGTTCTGCAGTTGCCGGCAACTGCGCGTCCGGTGCGCGAGCACCAGGCCGCCACCCCGGCGGCCGCGACCGCCGTCACGCCGGCCAGCGAGACCATCGTGGCCTGAGCGGCCGCGAAGCACGCGCGCGTCGGGTCTGCTTTCGAAAGCGAGCCTGGAGCCACCGGGACCCCGGTGGCTCCATGGTTGTGCGTTCGACGGCGTCACTGGCGTAGCGCGCAACCTCTCGTCAGCCACTCACATCGGCGGCGTGAGGCCGTTGCGGCCGTAGTTGATGCGCGGCGCCTGAAGGGTTCCGTCCGGCTGCTTCCTGGCCGCCGCGATGAAGATTTTGGCGCCGGGCTGCAGCTCGGCCTTGTCGCCCGGCACGTAGGTGACGACCGGAACATCCGGCGGCACCGCGATCTTCTTCTCGCCGTCCTTGTATTTGACGCTCAGTGTCTGTCCGTCGACTCCGGTGACCGCCTGCTCGACATTGGCGTTGGTCATGGTGCTCTGCGGCCGCAGATCCCACGGATAGTGTCCCTCGCCGGTCCCGCGCATCGACTCCGGGAAGATGTGCACCTCGACGGCCTTCTGGCTGCCGTCGACCTGCGGCATGCCGGTGACGCCGACGAACATGCCGGGCTTGATGTCGGCGAGCGACGCCTTGATGATGGCGACGACGAGCACGTTGTCGGCGAGCGTCACCTTGAGCTCGGCGCCGTCGCGCGCATTGACGACATAGACCGGTCCGTCGACCCGCTCGATGGTGCCGCGGACGCGAACCGTGTCCTGCGCGAGCGCGCCGGACGCCAGCACGGTCATCGTCAGCACGGCGCCGCCAATCAGAAGCCTGCTTCGCATAGGTCTCCTCCCGAGTGTTCGAGGCTTCGGCCAAGGGCCGTCCTCCGGTCGTTTGTACACGAGAACCAGCATCGGGTGGACGACTGCAAGGTCCCGCCGGACCGGCGCGGCCCGATGCGCCGGCCCGATTGTCCGGCGCCGGCGCCCGCCGGTTCCGGCTCTGCCGCGCCATGGTGAGGTCTTTTTGCGATTGCGGCGCAAGGCCCGGAGTGTGTGGCTCAGCCGCGGCGTCCATATTGCGGACAACAGGACAACGAGACGCAAAGGCGATATGCGATGAACACCATGATGAGCTTCGAGCAACCCGCCGCAACCGCGGCATTCGCCGACGACGCGGCGCGCTGGGACGCGGTCCGGCGCCGCGACCCGGCGGCCGACGGCCGCTTCCTCTACTCGGTGGCGACGACCGGGGTCTATTGCCGCCCGTCGTGCGCGGCACGGCCGGCGCGGCGGGAGAACGTCGCGTTCCACGCCACCACGGCGGAGGCCGAGCGCGCCGGCTTCCGCCCGTGCAAGCGCTGCCGTCCCGATCTCGCGCCCCGCGCCGACCGCGACGCCGCCATGATCGCGCAGGCGTGCCGCACGCTCGACACCGCCGAGGACCCGGTGCCGCTGGCCGCGCTCGCCGCCCGCGCCGGACTGAGCCCGGCCTGGTTCCACCGCACCTTCCGGCGGATCACCGGCGTCACCCCGAAGGCCTACGCGGACGCCGGGCGCCAGCGCCGGGTGCAGGATCAGCTCGCATCGGGCAGCGCGGTGACGCAGACCATCTACGATGCCGGCTTCAACTCGTCGGGACGGTTCTACGAGGCGGCGCCGGGGATGCTGGGCATGACGCCCGGCGCCTATCGCGCCGGCGGCCGCGGCGAGACGATCCGCTATGCGGTGGGCAAGAGCTCGCTCGGTTGCGTGCTGGTGGCCGCCACCGACCGCGGGGTCTCGGCGATCACCCTCGGCGACGCCGCCGCGCCGCTGGTCGCGGATCTGCGCCGGCGCTTCCCCGCGGCGGACCTGCGGGAGGCGGATGCGGGATTCGCCAGCTGGGTGGCGGCGATCGTTCACATCGTGGATGAGCCGAGCGAGGCCGCTAGGCTGAGCCTTCCGCTCGACATCCGCGGCACCGCGTTCCAGCGCCGGGTCTGGGAGATCCTCAGAACCATCCCGGCCGGCGAGACTCTCAGCTACTCGCAGGTCGCGGCGCGGCTGGGCCGGCCGACCGCGGTGCGCGCGGTGGCCGGCGCCTGCGCCGCCAACCCGCTCGCGGTCGCGATCCCGTGCCACCGGGTGACGGCGGCGGACGGCCGGCTGGCGGGCTACCGCTGGGGCGTCGGGCGCAAGCAGCGCCTGCTGGCGACCGAACGGCGGCGGCGCTCATGAGCGCCGTCGCGACGATGCGGGCGG
>Ga0209415_10010049_pt1 | contig 16162 bp, 8 predicted proteins | sample PeaSoiSIISIP2007_FD_187696 | JGI IMG/M metagenome (GOLD analysis project Ga0209415, IMG submission 187696) | Peat soil microbial communities from Weissenstadt, Germany - SII-SIP-2007 (SPAdes) (version 2) | ecosystem: Environmental > Terrestrial > Soil > Wetlands > Peat | place: Germany...
GTCGACAAGCCGTTCTTCCTCCACGTCGGAGCCGCGGATCCCCACAAGAATTTCGAGACGGGTCTGGCCGCCGCTCAGGCGATCTCGCGCACCCGCCCGGTCCAGCTCGTGGTCGTGGGCAAGCTCGCGAACTCCCTGCTCTCCGTCCGCGAACAGGTGCTCCAGGCCGGAATCCGCGATGTGGTCTTCACGGACTACCTCCCCCGCGAGGAACTCGAGTTGCTCTATTCGAGGGCGGTCGCGACCCTCTTCCTCAGTCGGTACGAAGGATTCGGTTTCCCCGCCCTTGAGGCGATGGCCAATGGATGCCCAGTCGTGTGCTCCAACACGACCTCCCTCCCAGAGGTGGTCGGGAAAGCGGCCCTGGCCCACGCGCCGGACGACCTGGCCGGGGTTGTGGCTTCGCTGGAGCGCTTGATGGACGATCCGGACCTGCGGGCATCCCTCGTTTCCCTGGGAAAGCGGCAAGCCCGGACCTTCCCCTGGTCTTCGGTCGCCGCCCTGACGTGGAAAGCCTGGGACGAACTGGCGGCAAATCCCGCTCCCTTCACCTGCCGGACGACTTCCCGGGCTTCGGTGCAATGGATCTCCCCCGTCTGGGATCCCAGCGGTTACGGCGACGAGTCCCGAGCCTTCCTGCGACACCTCGCCGGTACCGATCTGAGGCCGTCGCTCCTGGCTTGGGGACGGCATTCCGAATCCTTCCGCCAGGCCGCGAAACCCGAAGACCGCGACCTGTTGGACGGATTGATGGGCAGGGAACTCGTCCGCGATCCCGTCGTGGTCCTGGACATGCCGGGTTCCGCCCTCGGCAGGGTGCCAGGCGCTGGTCACCTCGTCGGACGCACGACCTTCGAGACCGACGGACTTCCCCCGGATTGGGTCGATCGCTGCAATTCGATGGACGAGCTCTGGGTACCGTCCAGCTTCAACCTGGAAACATTCCGCCGGGCCGGAGTGACCAAGCCGATCCTGGTGGTTCCCGAAGGAGTGGGCACCAACAAATTCCGTCCCGGAATCGAACCGCTCCCCCTGCCCGTCCCGAAAAGGGGCACCACGTTCCTCTCCGTGTTCGAATGGACCCACCGCAAGGGTCCCGATGTCCTGCTGGCGGCTTGGGCGCGGGCCTTCGGTCCCGACGACGACGTGCGCCTGGTCCTCAGGACCTATCCGCCCAACGAGATCGAAGGCGATCCTGCCGCCTGGGTGGAGGCGAAGATCGAGGAGACCCTGCGCCAAGCCGGTTCCTCCCGTTCCAGATGCGCACCGATCGCGGTGATGGCACGACAGGTGCCGGATTCCGACATGCCTCGTCTCTACGCCGCCGCCGACGTCCTGGTGGCGCCTTCCCGCGGAGAGGGCTGGGGACGGCCTCACATGGAGGCGATGAGCTCCGGAATCCCGGTGATCGCGACCCGCTGGAGCGGGAACCTGGACTTCCAGGACGACGACAATTCCTGGCTCGTCGACATCGAAGGCATGGAGGAGATCGACGCCAAGGAGGAATTCCCGTCCTATCGCGGACAAAAATGGACGAAACCCTCCGTGGAACACCTCTCCCGGATCCTGCGGACCGCCTCGGACCCCGCCGCACGACGTGCCAAGGGCGCGAAGGCACGCGAGGACATGGTCGAACGCTGGGACTGGTCCCGGATCGCCCCGCTGGCCGAAACGCGGATCCACGAGATCCTCGCCGGAGTTGCACCGGAACGATCGGCGTTGGCGATGGAGGGAAACTCCGCGAAGACGCGAGTGGAGGCTCCCTTCTCGATACGGAAACTCCTCCCCGCCCTCCGCGGTCGAATCCCCATCGCCATGCCCGCATACAACCGCGAAGCCTATCTCCAGCGCGTCCTGTCCGGGCTTCGCTGCAACGAGCATCTCGACAGGTTCTTCATCGTGTCGGGGGAAGAACCCGGATGTCCCCTCACGAAGGCGCTCTTCGATTCCGTGGACTGGGTGCCCGTGGTGCGCACCATCAACCCCCGGCGCCTCGGCTGCCGCGGGAACGTGTTGGGAACCATCGACAGGGCATTCGAATTCGGCGACCGTGCGGTCGTCCTGGAGGACGACATCGTTCCGGCTCCGGACTTCCTCTCCTTCTTGCTCTGGGGCATGGATCGGTTCCGAGAGGACCAATCCGTCTTCGACATCTCGGCCTTCCGGCGCATCCCCGAGGAGCCGCCTCGTTCCGCCGCCCGTCTAGCCGAACGCGTTTCATGGTTCGTTCCATGGGGATGGGCGACATGGAAGGATCGCTGGACCCGTTTTCGGGCCAATGTGCGGATCCCCGAAGAGGCACCGGATTCCTGGGGTTCGTGGGTCTGCAATTGGGTGGTCGAGACGGCGAAGTTGCAGGAGATCCAGCCGCTGGTCGGAAGGGTGCAGAACATCGGCGAAGTGGGCACGTGGGTGCCGAACCCGGAATGGCACCGTGAAAACCAGCACACCTTGCATTGGATGGGGTCCCTGGAATGGCCCGTCGTCGAGCCTTCCTCTTTCGGGCTGGCTTCCGACCGGTTGGAGGAGCCTTCGAGCCAGGCATCCTCCGACATCCGACCTTGCATCCGCTGGTGCGGCGACCTGTTCAACTTCAGCGGCTACGCGGGCCTCGCCCGCAACGCGGTCGCCGGTCTGATGGACGCGGGCGTTCCGGTCACCGCGGATCCCCTGCGCAACGACCGGGACTGGTTCCAGGGTCTCGCCCCCGGGGATCGACCGCGCTGGAAGGATCTGCTCCAGCGCACCCCCCTGCCCGGCGTCCTGGTCTGCTGCGATGTGGCCCGAGACGCGACGGGCCGGAACGAGGTCTTCGACCAGATGGCCGCGGCGAACCCCGGCAATCCCAAGCGCGTGGGCTGGACGATGTTCGAGACCGACCGACTCCCGGCGGGATGGGCGGATTCCCTGAACCGACTGGACGAGGTCTGGGTCCCCTCGGGATTCAACCGGAAGACGTTTTCCGACGCCGGGGTGGATCCCCGCAGGATCCACGTCGTTCCCGGTTCCGTGGATTGTTCCCGATACGGCACCGGACTGCCCTACCCGTTGCCGGGGGGCCGCAAGGGAACCACCTTCCTCTCCGTGTTCCAATGGGTGCGGCGCAAGGGCTGGGACGTGCTGCTTCGCGCCTGGGCCCAGGCCTTCGACCCCAAGGCGGACGTCCGACTCGTCCTTCGCTGCCATCCGTTCGGACGGGATGCCTCCCAGATGCGTTCGATCTTCGCGGAGGCCCTCGCCGAACTCGGACTGTCCGAATCCGCCATGGCTCCCATCGTCCTGCTGGACGAATTCGTCCCCGAATCCGCGATGCCCTCCCTGTACCTGGCGTCCGACGTCTTCGTGCTGCCTTCGCGCGGCGAAGGGTGGGGTCTTCCCTACCTGGAGGCCATGGCGTCCGGAAAGCCTTGTATCGCCACCGCCTGGGGGGCGTCCATGGATTTTCTGAACGAGAACAACGCCTGGCTCGCTTCCCCCCGCGAGCTCGTGCCGGTCGGCGAGGCGGCCTGCCGGGAAAATCCCTACCTGACCCCGGACCACAAGTGGGCCGATCCCCATCCGGCGGAGGTCGCCCGACTGCTGCGCGCGGCCGCGTCCAACATCGTCGAGAGGGAGCGCAAGGGGATCCAGGCACGCTTCGAGGCGAATTCCCGTTGGAATCCCGGAGTCGCGGCCGGGGCCATCGCGACGCGAAGTCGCGCGCTCCTGGGCATTCCCGAGCCCGCCTCGGAAAGGAAGCGTCCACAGGTCCTGACCGCGTCCGGGACCAAGCTTTCCGGAGTCCTGGAAAGGGTGGCCGAGGGCCTCCTGGCTCGTGGCGGCAAAGCCGTACCCGTGGCGCCCGCGGAATCCGAAAAACCCCTTTCCATCCGTTGGGAAGGGTCCCAGTTCGTGCACCACTCCCTGGCGCTGGTGAACCGGGAGCTGTGCCTGCGCCTGGCCAAGCGAGGGCACGATCTTTCCCTCATCCCCTGGGAACCCGACCAGTTCGGCGCCGGTGACGATCCCGATCTTTCCATCCTCGAGCGATTGCGCAAGGCCCCCTTGGAAGGTCCCTGCGAAGTCCACGTCCGCCACCAGTGGCCCCCGCAGTTGGAACCGCCCGAAGAAGGCAAGTGGGTGGTCGTCCAGCCCTGGGAATTCGGATCGCCCCCGGCGGACTGGATGCCAGCGTTCCGGGACCGGATCGACGAGCTGTGGGTTCCTTCCAAGTACTGCCGCGATCTCTACGTAACGGCGGGCGTGCCGGGTGACCGGGTTCGCGTGGTGCCCAACGGAGTGGACGCCGATCGATTCCGCCCGGGGCTCCAGCCCCTCCCCGGATTGGAGCCCGACGGCCGGATCACCTTCCTATACGTGGGCGGGACCATCGCGCGGAAGGGCTTCGACGTCCTCCTGAACGCCTGGAAGACCGCCTTCGGACCCTCCGACCCGGTGCGCCTGCTGGTCAAGGCCATGGGCGGCGACACCTTCTACAAGGGGCAGACCGGAGAGGCGATGGTCGCCGAGATCAACGCCTCGGGCACCTGCGCCCCCGTGCTCCATGTCGACCGGGATCTTTCCCTGGAAGACCTTCCCCGGATCTACGCGTCGGGAGACGTCCTGGTCCACCCCTACCGCGGCGAGGGTTTCGGTCTTCCCATCGCGGAAGCCATGTCCTGCGGCCTGCCGGTGGTGGTCACCCGCGGCGGAGCCTCGGACGATTTCTGCGGCGACGCGGAATCCTGGGGAATTCCCGCGGAGCGGGTCGACGTCCCCGGCGGGGTCGTGGGACCGTTCCGGACCGTTTCCGCCCCCTGGTGGCTGGAACCTTCGGTGGACAGCCTCGCGGCCATCCTGCGCGCGGCCGCCCAGGACGCCCCCGGCAGACGCGCCAAGGGCATGGCCGGGCGCAGACGGATCCTGTCAAACTGGACCTGGGACCACGCCGCCGCCGCCGCGGAAGCCGCCCTCGGGGAAGTGGCCCGACGTCCCGGTGTCCGCCGGGACGGGACGATGGCGACTTCTCCCGCCGCACCGGCGGCGGAAATGGTCACCGAGGCCGAACTTCTTGACCTCAACCGCATCCTGTTCCGCGCCGAAGCGGCCGCCGGCCGGGGGGAATTCGGCGAAGCCGAAGCCGCCACCCGCGAAGCCGTGGAAGCCCATCCGAACCAGCCGCTCGCGTGGCTGGCCAGGGCCATGGTGCTCCGCGGTCTCGGGAAGTTTCCTTCCTCCATCGCGGCCGTCCGGAAATCGATCGCCCTGCGCGAATCGCCGGACGCCCTCCTGGAAGCGGTGCTGGTCCACCGCCTGGCGGGACAGGACTCCCAGGCGAGGCTCTCCGCCAAGCGGCTGAAGGAAAGGCACGGCGAGTGGCTGGCGGCGACTCGGACGCTCTACGCCTCCAAGGGACAGCCCTGGCCGTTGGATCCACCCAGGAAGAGCGGGAAGAAATCCAACTCTCCCTCCCTGAAGGGGCGGAAGTAGGGGTCGATTCGAGGACCCCGCGGCCACGGATGGGGGCGGCGGTCCGGGCACGGACCAGTATCTTCACGGAGATGGATTCCAAATCTCGGGCGCGCACGGTGGGTGAACTCAAACGCGCGGGCTGGCGGCCGCGCTCGGTCCGCGACGAAATCCGCGAAAATCTCTCGCGTCGCCTGCGCGATGGAACGCCCTTGTTCCCGGGCCTGCACGGCTACCAGGACACGGTGGTCCGCGATCTGGTCCACGCCCTGCTTTCCCGCCACGACATCCTGCTCCTCGGATTGCGCGGCCAGGGAAAGACGCGGTTGCTGCGGCAGATTCCCTCGCTCCTGGACGAATGGATGCCCGCCCTTCCCACTCCCCTGCGCGACGACCCTCTGCGTCCGGTCTCCTCCCAAGGCCTGCGGATGGTGGAGGAACACGGCGACGAGACGGAGCTGGTGTGGATCCACCGCGACGACCGCTACCGCGAGAAGCTCGCCACCCCGGACGTGACCATGGCCGACATCGTGGGCGACATCGATCCCGTCAAGGCCGTCTCCCAGGGTCTCGGGTTCTCCCACGAGGACGCCCTCCATTGGGGACTGGTGCCGCGAAGCAACCGCGGGATCTTCGCCCTCAACGAACTGCCCGACCTCCAACCCAGGATCCAGGTGGGTCTTCTGAACCTGCTGGAAGAGCGCGACGTGCAGATCCGCGGGGTCCCGGTGCGGCTGGAGCTGGACGTGCTGTTCCTTTTCTCCGCGAACCCCGAGGACTACACCCAGCGCGGGAACCTCATCACCCCGCTCAAGGACAGGATCGGAAGCCAGATCCTGACCCACTACCCTTCGGACACCGCCATTTCCCGGACCATCACCGACCAGGAGGCCTGGACCGACCGCGGACTTCCCGTGCACGTCCCGGAGCCGCTGCGCGAGATCCTGGAACAGATCGCCTTCGAGGCCCGCGCCATGACGGAACTGGTGGATCCGCGCAGCGGGGTCTCGCAGCGGCTCTCCATCACCGCATTGGAAGTGGCGGTGGGCTCCGCGGAGGCCCGTGTCCTCCGGTTCGGAGGGGACCGCATCCGGGTGCGCCTTTCGGATCTCTTCGCCGCCACCCCCGCGGTTTGCGGCAAGTTGGAACTCCTGTCCGAAGGCGAGGGCCCCAAACCCGCGGCGCTCGCCCTGGTGGGCAAGGCCTGCCAATCGGTCTTCGACGCCACCTTCCGCAATCCCTACGACAAGAGGCGGAAGGACCCCACGGAGAATCCGGACCACCCGGTGGTCTCCTGGTTCGAATCCGGGAACCGCCTGGAGCTGGACGCCGACGCCGACGACGCCGAGCACGGCGCGGTCCTCTCCTCCCTTCCCGGCCTGGACGCTGTGATGGATGCCCTGGCCCGCAACACCTCCTGGGATCCGGGAGACGACCGGGACGCCTGGCGCGAGCTTTTCCTGGAGGGTCTCCACCAGCACGGACGGATCTCCCGCGAACTGCGCCAGGGAGCGCTCCGGTTCGGGGACCTCATCTCGGGGATCATGCGGTGAGCCCTCGGGTGGCCACCATCTTCGCCGCGGCCCTGCCGCCCGTGGAGGCACCGCCGGTCGACCTGCGCGATCTCCTCGCCCAGCTCTGGATCCGGGCCAGCGGGAACATGGAGCAGATCCTGGAATGGCTCAAGGAGATCATGGAGCGCTATCCGCTCCTGGGCGAAGGGAAGGGCTACGAGGACATGCTCGCGGAACTCGAGAAGATGGGCCTGATCCGCCAGGAGGGCGACAAGTTCGTCGGGACCCCCGCCGGCAGCCGGAGCGTGCGCGATTCCGTCTACGAGCGCCTCTTCCAGGGCCTGAGCCGAGGCCTTGCGGGAAGACACGCCGCCCCCACCCTGGGCCCCGGAACCGAGCGCGTCCCCTCCACCCGTCCCTGGAGCCCGGGCGACGACCCCCGCGACATCGACTGGAACGCCTCGCTTGTCCGGACGGCGCTGCGCGGCGGGGAGGTGAGTTCCCTCTCCGAGGACGATCTTTCCACCTGGGAGACCGAGGCCGCGACCAGTTGCGCGACGGCTCTGCTGATCGACGTGTCCCACTCCATGATCCTCTACGGCGAGGACCGGATCACGCCAGCGAAGATGCTGGCCATCGGACTTTCCGAGCACATCCGGCGAAACCACCCCCGCGACACCCTGGACGTGGTCGCCTTCGGGGACGAGGCCTGGAGGATCCCGAACGATTCCATCGCCGAACTGTCCGTGGGGCCGTTCCACACCAACACCGCGGACGGTCTGCGGTTGGCGCGGGATCTCCTGCGCCGACGGCGCGCTCCCAACCGCCGCATCCTGGTGGTCACGGACGGAAAGCCAAGCTGCGTCTTCGACAAGGGGCGCTTGTACAAGAACCCCTTCGGCCTGGACCCGCTGGTGGTGGAGCGCACCTTGGCGGAGGGGCGTCGCTGCCGGCGCGACGGCAGCCTGATCAGCACCTTCCTGATCGCCCAAGACCCCATGCTGGTGGCCTTCGCGGAACTGTTCGCGCGGGCGGTGGACGGGCAGGTCTTCCAGGCGGGACTGGACCGGCTGGGCGAAGTGGTCCTCTCGGAGTGGAGCAAGAGCCGCATCCGGACCCCTCGGCGGCGAGGAATCTGACGGAATCCGTCTAGTCCAGGTCGAAGACGCCGCGGAGGTTCGCGGCAGCGCCCAGAAGCAGGGAATAGTGCCGCGGGATCTTCTCCACCTGGAGGGAGATCCGTTCGTCGTCGTAGGCGCGGTCCGACCAGAACTTGGCCTGGAGGAGGGAAAGCCACCGCTCCTCGTCCGCGATCCACCGTTGCTGGTAGGCGAGCCGGAAGGCGTCCTTCAATCCTCGTTCGGAAAGCTTCCGGGAAGCGAGGAGGGCGCGCAGCAGACGATGGAACAGGTCGACCGTGCGGGAGAACCGGAACAGCAGTCCGTCGCGGACCACGGGAGAGGACAGGTCGTCGGCCAGGCACCGCCCGAGCCGGTCCAGCGATTCGCGGAACAGGTTCCACGGTCGGTCCAGGGGGTGGAAGAACACGACCCCCTCGGTCTCGGCGCGCAGCCGGGTCTGGGGGTCGCAGGCATCCAGCCGAAGGAGGTTGACCCGAAGCAGGGTCGGGCACTGCTCGACGGCGGAGACCAGGCGGTCCCATTCGATGGCGGCCGCACCGGGCAGGGACACGGCGATGTCGATGTCGGAGCGATCCTGGTGCTCCCCGCGCGAGCGGGCTCCGATCAGGAGAGCCTTGCGAACGGAGGGCAGCAGCGCGAGCTGCTCCGCGAGGTGCGCCAGGATCTTCTCGGCGCCGGAGCCCGCGATGGCTTCGGCCGTGGAAACGAATTCCGACAATGGCTCGGCGCGTTCGCCGCGTTCCCGGGTGGGTGTCATGCGCGGAATCTAGACATGGTGGTTGGATTTCCGACGATCGATTCGACTGCCCAAAAGAAGACTTTTTAATCCTTTATTGGACACCGCCTTCCCTTCTCCGCCGGTACCCTGGCCGTTTCCCTCGCGGACCGGCTCGGGCTATTTTTCCCGTTCCATCCCACCAGCGACTTGGAGAGCCCGACCGTGCCTCGTTACAATCCGCAGTCCATCGAACCGAAGTGGCAGAAGGTCTGGCAGGACCAGAAGATCTTCCGCACGCCCGGACTCGCGGAACTGGACCGCACCAGGCCCAAGGCCTACGTCCTGGACATGTTCCCCTACCCCTCCGGGGCGGGTCTGCACGTGGGACACCCGGAGGGCTACACCGCGACGGACATCGTGAGCCGCTACAAGCGCATGCGGGGCTTCAACGTCCTGCACCCCATGGGTTGGGACGCCTTCGGCCTGCCCGCCGAGCAGTACGCCTTGCGCACCGGCACCCATCCCTCCGTCACCACCCGGAAGAACATCGCCACCTTCCGCCGCCAGATCCAGTCGCTGGGCCTCTCCTACGACTGGGACCGCGAGGTGGACACGACCGATCCCTCCTACTACCGCTGGACCCAGTGGATCTTCTGCAAGCTCTACGAGACCTGGTACGATCCCTCCATCGGCAAGGGTCGACCCATCGCCGAGCTGGAGATCCCCGCCGAGGTCGAGGCGCATGGCGAGAAGGCCGTGACGGAATTCATCGGAGCCCACCGCCTGGCCTACACGGCCGTGGTCAGCGTGAACTGGTGCGAGGCCATGAAGGCCGTTCTGGCCAACGAGGAAGTCACCGGCGAAGGTCGTTCGGTGGAGGGAAACCACCCCGTCGTGAAGCGGCCGCTCAAGCAGTGGATGCTGCGCATCCCGCTCTACGCCGAACGCCTCATCGACGACCTGGAACTCGTCGATTGGCCCGAATCCATCAAGGAGATGCAACGCAACTGGATCGGGAAGAGCCACGGCGCCGAGGTCGATTTCCAGGTGGTGGGCGGGCACGACAAGATCCGCGTCTACACCACGCGCCCCGACACGCTGTTCGGCGCCACCTACATGGTGCTCGCCCCGGAACACCCCCTGGTGCCCACCATCACCACCGAGGCTCGGAAGGCCGCCGTGAAGACCTACCAGGAGCAGGCCGCGCGCAAGTCGGACCTGGAGCGCACGGACCTCGCCAAGGGCAAATCCGGAGTGTGGACCGGAGCGACAGCCGTCAATCCCGTGAACGGCGACATGATCCCCGTTTGGATCTCCGACTACGTGCTTTCCACCTACGGCACCGGCGCCATCATGGCCGTGCCCGCCCACGATTCCCGCGACTGGGAGTTCGCCAAGACCTTCGATCTGCCCATCATCCGCGTGTTGGACGGGGGCAAACCGGACGAATGCTGGGAGGAGGACGGCCCCCACATCAACAGTTCCAACGGCGAGATCTCGCTGGACGGGCTGGGCCTCTCGGCATCCGTGGAAAAGATCACCGCCTTCCTGGCCGCGAAAGGCGCCGGGGAACCCAAGGTCAACTACCGCCTGCGCGACTGGCTCTTCAGCCGCCAGCGCTACTGGGGCGAGCCGTTCCCCCTCATCCATTGGGACGACGGCTCCATCTCGCTGGTTCCCGATTCCGAGTTGCCGGTTCGGTTGCCGGAAATGGAGCGCTTCGAGCCGTCGGGCACCGGCGAAAGCCCCCTGGCCAACGCCGTCGACTGGCTGCACGTGACGGATCCTGTCACGGGGCGGAAGGGCCGCCGCGAGACCAACACCATGCCCCAGTGGGCGGGATCGTGCTGGTACTACATCCGCTACGTCGATCCCCGCAACACCGAGCGGCTGGTCGATCCCGAACTCGCCAAATACTGGCTTCCGGTGGACCTCTACGTGGGCGGCGCCGAGCACGCCGTGCTGCACCTGCTCTACAGCCGATTCTGGCACAAGGTCCTGTTCGACCTGGGCGTGGTGGAGCACCCCGAGCCCTTCCACAAGCTCTACAACCAGGGCATGATCCTGGCCTTCGCCTACGAGGACTCCCGCAAGGCCACGGTGCAATCCAGCCTGGTGGAGGAACGCGACGGCGGCTGGTTCCACAGGGAGACCGGGGAGAAGCTGAACCAGATCGTGGCCAAGATGTCCAAGACCCTGGGCAACGTGGTGACGCCGGACGAGGTGGTGGCCAGCCACGGCGCCGACGCCATGCGCCTGTACCTGATGTTCATGGGACCGCTGGATCGCGCCAAGCCCTGGCAGTCCAACGGCATCGAAGGCGTCTCCCGATTCCTGTCGCGCGTCTGGCGCCTGCTTGTCGACGAGGACGCGGACGAGATCTCGCTCAAGCCCCTCTCCCCGACGGAATCCGCCGAGATGGAGAGGCTGCGCCACCAGACCATCCTCAAGGTGTCGGAAGACATCGAAGCCATGCGCTTCAACACCGCCATCTCGGCGCTGATGGTGTACGTGAACGGACTCTTCGAAGCGGGAACCGTGCCCGGGGTGGCCGCCAGCACGCTGGTCCTGCTCCTGGCCCCCTTCGCCCCGCATCTCTCCGAGGAGCTGTGGAGCCTGCTGGGCCACGACCGGACGTTGGCCTACGAACCCTGGCCCGTGGGCGACACATCGAAAGCCCAGGACGACGCGGTGGAGGTCGCCTTCCAGGTCAACGGCAAGTTGCGCGACAGCGCGAGGGTCTCCAAGACCGCGTCCAAGGAGGAGCTGCTCGCGTTGGCCAGGAACAACGCCAAGGTGGTCAAGTTCCTCGAAGGACAGACCGTGGTGAAGGAGATCGTGGTGCCCGGCAAGATCGTGAACATCGTGGCCAAGCCCGTCTGAGGCGGGGAACCCGTCCGGATCAGGGCTTGTCGAGCGATTCCACCGCGGACCGGCTCCAGTCCCGGATCCCGGCCTCGAGTTCGGCCGGGGAGACCGGAGTCTTCGCATCGAGCCACCAGGAGATCGCCTCCTGGATGGCTCCGGCGAGGAAGTGGGCGACGAAATCCGTCCTCCGCTGGGGAACACCCTTCCTGGACAGGCCTTCGCGGGCGAGACCCGCCAGGAACTGACGGAATCTGCCCTGGACTCCTCCGCCGGACTTCTCTCCCAGCAAGGCGCGGAAAAGGTCCGGGGTCGCCGTGGCGTGCCCGACCAGTCCCGACACGAACCAAAGCGGATCCGAGCGGTGAGCGGCCGACGCGCCCTCGAGCAGCATCGCCCCAAAATCCACCAAGCTCCCGGAAAAGAGCTCGTCCTTGTCGGCGAAGTGGGCGTAGAACGTGGTGCGTCCCACATCGGCGCGCTCGCAGATGTCTTGGATCCGGGTGGCATCCCAACCCTTTTCCAAGACCACCTCGATGAAGGCGTGGTGCAGCGCCCGCCGGGTCCGCGCCACCCTCCTGTCCAATTCGTTTCCTTCGGATTTCGCCATGTCGGCTCCTCTCCTCGGTTCCCGAACAAATCCGTTCGGATCGTTCGATACCGAACAATCCCGCGGTCTCCGCGCTTGCGTCGAACCCGATCTCCTCCCAAATTACAACCGAACAAGATGTTCGGAATCAAACAGGAGGTGCGGAATGTTGAAACTACGGAACGTGTCCAAGACCTACGGGTCCAGGGAGCAGATTTGCAGGGCTCTGGTCGGGGTGGACCTGGAGATCGGCGCCGGGGAATTCGTCGCGGTGGTGGGGCGCAGCGGAAGCGGAAAGTCCACGCTCGCGAACCTCGTGACGGGGATCGATCGCGCCTCCGAGGGATCCGTCTCGATCGCGGGAACCGACCTGGGGGGACTGACGGAATCCGATCTCGCCGCCTGGCGAGCGCGGGGCGTGGGGATTGTCTTCCAGTCGTTCCAGCTCCTGCCCACCCTCACCGTGTCGGAAAACGTCGAACTCCCCATGGAGTTCGCCGGGGTCGCCGCCGTGCCGCGGACCCGGCGCGCCGGGGAGCTACTGTCCAGGATGGGCGTGGCAGACCAGGCGGGAAAACTTCCCACTACCCTCTCCGGCGGCCAGCAGCAACGCGTGGCCATCGCCCGGGCAATGGCGAACGATCCGCCGCTCCTGGTGGCCGACGAGCCGACGGGCAATCTCGATTCCGCCACGGCGCTGATGGTGATGGACGAACTCGGTCGGTGGGTCTTGGCTGGAAAAACCGTCTTCCTCGTGACCCACGAGCGCGACGTGTCGGCATTCGTCGATCGCGTGGTGACCCTCGCCGACGGACGGATGGTCTCCGACGCCGCGGGCGGTCGCGCCTTCCGCCATCGTCAAGGAGCCGAATCGTGATCGCCGCGGTCTTCTGCGCCGCGGTGGTCCTTGCCACCGCCCAACAGCAGCAGGCAATGTCGGATCTTGTCGTGGAAGCCGACGGTTTCCGCGATTCCTCGGGCCAAGCCATTCTCCAGATCCGCGGGTCGGACGATCCGTTCCGTCCCGATCGCTTCAGCTTCCAGTTCTTCGCCCCCATCCACGCCGGCGCGGCGCGGTTCGAGGTCAGAGTCATCCCCGCCCGCAAGTGGGCCTTGACGGTCTTCCACGACCGCAACGGAAACGGGAGGCTGGACCACAACCTGTTCCATCTCCCGAGCGAACCCCTCGGATTCTCCGGCAGGTACCGCATCGGCCTGCTTTCGGGTCCACCCACCTTCGACAAACTCGCCGTGGAACTCGTTCCCGGCCCCGCCAAGGTCGTGATCCATGTGCATTGAGCCTTCCTCCGACCTCCACCTGAGCATCCGCTCCTTCCTGCCTCCCAGTTGGAAGAAACTGTTCCGGGACCTTTTCGCCGAACGGGAGCGCGTTTTCCTGATGGCGGCCGCGCTCTGGACCAGCGTCTTGGCCATCGGCGTGCTTCTGGGGGCCTTCCAGATCCTGTCGCGCGAGATCCGCTCGAACTACCAGGGCACCCGTCCTGCCTGGGCCACGCTGGAGATGCGGGAGCCGATCGGCGACGGTCTGGTCCGACGCATCGCGTCGCGCCCCGATGTCGCGGACGCCCAGGCCCGCGACGTAGTTTTGGCGCGCGCGAAGGTCGGCACCGATTGGCGGCCGTTGACGATCTTCGTCTCCCACCGGACCGATTCCATCCGCATCAACCTCGTCCATCCCTTCGCGGGGACCTGGCCGGAACGGTCCGGCACCCTGCTACTGGAACGCACCTCCGTCGCCATGATGGAGACCGGAGTCGGCGGAACGCTGGAGGTGCGGCTTCCGCACGGCGGCCTGCAGGCGATCGAGGTGTCCGGCCTGGTCCACGACCCGGGGCTCGCGCCCTCCTTCCAGGAGCGTTCGGGCTACGCCTACGCCTCGGACAGCTCCATGGCCTCCTGGGGAGAACCCCGTGGGCTGCGCGAACTCCGCGTGGTCTACAGGGGAATCGCGCCCACGGATTCCGCCATTTGCGAGGCTTCACAGAAATTGTCAAAGGATCTCGCCACCGCGGGGGACCGGGTCGCGGAGATCCGCGTGCCCCGGCCGAACGCCCATCCCCACCAGGCGCAGATGACCACCATGCTCCTGATGATGGTCTCCTTCGCGTTCCTTGCGCTGTTCCTCAGTTCCATCCTGGCCTCGACCACGATTTCCGCCCTGATGGTCCGCCAACGCCGCGAACTGGGGATCCTCAAGGCTTTGGGTGCGGACACGAACCGGATCTTCTCGCGCTACGCAGCGACGGTGGCCGGGATGGGATTCCTCTCGTTTCTCCTCGCGTGGCCGCCCGCCCTTCTCGGCGCGGCCCTCTTCGCCCGCACCATTTCCAAGCTCCTGAACATCGACGTCGCGAACTCGAGTGTTCCCTGGACCGTCGCCCTCGCCATGGGTGTCGCGTCCATCGCCGTGCCCCTGGCCGCCTGCTGGATCCCCCTTCGCCGAGCCGGTGCCGTGCCGCCACGCGCGGCCATGGACGACCACGACGCGGCTCGGCCGTCTCTGTTGGCCCCGACGTGGCTGCCGGTGCCGGTGCGCGAGGCGTTGCGACGTCCCTCCCGCCTGGCGATGTCGCTCGCGCTCCTGTCCGCCGCCGGGGCCGTGTTCCTCTCCGCCTGGAACATCCGGGACGGCTGGAGTGCCAACCTCGCCAAGATTTGGCAGACCCGCCACTACGACGTCGAGGTCCGGTTCCTGCGCCCCGTCGCGCTGGAGAAGCTCGCGAGGCTGGGGAGCCTCCCCGGCGTGGTGGAATCCGAGCCTTGGGGATTTTCCCATGCCGCGTTCGCGCGCGAAGGCAAAGTGGACGTGGTCCGAACCTGGCCCGATCGGAGTCACGGGAGCCTCTTCGCCATGGCCCCGCCCCTATCCACGAGGATGGTCTCGTTCCCACTGGTGGCGGGTAGAAGGCTCGCGTCGGTTGATTCCGACGGCGTCGTGCTCAACCACACCGCCTGGAACCAGGCAGGCAGGCCCGCCCTGGGAAGCCCCCTCCTGCTCTCCCTGGAAGGGACTCCCGTGCGCAAGGCCTTGCGCGGAGTGCTCGAGGAGATCGGATCGCAAGGAACGGCCTATCTGACGGACTCCGCGTTCGCCCGCGCGACAGGATCCCGGGGGACGGCCACCATGGTCCGCATCCGGTCTGTTGCGACCTCGGCCGCGCAACGACAGGAACTGGTGCGGCGCCTGGAGCACGAACTGGTGGCGGAAGGCTTCCCCGTCGAGATGGTGATCCCCTTCTCGGAGCTGCGGACCGCGGTCGGCGACCACGTCCTGGTCCTGGTCCGGTCTCTGGTGGCCATCTCCGCGGTGATGGGACTGGTGGGCTTGCTGGGTCTGGCGGCGACGGCGGGCATGAACGTGCTGGAGCGCACCCGGGAAATCGGCGTGATGAAGGCTTTGGGAGCCGCGCCCAAGGCCCTGTCCAGGCGGATCCTCCTCGAAACCATGACGGTTTCCGTCACCAGCTGGCTTCTTGGCTTGGCCGCGAGCCTGCCGCTCACCCTGTTCCTGGACCGATCGATCGGGATGCTCGGATTCCTCGCGCCCCTTCCGATGGAAGTGTCCTGGAGCGCGGTCGCGTCCTGGGGAGCGATGGTCGCGGGCACCTCGCTGGTGGCCGCATGGCTTCCCGCCCGGCGCGCGGGGATGCTGTCGGTCCGCGAAGCATTGACCGGCTTGTAGCGGTGCTTGGTCTGTCCACGTATTCCCCGACATTTTCGTTGGGCAACTCGACGGACTTTGGGGCGACATCGGTCCACGCGCGTCCGATCTTGGAGAATCTGCACGGGTCGTGCTACCTTTGCCCCTCCTTTGCCCCCATCGTCTAGAGGCCTAGGACAGCGGGTTTTCAGTCCGTCAGCAGGG
>Ga0209415_10010050_pt1 | contig 16158 bp, 9 predicted proteins | sample PeaSoiSIISIP2007_FD_187696 | JGI IMG/M metagenome (GOLD analysis project Ga0209415, IMG submission 187696) | Peat soil microbial communities from Weissenstadt, Germany - SII-SIP-2007 (SPAdes) (version 2) | ecosystem: Environmental > Terrestrial > Soil > Wetlands > Peat | place: Germany...
CCGACGCGAAATGAGCCTAGGCGACCTAAAGTTGCTGGAACTTATTTACGCGTTGTTGACCACAACAGGATGTGGTCGGGGCCCCGGACACCCACAACCTATTGAGCTTTCATTTTCCGCCGTCAACAGGTTTGTGGACCCGAATTGTTAATTTTTTGGTTGATTCGGGTGTTTCCGGGCCAAAACCCCTCCGACGTCCCTGCGCGAGCCGCACCCCGGCCCCGGCGCTAGCCCGTCCCCTTCCCAGCCGGCCCGCCACCTTTCGGACGGATCTGGGTATCCCTGCTCTCAATACGAGTGGGCGCCAGCTGGTGCCCGCGCACCACGACCTGGTCCCGGCCGCCGCGGTTAAGCCGGTCGAGGACGCCCGCCAGTACCCGCCGTTTCTCATCCGCCTGGCCGAACATCTCCAGCTGCGCCGGACCGGCGTCGACCCCCGACAGGCGAACGCTCACGAGCCGAAGGGGCCGCCTCCGGCGCCATGCGGCGCGCAGCAGCGGGGCGACTAAGGGATAGAACGGCGCCTCGAGGTCGGTGGAACCCTCGAGGCTGCGCCCGCGCGACTCCTGGGCAAAGTCGGCGTACCGCACCGTGACCGTGATGGTCCGTACCTTCGCCCGGTCGGCCCTCACCTTCGGCATGAGCTCGTCGAGCATACCCTTTGCGGTGCGTTCAATGGCGTTAAAGTCCGCCACGTCGGCTCCGAATGTCTCCTGCTTGGAATAGCTCTTCGCATCCTCGCCCGCGGTCTCTACCGGGCTGTCGTCCCGCCCGCGCGCTCGTTCCAATACTCCCCGCCAGCCCCGGCCGAAGAATGCCGACAGCTCGCCCTCGCCGCGCGTGAACAGGTCGCGGACGAGGTGGACGCCGAGGCGATCGAGCGCGGCCTCGGTCTTTGCCCCGATGCCGGGCAGCCGGCCGACCGGCAGGGGCGCCAGGAACGCGGCCTCCTCGCCGGGCGCCACGACCACGAATCCCCGGGGCTTCCGGAGCTTGGAGGCAATCTGCGCGACAAGCTTGTTGGCCGCGATCCCCATCGAGGCCGGAATCCGCAGCTCGTCCCAGATCCGGCGCTGCAGGTCGCGCACCGCCCGCTCGACGGAATCGATCCCCGCGAATCCGCAGGGCCCGAGATCGAGGTAGCCCTCGTCTATCGAATTGCGCTGGACGGCCGGCGTCAGGCTCTCGCACATGTCGAACATCTTCCCCGAGACCTCGCCGTAGAGGCCCGGGGTGTGGCGGATGAGGATCAAGTCCGGGCACACGCGCACCGCGCGCGCGGTCGGCATGGGCGTATACACGCCGCAAGCCCGCGCCTCGTAGCTCGCCGAGGAGATGATGCCCCGCTCCCGTCCGCCCACGGCGCACTTCTTGCCCACCAGCGAAGGGTCGCGCGCCTGCTCGCACGAGACGAAGAAGGCGTCGGCGTCGAGGTGGACGATCGTCGGAAGGCCTTGCATGGGAGGGCTCCTATCGCCCGGCACCCAGCCGAGCGGCGGCCTCAAAATGGGCCTCGGCCTCGGGAAGGCGGCCGGCGGCCCGCAGGGCGACGGCCAGGTTGTAATGGACGTCGGCGGCGCCGGGATTGATCCGCAGCGCCTCCTCGTATTGCCCGATGGCCTCCGTGAGGCGGCCGGCACCGGAGAGGGCGACGCCGAGATAGGCGTGAGCCTCCGCATAGTCGGGCCTTTGGCGCAGGACCTGCTCGAGCTCGGCGATGGCCTCGGGCGCCCTTCCCTCGGTCGCGAGGGCGAGGCCGAGGTTCGCTCGGGCCTGGGCGAATGCTGGCCAAAGGCGCAGGGCCTCCTCGTATTCGGACGCGGCCTCCCTGACCCTGCCGGCGTTGCCGAGCGCGCTGCCGCTCCGGTAGTGGGCCTCGGCGCAGCTGCGCAGGACGAGCGGGTCAGAGGGCCGGATGCGCAGGACGGCCTCATACTGATCGGCCGCCTCGGCGTACCGTCCCGCGGCGAGGGCAAGGTTTCCCAGGTCGGTCCGGGCGTCGGTGTTGTCGGGCCGCAGCCGGATCGCCTCGTTGTACTCGGCCGCTGCCTCCGGAGACCTTCCGGACCGCGCGAGGGCGTTGCCTAGATTGACGTGCGCCGCGTCGAAATCGGGCTTGAGCCGCAGCGCCTCGCGGTAGTGCGAGACGGCTTCCGGCACCAGGTCCCTGCCGTACAGGGCCAGCCCGAGGTTGTTCTGCGCAATCCAGGCCTCGGGATTCCTCGCCGCCGCGTACGTCCAGAAGGTCTCGTCGTCCCTGAACACCCCGGCGTAGTTGCGGCTGGCGAGAGCGAGCGCGGCCGCGGCCGCCGCGGCGACGGACCAGACCGCGGCGGCGTGGCGAGCCCGGCCCAGCCAGAGGCCCAGTCCGGCCGCGGCGAGACCGGCCGCCCCCGCCAGCGCGATGTAGGCCAGGTGGTCGGCAACCCAGGAGATGCGCAGATAGGCCATGGGCACAAAACCCAGGACGGGCGCCAGGTTAAGCGCAAAAAAGCCCGCGCCGAAGAGGGCGTGCCGGCCCCAGCCTGAGCGGTACCGCCACATCCAGGCCGCAAGCGCCCCCAACACGATCCACGGCAGGAATAGCGCCGGCGACGGGGCCGCCAGGTTCCAGCGCGGGTACACGGGCATGAGCCCTACGGGCAGGATGCACTTCTCCAGATAGAAGTCGAGGGCGCGGCCCGCCGCGGCGCACCGGGTCCAGAAGCCCCCGATTCCAAGGTCCTGGCCGGCGATGGCCCTGTGCTCCTGAAACCAGAGCGTGACCGCCCCGAGCGCGAGCGAAACCGCGAAAAACGGCGCGGTGCATGCGAGGTCGCGCCAGCCGACCCGCCCCCTGCGCCACCACGCGAACAAGAGCAGGACCAGGGGAAACATGGCCACCGAGCTCTTGCACAGCATCGCCGCGGCGAACCAGGCCCCGGCCAGAAGCAAGTCCCTGGGCCTGCGGTCCCGGTCAAAGTCGGCGTAGGCGCCCATCGCAAGGAGGAGCGGCGGAAGCGACAGCGTGTTCTTTAGCTCCGAGATCCACGCCACGGACTCGACCGCCACCGGATGCACCGCGAACAGGAGCCCGCCGAACCAGGCCGGCCGCGCGCCCAGCTTCCACAGAACCCGCCAGAGCAGCAGCGCGCTAAGGACATGGAGCGCGACGCTCGCGAGGTGGTAGCCCGCCGCGCGGTCGCCCCACAGGTGCCACTCCACCCATTGAACGGTCGTCTTCAGCGGAAAATAGTCCGGCCCGGACGGCGCGAGCCAGATCCCCGAAAGCCCCGCGGGATCGCGAAGCGCGGGGTTGGCGGCAACCTCCTCGGAATCGTCCCATATCCATCGCCCCGGGATCGCCGGGGCGTAAATCCAGGCGGTCGCCAGGACAATCGCGGCAATGCGCAGCGCAAGAAACGCCTTCTCCTTCGGGGTCCGTTCGGATTCGGCACGCGGGTTGTTGGTCATGACCTAAACGGGGATCCGCCTAACGGGAGGCAGGCGGCCGCCGAGCCTTATCGAACTCGGCCCTCGCCTCGTCAAGGCGCCCGAGTTTCGTGAGGGCCTCCCCGATATGAAAATGGACGTCGGGATTGTCCGGCCCCACGCGCAGCGCCTCGCGGTACTCGCCGACCGCCTCCGCCGGCCGACCGGCGCCCGCGAGTGCAAACCCATAATAGGCGTGAGCCTCGGCGTAGCCTGGGCGAAGGCGGACCGCCTCGGCGATCTGCGCCAGAGCCTGCGCCCATCGGCCCTGCTCGGCGAGCGCAAGCCCGAGGTTCGCGTGGGCCTCCGGGGACTCGGGCTGCAGCGCGAGAGTCGCCTCGTACTCGCCGACCGCCTCCGGTAGGCGGCCCGAGTTCGCCAGCGCGTTCGCGAGGCCGTAGTGGGCGTCCGCATAGTCCGGCTGGATCCCAATCGCGTCCCTGAAATGCCGCTCGGCCTCGTCGAGGCGCCCCGCGTCGCTCATGGCCTTGCCCCAGTTCTTTTGGGCCGCCGCGAACGAGGGTCGCGCGCGAAGCGCGCCGGCGTAGGCGTCCGCCGCCTCATTCCACCTGCCTTCCTGGGCGAGCACGTTGCCGTAGTTGTTGTAGGCCTCCGGATAGTCCGGATTAAGCCGCATCGCCTCCCTGTAGTGTCCCGCGGCCTCCTCGGTTTGTCCCCTCCGCACAAGGATTACGCCGAGATTGTCGTGGGCGAGCCAGCTGGCCGGATTCCCCTGCAGGATGGACCGGTAGAACGTCTCGAGATCGCGGTAGTTGCCGCATTGCCGCCACGTGAGAACCGCAAGGAGCGCCAGGGCGCATGCGGCCGCGACCCGCGATGCGGTCCGGCCCCCGGGCGACAGGCGGTCCGCGGCGAGCGCAAGGCCCGCCGCCGCCGCCGAGATCATCCCCGCCGCCGCCAGGTACTGGAAATGGTCGGCGACATACGAAAAGACAAAGGGATAGACGTTGATGAACCCGAGGGCGGGAAAGAGCGTGCCCGCGAACAGGAGCGCCGCCGCCAGGGGACCGCGCGAGCGGTTCCGGGCGGCGTACAGGGCCGCGAATGCGCCGACAGCGGCGGCCGGGAACAGATACTGCCACCCGACACGGGTGTCCAGGGTCCAGCGCGGGTAGATGAAGACCAGGTCGGCCGGCCAGGCCAGCTTTCCCAGGTAGAACCAGAGGGCCCGTCCCGCCACGAGGACGCGCTCGACCGGACCCATCCCGAACGCGGCACCCGTCGCGCCGACGAAGGTACGCTCCACCCACGCCGTCATGGCGCCCGATCCCGCACCCAGGCAGAACCATGGCACGAGCGGCAGGACGTCGCCCTTCCAGGAAAGCCCTCCCCTCCTCCACCAAAGGACGACGAGGAGCGCCGCGGGCAGGGTCGCTGTCACGCTCTTGCTCAGGAGAGCGAGGAGAAAGAATACGATGCCGAGCGCGTACCAGCGGCGGCGACGGCCCTCGTCGAACCGCAGGTACGCCAGGGCCGCCGCCAGGTAGAAGACGGCCGAGAGCGTGTTCTTCTGCTCGGAGATCCACGCCACGGACTCCACGCAGACCGGATGCAGGGCGAACAGCGCCGCGCCGAGAAGGGCGCCGGGCACCGAAAGGCGCCGCAGGACCCGGTAGAGAAGGAGGACCGCGACGAGGTGCAGCAGGAGGTTGGCCAGATGATAGCCGAGCGGCGCGTCCCCCCACATGCGGTGCTCCATCCAGAACGCGCTGTGCAGGGCCGGATAGTACTGCTGGGTCGCGCCGGGTTCGGACCAGATCCTCCAGAGTCCGTGGAGCGAGCACAGGTCCGGGCGCGTGACGTGGGCGTCGTCGTCCCAGACGAAGGCGCCGCGCAGGGCGGGCCAGTAGGCCGCGAACACCGCGACGGGCAGTGCGACTGCGACTGGAAATCCGGGTCGCCGCATGGGCAATAACCGTCCGGCCTTACCCGGCGGAGTCAATGATTAGCCGAGTTGCGCGCGGCCTCGAATTCGGCCTCGGCCTCCTCCTGGCGACCGAGTCGGGCCAGCGCCTGGCCCAGGTTGGCGTGGGCCCCGGAATAACCCGGATTGAGGCGCAGGGCCTCGCGGTACTCGCCCACGGCCTCTTCCATCCGATCCAGCCTGAAGAGCTCGTTTCCGAGGTTGAGGTGGGCCTCCGGAAGCTCCGGATTGAGCTTCAGCGCGAGCCGGTACTGATCCATGGCCTCGGGAAACCGCCCAGAGCGGGCCAGGGCGAGGCCGAGGCTGTTGCGGGCCGCCGCGTGGCCCGGATCGAGCACCAGCGCCCTGCGAAATTCCCCGGCCGCGTCTTCCGACCGGCCGGACCCGAGGAGAGACAAGCCCAGGTCGTAATGGGCGCCCGCGAAACCGGGATCGATCCCGAGGGCGGTCTCGTACTCCCGGCGCGCCTCGTCGGCCCTGTCAAGCGCCTCCAGGGCGTTTCCCAGGTTGGCGTGGGCTTCGGGGGAGTCGGGCTGGAGCCGGGTAGCCTCCCGGAATTGCGCGGAGGCATCCGCGGGGCGCCCTTCCTGGAGGAGCACCTTGCCCAGGTTGCTGCGGGCGAGCCACGAACCCGGGTTGCGCTCCACCGCGAGCGTCCAAAGGGTCTTCTCGCCCCAGAACGCGGACGCGTGGGCCCTGGCCCCGAGAGCCATGGCACAAACGGCCGCCGCCGCTCCGGCCGCGAGAGGCAGCCGGACCCGCCTGCCCCGTCCCCACCGTTTTTCCGAGGCCTCCAGCAGGGCGCTCAAGCCCGCGGCCGCCAGTCCCACCCACCCCACCAGGGGCAGGTATGCGAAGTGGTCCGCCCTCGGCGAAACCCGCAGATAGGACATGGGGATTATTCCAAGGACCGGGATGAGGTTGAGGAGAAACCAACCGGACCCCAGGAGGGCGTGGCGCCCCCACCCCGCGCGCCGGAGCCAGAAGAGGGCGAGGACGGCGCCGATCCCGAGCCAGGCCGCGGTTGCAGGCCCGGACCCCGGGGAATGCGGGTAGATCGGGGCAAGTCCGGCGGGCCAAAGGCACATCCTGGCGTAACAGACGATGCTCCAGCCCGCCTCGGCCACCCGCGCCCCGAGGCCTTCCGGGGTCCCGGCGATTCCGATCGCCCGGGTCGACTGGAACCAGACCGTGGCCGCCCCCATGGCGGCGGCCGCGGCGAAGAACGGGGCGGTGGCGCGAAGGTCGCGCCGGGCTATCCTTCCCCGCCGCCACCACGAGTGAAGAAGCAGGACCGCCGGGAACATCACGACCGACGTCTTGCACGCGAGCGCCGCGACAAACCAGAGGAGCGCCCGGACCTTCGCCCCGCGCCGGCCGCTCCGGTCAAACCCGACATACGCGATGGAGGCGAGCAGCAGCGGGGGGAGCGAGACCGTGTTCTTGAACTCCGATATCCAGGCGACCGACTCCACGGCGACAGGGTGCACGGCAAAAAGCAGCCCTCCCATGAATGCGGCGCGAACGCCGAGGAGGCGAAGCAGGCGCCAGACAAGGAGCGCGCTCAACACGTGAAGCGCGAGGTTGACCATGTGGTATCCGAGGGGCTCCGCCCCCCAGAGGTGCCACTCAAGCCACTGCAGGCTGCTCTTGAGGGGGAAGTAGTCCATCCCCTGGGGACGGATCCACGGCTCCCACCAGCCGCCCGGGGACCGCAGGGCGCCGTTCTGGGAGATCTCCAGGCCGTCGTCCCAGAGCCACGTGCCCCGAAGGCACGGGGAATAGACCCAAGTGGCCGCCAGGGCGATGACGAGCGCTCGCAGGGTGTTCCTCATCGGCCGTCTCCCGGGCGCTCCAGCGCGCGCAGGCGCTCCAGGTTCTCGCGCGCGTCCAGGTAGTCCGGCTTCAGCCGGAGGGCCTCCTCGAACTGGGCTTTCGCGTCGGCGAGCCTTCCCGTCTGCGCGAGCAGGCTGCCCAGGTTGTTGTGGACGTCAGCTGCGCCCGGCTCCAGGCGGAGGGCCTCGTTGAACTCCCCGACCGCCTCGGCGACCCTGCCGAGCTGCGCCAGCACGTTGCCATGGTTGACCCTGGCGTCCGCAAATCCCGGGCGCAGCCGGACCGCGCGGGCGTACGCATCCGAGGCCTCCTCGAGGCTGCCGGCCTCGACCAGGGCGCCGCCGAGGTTGAACCATGCGTCCGCGCGGCTTGGGTCGAGCTTGAGCGCGGCGCGGTATTCGGCCGCCGCGCGGGAAAGCCTCCTCTCGCCGGCGAGCGCGTTGGCGAGGCTGAAATGGATCGAGGGGTTGTCCGGCTGGAATCGCAGGGCGTCCTCGTAGTTCTCGATCGCCTCGCCGGGGCGCCCGGTCGCCATGAGCGCCAGGCCGAGATTGTAATGCGCGTCGGCGTAGGCGGGCGCGATGCCGAGGGCCCGGCGGTAGCGGGCGATCGCGCCGCCCGGGTCGCCGCCAGCCGCCAGGATGTTGCCGAGATTGTTCCACGCGCCGGCGTTTTCCGGGTTCTTGAGCGCGACGTCGGTCCAGAACGCGAAGGGGCCCCTATACACGCCGATTCGCCGGAAGGTCATGATTCCAAAGGCGAGCGCGAGCAGGGCCACCGAGGCCATGAACACGCGCCGCCTATCCAGCACGACGTGGAGCGTCACGACGCCAAGCGTCGCGACCGCGGCAAGGGCCAGGTACATCCTGTGCTCCGCGATGATCTCGGTCGAAACGGGAATCACGCTCGAGCTCGGCGCCAGGGCGAGGAGGAACCAGGCCCCGAGGAATCCGATCGGGGGGGCCCTGCGAAGCAGGACGCACGTCGCCGCAACAAGGCCGAGGACGGCCGCGGCGCCGACAGCCACCCCGGACGGGCTTCCCGCGAGGATGCGCCCGTAGTCGCCGACGAGCGGATGGGGCCAGAGGGCCAGGCGCAGGTAGAGCGCCACGGCCCTGAACTGCGTCAGCGCATAGGCCCACCAGGGCGTGCCCGAGCCGAATCCCGCCGTTCCGGCGCGCCCGCCCGTCCCGGCGACCAGGATTGCCAGGGGCACCCAGCACGCGGCGAGCGCCAGGTGGATCGCCTTGCGCCTGGCCCACGCCTCGCGGAACGAGCCGCCGACAAACGTGCGGTCGTAGAGGAGGACGACCAGCGGCGCCGTTGCCATCGCCTCCTTCGTGCCCATCCCCAGCAGGCAGGCAGCAACCGACGCCGCGGCCCATAATGCGGCATGGGGCGGAGCGGCGGCGCAGCGGATAAAGGCGTAGAGCGTCGCCAGGTAGAAGAACCCCATGAGCGATTCCGCACGCTGGACCACGTAGGCGACCGACTCCGTCTGAAGGGGATGCAGGGCCCAGAGGAGGGCGGAAGCGAACGCCACGGCGAGGCACTCCCCTTCCGGCCACGACCCGGCAGCGGGTGTCGCAAGGGTACGGCGGACGATCCCGAAGAGCGCCAATGCGCCGGCGGCGTGAATGGCGATGTTCAGTGCATGGTAGCTCCAGACTCCGGCCCCCGAGAGCGCATAGTTGACGGCGAACGACAGATTGAGGATGGGCCTGCCGCTGACGGTAAGGCCGGCCGGGGGCATGAGCGCGGTCGAGAATTGCCGGATCGTCGCGTTCCCGGGGATCGAATCGACGTCGTCGTACAGGAACTGCCCGCCCAGGCCCCGGGCGTACGCAGCCAGGATCGCCGCGGCGATGCCGGCGCCGCACAGGAGCAGGGCCGGGCGAAGGTCCGGCGCCGATACCGGCCGGGAAATCGGGGGAGCGCTCACGGAAATCGGGTTGAAAGCCTACTAGCGGCCCCGGGGCCCCGCGACAAGCCGGGCCGCGTGGCGGCGCGGGAACGCCCGCATCCCCAGCAAGACAAACGGCCGCCCCGGAAGGGGCGGCCGTTGCGGGGCGATGTCCGGACGGGGCAGGCCCTCAGAATTCGAGCCGGGCGCCGACCTGCACCTGCCAGCGCGACAGGTCCGAGTAGATCGACGGCGTCCCGAGCGTCCCGTTGTTGAACACGTACTGGTACCGGCCCGTCGCCTTGTTGTAGCCGGTGCCGGCGACCGTCTGGGTGTAGAACGCGTTGTTGAAGTCGTCCACGAGGCCCGAGTGCTTGTCTATCAGGTTCGAGAAGTCGAAGCAGTCGGCGTACAGGGTGACGTGGACGTCCTTCCAGATGGGCACCTGCTGCTCGAAGTGCAGGTTGAGCACCTCCTGCCAGGGCGCATACACGCTGTTGCGGGGGGCGATCTGGCCCGCCCACTTGGCGAGCTGCGGGTTCGTGGCGAGATAGCTGAAGAAGTTCGCCTCCTCGGTCGCGCTCAGCCACTGGACCTTCGGGTCGTTCGGGCCCGACGGCACGTAGAAGAGGCTTTCACCCGTGATGCCCGAACCGTCGGCGTCGCCCTTGAACACGAAGCTGTACGCGCTCCCGTTCTCCGTGACGAATTGCGCCGTGATGCTGGTCGTGGTGTTCCTCCTCTTGAAGAAGTTGAACTCACGCGTGGCCTGGGCCACCCACTTGTTGGGGACCGAGTAGTTCGAGTGGTAGGGGATGTTGTCGTTCGGGTTGATGATCGGTTGGCCGGTGAACCCGGAGCCCGCGACTGACGACGTGAAGGGATCCACCTGGGTCGCATGGGTGTACGTATAGGCGAGCTCGAACGCCCAGTGGTCCGTCATCGGCCTGTTCAGCTCGACCGTGTACTCCTGGGTGCCGCCCTTGTCCGTGTTCGTGAGCTCGTAGACGGCGCCGGTCGCGTGGTTCTGGTAGAGGACAGTGGGCGAGTTGGTCACGCTCGTGTAGAAGTTCGAGGTGGTGTAGCCCGGCAGATAGTACGCGGCCCCGATCGCGGACGGCGTGATGTTGCCCGCGAAGCGCAGGCGCCCGTCGGGCATGGTGAGGGAGCCCGAGGTCGGCACGGCATAGGGGTTCGTCTCCTGGTAGAACACGTCCTTCTGAACCTGCGTCAGGTCGATCTCGGCCGTCGCGATGAGGCCCAAGAATGGCAGCGTCTTGTCGATTGCGATGTTCTCCTTCCAGTTAGCCGGCCAGTGGAAATCCTTGGCGGTGTAGTCGAAGCTGGGCACCGCGGCCGAAACGACGCCATTGGTGATCGAATTCAGCTGGCCCGCGTTGTTGTACGAGTTCTCAACCCAGACCACGGGGTTCTGCCCAAGGAACAGGCCCGCTCCGCCGCGAAGCTGCGTCGGCAGCTTGGTCTCAAAGTTGTAGTTGAACCCAACGCGGGGCGCGATGGTGTAGTTGCCGTTCATCGATATGGAGTTAGAGAAGCCGTAGGCATTGAAGAATACCGGGCTAAAGATCGGCTTCTGGGGAAGATAGGGATAATCCATGCGCAGGCCTCCGATGACCGTAAGCTTGGAGTTCGGCTTCCAGGTGTCCTGGATGAGGGGGGAAATATCCAGCAGGTAGTAGTGCGAGACGTCCGATGCGAGCGTGAAGCCCGTCGCGGGTGTCTCGACGATCGACTGGTAGGGCGTGTTGGCTACAAAGTTGGCGACATTCGAGTAGCTGTAGCTGCCGATGGCGTTCGGGATGAACGTGTCGGTGTAGCCCGTGCGGTCGAACTGCGCGCCGAACTTGAACGTGTGGTTTCCGGCCGAGTACTCGCCGTAGGCGTGCTCCTCCTGCTCCCAGGTGTAGATGTTGTTGTCCTGGTAGGCCCAGTAGGTTCCGGCAAACAGTTCGCCGTTCGTGACAATGGTATTTAGCGGCTGGCTGAACCCCGAGATGTTCAGGATGGTGATCGCGGGAAGCTTCGGCCCGTCGAGGGTGGCCGTGCCGTTGTACCGCTTGTAGGTGCCCTCGATCTCGGTGTGGAGCGTCGGAATGTAGTTGCTCCAGTCGCTGTTGAGCTGGGCCGTGTACGACTGGTCGCTGCGGTTCGAGTTGTACCACGACGTCTCGAACGAGGTCTCGTTGGAGAAGGCGTAGTTGTAGAAGACCGGCGCGTCGCCGATCGTGTGCCGGAAGGTGAAGGTGAACTTCTGGTCGTCGGAGATGTTCCAGTTTATCTTCCCCACGAAGTTCTGCTCCCAGGTGTGCGAGATGGCGGAGAGCGGACCCGGGTTGTAGCTGTAGCGCGACTGAAGCGTGTTGACGATCGTGCTCACCTCACCCTGGCCCGCGGGCGATCCCAGGGGATTGAAGAGCTGGGCGGGGGCGGCGGCGATCTGCCGGAAGGCGTCGTAGCCGAAGAAGAAGAACAGCTTGTTCTTGATGATCGGGCCGCCGAGGGTCGCCCCGGTCGTGTGCTGCTGGGTGGACTCGTGGGGCCCAAGGGCGCCGACCACGGGATCCGGGCCGCGCATCCTCGTGCCCGTGTAGATCTCGTAGGCGGACCCGTGGAAATCGTTGGTCCCCGACTTGAGCGTGATGTCGGTCACCTCGCCCAGGAACCCGCTGTACACGACGTCGAAGGGATTCAGCTCGATCGCCAGGGAGGAGATCCACTCGAGCGGAACCGGGTTGCGCAGGCCGGCGTAGCCGTTCGAGTTCAGGCCGAAGTTGTCGGCCGCCGAGACGCCGTCGACGAGCAGCGAGTTGTTGCGCGGGCTCTGGCCCGCGACGCTGAATGAGTACGCCGGATCGGAAGGGGAGACCTGGTTGACGACCGCCCGCGGATCGAGGTTCTGGATATCCTGCAGGTCGCGCCGGATTGAGCTGACCTGCGCAATCTCCCTCGGATTGAAGGCGGTGCCGGTGCCCATGGATCCCGCATCAAAGACAAGCTGGTTCGTGCTCTCGCTCACCTTGAACGCCTCCAGCTTGACGATCTCCTCGCTGGTGAGTTCCAAATCGGCCGAACCGACGGCGCCGATCTCCAGGAAAACATCCTTCTTCTCCGCTGGCGGCAGGCCGGGCGCGGTCGCCGTGACCGTGTAGGGTCCTCCGGAAAGAAGGCCCGACACCGTGTACTGCCCCGTCGAGCGGGTGGTCGCCGTGTAGCGGGTTCCGCTTTCGACGCGCACGACGGAGACACTGGCGCCAACCACCGGATGGCCGCCCTTGTCCCTGACGAATCCGCTGAGGCCGGACGTCGTCACGCCCTGGCCGAACATCGGGGCCGTTGCAGAAAAAGCCAGGGCGAGAGCCCCGGCCCAGATCCATCTAGCAGATGGGCAATTCATTTTCATGGAGTTGTAGCTTGCACTTGCGGTTCTAACTTGCGGCCACCCGAGTTGGTGGCCGGGTGGGTCTAGCTCTTTCCGATAGGGACATCGCGATAGGATGGGCCAGTCAAGCATCGAAGTTCGCAATTCATTGACGACACGAATTTGTGACACCCAGGCCAATGCCCGAATCGTGCCATTTGCGCATTTCGATTCCGAATCCCGCCGCAAAATGCATGGAATCGTGCGCTCGCCGGGCGATGCCGCGCGCTCAATTGAAGGCTAACATCAAGGCGGCAAAAGCCTTAGGAATGACGCCCCGGAATTGGCACGGGGAAAGGTGTGTAGTCGGCTGGAATGAATGCCGAAGCCATCCACGACAGCGACCTGGTGCAGCGGTTTAATTCAGGCGATGAGTCCGCCTTCTTGGAGATCATGACCCGCCATCAATCGAGGATTTTCGCGGCCGCCATGGGCCTCCTCCACAACCATTCCGACGCCGAGGAGATCACCCAGGACACGTTTGTGCGCGCGCACAGGGGACTCTCCCGCTTTAGGGGCGATTCCTCGCTTGCGACCTGGCTCCACAGGATCGCCGTCAACCTGGCGCGCAACCGCTACTGGTACTTTTTCCGCAGGTGCAGGCACGCGACGCTCTCGCTCGACGCGGCGCTGGGGGACGACGGCGAGTCCAGGTTCTCGGACCTGCTGTCGGCCGCGGACCCGGATCCGTCGCAGGAGAATTCGCGCAACGAGTTCATGGAGGCCGTTGAGGCCTCCATGGAGAAGCTCGAGCCCAGCCACCGCCGCATCCTCACGATGCGCTCGGTCCTCGACCAGTCCTACGAGGAAATCGCGGCGGCGCTCGGGATCAACGTCGGGACGGTCAAGAGCCGGATCGCCAGGGCGCGCGAGCGCCTGCGCAAACGGCTGGCCGACGAATGCCCGGATTTCGCGCGGGGCAGCGATCCGGCCGACTGGTTCGAGCCGTCCAGGGGCGCCGGACAGGCCTCCCCGGCGGGCTGCTGACTAGGCGGGCCCAAGGCCCAGGAACCTGGCAAGACCGACGACGGCGGCCGCGGTCCCCTGCCCCCCGAGGACGCTGCGCGAGGCGACGCTCAGACGGCCTCGCTTGCGGTCCGCCTTCGCGTCGACGTGGCCGACGAGCTCCGTTCCGGCCAGCACCGGAAGCGCGTAGAAGCCCCTCTTTCTCCTCGGGGCTGGCAGATAGGCCTCCCACGCATAGTCGAACCCCCAAAGGAGCCGCGTCACGCGCCTGTCGTAGACAAGGGGATCCAGCGGCGCGAGGAGCAGGGTATCGGCCGGCGCATCGGCGCCCACCGAGGGTTCGAACCAGTGGAGATCTTCGCGCAGGCAGTGGAGCAGGGGGCAGCCGTCGACGGCAACGGGCTGGACCAGGTCCTCCACCAGAGGGAGCTCCACGCGCCTGAGCGCGACTAAGCGGTGCTGGCGCAGGCGGGCGACAGCCAGCCACCGCGCGGTCTCCTCGGCGGACCTTTCCCTCTCGGCGAGCACCGGGGCGGGCAGCACCCTCTCGGGCAGGTCGTAGAGCCTGCGGTTGCTCCGGCGGCCCGCGATCAGCAGGCGGCCGTGAAAGAAAAGCTTCTGGAGGGTCGCCTTTGCGAGCGTCGCGGTGCCCCAGACCTGCCTGCCCCTCCGATCGTCCGCGAACGCCTCGGGGCCGAGGGCGCCCCCGCTCCCGATCGCCTCCAGGATGCGCTGGGACAGTTCCCGCTCCCGCGCCGTGAGCCGGCCCATCCACGCGCTCCGCTTCCGCGCCCGGGCGCGCATCGCCCCAAGGAGGTGGGGCCAGGCGTCGAGCGGAAACGCCACGAGGACGTTTGTCGACGGCAGGTGGTGCTCAAAGGCGTTGCGCTCCCCGGCGGCCAGCCGCCGCCCGTTCTCCCCGCCGTGCAGGTGGCGCATGAGGCCTCCCTCGGCGTACCCGCAGACGCGGTTCCGGAGGATGTGGTCGTGCATCCGGCCGCAGACATTGATCGGGTCGATCTGCACGTAGCCGTGGTGCGCGAGCGCCGATCCCACGTCGGGCGCGGGAGAGTCGAAAAGGTGCGCCCGGCGCAGGAAGAGGCGCGCCTCCAGCGGCGAGACCTTTCGCGGGCGCGTCACGGGCCGGCGGGACGCGTCGGCTGCGCGCGCGCCGCGGGCCCGCCCTCCGCCGCCGGGGCCGGGGCCGCCGCGGGATGAAGCGCCCTTATCACCTGCGCGTAGTCCTCGATGCCCGCTAGCAGCGCGCCGGCGATCGCATCGCGGGTTTCCGGCTTGGCCAGCTTCGCCGCCTCGGCATCGCTCGAAATGAACGCGGGCTCCACCAGCACGCCGGGGCACTTGAGCTCGCGCAGGACACCCAGGTGCTCGAACTTCTCGCCGCGGTCGCCGTCATGGAGCGCGTCGAGGATCCGCCGGTGCAGGGCGCCCGCCAGGACCATGTTCCAGGCGTCAAACCCGTTGATCGGAGCATCCTTGCTCTCGGCGTTGTCCTTGCCGCCCGGGCTCCACGAATCGGCGGACCTCTGCGACCGGGAGGGAAAGGAGAGCACCTCGACCCCCGTCGTCTTCGTGTTCGGGTAGAGCGAGTTGAAGTGGACGCTCACGAAGAGGTCCGCGTTCGCCCGGTTCGCCGTCTCGGAGCGGATCGTCTTGGAAAGGTCGTAGTCGGCGTCGCGGGTGAGCACGACTGTGTAACCCGCGCCCTCCAGGAGCTTCCTTAGCCTGAGCGCGACATCGAGCGTGTAGGTCTTCTCCATCGAACCCAGCGCCCTGTTTTCGGCCCCGTGGTCCGTGCCGCCGTGGCCGGGGTCGATCGCGATCACCCGCGGCTGGCGCGGCGGCGGCCCGCACAGCTCGGGCCGCAGGCGCGGGACAAGGTGCGAGTCGAGGTCGGTCCGGCTCACGTAGAACACGCCGCCCCGAGCGATCACCGGGTCGCCGAGAAACACCCGCAGGCCCTTGAGATCCATCTCGCGGCTGCGATCGGCGAGCCGCGCGACGGGGCGCGCGCCCTCCTTGAGGATCAGGGCCGACTGCCCGACCGGGACGAGCCGCAGCCCGAGCCGGTCCGCGCCGTCGTCGACGCTCACGTAGTCGACGGCGCCGATCCGGGTGGATGAAGGCTCGGCTGCGCCGGCGGCCCCCAGGAATGCCGAGGCGAAAAGCAATGCGAGTCCCGCCGGGCTCATGGCCGCGGCGGACTCAGGCCTCCGCGGCGCGCGAAGCGGAGGGTCCGGCCTCATCTTCGCCCTCCCCGTTCTTCACGTGAAATTTCGCCTTGCGCTTGTTCGCCGGCAGCGGCGTCAGCATGACGTGAATGTTTCGCCCGATAAGCTTGGGCTCCGCGTCCGGGTGCCCCATGCTGGCGAGGTCGGCGACCGCCCGCTTCATCACCTCGAAGCCGAGCTCCGTGTGCGCCATCTCGCGCCCGCGGAACTTCAGACGGAGCTTGACCTTGTTGCCGTGGTCCAGGAACTCCTCGGCGTGGCGCAGCTTCGTGTTGAAGTCGTTCTGCGCGATGCGCGCGGTGAACTCGATCTCCTTGATCTTGCTCGCGGTCGACTTCGCGTGGGAGTG
>Ga0209415_10010051_pt1 | contig 16157 bp, 10 predicted proteins | sample PeaSoiSIISIP2007_FD_187696 | JGI IMG/M metagenome (GOLD analysis project Ga0209415, IMG submission 187696) | Peat soil microbial communities from Weissenstadt, Germany - SII-SIP-2007 (SPAdes) (version 2) | ecosystem: Environmental > Terrestrial > Soil > Wetlands > Peat | place: Germany...
TGATGGAGTTTTCCAAGGGCCATGGCTGAACTCAAGGCGCTTTCCACCTCCGTACTCGTTCACATTTCCAAGCAACTGGCCGTTCCCTTGAAAGGCATGGTGGCCGTAATCGGGTTGCTCGACGAGGGCGCCACCGTGCCCTTCATCGCGCGCTACCGCAAGGAGGCCACCGGCAACCTGGACGAGGTGCAGATTCGCGGCGTCCAGGAAAAGCTGGAGTATTTCCGCGAGCTGGAGGACCGCCGCGCGACCGTCCTGGCATCCATCCAGGAGCAGGGCAAGCTCACCGCGGAGCTGAAGGGGCGCATCGAAGGCGCGCTTGAAAAGACGGAGCTGGAAGACCTGTACCTGCCGTACAAACCCAAGCGCCGGACGAAGGCGTCGATCGCCCGCGAGCGCGGCCTCGAGCCGCTGGCGCAGTTCCTGTGGAATCAGCAGGAGGGCGAACTGCGGCTCAAGGAACTCGCGGCTACCTTCGTCGACGCGGAAAAGGGCGTCGCCTCGGAGACAGAGGCGCTCGAAGGGGCGCGCCACATCGTGGCCGAGTGGATCAGCGAGAATGCCGAATTCCGCAAGGCGGTGCGCGGCATGATGATGGCCGAAGGCACAGTCGTGAGCGCCGCGATCAATTCTTCACAAAAAGCTGGGTCTTCACAAAAAGCTGGGGGCGCGCCCGACCCCGAGGACAAGTTCAAGATGTACGCGGACTACCGCGAGCCCGCCAGCAAGATTCCGTCGCACCGCATGCTGGCCATCCGCCGCGGCGCCAAGGAAGGCGTGCTGAGCTTCGAGATCGAGATGGAAAAACAAAAGCCGCTCGCCTGGCTGCGCTCGCGCGTGATTCGCGCCCAGGGCCAGTGGGTGCCGCACCTGGAAGAGGCTATCGAGGATTCGTACGACCGCCTGCTCAATCCCTCCATCCAGACCGAAGTGCGGCTCGAGCTGAAAGACCGCTCCGACGAAGAGGCCATCAAGGTCTTCCGCGAAAACCTGGAGAACCTGCTGCTGTCTCCGCCCGCCGGCATGCTCACGGTGCTGGCGCTCGATCCCGGAATCCGCACCGGCTGCAAAATCGCGGTGGTGGACGACACCGGGAAGTTCCTGGAAAGCTCCGTCATGTACCCCTTCGAGCCGAAGAACGACCTGGCCGGCTCGGTGAAGACGCTGGCCTCCCTGATCGCGCGGCACAACGTGCAGGCCATCGCTATCGGCAACGGAACGGCCTCGCGCGAGACCGCGGCCTTCGTGCAGGATTTTCTGCGGCAGGCGAACCTGGCAAAAATCTTCAGCGTGACCGTGAGCGAATCGGGCGCGTCGGTCTATTCGGCGTCGGAGATCGCGCGGCAGGAGTTCCCGGATCTCGATCTCACGATCCGCGGCGCGATCTCCATCGCACGCCGGCTGCAGGACCCGCTCTCCGAGCTGGTGAAGGTGGACCCGAAATCCATAGGGGTCGGCCAATACCAGCACGACGTCGACCAGCGCCGCCTCAAGCAAAGCCTGGAAGCCACCGTGGAATCGTGCGTGAACCGCGTGGGCGTGGACCTCAATACGGCATCGTGGGCGCTGCTCCGCTACGTCGCGGGCATCAACGAGCGCACCGCGCAGAAGATCATGGAGTATCGCAACGTCCACGGCAAGTTCCGCTCGCGCGTGCAACTGACCGCGGTCCCCGGCTTCGGACCCAAGACTTTCGAGCAGGCCGCCGGATTCCTGCGCATCCGCGGCGGCGACCATCCGCTGGACATGACCGCGGTGCATCCCGAGTCGTACGGCGTGGTAGAGAAGATCGCGGCGTCGCTCGGCGCCACGGTGAAAGATCTGATCGCCAGGCCCGAGCTGATCGAGCAGGTGCGGCTCGAAGGCTTCGCAACCGAATCGGTGGGCATGTACACTCTGGGCGACATCCGCGAGGAATTGCGCAAGCCGGGGCGCGATCCGCGCGAGAAGTTCGTGGCGCCGAAGTGGCGCGAGGACGTCAAGGACATCGCCGACCTCAAGCCGGGGATGGCGCTCGAGGGCGTGGTCACCAACGTCACGCGCTTCGGTGCGTTCGTGGACGTGGGGGTGCACCACGATGGCCTGGTCCATGTGAGCGAGCTGGCGAACCGCTTCGTGAAGGATGCCAGCGAAGTGGTGAAGGTGGGGCAGATCGTGAAGGTGCAGGTGCTGAGCGCCGACACGAAGGCGAAGCGCATCGCGCTTTCGATGAAAGCGCTGGACACGGCGCCCGCCGAGCCGAAGCGCAAGCACTTCCAGAAACCCGAAGAGAAGAAGCCGGCGTCGTTGCAGGATCAGCTCTCCAGCCTGTCGTCGAAGTTCAAGGTGCGGTAACGCCGGGGTGGTATACACCGTTCTGCAGTGGTGCCTTCAACGCCTGTAAATTCCGGGTTATCACTTGCATTTCTCAGCCTCGTAGGTGTACACTAATTCTTCGATGTCGATTCGCTACGCCAGCTCGTTTAGATTCCGGTTCTGGTCCTGCCAGATCCGGTAGAGTGGCGTTGGCGGAAACGGCATTTCGAAATCGATTTTCACCAACCCACTCGTGAGGGTGGGTTTTTTGTTTTTGGAGGGAAAGGCAATGATTATTTCCATGCGGCAGCACGCGACTCGGGCCGAGATCGACCACGTGTGCGAACGGATACGCGAGTTCGGTTACAAGGTGCACTCCATCGAAGGAGAGGAGCGGGTGGTGATCGGAGTGGTGGGTGTGGGCGACGTGACGGCGTGCCTGGAATCGCTCGAAGCCACGCCCGGAGTGGAGAGCGCGATGCGCATCTCGGCGCCCTATAAATTCGTCAGCCGGGAATTCAAGAAAGATCACTCGATCATCCGGGTAAACGGTCTGGACATCGGCGGCGACGAGTTCATCGTCATAGCCGGTCCCTGCTCGGTGGAGAGCGAGAAGCAGATCATGGAGACCGCCGAGGGCGTGGCCGCGGCCGGCGCCCGCATGTTGCGCGGCGGCGCCTTCAAGCCGCGCACTTCGCCCTACGATTTCCAGGGCCTCGAACTGGAGGGCCTCAAGCTCCTGCGCAAGGCCAAGGAAGCCACCGGCCTGGGCATTGTCACCGAAATCATGAGCGACCGCGACGTCGACATGGTGGCCGAGTACACCGATTGCATGCAGGTGGGCGCGCGCAACATGCAGAATTTCGCGCTGCTCAAGTCGCTGGGCGGCTGCGGGCGCCCGGTGCTGCTGAAACGCGGGATGAGCTCGACGATCAAGGAACTGCTGATGTCGGCCGAGTACATCGTGGCGCACGGCAACCCCAACGTGATTCTCTGCGAGCGCGGCATCCGGACGTTTGAGACGGCCACGCGCAATACCTGCGACATCGCGGCCATCCCGGTGTTGAACGAGTTGACGCATTTGCCGGTGATTTTGGATCCGAGCCACGCCACCGGCAAGCGCAGCCTGGTGCCGGCGCTTTCGCGAGCGGGAGTTGCTATCGGGGCTGACGGGCTGATTCTGGAAGTCCACCCGTGCCCCGAGAAGGCCGTCAGCGACGGGGCGCAGTCGCTGACCATCCCCGCGTTCGGACAGATGATGGAGGATTTGAAGCCGTATATACGACTGTGGCGGGAGGCGCGCGTGCCGGAAACGTGGGCAGTGGCGTAGGGGGAGAAAACGGTATCGGCCGCGGATGAACGCCAATAACGCCGATGGCCCCTTTCACCGGCCTCGCCACTCTGCTGGTTGACCACGAAGAACTATGCCAATCCGCTTGGATCGGCCGCGCCCTCGGGCTCGGACGCGAGGAGGCGATTTTCCTCCTGATTTTATCGGACATAAGCAAGGGGAATCACCGGGCCGGTTACCAGCCAGTCGAACAGCATCCGGATGCAGGCGAGGTGTTGCTTCACCGCAGGCGCTGCCCGCTCCGCCGGCAGGACCCACCGGGCCGCGCGCCTCACGCGGGGGAAGATTTACAGACACAACCGGGCTTGCCGCCAGGCGCGCCGGAGATCCGCGGCAGGAGTAAACGGGTGTTGCTCAAACTACGCTTTCCCCTACGCTGAAAGCTATGGAAGTACATTTCAAACCAGAGTGGGAAGCGAAGCTCGCCGAAATGGCAGATGTCACCGGCCGCCGCGCAGATGACTTGCTGGAGGATGCCTTCGCCGCGTATTGCCAGGAGGCCGCCGTAATACGCGACATGCTGGATTCGCGCTACGATGACCTCGAAAGCGGCCGGGTCAAACCTGTTGACGGCGAGGACGTCTTTGCGCGACTGCGCCGCAAGAGCGAAGAACGGCGCGGCCCCCGAGCGTGAGCGATTATCTTTTCCATCCTGAAGCCGAGGGCGATCTTGACGAGATTTGGGAGTACGTCGCGGCGCACAACATCGAGGCCGCCGACCGCGTTGCCGAGGAAATCGAGGATAGAATCCGCGCCCTCGTTGCTTTTCCCCGACCGGGGTTTCGACGGCCTGATCTCACCGGCCGACCCTTGCGGTTCGGGCTGGTGCGCGATTATCTGATTGCCTACGCCCCGGATGCAAAGCCATTGTGGGGGTTTGTGCAAAGCACCACTTCGCCTGGCCAATCCGACTTCTCGGTTTCCGACAACCCAGAGATCGGGAGTTGATCTGGCCCCCGGTCAGGGGCCAGTACCGGTTCGAACGTAGGCTTGGAGCTTGCGCCGTAGCGCTATACGATCAGAATTCCGGCAGGAGTATACGCGGTGCGCTCCTTGCTCTGGCCATTCACTCGTGACCTGCATGTAGGCGCAACAACGCCGTCACAAGAAGCCCTCTGCCTGACGCGTAGTCCTTTCGTTGACCTTGGCACCGCCCGCCAGTAGTAGTTCAACCATGGCTGCAGCGCCCCTCCTCGCCGCAGCAGGCTTAGCGTGCCGTGCGTTATCCTGATGATGGGGAGTCTGGTATGCTGATGCCCGTAGCCGTGACCCAGCAAGAGAGAATCAGGGCGGAAGTGCGGGAGGTCGAGGCTGCGCTTAGACCCGACGTTGTGCGTATCCGGTACAGCATGGGCGAAGACTGGAGCGGCCAGTGGGCCATATTCTTCCGGGTCGTTCTGTCGGACGATGCCGCAAAGAATCGCCTGCGTCAGGTGGCGAACAATGTGGTTCAGCGTCTCGGTGAGCATTTGGACTTCGACGCCCTTGGCGTGTTTCCATACCACAACTTCAGAAGTGAATCCGAACAGGCGGCGTCGCGGGAAGAGGCATGGGCGTAGGAGATGGCGTATGCCGACGACCTGTTTAGGGATGCGCAGCACCTTGCGAAACGCGGCGGAAAACACCCCAAGCAATCGAGTCTCCAGCGTGCCGTATCCACGGCGTACTACGCGGCGTTCCACCTTCTGGTAGCGGACTTCGTCGCCAACTGGCGTATACCCGAACAGCGTGCGCGGCTCGGCAGGATGTTCGAGCACCGCAGAATGAGCGGCGCGGTATTCGAGACTGGCGATAAGCACAATCCGACGCCCATTGAGGTCGAAATCAAGAGTCTGATCGCTAAATTCACCCAACTGCAAAAGGATCGGTACGAGGCGGACTACAACGTCGCCAAGATTTGGTTCCATACCGACGTGGTCCGCGCCCTCGACCTTGCGGATGAGGTATTCAAGATATGGCGGCGGGTTCGGAAAGAGAAGCTTGCGCAGCATCACCTGATGTCCATGTTCGGGGCGCGGCAGAATTAGAACGCGCTGTACCGTCGCGTAAGCGCCGACGGGATCGATCTGGCGGCGCTTCAAATGGCACCCTCCGCTAATCCGTTATTGCGTCAACTGGGCCGCGCCGGATGTACTCAGGATCGCTTCCGGGAGCCGGAAACTGGTGCGCCGCAGTTTCTCGATCGCCCGGGCGAAGTCAGTCAGAAACGTTGCGCCAAGAGATCGAGGACGCCAAGCGTGCCGGTTACGCGGGATCCTCTGCTGCGAACCACCGTCCAGCCATCACGGTCATCCGTCAGCAAGAGATCGGCGCGGAGCGAGGCGGCCAGGGCCGCTCCGCGATTTCGTGCTCCAGCTCGGCCGCATTCAGAAACGGAATGCCTTCGGACACCAATTTCGCGCGCGGGCGGCGAACACTGCCCGCTCGTGGTATAATTATTCATAGCAACGAATAATCAACCACATGACCCCCAAGGCAGGCATCGCCGGATATCGAGGCTACAGCGGCGCGGAACTTGTGCGACTCCTCCAGCGCCACTCCCAAGTGGAGCCCATTCTCCTGCACCACCGCGAGGAATCGGCCCACCCTGCAATCCGCAACCGCCTCGCCCCGGTCCATATCCCTTGCACGGCAGAAGCCGTTCATTCTGAAGGGCTTGCAATCGTCTTCCTGGCCACTCCGCCGGAGGTCTCGATGGAGCTTGCGCCCGCCATGCTCGAAGCCGGCGCCCGCGTCATCGACCTGAGCGGCGCATTCCGCCTGCGCACTCCGGAGAATTACACCGCCTGGTACAAGGAGCCGCACACGCAGCCCGGGCTCCTGGCCGAGGCCGTCTACGGGCTGCCGGAATTCTGCCGCGAGCGGATTCCGGGCGCCCGCCTGGTGGCGAATCCCGGCTGCTACCCTACCGCTGCCAATCTCGCCATACGGCCGCTGGTCGATGCGGGGGTGGTGGATCGCGCCGCGGGGATCGTGTGCGACGCCAAATCGGGGGTGAGCGGCGCAGGCCGCAAGCCCAGCCTCAAGACCAGTTTCTGCGAGGTCACCGAGAACTTTTCGGCTTACTCCATCCTGAAGCACCGGCACGTGCCGGAGGTGCTGCAGGTATCGGGCCTGGAAGAGGGCGAATTCAGCTTCACCGCGCAACTGCTGCCGCTCGACCGCGGCATTCTCGAGACCATCTACTTTCGCGCCAAGGGCGTCCACAGCGCCGAGGAGTTGTTGCACATCTACGAACAACGCTATTCGGCGGAGCCTTTCGTCCGGCTGTACGATCCCGGGCACTCCCCCGAACTGCGGGCCGTCGCGCGCACCAACTTCTGCGATATCGGGGTGACGCTCGACCCCCATACCGGCCGCGCGGTGGTGGTGAGCGCAATCGATAACCTGGTCAAAGGCGCCGCCGGGCAGGCCATCCAGAACATGAACCTGATGCTGGGGTTCGCCGAGACGGAGGGGCTGCTGTGAGGGTCGCTATGAGAATACTCGTCAAGTTGGGCGGGACGCTGCTCGATTCGCCCGAAGTCCGCGACGCGCTGGCAGCCCAGATTGCAGAGGCGCGGCGGAGCGAGATCGAGATGGTGGTGGTGCATGGCGGGGGCAAGCAGATGACGCGCTACCTGGCGGAGCGCGGAATTGCGAGCCGCTTCGTGAACGGGCTGCGGGTGACCACTCCGGAGACCGTGGATGCGGTCCTGAAGGTGTTCGCCGGCAGCGTCAATCACGAGCTGGTGGCTAGCCTGAACCGCGCCGGCGCGCCGGCCGTGGGGCTCACGGGCATCGATGCCTTCCTGGTGGAGGCGGAGCAGATGGATGCCGCCCTGGGGGCCGTCGGCCGCGTGACGAAGTCGAATCCCGCGCTGCTCGAATTGCTTGCGGCGCACGGCTATCTGCCGGTGGTCGCGTGCGTGGCCGGCGATCGGCAGGGGCAGGTCTACAACGTGAATGCCGACCAGATGGCGGTGGCCTGCGCGGCGGCTTTCGGCGCGCGGCAGCTCATTTTCCTCACCGACGTGGAGGGCGTGCTGGACGGCGCGCGCCAGGTTCGCCAGGTTCTGACGGCGGACGAGGCCGGGCGGCTGATTTCGGGCGGCATCGCCACGGGCGGAATGCAGGCCAAGCTGGATGCCGCGCTGGCCGCGCTGCGGCAAGGAGTGGAACAGGTGCGGATCGCGCCTGGCGCAGCCGAGGGTGTACTGGCCAGGATTCTGGCCGGCGGCGAAATCGGCACGCAACTGGTGGCCAGCGAGGTGGCGGCATGATCAGCGCGGTTCGTGCCGATGCTTTCGTCGAATCGACCGCGGCCGGCCCGCGCCTCACGGTCCGCAAGGCGGTGATGCGCGACATTCCGCCGATTCTCGACCTGATCAACGGGTACGCGGCCAAGGGCGTGATGCTGCCGCGCACGGAATTCGAGTTGTCCGAGGCGATCCGCGATTTCACGGTGGTTACCACGGGCGCCGACCTGTTGGGCTGTGGCGCGCTGCACTTCTACAGCCCCACGATCGGCGAAGTTCGCTCGCTGGCGGTTGACGGGCGGGCCAAGACCCATGGCGTGGGACGCAAGCTGGTGGGAGCCCTGGTTCAGGAAGCGCAGGAATACGAGCTGGATGCCATATTCGCCTTCACGTATGTCGTGGAGTTCTTCCAGAAGGTGGGGTTCCACGTGGTGGAGCGGGGCGCGCTTCCGCTCAAGGCGTGGAAGGACTGCCTGCGCTGCCCGAAGTTCCAGGCTTGCGATGAGATCGCGGTGCTGCGGGTGTTGCGGCCATCGCGATGGATGGAGCAGCAAACCCAATCGTGGGGCGCCGAGGATCAACTGATCCGGATTCCGACGCCCCGCAGAGTGTAGGGCTCGCCTCGAGGCCCTCAGTTCAGGAACACGGTGAGTACTCCCGCGACATACGTGATTGTGTAGTTGGTGGAGGTCTGCCCCGAGCAGGTGATCGGGTACTTCCCGAGCGGGCTGTTTTGCGTCCTGGTGGTTTTGCACACCAGCGTGCCCGTCAGCGATGAAGGCGTGTCGCCCGCCACCAGAGTGGTGTAGGTCGCGGTAAGCGGCGGGGTCGGTGAGTCGTCGCCGACAGACTTGTTGTCGGCCGCGATGGTCAGCGGTGCGGGCGTGATGCTCAGCGACCCGGCAACATACTTGATGCTGTAGTCAGGCGAGCTCTGTCCCGAGCATGTGATTGGATAGGGACTGCCTGACACCGAGCTGGCCGCTGTAGCCGTCGTCGTGCAACTCAACGTACCGCTCAGGACGGCAGCCGTTTGCCCCAGGACGAAGCCCGTGTAAGTAGCGGTGAAAGCGGGTAGCTGTGCGCCGTACACCTTGCTCTTGTTGTCGGCCGTCCCCGTCAGGGCGACTTTATTCAGCGTCACCGGGAACGCCGTGCTGGTCGCCGCTTTGTAGTTGTTATCCGCCGCCATGGTCGCCGTCAGCGAGCAGGTGCCGCTGGCGTTCGACACCGATACCGTGGTCCCCGTCACCGCGCATCCGCTCGATGCGCCGGCGCTGAAGGTCAGCGCTCCGGTGCCGCTGCCGCCCGAAGACGTGGCCGTCCCTGTGCTTCCGTAAGTCACCGAGGTCGGTCCTGTCACCGTGAGCGCCGCCTGCGTGGCCTTATTCAGCGTCACCGGGAACACCGCGCTGGTCGCCGCGTTGTAGTTGTTGTCCGCCGCCATGGTCGCCGTCAGCGAGCAAGTGCCGCTGGCGTTCGAGACCGATACCGTGGTCCCCACCACCGCGCAGCCCGTCGATGCGCCGGCGCTGAAGGTCAGCGCTCCGGTGCCGCTGCCGCCCGAAGACGTGGCCGTCCCCGTGCTGCCGTAAGTCACCGAGGCCGGTCCCGTCACCGTCAGCGCAGCCTGCGTGGCCTTATTCAGCGTCACCGGGAACGCCGCGCTGGTCGCCAGGTTGTAGTTGTTGTCCGCCGCCATGGTCGCCGTCAGCGAGCAGGTGCCGCTGGCGTTCGATACCGATACCGTGGTCCCCACCACCGCGCAGCCCGTCGATGCGCCGGCGCTGAAGGTCAGCGCTCCGCTGCCGCTGCCGCCCGTGGCTGTGGCCGTCCCCGTGCTGCCGTAAGTCACCGAGGCCGGTCCCGTCACCGTGAGCGCCGCCTGCGTGGCCTTATTCAGCGTCACCGGGAACGCCGCGCTGGTCGCCGCGTTGTAGTTGTTGTCGGCCGCCATGGTCGCCGTCAGCGAGCAGGTGCCGCTGGCGTTCGAGACCGATACCGTGGTCCCCGCCACCGCGCAGCCCGTCGACGTGCCGGCGCTGAAAGTCAGCGCTCCGGTGCCGCTGCCGCCCGAAGATGTGGCCGTCCCCGTGGTGCCGTAGGTCACCGAGGCCGGTCCTGTCACCGTGAGCGCCGCCTGCGTCCCCTTAAGGATCGTTACCGTCGCCGCGGCGCTGGGCGCCGAAACCAGGTAGGTAGTGTCCCCGGCGCGCATTGCGGTGATGGAGCACGTCCCCGTGCCGCTGGTCACCGTGATCACGCCCGAGACGGGATCCACCGAGCAGGCCGTCGAGCCAGCCGCGCTGTAGCTATAAGCTCCGGTGCCGCTGCCGCCCCCTGCAATTGCGGTGCCGCCCGGCGTGCCATAAGCAGCGCTCGCCGGCGCGCTCACCGTCACCGTTGCCTGGGCCAGGCGCGTCACCGTGCCGCTGGCTGTATTCGAATACGGGCTCTCGGTAATGAAAGTATTCAGTGGCGTCACCACTGTCGATACCACCGTCACGGAATACGTGTAGGGTGTGTTGTAGCAGGTCTTGGGGTTGAGACCCGTGCTGGGGAGGCAAGTCGCGCCGGCGTCAACAAAATCATTGACCGTGTCGGTGTAGGTCGGCGCCGACGGAGTTGGCGGGGTCCAACCCGAGAATATTAGAAACCCTGGAGCCGCCGGGTTGCACCCTGCTGTGGGGCAGCGGTAAATGTTATAGGTCAGGGTTCCCCCTGTGCCGGGAGCAGTCCAGCTCAGCTTGATGTCATTCACTTCGCTGGCCGCCGTCAGCCCACCTTGTGGAATACTATCGGTGGTCGTCAGGAGATGAGTGATGTAGTCCTCGTCGCCGGAGTCCGTGTCGAAGCTCGTCCCCGAGTCCGTATCGAAGCTCGTCCCGGAGTCCGTATCGAAACTCGTGCCGGAGATGAATACGCTCCCGGAGTCCGTATCGAAGCTCGTCCCGGCGTCCGTATCGAAGCTCGTCCCCGAGTCCGTATCGAAGCTCGTCCCAGCGGAAAGTCCGTTATAGCTCACGCGGCCTCCGATGCCCTGGAGACTGAGGCTGGCCCAGTCGGGCTGGTCCGCGAAGGTCTGCCCTTTAATACCATCGAAATTGGCGTCGTCCGGAAGAATAAATGGGTTGGTCCCGTTGGTCCAATCGGGGGTGGAAAGCGTGGGGCTTTCGTAACGAACCACCAGCGCTCCGTCGGTGATCGGCGTGCCATCGCAATGAACGTTGGCCGCTTGGCCCGGCGAATTGACCGCTTTATTGAAAGGAGCATAGTATCGAACGCGGTACTTCAATGGCCCCAGCGAAGCGGGAGGGTCATTCTCGCTAAATGGCCCCAACTTTCCGGACGAATAGTCGATCTGCTCGATACCGTTCCCGTCCGTCAATCCGCGCGTCTGGTACATGTAGCTCATCACGCTCTGGTAGTCCGTCATACAGTTTGGCGTGGTGGACCATCCCGCATGCGACAAACCCAGGTTGTGGCCGAGTTCGTGCATGAGTGTGCCGCCTTGCACCAGCGAGCTCCCCACCTGGTCGTTGGCGGGAATCACGGAACGCCATAAACCGAGTGTGATCATAAGGTCCCCGCCCGGCCGGTCCCCGATGCCCGATATGCTCTTGGGATCTGGGGTCAGCGGCAGGCCGGTGGGGCCGTAGGGGCCCCCCAGGGCATGCGCCCAGAGTACGTAGTGGAAGGCGTCTTTCCGGTTCGCCGCGAAATGCGAAGAGATGGGGGTGGGCAAGAAGGGGTTCCCGTCTCGCACGGAGCCGAGACCGAATTTGAAACTCAGCACCGGATACGGCTCGTGATAATCGCAGGTGTGCGCGGGAGTATCGACACACACGAGTTGGCTTTCGTTGAGGTCCGATCCACCTTGGGCTAACTGATTGCCGTAAGAATCTGTCTTGTAGGGAATGATATAGGAAAGCCCCATTCCCTGGTAGTTGTTCCCCACGTCGAAATGCAGTGCGATGTGGTGGGCGGCGAAGGCGTTGGCCACCGCGGTCAACCCGTCCAGTTTGGGGACGTGCGTATGGAAGCCGCTTCCATCGAGGCCGCCCGTGCCATCGCCGTAGCCGTGCATCCAATCCATTTGGAGAAAAATGTCCTGCACTCCGTTCTGGGCGCCCATGGCCGGCAGATCCAGGCACGGCTCCGTGGGATAATCCGCGCAGCCGCCGAACGTGGCCGGAGAGACTTGGGTATTGCGGTGCAATCCTCTCAGCTCCCAAACGTCCAAAAGGCCATCGTTGTCCGAGTCCTGGACGTTGGTGCTGGTCACGATCGCGCTCCACGACAGGCAACTCGGCGCATTGTTGTCTCTGTTCATCTCGACCGACGTGGAGGAAGCATTTTCCTCGAGATCGAAGGCGTATGTCAGGTTGTCCCAGGCGGCCCCTTGTGCACTCGTGAACGGATGGTCCGACACCCCATCCGGAGTCCTGCCGTCTACCGTCAGGGTTCCCCGAAATTGCGCATCGCCGGGGCCTAGACCGCCATTGCCTACGATGTGGCTCATGGTGGCGTCCGGGTCATCCCACGCGGACTGATAAAACCCGGAGACCGTCTGCCTCATCGGGTGACTCTTGTCCTTCAAGGTATACTCGCCGTCGTGAATCACCACCGACCTGAATGGCACGATGGTGGGATTCCCCGGCGCCACCACCCGGTAGATTACGACCAGGCTGGCGCCCAGGGTGGCGAGCACTCCGCTGTTTCCGCTGACAGCGCTTCCGAGCGCGACCGTATGCGTGCCGTTGGCCAGGCGGATGCCGCTGGAATTGAAGGGCAGGAATCTGAGGACATCCGCGCGGTAGGCACGCAGCGTTTGCGGGTGTTGCGTAACCCAGCACGCCGAGGAAGAGTCGCTGCCCAGCAATCTGACGTGAATGGGGAACCCGTTGAAGGTGCCTTTCACCGCTGCCGGGGTGCTGGTACTCTCCACCTGTTGCCAATAGAGAAATGCAGCGACGGGCTGCGCCGGCACTGCTCCGGACGTAGTACACGGCACGATTTTGGCCGATGGTCCGAGGACGCTGCTGGTGCAAGGCACTCCACTCATGGTGATGGACCCCGCGCCGCCCGTTTTCTCCAGGCCGACGCCGGCCACGGCGTAATCTCCGGTGACAAACCAGTTGTTATAGAAGTTCAGGGCATCGGCAGCGCGGGCCCCTTGTGGACACACCGCCAAGAGGCCAGCCGGCAGGAGCACGGCAAGCGACAAATGTGATCTCATAAGGTGTTTTGGGTAGCCCTTATTATATGCTGAACGAGATCTGCCAACGAAAACCTTTTGGGCAGCGAGATATAAAGGGTACTGCATGGGTTGGAGGGTACTAGAACGACCGGCGGCTTCGGTCCTGGGACTCTCGGTGCGCGCGGGTGGAGCGAGGCTGTCGCGCGGCCCACGGTTGCATCGCTCGAGGCCTTACTGGGGGATTCGACGCCGGACCTCGGCCAGCAACGGGTCCTCGCCAGCCTTGCCGCGGATGCTCAAATATTTCTTGTAGGATTCGGCGAAACCCGCGCTCTTCATCCCCTCCCGCGCCCGTCCCTGATAGTAATAAACGGGCGGGAAGTAGCCGTAGGTGGGCAGGTCCAAGAACAGCGCGAGGGCCTCGCCGCGGCGTTTGATGCACCGGTCGAATTCGGAATCGGCTTCGGGAAAGGCCCCGATTTCCAGGTAGGCCCGGCCCAGGTCGAAACGGCCGATCCAGGTATCGAGCAGGTTATTGGCCTCGGTAAAAAGCTGGACGGCCCCGCGGCCATCCCCCGCTTTGAGGGCAGCCTCGCCTTCGATCAATTTGGCGTATGCCTGAGGTTCGATTTCGAGCTCCGATGAGAGGCCGGCGGCCAGTTCCCGTGCTTTGGCCGCTTCGCCAAGGGCGACGTAAACCTGTGCCGCCACGAACCTGGTTTGGAAGGCATGGCTGAGTTCCAGTGCGCGCTTGGCCGCCGCGAGTGCCGGCCCTTTTTGCCCCCGCAAGACCTGGACGTTGGCCAGAGCCCAGAACTTGGTGGCGGCGGCGTCGGGGTCCGGCTTGTTTCCGCTCATATCCGCGGCTGCGCCTTTCTCGAAAATATTGACCGCCTCCGAAAAGCGGCCCTCGTACACAGCCAGGTCGCCCAAACCCACACCGCCATCCGTAGGCTCGGTCTTGGCGAGCTCGCTGTACGCCTCGGCGGCTTGAGCCGGCCGGTCCTCGAGCAGGCTTGCGTAGGCCAAGTAAAGGGCAGCGTGAGCGAAGCCGAGTTTCCGCGCTTCGGCAGCCTCCCTGGCAGCCGCCTGGGAATCGCCACTGTAGGCCGACGTCATCGCCAGATTGCCGTGGTACATGGCGCGCTTAGGCAGGAGGGCCACCGCCAGCCGCATTTCCTCCAGAGCCTTGGGCACGTTGTGCACCTTCAACAAGCACGCGGCCATATTGTTATGCGCCCCGGTATCGGACGGGTACCGCTGCAGCAGCGCGCCGTATTCATCCACGCACTTCTGTTGGTCGCCGGAAAGGAGGTACAGGTAAGCGCGCGTGCGGTAGCGTTCGCGCTCGGTCATATGGTCGATGTGTTTGAGGGCCTCGCGGATGTACTTCTCGGCATCCTGCAGCCGGCCCAGGTTGCGGGACGCGCTGGCCATAACCGTGTAGGCCATGCCAAAGTTGGGATCCAGGTCCACGGCCCGCGAACAACGCTGCAGCGTCTCTTCAAACTTGCCAGCCGACTGCGCGTCCAGCCCCGCCGCATATTCATGGACGGCTTCAAGAGATGCGGCGGAGAGCGTTTCCATCGACAAACGTTGAGCGGATTCCGAGGTAGCGTCGCCCAGCGCCTTGCGGATCGCCGTCCCCAGCTTGCTTACGGCAAACAGGACCTGGTCTTTGTTGGGCGCCGTCGCATCGGCCGTGGTCAGTACCTTGCCGGTGACGGTCTGCACCGCGCGCGCCGAAAGCTGGTAGTCGGCGCCGCGGCGGTCCAGCGAGCCCGAAACCACAACGTTGAGACCCTGGCTGGCGGCGATCTCCTGGGCCTTTGTTTCGTCCAGCGTTCCCGAGATCGCTTTCAAGCCCAGGTCCCGCATCCTGGTGCGGTCGTACGCACTAATAAACGAGGCGCCTTCCAGGGCCAGCTTTAGCGTGGACTCGAGCGTGCCGCTGAAGACGGGATCCCCGGTATGGTTGTTGAAATCCGCGATCATCACCGTCATCGGCGCTACCGGCCCGGTGTTGGCCTTCCCGGAAACCTTCATCCAGGCAACGGTCCCCGCGATGGCGATCACCAGCACGGCCAGCGCCGCCGCAATCCATTTCCAGGCCACCGAGTCCGCCATCATCCGAAGCCTCGGCGGTGATGGTGGAGCCGGCTCGGGCTTGGGGAGTTGGAAGGTCGACAGGGCCGTGGAGAGGGCCGGCCGGCCGGCGCCTGAGCCGGGGCGGATCGCACTCATGGCTATCGAACTGGCAGCCACACCGTATTGCGCGGCAAGAATGTCCAGGTCGCTCAGTAATTCGCCCGCGGTCTGATATCGTTTGGCGGGATCCGTGGCCAGGCACTTCAATACCACGTCGCTCACATCTTTGGGTAGCGTGGCATCCAGTTCCACCGGCGGCGGCGGAGCGCTCTGCGTCCGCTTCAACATGCTCGCCAGCACGGTGTCGGCCTTGAACGGAACGATGCCGGTAACGACTTCATAGAAGATGATGCCCAGGGAAAAGAGATCCGAGCGAACATCCACGGGGTTGCCCAAGGCCTGTTCTGGCGACATATAGGCAGGCGTCCCGATCAACGCCCCAGCCTGCGTCAGGCCGGTCGATTCCAGCGAGCGCGCCAGGCCGAAGTCCATGACGGACACCTTTCCGCCCTCGCTCAGCATGATGTTCTGCGGCTTCAGGTCGCGGTGGATGACGTTTTCGCCGTGGGCGGCCTCGAGCGCCCGGGTGACCTGCCGGACGATGTCGATGGCCTCCGGAAGGCTGCACTTCCGTGTTTCGAGGACGGCAGACAGATCCTGCCCCTCGACGTACTCCATGGTGATGAATTTCAGATTCTCGAAGATGCCCAGATCGAAAATCCGGATGACGTTCTTGTGGGTGACCTGGCGGGCCAGGAGCAACTCCTGCTTGAAGCGCTGCAGGACGCGAGGATGTCCGGCCAGCTCCGGCCGGATCACCTTCAGCGCAATGAGCCGGTCCAGTTCGCGGTCCCGCGCCTTGTAAACGGCGCCCATTCCGCCTTCGCCAAGGAGTTTCAGGATCTCGTAGCGGGCGGCGATGACG
>Ga0209415_10010052_pt1 | contig 16156 bp, 14 predicted proteins | sample PeaSoiSIISIP2007_FD_187696 | JGI IMG/M metagenome (GOLD analysis project Ga0209415, IMG submission 187696) | Peat soil microbial communities from Weissenstadt, Germany - SII-SIP-2007 (SPAdes) (version 2) | ecosystem: Environmental > Terrestrial > Soil > Wetlands > Peat | place: Germany...
GGATGATGGCATCGCCGTTCGCCTTCTACCGGGGCGCTCCGGCGATCATGGCAGCCGATCTCTGTCGGACGCCAGCAACGGGGATCCGGATGCAGATCTGCGGCGACGCTCATCTTCTCAACTTCGGCACCTTCGCCACTCCCGAACGCAACCAGGTATTCGACGTCAACGACTTCGACGAAACCCAGGTCGGACCCTGGGAGTGGGACATCAAACGTCTGGCTGCCAGCTTGGTGGTGGCGGCGAGAACAGCCGGCCTCGCCGATGGCGACGGGGTGACGGCGGCGCAGGGCTGCACGGCGGAGTACCGGACCGAGATGGCGAGGATGGCGCAGCTCTCCGCGTTCGAGGTGTGGCACTTCCGGCTCGACGTGGAGTCGATCATCGCCGGCGCTCCCGACAAGCCGGCCCGCACGCTTGCCCAGCGGAGCGTGGCCAAAGCTCGCCAGCGCACCAGTCTTCAGGCCTTGTCCAAGCTCACGACGGTCCGCGGCGGCCGCCGGGTGATTGTGGAGGACCCACCGGTGGTGATCCGCCTGAGCGATGTGCAGCTCGAGCAAGCGCAGAGATTCGTCAAGGCCTATCTGGCCACCCTGGATCCAGACCGCACCTTGTTGTTGGATCGCTACGAGTTCGTCGATGCCGCGCTCAAAGTCGTCGGTGTGGGTAGTGTCGGCACCCGCTGCTTTGTCGCACTGCTTGCCGGTAAGGCGGATCTCGATCCCCTCTTCCTCCAGGTCAAAGAGGCCCAGGCTTCCGTTCTGGCGCCGTACGTGGGCGGGAGGCGATACAGGAATCAAGGCAAGAGGGTCGTCGTCGGCCAGCGCATCATGCAAGCGGCAAGCGATGCGTTCTTGGGTTGGGCATGCGCCGATGGGTTCGATACCTACGTCCGGCAGCTGCGGGACATGAAGGGGTCGGTGCCTCTCGAAGTCGCGCGGCCCGATGACTTGATCCTGTACGGGCGGCTCTGCGGAGCAGCGTTGGCCCGGGCCCATGCCCGAGCGGGTCAGCCAGCGCTCCTCGCCGGCTACCTCGGGTCGAGCACCGCCTTCGAAGAAGCCGTGGCTGCGTTCGCCCTGGCCTACGCCGACCAGAACGACAGAGACTTTGCGTCGTTCCTGGACGCCATCCGCTCCGGACGTGTCCAAGCTGAGCCGGGACGATGACCGTAAATTTGACTATGCATGAATGACCGGCAGCACATGGTAATGACGGTCCCGGATGCCGCCTGAGGGTCCGGCAGGCCGTGCGGGCTTTTCGGTGATGTCCAGGGTGCGATTCGTCAGCCGATGACCGAGGCCGCGCAGTATCGCGAAGGTGCCGGCGATCCCGAGCGGGTGGCCTACGGACTGAATCACCCTGAACTACTGGGAGACCGTGGGGTGCCATTGGTCCTCTTGTGCCCGCCACTCCCCCCGTGAACGTGTTGCACCCGATGGCGTTCGTCGGTGTGCCGTGACCGATGAGGGCCGAGGGCATAACTTCGACTTCCGCCGAGGACGTGCTCATCGACGTGCTGCTTGTCCGGTCGATGCTGATCAGCCGACGGTCACTGCCAACTTCCCGAGTGCACCGCCAAAGTCGGCGATGGCGAGGGGGGCGTCGTCAAGCGCATAGCTCCGAGTGAACACGAGCGTCGCACAGCTGGCCGCGCGTCTTCATCTCCGTCGTCCCTTCTGTCTCGTCCGGCTCTTTGTCACTGCGTCATCGATCTGCCACCCCGCCATCCGTCTGTCGCCCGGTCCCGGCCACGAGGGATGCGACGTCCGTCAGGTGGTGGACGCACTCGTGCACGGTGTGGAGCCCGATCCACTCCACCGTCCGCACCGCCGTGGTGGGCCACCGGTAGACACCGGTCCGGCTCCACCCGGCGTCGTCGAGCCCCTCCAACACTCCCGCCAAGGCGTCGGCCCGGGAAAGGATCTGGCTCGCCACCACCGACGGCTCCTGTGCGTTGTAGCGCTCCTCGAGCACCCGCTCCTCGCGCCGCATGCTGGCGAAAGTGGGCTGATCCTCGGTGCGGGCCAACTCGACCCGCTCCCGCTGCACGGCCAGGACGTCACGAACGTGGCAGGCGTACTCGAGCGCCGACCAGACGTCGGGTCGAGGATGGGCCCGGAGCCGGTCGCCGTCGGTGCCCGTGAGGACCTGCCGGTACCGCCCGGCCAGAGCACGCACCTCGGGGGCGATCTCCCGGCGCCGGAGGGCGCCGTAGGAATAGCCGCACTCGGCGCACGCCTCCATGGGCGTCGACCCTAACCTCGCCCCAACCGTTTCCGGCCCCGGGGCCGGCCGGCGCCATTGCCCCGACAGGGCACGGCGAACGGGCGTGCACCGATGAGATGTCCGAGAGGGTCGGCGGGGAGCAGAATGGGCCCATGGCCCCTGCATCCCCGTCCCTCGACAGCTTCTCCACCCGCTCTGTCCTCGCCGTGGGCGACCGGAGCTTCTCCATCCGCCGGCTGAGCGCCCTCGACGGGCAGTTCGACGTCGCCCGTCTCCCCTATTCGCTCAAGATCGTCCTTGAGAACCTCATCCGCCACGAGGACGGTCGCCACGTCCATGCCGCTGACATCGAGGCCGTGGCCGGCTGGGCGTCTCGCCAGGCGGCCGGCACGGTGGCGTCCACCGAGATCGCCTTCACCCCCGAACGCGTTCTCATGCAGGACTTCACCGGTGTCCCCGCCGTGGTCGACCTAGCCGCCATGCGCGACGCTCTCGTGTCCATGGGCGGCGACCCCACCCGGGTCAATCCGCTCGTTCCCGTGGAACTCGTCATCGACCACTCAGTGATCGCCGAGTCGTCGGGACTGCGGACCTCCTTCGACACCAACGTGGACATCGAGTACCAGCGCAACATCGAGCGCTACGAGTTGCTCCGCTGGGCCCAGCAGGCCTTCGACGGCTGCCGCGTCGTCCCGCCCGGAACGGGGATATGTCACCAGGTGAACCTCGAGTACCTGGCCCGAGTGGTGTTCGCCACGCCCGACGGAGCCGCCTTCCCCGACACCTTGGTGGGAACCGACTCCCACACCACCATGGTCAACGGCCTCGGCGTCCTCGGCTGGGGGGTGGGCGGTATCGAGGCCGAGGCGGCCATGCTCGGCCAACCGCTCACGATGCTCGTGCCACCGGTGGTGGGACTGCGCCTCACCGGCGATCTGCGCGAGGGGACCACGGCCACCGACCTGGTGCTCACCATCGCCGAGCTCCTGCGCCACCACGGCGTGGTGGGGAAATTCGTGGAGGTCCACGGCAGCGGGCTGGCCCAGCTGCCACTGGAGAGCCGGGCCACCATAGGGAACATGGCGCCCGAGTACGGGGCCACCTGCGTGATCTTCCCCGTCGACGACGTCACGCTCGACTATCTCCGCTTCACCGGCCGTGACGAGGACCACGTGCGGTTGGTGGAGGCCTACACGAAGGAACAGGGCCTCTTCCGCCGTCCCGGCGACGACGCTCCGGTGTTCTCCGAGAGCGTCGAGCTCGACCTGTCCACCGTCGTGCCGAGCCTGGCCGGCCCGGCGCGGCCCCAGGACCGGGTGGCGCTGTCGGGAACGAAGGCCGGCTTCGTGAGCGCCCTGGCGGCGTCGCGCCAGACGTCGGGTGACGCGGCGGGACGACGGACGGCCACCGCCACGCTGGCCGACGGCAGCTCCCACGAGATCGGCGACGGCCAGGTCGTGATCGCCGCCATCACCAGCTGCACGAACACCTCGAACCCGCAGGTCATGTTGGCGGCCGGCCTCTTGGCGGCCAAGGCCGTGGACCGGGGTCTGCGGTCGAAGCCCTGGGTGAAGACGAGCCTCGCCCCCGGGTCGCGCGTGGTCATGGACTACTACGAGCGGGCCGGCCTCATCGAGCCGCTCTCCGCCCTCGGCTTCGACCTCGTGGGCTTCGGCTGCACCACCTGCATCGGGAACTCCGGTCCCCTCCTCCCCGGGGTCTCGGAGGCGGCCGCCCAGGGAGATGTGGCCGTCGCCGCCGTGCTCTCGGGGAACCGGAACTTCGAAGGCCGCATCCACCCCGACGTCCGGCTCAATTATCTGGCGTCGCCTCCGCTCGTCGTGGCCTACGCGCTGGCCGGCACCATGGACCTCGACCTCACCACCGAGCCCCTCGGCACCGACCAGGCCGGGCAGCCCGTCTTCCTGCGAGACATCTGGCCCACGTCGGCCGAGATCACCGAGGTCCTCCAGCGGGCCGTCACGTCGGAGATGTTCCGCCGGCGCTACGCCTCTGTCTTCGACGGTGACGACCGCTGGCGCTCCATGGCCGTCGGCGCCGGGGACACCTTCGCCTGGACCGAGGATTCGACCTACGTCCTGCAGGCGCCGTTCTTCGCCGGGATCGGCCGGGAGCCCGCCCCCGTGCGCGACGTGGTCGGCGCCCGGGTGCTCGCCATCCTGGGCGACAGCGTCACCACCGACCACATCTCCCCGGCCGGTTCCATCCGGCCCAGCTCGCCGGCCGGCCAGTACCTGATCGACCACGGTGTGGACGTCTCCGAGTTCAACTCCTACGGCGCCCGGCGCGGCAATCACGAGGTGATGATGCGCGGCACCTTCGCCAATGTCCGCCTCCGCAATCTGCTGGCACCGGGGACCGAGGGCGGCGTCACCCGCCACCTCCCCGACGGCGCGCCGATGAGCATCTTCGACGCCGCCATGCGCTACCAGGCCGACGGTGTGCCCCTCGTGCTCTTCGCCGGGGCCGAGTACGGCTCGGGGTCGTCGCGCGACTGGGCCGCCAAGGGACCGGCGCTGCTCGGCGTCCGGGCCGTCATCGCCCGGAGCTACGAACGCATCCACCGCTCGAACCTGGTGGGCATGGGCATCCTCCCCCTCCAGTTCGCCGACGGTGAAACCCTCACCAGCCTCGGTCTGACGGGCGAGGAGACCATCGACATCGTCGGCCTCGACACCTTCAAGAGCGGGGACGTGCCGAAGGAGATCACGGTCCGGGCGGGCGACGTCGAATTCGGTGCCCGGGTCCGGATCGACACACCCATGGAAGCGGAGTACTTCCGCCACGGCGGCATCCTCCCCTACGTGCTGCGCCAGCTGGCCGTCTGACCCTGACGATTCTCCGAGGCTGACCACCTCTACACTCCCTGGCGATGTCACGGCGGGCGCGCGTCACCCACGGACGGGCGTCGCTCCTGCTTCTTCTGGTGGCGACCGCGGTCGCCGCCTACGGCGTGGTCGGCGCCGTCCCCGCCGCGGCCGCCGCCGGGCCCCGCACGGCGTCGGTCGTCGTCACCGCCGCGGCCTTCGACCACGACGCGCCCGACCCCGACATCCTCCGGGTGGGATCGACCTACTACGTCTACACGACGGCCGGGGGATCGGGGAACATCCCCGTGCTCTCGTCGACCGATCTCCAGCACTGGACGAGGCTCGGGGACGCGCTGCCGGTGTTGCCGTCGTGGCAGAAGCCGGGCAAGACCTGGGCGCCGGGCGTTGTCCTGCTGAACGGTGTCTACGTCATGTACTACGCCACCGAACGGATGGGCGACAACGAAGAATGCATCTCCGAGGCGCAATCGTTCACACCGGCCGGCCCTTTCACCGACTCGAGCATCCAGCCGCTCATCTGCCAGCCCGACATCGGCGGGTCGCTCGATCCCCAACCCTTCGTCGATCCGAGCGGTGCCGTCTACCTCTACTGGAAGTCGAACGGCGGGGACAACGCCCAGGCCATTCCCGGCACCATCTGGGTGGCCCAGCTGTCGGAGGACGGCAGCGCCGTCGTCGGCGACGCCGTGCCCATCCTCACCCAGACCCAGTCGTGGGAGTCCACCGTCGAGAACCCGGCCATGGTCTACGAGTCGGGCAGCTACGTCCTGTTCTATTCGGGCGGTCTGTGGGACAGTGCCGGCTACGGCATCGGCTACGCCGTCTGCGACGGGCCCACCGGTCCGTGCACGAAGCCACAGCAGACCCCGATCGTGCACTCCGACGCCTACCGGCTGGGCCCCGGGGGCGCGTCCCTCGTGACCGACGCCGGCGGCAATTGGTGGATGGCCTACGCGGCCTGGGACGGACCGGCCAGCCAGTACTCCTACGCGGCCGGTGACTTCCGCAGCCTCTGGATCGCACCCGTCACCTTCTCCGGATCGACCCCCGAGGTCGCCGCCGGCGAAACTCCCGAGGGCTACCACATGTCGGGATCCGACGGCGGCGTCTTCGCCTTCGGCGCCGCCCCCTACGACGGGTCGATGGGCGGCAAGCACCTCGTCGCCCCCATCGTGGGCACGGCCGCCGATCCGTCCGGCGGCTACTGGGAGGTGGCCTCGGACGGCGGCGTCTTCGCCTTCGGCGCCCCGTTCTACGGTTCTATGGGCGGCAAATGGCTGGACAAACCGGTCGTCGGCATGGCCGCCACCCCCGACGGCGGCGGCTACTGGCTGGTGGCCTCGGACGGCGGCGTCTTCACCTTCGGCGACGCCGCCTACTTCGGCTCCCTAGGCGGCATCGCCCTCGCCCGACCGGTGGTCGGCATCTCGGCCCCGGCCGGCGGCCACGGCTACTGGCTGGTGGCCTCGGACGGCGGCGTCTTCGCCTTCGGCGATGCCCGGTTCTGGGGATCGCTCGGTGGCACCGCTCTGGCCCGTCCCGTCGTCGGCATCGCCGCCATGCCCCAGGGCGGCGGCTACTGGCTGGTGGCAGCCGACGGCGGCGTCTTCGCCTTCGGCAACGCCCAGTACTTCGGCTCCACCGGAGGCATCGCCCTGGCCAGCCCCGTGGTGGCACTCATCCCGGGGCCGGGCAGCGGTGGCTACTGGCTGGTGGCCGCCGACGGCGGGGTCTTCACCTTCGGCGACGCCGAGTTCTGGGGTTCCATGGGCGGCGTCGCCCTCGACCGGCCGGTGGTGGCGGGCACCACCGCCTGACCCGGTTCAGCGCTCGGGGCCCGCCATGATCACCACGGGCTCCTCGGTCAGCACGAAGGCCAGGCGCGAGACGTCCAGGAACTTGGGCAGGTCGGCCCAGACGTCGGCGAAGTCCTTCTCGGCGACGTGGGCGTTGTACTCGTCCATGGAGGCGAACCACTGCTCGGTGACGCCGTCGTAGGAATCGTCGTCCACCTCCCCGTACTCCGACAGTGGCCGGTGGTGTTGCTCATACCGGATCACGTGGCTGCCACTGCGGGTGGACGCCACCAGAGGCCCGTGGTTGTCGCGCCAGTAGGCGTGGAAATCCTCGGGTGACATCCCGTCCTTGCGTCGAAGCAGACAGGTGAGCTTGATCATCGGGGTCCTCCGCTCTCGGGCTCGCCGCGGTCCGCGAGGTTGCCACGAACACGGCGACCATACCCAGCGGCCCGCTCATCGCGGACCCCGAAGGGACCGGGGGCCGCAGGCCTCGGTCAGCCGGCCTCGGGCCCGCCGCCCGGTGGGGCGATGGTGACCGTCACCGTCAACTCCTCGACCCCTCGCACCACGGCCAGCTCGACGGGCGCCCCCGATCGCGCCGCCTCGAGGGCGCTCGCCAACTCGTCCACCGATCCGACCGGGGTCCCGGCCACGGCCACCACCAGGTCACCCTGCCGGATACCGGCGGCGGCGGCCGGTCCGCCCTCCTCCACCGCTCGCACCAGGATCCCGTCACGGTCGGGCAGGCCCACGGAACGTCGGAGCCGCTGGGCCACCTGCCGGGGCGCCACAGCGATCCCGAGCCGCGGTCGGCGGGGCACCTCACCCCGGCCGAGGGCCTCCACCCTCCGCTGCAGATCCTCGTCGGCCGGGACGGCCAGGTAGAAGCCGTCGCCCACCCGGTGGGTGTCGATCCCCACGAGCTTCCCGGCGCTGTCGACCAGCGGTCCGCCCGACGATCCCCGGGCCAGAGGGGCGGTGTGCTCGAGGGCACCGCCCACCTTCCGACCACCGGGGCCGCGGAAGGCGACGTCGACGGCCGAGACGAACCCGACGCTGGCCCGCAGCCCCCGGCCGCCCGGATTGGCGAAACCGAGAACGGCGTCGCCCACTCCGGCCGGCGCCGCGCCCCACTCGAGCGCCGGCGCCCCGGCTGTCTCCACCGCCACCACGGCGAGGTCGCCGTCGATGTCGACGCCCGTCGCCCGGCCCGTCTCCCGCCGGCCGTCGGCGAAGGTCACCACCGTCTCTTCGCCCCGCAGGTTGTGGGCGTTCGTCACCACCACCCCGGCGCTCACCACGGCACCGCTTCCTCCCGCCCCCACGCCCACGACCGACGGGCCCACCGTCTCGACGGCAGTGCGCACCGCCGCGGACAGCTCCTCCAGCACCTTTCCCATGACTCGACCTCCCGAGATCTTCCGGCTGACTCCGGCCCGGCCACCCTGGCATTTCCACTTTGGCCTATTCACTAGTCACTTGCAAGTTACAATTGACTATCACATCGGGAGGCCCCGGGTGCGCGGACAGACGACGGTGAGCGAGGATGAGCCGGTGACCTCAGGTTTGGACGCGGCGATGGCCAGGGTCGGCGACCGCTGGACCCTGCTGGTGGTCGACGCCCTCCTCGAGGCGCCCCGCCGCTTCTCCGAGCTCCAGGGGGACATCCCCGGGCTCGCTCCCAACGTGCTCACGGCCCGGCTCCGGCGCCTCGAGCGTGAGGGCCTGGTCCTGGCCGTCCCCTACTCCGACCGCCCGCCCCGGCTCGAGTACCGGATCACCGAGGCCGGCCGCGAGCTGGCCGGAGCACTCCGGCTCCTCGCCCGATGGGGATCCCGAGAGTCAGGGGGCGAGACCGGTGGGCCCCACCACCGGTCGTGCGGCACCGCCCTCGAGACCCGCTGGTTCTGTCCCACCTGCGCCCGGATCACCGACAACGCCGACGACGACCTCCGCTGGATCTAGAGCGGGTCACGCGGCGGCGGGGCCGCGTGGTCGTCCGTCACGAGGCTCCGGACAGCATGGCCGTGATCTGGGCCATGTCGAAATAGTCCCGCCAGGCGCAGATCTTCCCGTCACGGATCTCGAAGGTGCCCATGACCGGCAAGGGGGCCGTGATCTGCCCCATGGTGAAGGTGTCGATCCTCTCGGTCAGCACCACGTTGTCGCGCACCGCCAGGTGGGTTGTTTCGATCACCATGCCCTCGCACATGCCGAAGAAGCCCTCGATGAAGGCGATGGTGGCGTCGATCCCGACGGCGGGGTCCATGGGGATGTTGTGATAGACGACGTCGTCGGTGAAGAAGGGCCGCAGAGATGCGGCGTCGTGCTTGCCGAACGCGTCACAGAATTCCCGCACGAGCTTCTCGGCGTCCTCTGACACTCCCATGGCGCACACCTCCTGTCGGGACGACTCACCCGTGAGGGCGTCGACAACCCTCGTCCGCCGAGGGCGTCAACGACGCTAGCCCTTGAGGGCGTCGACGACCTCGGCGACGGTGGCGTCGCTCACCGGATAGGGCGTGTAGAAGGCCACCCGGTCCACGGCATCGCCGAAGCGGTCGACGATGACGGCGGCCACGTCCTTCGGAGAACCGACCGCGGCCAACCGCGCCAGCAAGGTGTCGTCGATCAGGGCGGGCATCTCGGCCCAGCGACCGGCCTTCGAGAGGGCGTGCAACGCGGGCTGCACGTCCTCGGACCCCTCGACCTCGAGCACGGGTCGGTAGGCGGGCGTGGAAGCGTAGAAGGCCAGCAGCCAACGGACTCCGGCCCGGGCCGCCTCGATCTCGGCCTCGCTGCGGCCACAGCACACGATCACCTCGGCCGTCACCTCCAGAGCGGAGCGCTCCCGGTGCCCGCGCCGCAGTCCCTCCTCGATGGCCGGGAGGGTCCGCCGGCGGAAGTGCTCGGCCGTGTTGAACGGCATGACCAGAAGACCGTCGGCCACCTCGGCCGCCAAGCGCACCATCTGCGGTCCGAGGCCGCCGACGGCGATCGGAGGCGGCCCGTAGGGGTTGGGCCCGGGATTGAACGTCGGCGGCATCAAGGTGTGAGACGAGAACTCACCTCGGAAATCGAGACGCTCTCCCGTCTCCCACGAGGCGAGGACGGCCCGCAGGGCCGCCACCTTCTCGCGCATCCGGGCCACGGGCCGCTCGAAGTCGGTGCCGTACCTCTTCTCGATCTGTCCCCGCACCTGCGTCCCGAGTCCCAGGGTGAACCGGCCCTTCGACAGCAGTTGCAGGTCGTAGGCCTGGTGGGCCAGTTGGACGGGGTTGCGGGGGAAGGCGATGGCCACGTTGGTGATCAGCTGGATCGAGTTCGTCGCCCCGGCCGCCACGATCAACGGCGTGAACACGTCGTGGGGACCTTCGAAGGTGAAGACACCGTCGAGGCCGTGCGCCTCGAGACGACGGGCGTCGTCGGCCGCCGTCACGAATCCGGTCAGCTGGGTATCGACCTTCACAGGGACACAGCTTCACCGAAGTTGCCGCCCGCCGACTACCCCCCGGGCGCGATCTGCCCCGCCAGCTCGTTCAGGCACTTGGCCTGCTGGGCCGGGGTGGGCGGGTCGCCGTAGCTCGAGTTGCGTCCCTCGGCACAGAGCTTGATCTGGCTTTCGGTCGTGGACCGGCTGAAGATCGACGACTGGGCCGACGGGGCGCCCGCCCCACCGGTGAAGGTGCCCATGCCGATCAGGAGAAGGACGGCCAAGACGCCCATCCCCACCGCCATGGCCACCAGGCCGATGGTGGTCGAGAGTCCGCCTTCCCCATCATGAGCTCGGATCCTGTCCATGTCCCGGTGATCGGCCGGGCCAGGCTCCCGGTGTACGCCCGGCGCGTGGCTTTGGGCTTCGGTTGTCATGATGGGACGATGAGCGACGAGCACGTCGATCACTTCATCGAGAACGGGTTCGTCCACCTCCGGGAGGTGGTCGCCCCTGACGTCGTGGCCGCCGGTCAGAAGATCATCTGGAGCGACCTCGGCCAGAGCGCCGATGACCCGTCCTCCTGGACCGGTCCCGTGGCCCGGATCATCCCCTCCGATGCCCGGCCCTTCCGGGTCGCCTTCGACAGCCCCCCGCTCTTCGACGCCTTCGACCGGCTCGTGGGGCGGGGGCGATGGCTGTCCCGCCCCGACCTCGGCTATTTCGTCGTTCGCTTCCCCCACCCGGCCGACCCCGGTGACACCGGTTGGCACATCGACAGCAGCTTCCCTCCCGCCGACGCCGACGCCGACGCCGGGGATTTCAGCCAGTGGCGGGTGAACGTCTCGTCGCGCGGCCGGGCCCTGCTCATGCTCATGCTCTTCCTCTTCTCCGACGTGGGGCCCGACGACGCCCCCACCCGGATCAAGGTCGGTTCCCACCTCGACGTGCCGCCGCTTCTGCGCGCCGCCGGCACCGACGGGATGACCGGGACGGAAGCCTCGGCGCTCGCCGCCCGTGCGTCGGCGTCACGGGCCATGGCCCTCGCCACAGGAAGGGCCGGGGAGGGCTCGGAGGGGCGGTGTGATCGGCCAGGGCCGTTCGCGGTTGTGGCGCCGACCTACCGGGCCGTCGCCTCGACCATCTCGGAGCGCGACTGCGCCCGACCCCGGGTGGAGGCGCGGCCCAGGCGGCTGATGAACTGCAACAGTCGGGTCCGGGCCTTCTCTGCCGACGGCGTGAGTCCCTGGCGGCCGGCGATGTCCCAGTGACCGAGGACGACCGGGCGGAGAATCGAATCGTGGTGGACGCGCAAGTCGTAGATGCCGGCGCGGGCGATGGCCTTGGCATGTTCGGCGAAACCGGTGATGCCGGTGCCCGGCATCTCGAACCCGATCACTTGGCGCTTGATGGCCTCGACCATGCCCGACGGGTCGATCTCCAGTGCGGCGGTGACCAGGTCCCGGTAGAAGAGGTAGTGGAGGTTCTCGTCCGCCGCCACCCTCTTCATGACGCCGTATCCCTCGCTGTCGGGAAGCGCCTTCCCGGTGTTGTGGTGGGCGATGCGGGTGGCCAGCTCCTGGAGCGCGAGATAGGCGAAGGCGTCAGCGATGCTCGTCGGCTGGGGGGAGACGCCTCCGGTGACCTGAGCCATCCGGGCCCGCTCCAACGTGGTCGGGTCGAGGTGTCCGCTCATGGTCAGGTAGTCGCGCAGGACGATCGAATGCCGGCCCTCTTCCGCCGTCCACCGCCGGGTCCAGTAGCCCCAGGCGCCGTCGCGGCCGAAGAGGCCGTCGATGGAGGCGAAGTAGTACGGCAGATTGTCCTCGGTCAGCACGTTGACGAAGAGCGCGCTGGCCACGCCCGGGGGCAGGGGATCGGTGGCCACCGACGGCGACGGGGGCGGTCGCCACTCGACGAGTTCGTGGGGAAACCACTCCTTGGCCATACCGAGGTGACGGTCGACCAGACGCTCGGCCGTCGGGAGGAGCTCGCACAGCATCGTCGCGTCTTCCATATTCTGCATTTTGCGGACCTCTCTCCCCCCCGGTGGTTGTCGAGCCCGTCCGGCGCGTCCGTCCGAACCCACACCCTGGGCCTTGGCGGCAGGGTCGCGCCGTCAGCCTAGAACCCCGGCCACGGACCCCGGAAACGGGAATCCGGAAATCAGGGAAGCGTCACGAACCCCGTGGTCGTGTGGTCAATCGCCGTCGGCGGCCGAGGCGAGATCGATGAAGCGGCCGAAGACGCGGCGGCCGGTCTCTTCCACCGCTCGCCGCTCGGGTCCGTCGAGGGAGATACCGGCGGGCAGATCCGGGGCCCAGTCCGCCGCCACCTCGTCGTCCACCTCCAGGTGGAACTGCAGGCCGTAGACGCGGTCGCCGTAGCGGAAGGCCTGGTTCTGGTAGCGATCGCTCGAGGCCAGCCGGACGGCACCGTCGGGGATGGCGAAGGTGTCGCCGTGCCAGTGGACCACGGGGAGCCGGTCGCCCTCGGGGCCGAGAAGCGGGTCGGCCCGGCCCTCGGGGTCGAGAGTGACGCAACCGATGCCGATCTCGGGGGATGCCCCCGTGGTGACGGCCGCGCCGAGGGCGGCGGCCACCAGTTGGGCTCCCAGGCAGACGCCGAGAACGGGAAGGCCGGCGTCCACGGCCCCGGTCAACCATCGTGTCTCGGCCCCGAGCCAGGGGTGCTCGGCGGTGTCGTGCACGCCCATGGGGCCGCCCATGACAATGACGCCGGCCACGTCGGACGGAGCCGGCAAGGCCTCGCCCCGGTCGAGGCGGACGACCCGGCTCGGCACTCCGGCCTCGGCCAGGACCCCGGCGAGAAGGCCGGGGCCTTCGGTGGCGGTGTGTTGGACGACGATCCACCGACGCGCCGCGTCGGCCGGCTGGGGCACGGGCATCGGGAGATCCCGCGCTACGGGGAGAGAACGACCCGGAACGATTCGACGAGGCGACCCTCGGGCAGGCCGGCGGCGCGCGCCCCTGCCGTCAGCCACTCGCGGATGCGGGCGTCGAGCCACTCGCCCTCGCCGACTTGGCTGCGATGGCAGTGCAGGGCGGCGATCTTGCGGTCGAAGGTGTCGGTGACGTCCACGATGCGGTTGGTCCCGGGCGCCGCCATCAGGAAGATCTCGGCCACCGAGTGGGGCTCGAGGCCCTCCTCGAGGAGCTCGGGGTGGGCGAACGGATTGCGGGCGTCGGGGTAGGCGGCACAGACGGCGGCCTCACCCGCCGCCAGATGGTCGGGATGGCTGGCCCCGAGCCGGTCCCAGAGACGATCGGGTGACTGGCAGACGAGACGTTGCGGCCGCTTCAGCCGGACCTGGCGCGAGATGTCCCGGCGCAGCTCGATGCTCGGCACGAGCCGTCCGTCTGGGTAACCGAGGAACGTGACATCGGTGACGCCGACTTCGGCCGCCGCCGCCCTCTGTTCGTCGCGGCGGATGGCGGCCATCTCGGCGCGTGAGATCGTGCGGTCGGACCCGCCGGCGTCGCCGTCGGTGACGATGCAGTAGGCCACCTCGATGCCCGACTTCACCCATGTCGCCACCGAGCCGGCCACGCCGAAGTCGACGTCGTCGGGGTGGGCGGTGACGACCAGGATCTTCTCGATGTCGACAGGCTCGTCCAGCGCGATCGGTGGTCCGGACGCGGAGAGATCGGTCATGGACACCGATCCTAACGGTCGGGTTCGGACGCTCCGATGCCCGACGCGGCCAACCGGTCGAGCGCGGCGGTGACCGCACCCGTGGCCCGCGAGCCGAAGGTCTCCCACCGCGTCGGATCGGCGCCGAGGTGATCGGCCTCGTCCCAGAACGCGTCCTCGAGCGGCGACAGCTCGGCCCGGACGACGGCCAGGCGGTCGCCGTCACGACCGACGGCGTCACGGACGTGCGCGAAACGCGTCCACATCCGGGCGTCGGCCACCACGTCGGGGACGGGCAGCGCCTGCGCCTGCGGCCGCGCCTGCGTCTGCGACACGGGCGGCGGCACGGGCACGTAGACCGAGACGCAGGGGCTCCCCGGAGCCATCCAGGCGCGGGCGCCGTCCCCGGGATCGGCCGGCAGCAGCACCACCATGGAGGCGGTGGTGACGGCCGTGTCGACGGCGTGGAGGCAGAGCGTCCAGCCGGCGCCGTCGGAGGCGGACTCGTCCACCGCCGGGGCGGGCGGCGGAGCCGACGGCGCCGCCGCACCGGGGACACCCCACGGTCCGGTGCCGTGGTCGCGCAGAACCCCCACGACGGACCGGGGATCGACGGCCGTCGTGTCGGTGGCGCCGGCACCTCGCAGGAAAGCGCCGCTGGAGGCGAGGCGGGTGTCGGCGAAGCCGGTGGGGAGGTTCGGGTGGCGCCAGCTGTCGATGTCGGTGCCGGGGGCGACGTCGGACGACGCCCGGGTCCAGTCCCGACGCAGGGTCAACCGGTTCGAGAGGGCCGTGGCGGGCCCGGCCGGGCGGGCCGCCCAGGAGGAGGCCGAGGTGTCGAGCACCCAGGCCGAGGTGGGATCGGCGATGAGGAAGGAGGACCAGTACGAGAGGTTGTGGATCTCGTCCCCGACACCGCCCTGGCCGTGGCGGTCGAGGAGGGAGGTGATGGCCCCGAGCGCTTCCTCTGCCGTCCGGCCCCGTTCGAGGCCGAGGCGGACCAGGTCCATGCCGAGAAGGGCGGGTGGCCGCCGGCGGGGGTCGGCGGCGGTGAAGACCATCTCGTTGCCGATGGCCACGCGGTGCTCGTTCAGACCGTGTTCGGCCCCCCAGAGCCAGGTGGGACGGGAGAGGAGGGTGGCGACGGCTCCGGTGTCGGGGATCTCGAGGTACTGGGTCCGCAGCGGGCCGCCCGGAGCGCGGCGGGAAAAGGCCGAGGCGACCTGGGGTTCGCACCGCGGGCGGTCCGAGTTCTTGGCGAAGAGGGTGACGCCGTCGCCGAGGAGGCAGAGGGTGTCACACACGCGGGCTCCAGCGGGACCCCGGTGGCAGGCTCAGGCGGCACCCTCGTCGGGCTGCCAGCCGGAGAGGTCGGCCAGGCGGGGATCGTTGGAGAAGATCTCGGTCAGGGGGCCGACGAGCCCGAGACGCTTCTGGATCCGCTCCACGTCGAGGATCTGGTCCCACAGGACGAGGGTGGCGACGACACCCTTGCCGCCGGCGCGCGCCGTACGGCCCGAACGGTGGAGGTAGGCCTTGTGGTCCTCCGGGGGGTCGTAGTGGACGACGACGTCGACGTCCTCGATGTCGAGGCCGCGGGCGGCGACGTCGGTGGCCACGAGAACGGGGAGCCGAGCCGTGGTGAAGTCCTCGAGGGCCTTTTCCCGGCTCGACTGGCGGAGGTCCCCGTGGATGGCGGCGGCCCGGACCCCCTCGCGCTGGAGCTGCTCGACCAGTCGGTCGGCGCCGCGCTTGGTGCGGACGAAGACAAGCGTCTTCGAGGCCCCGTTGCAGATGGCGGCGGCCACCTTGACCTTGTCCATCTGGTGGACCTGGAGGAAGCGGTGCTCCATGAGGTCGACGGTGACCCGGGCCGAGGCCACCTCGTGACGGACCGGGTCGGTGAGGTGACGGCGGACGAGGCGGTCGACGTCACCGTCGAGGGTGGCGCTGAAGAGCATGGTCTGGTGCGGCTTCTCGATCCGGCGGAGAACCCAGTCGACCTGGGGGAGGAATCCCATGTCGGCCATGCGGTCGGCCTCGTCGAGGACGGCCACCTCGACGTCGGCCACCGAGACCTCGCCCCGGTCGGAGAGGTCGATCAGGCGGCCGGGGGTGGCGATGACCACGTCGACGCCCTTGTTGAGCTTCTTGATCTGGCGCTCGATGTCGGCACCGCCGTAGAGGAC
>Ga0209415_10010053_pt1 | contig 16153 bp, 10 predicted proteins | sample PeaSoiSIISIP2007_FD_187696 | JGI IMG/M metagenome (GOLD analysis project Ga0209415, IMG submission 187696) | Peat soil microbial communities from Weissenstadt, Germany - SII-SIP-2007 (SPAdes) (version 2) | ecosystem: Environmental > Terrestrial > Soil > Wetlands > Peat | place: Germany...
ACAATAAATCAACCACTTGTAAATTTTACATAGTTACGGAAGAGTAAACAGAGAGGCCGTTTTTTGGCCCTTTTTGAGCCCAAAAACCACGATTTTACCCTCAAAATCGCCCTTTTTTGCCAAATTCCGGCCCCCGAAAACGCCCCGCGAAGTCCATCCCATGGAATGTTGCAAGAAGCTCGTAAGTCCTGTATTTCTTCTGACTGCTGCGGCGTCCTTCCCTTTTCTCCAGAAAATGAACACAGTCAGACTTTCGTCGGATTCGCATTGCGTTTGAGTGGCATAGGATGCGATGCGTAGGCTTATGAGTGCGGGTTGCTCCGCAGTACGTCGGCCATGAGTCCAAAACTGGGTCAACTGAATTCTTAGGAGTGCCAAAAGAATGAAAACGATTTCTATACTTCTCCGCTGGGGTGCCATCAGCATTGCCGTTGCATTGCTGATGGTGTGTAGCCAAACCGGCCTGCGCGCGCAGAGCAACGCCGCCACCATCAGCGGTACCGTCGCCGACAAAACCGGCGCGGTCCTTGCCGGTGCCACTGTCGTCGCCACCGAGGAGACCTCCGGCGTTACGCGCTCCACCGCCAGCGATGCGCGGGGCTTCTTCTCGCTGGTTGGCATTCCCGTTGCCACCTACGACGTGCAAGTCTCCGCTCAGGGCTTCAACAGCCTCCGCCGTAAAGGCATCTCCGTTCACATCAACGACCAGATCGAGTTGAAGGGGATCGTCCTCACCGTCGCCGGCACCAGCACCTCGGTCGTGGTCATCGCCGAAGCCGACGAGATGATGCCCACCACCTCCGGCGAAGTCAGCTATACCATCTCCGATACCCAACTGCACAACATGAATCTCGAAGGCCGCAGCGCCATCGAACTGCTCGGCCTCATTCCCGGCTCCGGCAACACCGGCAACTTCAATTCTTCTGCCTACAACGGCAGCTCCGCCGGATTTACACAGAATGCCAGCGCCTTCACCGTCAATGGCAACCGCTTTGACCAGGTGGCGATCGTCAGCGATGGCGCATCCGTGACCGATCTCAACACCGCTGGCGGCGCATCCGTCACGCCCAACGTGGATATGATTGCCGAGTTGAAGGTGCAGTCCGCAGCCTACTCCGCCTCCGAGCCGAATGGTCCGATTGTCGTGACGACCGAGACCAAAGCCGGCGGACGCAGCTTCCACGGCGAAGCTTACACAACCGTGCGCCACCACTCGATGGACGCCGACGACTGGCAAAACCTGACCAACGGCTTGCCCAAGTCGCAGAGCAGCCTCTTCTACCCCGGCTTCAACATTGGCGGCCCGGTGATTCTACCCGGTGCCCCCAAGCTGCGCGAGAAGCTCTTCTTCTTTGCCGCCACTGAAATCGCTCAGCAGCACGTCGATCAGGGCGTTCGCAAGGGCATCGTGCCCGCCAAAGCTGGCGATCCGGGTTACACCGGCGCGGGCATGGCCAACGGCGACTTCACGGATTCCGCTTATCTGAGCGCGCTCTCCAACTCCGCAAACAATTGGAATTTCTGGCCGGTTTCTACCAATCCCTGCAATAAAAACGAAGCAAATTGCAGCGCGTGGCAAGGACAGATCTCCTCCGGCCTGATCGACCCCGCAGGCAAGATTTTGCTCAACGCCTTCCCGCACGCCAACGCCGATCCCTCCGCGCACTCCGGCAACAACCTGATTACGGACTTCACCACTTCCGATCCGCGCAACCAAGAGATTCTGCGCATGGATTACTCCGTGAGCGACAGCTTCCATATCTTTGGCCGCTTCAACCACGAGAACGAGAGCGTTCCGTGGCCGTACGGACCCTATAACCAGTGGAATCAGGTCAATTATCCCGCCTCTCAAACCGGCAAGAATGCCTCGAATTCGCTCAACCTCAATTTCACCAACGTGCTGAGTTCCTCCCTCACCAACGAGGCATCCATCGGTTACACGCGCTTCACCCTCGAAGAGATGCTTGGCAACCTCAGCAACGTCTCAAAGAGCGCGCTCAACTATCCTTACGCCAATCTCTTCGCCTCGAAAGACGATCTGATTCCCAATGTCGCCTTTGAAGGCTCGGGTGCCATCAACAACAGCCAGCTCTACATCACCGGCGGCGAGGCTCCTCCGTATCTGGGCGCGCAGAACAACTACACCGTGAACGACAACCTGACCAAGCTGTATGGCAAGCACCTCTTCAAGGTTGGATTTTTTGGTCAGATGGGCCGCTATAACCTGCTGACCACTGGCAACGACAACGGTGCCATCTCCACTGACTCCTACACCACGCAAACCGGCAACGACTGGGCCGACCTGCTGTTGGGCTACGTCTCTGGATTTACTCAAAGCAGCGCCAACATCAAAGCCTCCATGGAAGCGAAGCGCTTCGACTTCTTTGCACAGGACACTTGGAAGGCGACCTCGAAGCTGACTCTCAACTATGGCCTGCGTGTCGATCACATCGGCTGGTGGTTTGACCGCGCCGGTCGCATCGCCGTCTTCAATCCCAAAGACTACGTGGCCAGTTCCTCCTATACCGCCTATTCTGGTATGGAGACCCATGCCACCAACTCCGCGATTCCCTACTCCGGCTCCAAGCCGCTCGGCTTCCAGTTGGCGCCTTCGGTCGGCTTCGCTTATGACCTGACCGGTAGCGGCAAGACTCTGTTGCGCGGTGGATTCGGCACCAACTACTACCTCGATCCCGGCACCAACGCATTCTCGTCCATCGAAGCGCCGCCAAACTTCCAGGTAGCCACCATGTGGGCCGGCTCCACGCCTTATACGCTCTCCGGTATCGGCAAGCTGGATTTTTCCACCGCTCTGCCCGCCGTCTGGGGCACCGCCAATCCCACCGACCATCATGCGCCGATCACCTATTCCTGGAACTTCGCTCTTTCTCGCCAGTTTCCCTGGGGCAACAAGATCGAGGCCAACTACGTGGGCAACGTCAGTCGCAACTTGTCTGGATTCGGCAAGCAGAACGTGGTGCCGCAAGGCAGCGAGCTTGGACCCTGGTATGGAACCTGGGCCGATCAACCGCTGCGCCCCTACGCCAACTACGGCGACATCTCCACCCTCTATCACAACCTCAACTCCAACTACAACGCGTTGCAGTTGAGCGTCACCCGCCAAAAGGGTTGGCTGAACTATTGGGGGAGCTACACCTTCGGCAAGTCGCTGGCCTACAACGCCGAGGATAACTTCGACATGAAGCGCTGGTACGGTCCCACGCCCTTCGACCGTTCGCAGATTCTCAGCTTTTCCTACTATTTGTCCCTGCCCTCGGCAGGAAAGAAGTTGGGTAACCACAAGGCGGTCAATGAGGTTGTTGACGGCTGGCACCTCTCCGGCATCTTCCAGGCTTCCGTGGGCGGACCGATCAGCAATAACTTCGGTTCCGAGTACGCCGCCAATCGAAATACCATCGGCATCTACACCAAAAACAACTTCAGCTATACTGTCGGCGGCAATACCAATACTTCCTCGACTCTGAGCCCCGCATTTGTCAACGGCACTCCCGACGAAGTCGCGGTACCCAAGATGATTTGCGATCCGCGCAAAGGACTGGCCAAGAACCAGTACTTCAACCCTGCCTGCTTCGTAGCGCCCTCCTACCTGCAAAACGGAACGTATCGCCTGCCTTACATTCACGGGCCGGCCTACATCAACGACTCCACCGGGTTGTTCAAGAGTTTTGCCCTCGGCCAGAGCCGCAAACTGGAAGTGCGTGGCGAGGTGTTCAACCTTTTCAACCACCCCTGGAACGAATTCCTCGCCAGCGACAGCAACATGTACATGGGCTTCAATGAACCCGGCGGGGCCACCATTTCAACCTCGGCAGGAACGGCCGACAACAAGACCGGCCATCGCACCATTCAGCTCTCGGGCAAGTTCTACTTCTAAGGAACCTCTGAATAAGTCGGCATTTGGGAGGGTAAGGGCTTTTGCCCCCGAGAGAATGCATTCTGCAATCACCTGTACTTGTTCACAGGCTCCCGAACAACCTTTCACCACGACGACGGACAACAACCAGGGCAACGGAAAGCGTAAACTTTCCGTTGCCCTTGTACCATAAGAGTGGATCTTCCCTATGCGATTCTGCTTCCAACCCGCCTTGATTCTCGCTTTCCTTCTCTGCCATATTTCTTCCATGCCAGCGCAAACGCCGATCCTGGGCGCGGACGTTTCTTTTCTGGCCAGCGCCGAGCAGCAGGGCATCGTCTTCAAGGAAGACGGTCAGCCCCGCGATGTGCTCTCGATCCTGCATGAGCACCAGTTCAAATGGGTGCGGCTGCGCCTCTTTGTCGATCCTGCGGCCAACCCTGACAAACTGCCCAACGACCTGGCGTACACACTTGCTCTGGCCAAGCGCGCTCATGCGCAGGGCTTTCATCTGCTTCTCGATCTGCATTACTCGGACACCTGGGCCGATCCCGACAAACAGTTCATCCCCGCCGCCTGGACGAAGCTTAAGCACAAGCAACTTGTCGATCAGGTCTTCAGCTACACGCGCGACACCATCGCCACCTTTGCCCGCGAGGGCGTGATGCCCGAGATGGTGCAGGTGGGCAATGAGATTACCGGCGGAATGCTCTGGCCCGATGGCAAGCTGCCCGACTGGGAGAGCTTCTCCGACCTGCTCAAGGCCGGCATTCGCGGCGTTGATGCTGGTCGCGGCACACTGCCACGCCCGCGCATCATGATCCACATTGAGCGCAGTGGCGACTACGATGCCGCCACCTGGTACTTTGACAATCTCATCGCCCACCACGTCCCCTTCGACATCATTGGCCTCTCCTACTATCCCAAGTGGCACGGCAGCGTCGCCAAGATGCGCGGCAACTTGCACGACCTCGCGCTACGCTATCACTTGCCGATCATTGTTGCAGAGACGGCCAGCAACTGGACCCCCGGCGATTTCATTGGCAAGAAAGCCGAGTTTGCCGAGTCTCCCGAGGGGCAAAAGGCCTTTTTTCAGGCCGTTGCGGGGGCGGTGCGCGCGGTTCCCAACGGCCTGGGATTGGGCCTTTTCTGGTGGGAGCCGGCTGTTCCCAACGGTCCCATCGCCGGACGCGCGCTCTTCGACGCCCAGCACAATGCGCTGCCCGCCATTGCAGCCTTTGACCAACTCACGACTCACTGAGACGACCATATGCAACAGCAGCATTTTGACGAGGAATTTCCGCCCACCAGTCCGCCACCCGAGCCGAAGAAGATCTCTGTGCTGATCGTTGACGATCATCCCATCATGCGCTTCGGCATCGCCGCCATCATCGGGGCCACGCCCGATATGGCGGTGATTGCGCAGGCTGGCAGCGGCGAAGAGGCCATCGAGCTTTATGAACAGCACCTGCCCGACATTACGCTCGTCGATCTGCGCCTGCCCGGCATCAGCGGCGTTGATGTGATTCGCGCCGTGATGGCGCGCCATCGCCAAGCCCGCTTTGTCGTGCTCACCACCTACGAGGGCGACGAGGATATTCACCAGGCGCTGGAAGCCGGCGCGCGCAGTTACATCATCAAGGGAATGCCGCATTCCGCTCTGGTCAGCGCGCTGCGTCGCGTCCACTCCGGAGGGCGTTTTCTTCCCACGCCAGTTTCGCGCGCGCTTTCCTCTCGTCTGCCCGACTCCGAACTGAGCGCCCGTGAGCGCGAGGTGCTGCGCCTGATCGTTCGTGGCATGAGCAACAAGGAGATTGCCGTTGCGCTGGGCATCACCGAATCCACCGTCAAGTGTCACGTCAGCGTGATTCTGATGCGCCTCAATGTCAGTGATCGCACCCAGGCCGTCGTCACCGCTCTGCAGCGCGGGCTGATTCATCTCTGAAACAAACAAGAACGCAGCCAAAACCGCGTTCTTTCAGTCCCCCTTCGGCTTCTCCGACCCACCGCACATGAACCGTCACCGTGGCACCGCTATACGGAATCACCTTATCCAGGCTGGCCGCCACATTCACACCGTTGTCGTGGTTCCGGCCTACCACCACAACCTGGAAGCTCCGCATCTTCAACTGATTCGATTTGCCGTCAACCGGGAACTTTTCAGTGCATACCGTGCCCGCTTGATTGTGTAATCAAATGAATTGTAGCGCCGACCTCCAAGTCGGCTGTAGCGCGGGCGTCCCCGCCCGCGTTTGTTCATGGTGAATTACCAATTCATGCAGTCAAGGCACTAGCGGATATAAAGCTGCAACTCGGCGATGTCGCAGTAGCTATTGCTAGGGCCAACGTAACGAAGATAACGGTAGCTCGTCGTGTTCGTGAGGGGCGCCGAGGTCAGTAGTCCTGCAAGCGGCTGGTCCGTTATCGTGAAGAGCGTTACTGCATCACTGAAGTCTGCGGAATTGGCGCCTTGTAGGATGCCTCCCACCATACGTGACTCATAAAATGGGCGGGGACTATAGCTGATCCTTTGAATCACGTAGCCCGAATTTGTCCCGAAGTCCAAACCCACCCAGTCGCCACTGGCATCCGGTCCCTCGTAGTAGGTGTCGAGGTTGCTGTCAAATGCGTAAGCAAGAACATTGATCGAGCCCGCCGAGTTCGCGGTGCCAATGACCGTTCCCGTCACCTTCTGATGATGCAAGGCAACTTCGCTGCTGTTAGCTGTTTCGACGCTGCCGACCACCGCACTGACTACATAATAGTAATCATCCACGCTGGCATACGCAGTCGTGTCAGTATAGCTAGTGCTGGCGATATTGCTGGCAAGCGTCGTGTAAGGGCCCGTGCTTGTGGTTGCACGCTTGAGATTGTAACCCGTCGCGCCGGAAACCTGGTTCCATCCGAGATTTGCTGTCGTGTTCGAGGTGGCTGTCCGGTTCAGTCCGGTCGGTCCGGCCGCCAGCGTCGCCTGAGGGATAAAAGTGCCGGTTACTGTGCCGAAATTGCTCCATCGATAGGTTTTTCCCGAAACTACAATATTTCCAGAGGTGCCCGGGCTGTAGGCGGCAAGACTGCTGCCGCTCGCCGCCTTGCCATTGACGTACTGAAGCGTACCGGTCAGGTTGAGTTCCAGAGTGTTGGTGCCATTGCTGCTGGCAGATAATACCGGGTCGATGGTGGGCAAGCCGGTGATAACCACATGTGCATTGCTGTAAGGCGCGGTAGAGTTTGTCGCGCCAATCCAAGTAAGCACCGTATGAATATCTCCAGAGTCGTTGAAGTAGACGTCGCCAGGCCAGCCGATACCCAGCCATCCCCCGACAATGGTGCCGGTGTTTGTGAAATAAGTAGCATCCCAGGGTGCGCCGGAATAGCTGGCTATGGACACAGCAAAGGAATCGTTGGTTGCTATCACCCCAGAATTGACGAAAGTCATGACGCCAGTAGTGCCCGTAGAGCCTGCAGCGGCACCGTCATTTTCCAACCACACGCTCTCATTTATATCTTTGCCTTTGCTGCCGTTGCCGCTATAGCTGATCCACGATCCAGTGTTCTTGAAAGTCACGTTGTAGCCATTGGATCCGAAGTAGACTCCATTCGCTTGAATTGTGTCCTGGCCGAACACGGTACCGTTGTTCACGACAGTGGTATCGCTGAAATTGCTCCACGCTCCTATCGTTCGGCTCCAATCGGAGCCGGTACCATGAGCATCGGTGACGATAGATCCATCGTTTTCGATGTACATAGGGGCGTTGGCCTGGTCAATGAATGAGCCAATGGTTGTAGGGTTGGAGCTTAGGCCATTGGAGTTGGAGTCATTGGTGGCGCCTGTGGACGTGGCTATGATCGATCCGTAGTTGTACAAGGTCTGCGAACCTGTCCAGGACATTTGGATGCCCTGAGGGGCATAGGGCGCTGTTGCGCTGATTGTTCCGCCGACATTGTTTGTGATCTTCACGGGGGCACCACCGTTGTATATCGATACCCCCATCGAGGAGCCATCGGTGCTCAATACTTCCGCATCGATCAAGCCCGAGTTGTTGATGACCGCATTTGTCTCCGCCCAGATTCCCGCCGTGTTTGTGCCGGCGTCACCGGTCGCGATGGCTTGGATTGTCCCATCGGCATAGTTGTTGATGGTAATTCCGTTGTCCAGGCTCAATAACCCAACAGCTTCGTAGTTGAGAGTGCTGGTAGAGACGGGTTCGGTCGCAGTGTTATAGGTCAGAGTGCAAAAATTATTGAAAACGGAACCCGTGGTAACCAGCGTATTCCCGCTGAAATCCCAGGTCCCTTGCCATGCATGATATTGGTTGTCCGCAAAGCTCGCGCTCGTTCCGCTGCCCGAAACTGTGACGATCACGGTTGCGGTTGCTGGAGCGTAGTTTAAGCTTGCGGGCGTAAACGTGGCCGTCAGGGTATGCTGGCCGTCAGACAGCGTCGTACCCGCGGCTGGAGAATAGACAAAGCTGCCAGGAACACTTGCGACGGCATCTAACTGCGCACTGCTGAGAGGACTGCCGCACGTAATGGGGGCCGGATTGGCCCATGTGATCGTGACCGGAGCCTGATCAACAGTCAGGGGGACAGAAACTGCGGTGGAATTGTAATCTGTGGTGTCTGTGGGAGTGAAGGTAGCTGTTAGCGTTTGCGAGCCAGCGTTTAACGCCGTGCCCACAGCAGGCGAATAGCTGAAAGTGCCGGCGATGTTGGAAGTAGCGTCCAACTGAGTGCTGCTCAGCGTCGTTCCGTAGACGATGGGTGCCGGAGTGGGCCAGGTGACCGTAAACTGCGTCAGATTGACCGCAAGAGCGACTGTAGCCGTAGCGGATTTGTAGTTGGTCGCATCTGTGGGTGTAAATGTGGCTGTCAGAGCGTGCGAGCCGGTGGCCAGTACCGTGCCCGCTACAGGCGAATAGCTCATGGTGCCAGCAACAGTGGACGATGCGTCCAATTGTGTGCTGCTGAGTGCTGTACCGTAGGCGATGGCAGCTGGAGTGGCCCAAGTGATGGTAGGCGTTGCTTGATTGACAGTGAGAGTGACCGTAGCTGAAGTTGTCTTGTAGTCTTTGGTGTCCGTGGGAGTGAAGGTGGCCGTCAGCGTTTTCGAGCCTGCGGTTAGCACCGTGCCCAAAGCTGGCGAATAGCTGAAGGTGCCAGCAACAGTGGCCGTAGCGTCTAATTGTGTGCTGCTGAGTGCTGTACCGTAGGCGATGGCGGCCGGAGTGGCCCAAGTAACGGTTGACGTTGCTTGATTGACAGTGAGAATGGCAGTCGCCGTGGCCGTCTTGTAATCTGCGGTGTCCGTGGGCGTGAAGGTGGCCGTCAGCGTTTGCGAGCCTGCGGTTAGCACTGTGCCCAAAGCTGGCGAATAGCTCATGGTGCCAGCAACAGTGGCCGTAGCGTCTAGTTGCGTGCTACTTAGTTCGGTACCGTACGTGATGGCGGCTGGAGTGGCCCAAGTGATCGTTGGAGCGGATTGGTGGTCAGTTACATTGATGTTCGTGCAACCGCAGAGGTCTACAAGCACACCGGCGACGAAAAGAAACAACGCTTGCCTTACTGTCTGTCTCACGGGAAACTCCTGCATCGGATTTAGAAAGATGAATTGTCTTTAAGGAGATGATTTATCTTTGCAATTATAAGCCACTGCGGTCCGGCTAACGACTAAGGAACCTCTGAATAAGTCAGCATGATGAAGGGTACGGGCTTTAGTCCCCCACCGGTCTTACCGACCCACCGCGCATGAAACTGTAGCGCCGACCTCCTGGTCCACGTCTGTTTCTCTTTAGCCCGTACCCAAGCGCAGTAAAATCAATGGGCTTTAGCCCCTGAGGGGTGTTTTGCGGAGCCTTTTAGCTCTGCAAAATTCCATTTTGCAAGAGGCTCAATTTGAACTCAATAACTTTGGAAGACAAAAGTGCCACTGTTGCGGGAACTGTAGCGTCGTTTACCTCTTTAGGCTGTACAAAGTATTGTTTCCTGGTAGAACAAAAAAGCGCAGAAAAACTTGCCCACTCTCTTGGACTCATTCATTCCCAGACTAATTTTGAGCCGAGGTTCCATAGGTCCCAACAGCGGGACCTATGGAACCCTACATTGATACAGCTTCAATCTGCCAAACTGCTATCGAAACAAATGCGGTACAAACCGGCTGGTGTTATTGGTGATCAGCCCGGACGACTCGCGGATGCCCATGCCAGCCGGTTCGCCGTCTACCAGCCAGGAACCGAAGACGGCGGTCTTTCCCGCCGCGGTGCCCATCGACGCCAATGCCTGATAAACGTAGCCCTGCGCGCTTTCTCCGGTCAGTGAACCCTCGACCGCGACTCCATCTTTGACCACCGCGATGCCCGCGCCCTCGCGGCCCAGCAGCGGCTTGCGCACATAACTGGATAACTCGCGCGGGCCGTCCAGATAGGCGGGTAGCAGTAACTCGTGGCCGGGATTCAGTTCCCAGAGAATGGCCAACAGCGCCTTGTTTGACCACATCATCTTCCAGATTGGCTCGATCCATAACATCGATCCCCAACTGCGGCGATCCTTGCGTGGGCCGTACTGTTGCAGCGGCGAGGCGGGTGGCAGCGTGGAGAGCGCATTCGCGCCGAAGGGTTCGCTGAGCATCCACTCCCACGGATAAAGCTTGAAGAGCGTTTGAATGGCGTGGTTATCGAGATCGACGAAGCGAGAGTGCCCGGAATCCCAGCCGATTTCCGACATGGCGATATGCCGCGTGCGCAGACCGGCCTGCTCGGCGGTATCGCGCAGATAACTCGCGGTCATGTGGTCTTCGTCGCTGCCCGCGTTGGCAAAGTAGACGGGCGTAGTGACGTAATCCTTCAGGTCTTTCCACTTGGCGATGAGTTTCTCATGCAGTGAGTTGAACTGATCGGCATCGGGGAAACAATCCTGAAGCCAGTACCATTGCGCGACCGCGGCCTCCACCAGCCCCGTAGGAGTATCAGCGTTGTATTCCAGCAGCTTGATGGTAGTTCCGTCGTAGGCCAGATCCAGGCGACCGTAGAGCGCGGGTGGCTCAGCGTTCCATGCGGCGCGAATGGCGGGCGCGGCTGCGGCGGGAATACCCATCTGAGACAGGCGATCCTGATCGAGAATCGCGTCTCCAGCGGCCAGCGCCAGCCTCTGAATTTCGGCGGTTGCCGCTTCCAGACGATCAATCTCGAAGGATGAAAATTCCCAATAGACAGTCTCATCCCAGTAAGGCGTTCCGTCTTCGAGCGTGTGATAAGTCAAGCCAATTCGCTCGACGCGGGTTTGCCAATCGGTGCGCGGAGTTACTGTCAGTCGCCGCACTATTCACCTCCTCCGCCATCGCCGCCACCGATGCCGCCAAAGCCACCGCGAGAGACGCTGGTGCTGCCGCCCATAACGGCATCGCCGATGTGACCGCCGCTGGAACCGCCGTAAAGGTAGTGCGCGCCTCCCCAACCAGCCTGACAGCCGGTATCGGGCAACAGATGATTCTGGGAATCGACGCAATCGCGATGGGGTTCGCGGCAGGCGGTCATCGAAAGTGCCATGGCCGCAAGAAGAGTGAGTTGGACTTCCTTGGACTTGCGCATAAGAAATATCTTCGCATACCAAGTTATACGGAAAACGCCAAAAATACAAGTTGGCGAGTTATTTGACTTATTGCAATAACTTGACCTTGAGTTATTGCAAACAGCGATCTTGCGGAAGTTGAAAAACCCTTGAAAATATTCAAGCATCCGCAAGGTCGAGAAGAGAGAAACTCCGGCTGTTGAGCACCGGAATTTGTGTGAGTATCCTCGCCTTTCCAGCAAGCTTTGTTTGCGCTTCTGTTACTGCTTGATCGCGTCCAGATGCAGGTGGCTATAAGCGGCGGGTGGCACATCGTTGAGGCCGATGCCGGGGCCTTCCCACAGCAGGCGGGGTGCGCCCTGGCTGGCGGAGTGCAGGCCTTCAATGTGCAGTGTGTGCTGGCCTGCGCGCAGGGCCAGCGAGCCGTGATCGTAGCGAACGGCATTGCCGGGTGCGCCGCAGACCTGCGCGAAGGGCGGGCCGGTTTTGGCCAGTTGAACGCCGTCGATCACCAGACGCGCACCGTCGCGGCTGAGCAGGTGAAACGTATAGCCGCCATCGACTGGAATATCGATGAGGCCGTCCCATGCGGCTGCGTAGTGTGGCAGGCTCTGGGCATCAACGCGAAGCATCGGCGCATCGCCGCTGAAGACTGCGCGCAGGGCGGCAAGATCGGGTAACTCGGTCCACGACCCCTGAAAGACCTGCCAAGTTAGCCCTGGGAGAATGGGGCTGTTCGATGCGGGGATGGGCTCGTGCCAGTGACTGACCGCGACCAACCCTTGCGCGGCCCAGTCGCCAGCAAATACATCGGGCTTGTCGGTTCTCTTTTCCACGTGCAGCAGAACACGGAAACGGCCCAGGCGGCCAGAATTATCCCCGCCGGTCGCGCCATCCAGATCGGTGCCCAGTGAATCGGGAAAGCTGTGCGTCACGCGGCGCCCCTTGGCCTGGGTTCCGTCGCCAAAGAACCATGTATAGCGCGCGTTGGGCGAGGGCTGTGCGGTGAAGATGACCTTCTCGCCAGGGGCAAAGACCTTGTGATCGACCGTGAAGGCGGCGATGGGGCCGTGCGGTTCCACAAAGTGTGGCTGCTGCGTTCCGGCGGAGACGACCAGCGGCAGATCGGCATTGCCGGTGACGCGCGTTTGGCCGTACTTCACGTTCTCGAAGGTCACATCGGCCACGTCGCCGACCATGGTGGAATCGGCCAGCGGCGGCTGATCCAAGGCCCAGATATTGCGGAAGGTGATACTGCGCAAGGCGGGCTTTTCCTGCTCCAACTGCGCCAGCGAGTACCAGTCGTCCAGAAAGATATTTTCGAATGTGAAGTCGGAGTGGATGCCTTTTGCGCCGTCCGCTCCCCAGAAGCCGAGAAGGCCAAAGGTCTGGCCACAAGCACCAATACCCGCGTGCAGCACATCGGAATCGCGCAGCGTGAAGTCGTGCGAGTGATAGGTCTTGCGAGGCCAACCGGCGCGAACCACGTTCGAGATACTGGTGGACAGAACGCTGTGCTCGATCAAAACATTCTGCACATCGTGACCGGGCCGAAGAATGTCCTCATCCTTGTAACCGTCCCAGTTACCCTGCATCGCAAAGATATCGTCAGAAGCGCGCAGGAACGAGTCACGCACGATCGTGTCGCCGCCGCCGAGCCAGTCCATGCCGTCCTGATTGGCGTTGGCCGTATTGCCGCCGATCAGCCGCAGGTCGTTATACAAAAAGCCGACCGAATCCTTCATCTGAATGGACCAGGTGCGGGCGCGCACTATGCAGGTGAGGCCGTTGATCTGCACGTTACGGGCCTCCATCGCGCCGATGCAGTGCCAGTCGGGCTTCTGCATCCAGCCTTCGTCGTTATTGGGGTCTTGCGAGCCTTCATAGACCACAGTGCCGCGACCAAGAATCTTGACGTTCTCCACCTTCCAGAGATTCAAGCTGCCGTAAAAGTACGAGCCGGGAGCCAGATAGTAGGTTTCGCCGCTCTTGGGGTTCAGGCTCTGGTGATAGACGCCTGCCGGAAAAACATGCACGGCAGGGTCGTTGGGCGGCGGAGGTGGCGGCGTACCGGCGAAGAGGAAAAGCATCTTGGCGTGATTCAGAAAGTCGCCAGGCCTGGAGATGGAGAGTTTGGCAGTCCCAGTCAACTTGAAGCGGATGCTCTGGCCCTCGCGCACCGGGCGCAGGCCCAGACGCCAGGGCTGTATATCCACGCCCTTGTCCCAGAAGCTGGGATCGGCGGCCGTGATCTCGACTGTGGTGGGTCCGTTCGCATCAAAGCTGACGTAATCGTAGCTGGCGGCTGCGTGGGCCACGTCCACCGGCTGGCCATTGACTTTGACGGAGAAGGCCGAGGAACGCATCTCGGGTGGAACGGGCGCGGCCTGAACGCGTGTGGCGGCGTGAGCCGCGGCATGGGCTGCAACGGGAAGTACAAGAAAGAGCGCAAGCAGATGACGAAGGCGTAACAAGAAGACAGACCCCGGCTGAAATGATGGCAAACGATACCTTCACTCTACTCCCGCCACCTGCGCGGGGCCAGCGGTCTTCAGTGTGGCCCATGCCAGTAAAAGACGCGGCAGATGGCGTTCTGGTGCTTGAGGGCGTAAGTGTCCTCCGGCAGTCGGATCGGAGGCTTTGTGCTTGGTGGCCTACAAAGGGATCTGTCCTGGAGTGCTTTGTGCGGACAGAGGCCAATTGCCTCGCACCGGAAGCATAGTGATAATTGGCCCCGGCAGGTTTTGTGGTGCAGGGCTATTCACTGACGCGTCTACCGATACTTGTTTGCGGGCATTCACCCCAAAGTCACGCGCGCAGTCTACAATGATTTCAACCACCCCTCCAGACGGACCGCAAGAGGACAAGATTCTCACTGTGGCCGCCAACGGGGCCGCCGAGGGCTTATACTTCGGCAGTCGGTATTTTTTATTTGGGCGCACGGCAACGGCCCCTGCCTTGGCAGCCCTACGTCCAGCAGGACAGAAAAGGAAAAACCTCTTGAGCGCTATGTGGAAACCCAGTCAGTCGTCCGGTTCGATTCCCCCCGCCACCACCCCGGAGCCTTCGCGCCCCGTGCCACCCGCTCCGCAGAGTGAGCCTATCAACCGCGCCCCGGTCACTGCCGGCGATCAGGCCACCATCGGCAAGGGCCTGGTCATCAAGGGCGAGATCACCGGTTCCGAATCGCTGTTCATTGACGGCCGCGTTGAGGGCAGCATCAACCTGCCCGGCAACCGCGTCACGGTGGGCCGCAATGGCCAGGTAGCCGCCAGCATCAATGCCCGTGAGATCGTTGTTCTGGGCAAGATTCGCGGCAACGTTACGGCTTTGGACCGCGTCGATATTCGTGCCGAGGGCGCGCTGACCGGCGACGTGAGCGCCGCTCGCATCAGCATCGAGGACGGCGCCTTCTTCAAGGGCGGCATTGACATCAAGAAGGCCGACGGCAAGTCAGCCGCTGCTGCAGCCCCCGAGGCCCCCAGGTCCGCACAAGCATAAGCATAATTTTTTACACTTACGCCAAAGCCTCTGCCTCGGCAGGGGCTTTGGCGTAAGTGCGCCATTTCTTCGGGAATTTTGCGGAAACCGCCATCACGAAAAGCGCAATGAGATTTTGCCGCAAGAAGAGTGTGCCTCATGCAATATCCCATCAACGAAACTTGTTTGCGGCCTCGCTTGCACAATATTCATCGAGCAACGCGCACAATGAAGAGATGAGGAAAAACCCTCATGATCGCCCAATCTGATCTGGATTCGAACGGTCTGAACCGCGTACCCCCACCCCCTCCCCCTGTGGAAATCGCATTTCACCCCCTGTAAAACCTACTAACCAGCAAGGAATCAACCGTTTGTAAATATTACACAGTTACTGATTGGTAAACAAGGAAGCCCGTTTTTGGCCGTTTTTGACCCCAAAAATCCCGCTTTTACCCTCAAAAACGCCCTTTTTTGCCGTTTTTCGAGCCTTAAAACGTCACGTGAAGTCAATCTCCCAGGAATTCCGCCAAAGGCTCGTGAACCCTGAGTAATTCGGCTTGCGCTTCGAAAAGGCCTGTGGTAGATTCTCTTCATGAGTTTGATTAGCTCCATGACCGCCGCAATGTGTTGTTGTACAGCGATGTGCTGTACGCAGACGCATTCTGGCGTGAGGAAATGGCCGAGCTAAGAGACTTTACAAGCTGCCGCCTCCAAGGGATCCACCGCCAGATGTTGAACTGGCAGGTGGGTTTTTTATTTGGATTTAACTTCAGGCGAAGGCAGCAAACAGGGCGTTCGCCGAACCAATTCAAGGTGAGGAAATCATGGGCGTTCCTGAGATTCGTGTTGAAGAACTGAAAAAGCGGTTGGATGCTGGCGAAGACCTGTTTCTGCTCGACGTGCGAGACGAGTACGAATTCGAAATCTCCAATATTGGCGGCCAGCTGATTCCTCTCCCTGAATTAGCCAAGCGTGTGAATGAACTCGACACAAATATGAATATTGTTACTGTCTGCAAGATGGGTCCGCGCGGCGCGAAGGCTGCGCAGGTATTGCATAAGGCTGGTTTCTCGCACGTCTGGAACCTGACCGGCGGCATTCATGCCTGGTCGGATCGCGTGGATCACAGTGTTCGGAAGTACTAACTCTGAGTAATAAGCGCCGGTGGCGAAGCGGCTAACGCGCAGGTCTGCAAAACCTGTACTCGCGGGTTCAACTCCCGCCCGGCGCTCC
>Ga0209415_10010055_pt1 | contig 16151 bp, 14 predicted proteins | sample PeaSoiSIISIP2007_FD_187696 | JGI IMG/M metagenome (GOLD analysis project Ga0209415, IMG submission 187696) | Peat soil microbial communities from Weissenstadt, Germany - SII-SIP-2007 (SPAdes) (version 2) | ecosystem: Environmental > Terrestrial > Soil > Wetlands > Peat | place: Germany...
AAGTGTTGCTTGCGGGGCGGGGGGCCGGGGGGGTGGGGTGATCGAGGGCTCGCGAGAACTGCTAACGCCTGTGGCGCCGGGGGGGTGGGGTGATCGAAGGAACTAAGGCGCTCCCCCTCCGCCCACCGCCCGCACCTCCGCCAGCGCCGGCAAGTCCGCGTCCGCCCCGCTCCACAGCTCCGCGAGCGCCGCGTAGTGGGCGCGCGCCTTCTCCGCGTCCCCCGCGGCCTTCGCCGCCCTCGCCGCGCCCAGCAGCGCCAGCGCCCGGTTCGGGCGCGCGTCGAGGTCCTTCTCGAACGCCGCGAGCGCGTCCTTCGCCTTGCCCGCCGCCAGCAGCGTCGCCCCCAGGGGTCTCCCGCGTCGTTCGCTCCCACGCGGGGCCGGCGACGGCCTTCGCGCCGTCCAGCTTCTCGACCCGCTCGAGCGCGTCGAGCACCTTCTTCTGCGCGGCGACCCCGGGCTTCGCTCCGGCGCGCGCGCGGGCCAGCAGCGCGTCCGTCTTCGCGTCCCACCGCGTCGCGAAGTCCGGCGGCATCATCTTCGTCCACGGCGCCGTCTGCGCGCGCACCGTCTTCAGCTCCGCGAGGCGCCTCACCGCCGTCGCCTCGTCGCCGGCGCGGATGGCCGCCTCGGCGCGCAGGACGTTCGCGTACAGCCGTGCGAAGAGCGCGCCCGGGAGCTTCACCTCGCCGCCGGCCCCCGGCGCGTGCATCGCGCACGCGACCGGACCGGTTCCCTCCGTCCCTTCGTCGGCCGTCGGCGCCAGCACCGGGGCGACCAGCGCCTCCACGTCGCCCCACCGGTCCGTCTGCGTCACGTAGTTCGAGACCATGTCGGCGTAGGCCGCGCGGAACCCGCCGGTGTCGTCCTTCGTCGCGCCGAGCAGCGCGCCCGCCTCGTCGATGAGCTTCCGCGCCGCCGCAGCCTGGCCGAGCTCGAGGTGCGCGGCGACGAGCCACGAGTAGGCGTGCCAGTCGAACTTGCTCGCCGTGTGCCCGTGCGCCTTCTCCCACGCCACCGACGCCGCGTACGCCTTCTCGTTCGACGGCACGACGTCGCGCCACATCCCGAGGTGCACGAACGTGTGCGACGGCATGTGGAGCGCGTGGCTCGCCGCGGGGGCGATGCGCGCGTACGTGCGCGCCGCGGGAAGGGCGAGGATGGCGTGCTCGCGGCTGTCGAAGGCGTGGATGGCGTAGTGCGCGGCTCCGGGGTGGTCGGGGTGGCGCTGCAGGACGTCGAGCGCGAGGGCGCCGGCTTCCATCTGCTCGCGCACGTGGGCCGGGTCGTAGCCGTGGACGGAGATGAGCGCGAGGGCGTGCTGCAGGGCCACCTCGTCGTCGGCCGGGTAGTCGCGGTGCATCTTCGCGGCGGCGGCGAGCCACGCGGCGTGGGCTTCCTTGGGGTCGTCCTTCGCGAAGAGCGCGCGGGCGGTCGCGAGGTAGGCGCGATCCCGGGCGGGGAGGTCGTCGTCCCCGGCGACGCGCGCGAGGGCGGCGCGCCCCTTGGTGAGGTCGCGCTCCCTCCAGATGGGGTGGTCGTACGTCATCGCGTCGCCCCAGGAGGCCATCGTGCAGCGCGGGTCGGCCGCGAGGGCCGCGGCGAAGCTCTCGTGGGCCTGGTCGTAAAGGAAGGAGTGCAGCGCGAGCATCCCGTCGCGGAACCTGCGCTGGCACTCGGCGGACCCGGTGACCGCGAAGTCGAGCTTCCCGAGCGACGTGTCCTCCGGCGGGGCCGTCGCGGTGCCGGCCGTGACCGTCGAGGGCGCGGCGGCGATCGGCACGGGCGGGGCGGCCGCGATCGGCGGCGTCGCGGGCGTCGCCTCGGGGGCCGCGCCGCATCCGGCGAGCCCCGCGAGGGAGAGGAGGAGAGCCGGCACGGAGGCGCGGGGTCGGCGTCGCATCCGTCCACGATGCCACAAACTTCGGGTCCGCCACGGCGACTCGTTACGATACGGGCGTGAGGCGACCCATGACGCGCATCGAGCTGGCCACGCCCATCGGCGTCGGCATGGTACTGGGGCTTTCCGCGGGAGTTCTGCTGGGCATGGTCGCCGGCGTCGCCGGGGTGGTCCTCGGTCTCGCCGCCGGCGCCGTCGCGGGGTTCCTCGCCGGAGCCGCCATGCACCGCGACGAGGGGCGACGCGCCGCCCGGGTCCGGGAGCTCGACGAGATCATCGGCGTCGCCGGCGGCGACATGGGGGCAGCCCCGGTGTCCATCCCGCCGGAGCCGCCGCCCGCGGACTGGATGGCCGAGTGGCTGACGCCGCCGCCGCCGGTCGCGGGGTAAATCGACCGGGTCGCAGGTCGATTTCGCGTAACGAAAGCGGGGGTCGTGCGGCCTCCTGATCAGGAGGAGCAGGAAAGGGCGTCGGTCGCGGTGCCCGGGGTCCTGGGCAGCCTGCCCGGGGTCCCGCGCAACGATCCCGGAGCCCTGGGGAGCTTGCCCGGGACCCCGGGCAGCCTACCCGGGACGCTGGGTAACGATCCCGGAGCTCCGGGCAGCTTGCCTGGGGTCCCGGGGAGCTTGCCCGGAACCCTGGGCAACGATCCCGGAGCCCTGAGCGGCTTGCCCGGAACCCCGGGCAGCCATCCCCGAACCCCGGGCAGGCTGCTCCTTCCGATCGGTTGGGCCGATTTCGAAAATAGTTGGAGAGAAGTCGGCCCGGTTTTCCCACTGACAGAGTGAGGGCGGTGGGCGTGCGAGGCGGAGCATGGGGCTCCGACCTCGACGTCACCCGTCCATGCAATCGAGAAGCACGAAACGGAGATCATCATGGCGACGACCAAGAAGAACGACATCGCAGCGACCCTCACCACGTGTGCCGCCGGGCTCACGGCCAACTACCCCGCGACGCAGTCGTGGGTGCTCGGCACGAAGACGTACACGCGCGGGGACATCCTCAACACACTGCAGGCGGCCATCACCGCCGCGCAGACCACCAAGGCAGCCCACGACGGGTGGCTCGCCGCGGTGGCAGCGGAGCAGGCGGAGCTCGGCCAGCTTCGCCCCGTCCTCGACGGGCTCCACAGCGCGCTCGAGGCGCAGTGGGGAAAGGCGAGCCCCAAGATGGGGGAGTTCGGGTTCACGCCCGAAAAGCCGCGCGTGACGACGGCGGCGCAGAAGGCGGCATCGGCCGCCAAGGCGCGCGCGACGCGGGCGGCGAAGAAGGCCGCGCTCGCGACGGTGGGGGCGACGGCGCCGGCTGCGCCGGCCGCGGCTCCGGCGGCGACCGCGCCGGCGGCGCCGAAGACGGCCTGACGGCGTCTCGCGCGGGCGCGTAGCGGGTAGGGAAGGGGCGGGAGGCTCGACGGGGGCCTCCCGCTCCGCGGCGGCCGGGGAGGGCTGACAGCGGGCCCGACCCCGGATACACCGGACCTCCACCACGAGAGGAGCCCCCCCATGACCACGAGCCCCGTCACCCCCGAGAAGATCATGCAGCTCACCGGCGGCGGCCAGGCGGTCGCCCTCCTGGGAACCGCGGTGCAGAACGAGGTGTTCACGCGCCTCGAGGCCGGCGCGATGACGCCCGACGAGCTCGCGAAGGCGGCGAAGATCGCTCCCCGCGGCGCGAAGGCGCTCCTCGACGGGCTCCTCGCGCTGGGGCTCGTCACCCTCGCCGGCGGCCGGTACGCCAACTCGCCCGAGGCCTCCACGTTCCTCGTCGAGGGCAAGCCCTCCTCGCTCACCGGGATGGCGCGCGTCGCCATGCACGGCCTGTCCAACTGGGCGCGGCTCCCCGAGGCGGTGGCGAGCGGGGCGCCGGTGTTCTCCGAGTCGATCGACGCGAAGGACCACGCGTTCTGGAGCATCCTCGTGCCCGCCATCGCGCCGCTCGCGTTCCCCGCGGCGCAGGCCGTCGCGGCGCGGCTCGACGTCGCGCGGCGCGGGCCGCTGTCCTTCCTCGACGTCGGCGGCGGGTCGGGGATCTTCTCGGCGGTGCTGCTGGGCGCCAACCGGGAGGCGAAGTCGACGCAGGTCGACTGGCCGACGGTGAACCAGATCGCGCGCGGCTTCGTGGCGAAGTTCGGCGTCGGCGATCGCTTCCACACGGTCGACGGGGACATCCACACGGCCGACTGGGGCACCGGGCACGACATCGCCATCTTCTCGAACATCGCGCACCAGGAGTCGCCGGCGCAGAACGTCGAGGCGTTCCGCAGGTTCCGCGCGGCGCTGAACGTCGGCGGCACGCTGGTGGTGAGCGACTTCGTCGTGAAGGACGACCGCAGCGGCTCGCCGCACGCGCTGCTCTTCAACGCGCAGATGCTCGTCGCCTCGAAGGAGGGCTCGTCGTGGCGCGAGGCCGACTACCGCGCGTGGCTCGCCGAGGCCGGCTTCAAGACGGTGAGCTTCGAGCCGACGCAGGGGCCGTCGACGCTCATCTACGCGAGCGCGTAGGAGCGTGCACCCCGCCGCACGCCATCCTCACCCCACCCCCCCGGCCCCCCGCCCCGCAAGCCTGCGGCACAGACGAAGCCCGCGGCCGGGGCGGGGGGAGCGTGAGCTGCGTGGCCCGAGGCAACAGGCCCAACCGTGTTCACGCTCCCCCCGCCCCGGCAGTGGGTCCAACGGGTGTTGCGTGCTTGCGGGGCGGGGGGCCGGGGGGGTGGGGTGAAGGTCCCGCCGGGCGGTGTGAGTGTCCCGCCGGGCGGGTTGATCGTCAGGCGCTAAGGCACGCAGTCCGGCCCGGCCGCGAAGGCGTCGCTGCACGTCGAGTTGGCCGGGCACGCCGGGCCCGCGTCGCCCGCGGCGCAGACGGCGGAGCAGAAGCCGGCCATGCCGGGGTTGCTCGTGGTGAACCCGTACTGGCGGTACTCGAGGCCGTCGCACACCGAGCCGACGGGGCAGGTGGACGGGCCGCCGACGATGCAGAAGCTGCTGCAGTAGCCGGTCTCCGCCGTGCCCCCGTAGAGGCAGTTGCAGGCGCCGTCGTCGCTGTCGGCCTTGGTGCAGGCCGCGCCGAACGTCTTCGTCGGCGGGACGAGGCCCTCCATGCAGAGGCCCTGGTCGGTCTGGCACTGCTGGCCGGTCGGGCAGTCGCCGTTCTGCGTGCACCCCGCCCAGCAGTAGCCGACGCCGCCCGCCGAGGCCGAGGTGTAGGCGTTGCAGACGTCCTTGCCCGCGCAGCCGACGGCCGCGTCGCCGGTCTTGTCGAACGTGCACTTCGGCAGGCAGATGCCGCCGACGGACTGCGGCACGCAGATGCCCGGGGAGCTCGGCGCGTCGGGGCCGTCGCAGTAGTGGACCGTCGTGTCGCTGACGGGGCTGCACGTGGGGAGGATGCAGACGGGCGTCGCGTAGTACGCCTGCGGCGCGAAGACGGTGCTCGAGCACCGCGCGAGGCCCGGGCCGCCGGGCGTCGTGCAGTCGGCGTCGGACGCGCAGGGCTTGCCGGTCGTGCCGTCGTAGGGCTGACCCGCGTTGTTGTCCGCGTTCAGCAGCGCGTCCACGACGGAGCTGCTGTCGTGCGCGACGACGACGTCGACGCCGAAGGGTGCGTCGGCGAGGCCTCCGCCTCCGTCAGCCCCGCCGTCGCCGCCGCTTCCCGTGGCGGGCGTCACCGAGCCGCCGCATCCGCCGGCCACGACGAGCGCCGCGACCACCACGCCGTACCCGCCCCGGCTCAAAAGTCGACGCTCCGTATGATCTCCGGAGACTTCGGGCTCGTGCGCGGAGCGCGGCGGGGAGGCGGGTGCGCGGCGGCGCGGGGGAGGTCGTCCACGTCGACGGCGGGCGGGGGAAGGGCGGGAGCCGGCTCCGTCGCGGGGGCGTCTGTCGTCGTCGTGGGCAGCTCCTCGGCGGCGTGGGGAGCGACGGTGACGACGGGCGCCTTCATGGGCGACAGGGAGTGGGTCGCGACGAGCACGAGCGCCACCATCGCCGCCGCACACGCCGCGGCGAGCCACGGCATCGGGGGCCACGTCCAGCCCGACCAGGGCCCGTGGTCGAGCGCGACGGGGGCGTCGCTGCGCGCCGTGCGTCCCGCGAGCGCGTCCACGGCGACGCCGGCGCAAGAGCCCGACGTCCCCCTCTTCGCGCGCAGCTCGTCGAGCGCGGCGCGGACGGCCCATCGCATCGCGGTCGCGTCCATCCAGCGCTGCGACGTCTCGAACGCGAGCGCCCCGTCGAGCACGTGCGCCACCGCGTCGGACACGCCGGCGATGAGGTCGTGCGCCGGGGCGACGGGCTCGTGCTGCGCGCGGATGACCGAGGCGATGGGGTTCGGGGCGTCGTGCAGGAGGCGTCCGGTCATCAGCGTGTAGAGGAGGGCGCCGCTCGCCCACACGTCGGTGCGCGGTCCCACGTCCTCGGTCTCGCCGCGCGCCTGCTCGGGCGCCATGAAGCCGGGGGTCCCCATCACGATGCCGCACGCCGTGGCGTCCGGGCTGTCCGCGACCCGCGCGATGCCGAAGTCGAGCACCCGCACGCGGCCGCTCGTCTCCAGGAAGATGTTGTCCGGCTTCAGGTCGCGGTGCACGATGCCCCGCCCGTGGGCCGCCACTAGGACATCGAGGACCTCCTCGACGATGGCGAGGGCCTCGACCGGGGGGAGGCCCTCGGGGGAGCCCGTCAGGCGGCCCTGCGCGGTCTCCCCCTCCAGCAGCGGCATGATGAGGAACGGCGCGCCGTCGGCCGTGGTCCCCTCGTCGACCACGGCGACGATGCCGGGGTGCCCGATGCGGTTGGCGGCCCGCCCCTCGCGGAGGAAGTGCGCGACGGCGGTGGGGTTTTCGGTCAGCTCGATGTCGAAGATCTTCATCGCCACGCGGTGGCCGTTCAGGTGGGAGGCGGCGTAGATGGCCGAGCACCCCCCCACGGCGACCAGCGCGTCCAGCCGCCACCGACCGTCGACCACGCTCCCCAGGCGGGCGCGCGCGGCCTGGGTGGCGGGGGACGGGGGCGGCATGGCAGAGGCTAGCGTTTGCAATCCCGGGGCCGGGGCAGAACTGCGCGTCTCCGAAGGGTTCCAGCGGCTTTGTGTGCATCCATTCACGGCAGGTTGCGCCGCCCGCGCACGAGCCGCCATGGGGCGGCTATGCTCCCCGCCGGCCGACATGAGAGAGATCCTCGCAGCGCTGGGCCTGGCGGACGTGAGCTCCGGCGTCTTCGCCGGCGGGTGGGTGGACGCGCCGGGCGGGGGGGAGATCGTCTCCGTCCAGCCGTCGACCGGGCTGCCCATCGCGCGGGTCCTCGCCGCCGGCGACGCCGACTACGACGCCGCCGTGGACGCCGCCGTGCGCGCGTTCGCAGGCTGGCGGGTCGTCCCCGCGCCGCGACGGGGCGAGCTGGTCCGGGAGATCGCCGACGCGCTCCGCCGGCACAAGGCGGCGCTCGGAAAGCTGGTGAGCCTGGAGACCGGGAAGATCCTCGCCGAGGGGGAGGGGGAAGTGCAGGAGATGATCGACGTCGCGGACTTCGCCGTCGGTCTCTCGCGCCAGCTCTACGGGAACGCGATGCACTCGGAGCGACGGGACCACCGGATGTTCGAGCAGTGGCACCCGCTCGGACCGGTGGGCGTCCTCACCGCGTTCAACTTCCCGGTCGCCGTGTGGGCGTGGAACGCGCTCCTCGCGGCCGTCTGCGGCGACACGGTCGTGTGGAAGCCGTCGGAGGAGGCCCCGCTCAGCGCCGTGGCCGTGACGCGCCTCGCGAACGAGGTGTGCCGCCGGGCCGGGCATCCGCCGCTCTTCTCTCTCGCGGTGGGCGGGGCGGAGCTCGGCGCGCGCATGGCCAGCGACGCGCGCCTGCCGCTGGTGTCGGCGACGGGGAGCTGCCGGATGGGGCGGGCGGTCGGCGAGGCCGTGGCGCGCCGGATGGGGCGCTCGCTCCTCGAGCTCGGCGGCAACAACGCCGTCATCGTCCTCGACGACGCCGACCTCGATCTCGCGGTCCGCGCGGTGCTCTTCGGCGCGGTCGGCACGGCCGGGCAGCGGTGCACGAGCACGCGCCGCCTCCTCGTGCAGCGCGGCGTCGCGGCCGAGCTGACCGGGCGCCTCGTCGCCGCGTACGGCAAGGTCGTCGTGGGCGATCCGCTGGCGCGCGAGACGCTGATGGGTCCTCTCATCCACGCGCGCGCGGTGGACGCGATGATGGCGGCGCTGGACGCGGCGCGGCGTCAGGGCGGCGAGGTGCTCTGCGGCGGGACGCGCGTGGACCGCCCGGGCTTCTTCGTGACTCCCGCGATCGTGGGCGCGCATGCGGGCATGGAGATCGTGAAGGAGGAGACGTTCGCGCCGATCCTCTACGTCCTCCAGGTGGAGTCGCTCGCGGAGGCCATCGCCCTGCAGAACGACGTGCGGCAGGGGCTCTCGTCCGCGGTCTTCACGCGCGATCTGCGCGCGGCCGAGGCCTTCCTTGCGGCGACAGGCTCCGACTGCGGCATCGCCAACGTGAACCTCGGGACGAGCGGCGCGGAGATCGGCGGCGCCTTCGGAGGCGAGAAGGACACCGGCGGCGGCCGCGAGAGCGGCTCGGACGCGTGGAAGGCGTACATGCGCCGGCAGACGGTGACCATCAATCACGGCACCGAGCTGCCGCTCGCGCAGGGCGTGCGGTTCGGCGAGTAGGCGCGCGCTTCAGTGGGGGAAGCCGCAGGCGGTCCACGCCGCCGAGGCGCTCGGGCAGCTCGGGCACCCGGTGAAGGGGATGCCGCCGCCGCCCGAGCCGCTCATGCCGGACATCTCGGAGCAGGAGCACGTCCCGGAGGGGCACTGGCAGTCGGCGCTGTAGGTCGTCCCGTCGCTGCAGGTCTCGCTGATCTGGATCTCGCAGGAGCCCTGGCCGCCGCTGCCGCTGGCGGGGCCCTGGTTGCAGACGACGAAGGGACCGCCCGTGTCAGTGTTCGACGAGGCTTCCTGCTGGACGAAGGGGGAGTCGGAGCCCGACGGCGCGTCGGAGCCGCCGGAGCTGCCGTCGTGGCCCGAGGTGCCGCCGTCGGTCTCGTCGCCGGAGCCGGCGGTCTTCCCGCCGCACGCGAGCAACACCCCTGCGCCGAGCGCGAACAGGATCGTCGGTCTCATGGGCAGGACCGTAGCACCTGCCCGGCGGCCGCGCGGCCCACGGCCGCTCACGTCCGCTGCGCCCTCCGCGACATCGTCATGATCGCGCGGAACACGTCGGCCACCGCGTCGGCGTCCACCTTCAGCTCGTCGGCCCAGGCGCGGCGCGCGCCCATCACCTCGGCCTCGCGCGTCGAGTCGAGCACCGGCGCCCCGAGCTGCGCCTTCGCCCGCGCGGCCCGCTGCGCGAGCTGCGTTCGCTGCGCGAGGAGCCGCACGATCTCGCGATCGACGGCGTCGATGTGGTCGCGCGTCTGCTTCAGCTCCGGCGAGCGCTCGCCCAGATCGGGGATCGCGAACTTGCCCGACCCTTCGGGCGATGCGTCCTCGGCGCTCGCCCCGGCGCGCGCGCTCTGTGCAGTCTGCGCGTCGAGCGCCTGATCGATCGCCGACAGCGCCTGCACGAGCTGCTTGCGGGCCTCGGCGGCGAACGGGTTGTCGCGCGCGATGGCGGAGAAGAGGTGCCCGGCGTCGGAGCGCACGGTCTCGATGGTGCGGGCGATGGCCTGGAAGCTCGGCGGCGCGAAGGGCACCTCCATGCCGGCCCCGGCGTCGATCATGCCCTTGGCCACGAAGAACGTGAGGGCGTGCGTGTGAGCCATCACGCGGTCGTGGCCCTCGGGCGTCTGCTCCACGACTTCGCAGCCGATGCGCTCGTAGAGCTCCCGCACCCGGGCGGCGGCCTCCGGGTGCGCCGCCGCGGGGCAGAGGACGACCCGGAGCGGGCGCTCGGCGAGGGCGAGGCTGAGAGGACCGAAGAGCGGGTGGGTCGCCACCCACGGGACGGCCTCCCCCAGCACCTCCGCCAGAGCCGCCGCGGGACCTACCTTCACGCTCCCCACGTCGAGCACGACCGTGTCCGGCCCGAGGTGCGGGCGGAGGTCTACCAGCGCCGACCGGATGCGCGGGACCGGGACGGCGACGACGACGAACTTCGCATTCGACGCGAGGTCCCGCAGCGAATCCGCCCGGAACTCTTCAGGGACCTCCGGCCCGGTGACCGGGTCGTAGGCGCGGTGGCTCACCCCCGCCTCGGCGAGGAGCTGGCCGAGCGCGCGACCGAAGCGCCCGTAGCCGAGGATGGCGACCTCACGGACCGTGGCGGGGCGCGGCATCTGGGGAAAACCGGGATCACTGTACCAGCGCACGCGGGTGATGCGCACGCGGTCAAGGCGTGTTCTCATCTGGCACCATGGGAGGGTCGCAGTCACGCCCCGGGCCGGCGCACCTCGAGGCACGGAGGCTCAGCGCGATCGGGATGGTCGAACAGGGAGCCTCCCAGGCCGAGGTCGCGCGTCAGCTGTGCGTCTCGCGGGAGGCGGTGCGGCAATGGGTGCACGCCTATCGCGGCGGGGGACCGACGGCGCTCGCGTCGCGTCCGCGCCGCAAGCGTGGGCGGGTGCCGCTGACGGAGGTCGCCCAGGCAATCGAGCGTGGTCGGGTGGAGGTGAGGGCCCTGACGACGCCGCACGTGCGCGGGCTCATCGAGCGGGCCCACGGCGTCGCGTACAGCATGTCGAGCGTGCGCGCGATCCTGCGGCGGCTCGGCTACGCGTACTCGCGGGAAGAGGGGTGGCGGTGCCCGGAGAGCGCGCCGGGGCACCTGGCCACGAGTCTCGCGCGGGGGCTGACGGGCTGACGTATCCTTCGTGCGTTGGTGCTTCGATTCCCCGCACCCGCCCTTGCCTCGGCCTTGCTCGCCACGCTCGCGGCGTGCGATCGCGGGCCGGTCAGCCTCGCCGCCTCCGCCCCGCTCGCCCCCGCGTGTCCGCTGGAGGGGTGCGACGGCGCCCGGGTCGCGCGGATCGCCTCGGAGCACGCGCCCGACGTGTGTCCGAGCGCCGGCGAGGCGCCGTGCGCGGGGGGCTCCGGAGCCGAGTGCGCGGCGCGGGCGATGGCGGCCTGGGGGGACGCGCAGGACGACCGCGAGGTCGCGTGCGTCGGGCGCATGCTGACCGAGGCGTGCACGCTGGGCGACGCGCCGGCGTGCGGGTACGCCGGTCGGATGTGGCTCGACGGACGCGGTCTCGCGCCGGACGTCGAGCGCGGGATGGCGATGGTGCTTCGCGCGTGCGAGGGGGGCGTGAAGCTGGCGTGCGTCGCCGGTCTTCGCTGGCTGTCCGAGGACCGGCGCGAGCAGTCGGTGAAGGACGGTCCCGCCCTGCACAGGCGCCTCGACGACGAGCACTCGTGCCTGACCGGCTCCGCCGACCACTGCATGCAGCTCGGTCTGGACTTCTACGCGGGCACCTCGCCTTACCCGAAGGACCTGGCGCGCTCCGGGGTCGAGTACCAGCGCGGCTGCGATCTGGGCAGCGGGCTGGCGTGCAGCAACCTCGGGGACGCCTACGAATACGGGAACGGCGTCCCGCGCGACCTGACCCACGCGGCGACCCTCTACGAGCGCGCGTGCCGCCTCGGCAAGGCGCTCGGCTGCTCGAATCTGGGGCACCTGCTGAAGCACGGCGAGGGGGTCACCCGGGACGTGGCGCGCGCGCGCGTCCTCTTCCGCGACGCGTGCGCCGGGGGAGACGTGTACGGCTGCCTGCACGTCGCGCTGCTCGCCGCCGAGGAGGCCGGCGCGCCCCGCGATCCGCGGCGGTCCGTCGAGCACTGGCAGCACGCCTGCGACGCCCGCGACGCGCGGGCGTGCGCCTTCGTCGGGGTCATCTTCGAGGACGGGCCGGACGGCTACGCACGGGACGAGGCGAGGAGCCTGAAGGCGATGTCCCGGGCGTGCGATCTCGGCAACCGCGACGGCTGCGCCTGGCTCCGGTACCACGCCGGGCCGTGACTACCTCCGGGGGAGCCGGTACGGGTACTTCGTGCTCGGGATCGAGATGACGACGGGACCCGTCGTGGCGACCGTCGTGGGAGCGGTCGGGGACGCCGAGGTGGCGGAGGTCGCGGGATCGGCCGAGTCCGCCGGGGCAGGCTTGTCTCGCGGGAGGTAGATGCGCGCGATGCCACCGGCGGCGGCCTTCATCTGCTTCCCCGCCGAGAGCCACGGGGAGGGGCGCGGCCACGGCGACCTGGCCTCGGCGCGTGGAGGTTGCGTCGAGAGGTCCCACGCCACGGCGGGCCCGGCGCCGAGCAGGAGGGCGGCCCCGGCCGCGACGACCACCCGCGCGAACTGAGCTCGCGGCGTCGGCGGCGGCCGCACGGTCGCCGTCGGCACGGGCTCTCGGGCAGGGGACTCAGTGCGCGTCGGCAGCATCGGGCGCCTCGTCGGAACGCACCAGCCAGGCGAGTGCTTCCCGCATGATGTCGTCGATGTTCGCGGAGTAGTAGTGGCCGGCCCTGGGCATGACCCAGAGGCGAACCGGGAACCCCTGGCTCCGCAGCTTCTCGTACGTGCGACGCTCGCCGACGATCTGCGACCCGATCTCGCCGGCGACGAGCGCCACCGCACGAACCCCGGCGGCGCGAAGGGTGCGTGCGTCGAGGGGGACGTCGGCCTCGGTGAGCAGCAGGTAGGGCCAGCGCCCCGGGTGCAGGGAGGCGATGTGCGCCGCCGCGTAGGCGCCGCGCGAGAAGCCGGTGAGGACGGCCCCTTCCCGGGTCATCTCGGTGGGGTACCCGGCGTCGACGGCGGCGATGGCGTGCTCCAGGTCGCGATCGATGGCGTCGTCGCCCTCGGTCCACGTGGGGGCGTTGAAGGCGCCCGGACCACAGGTGGAGTTGCCGCTGGGGCAGACGAGAAAGCCCTGCTCGCTCCCGGCCCCGGTCCAGTAGCCGCAGGCGTATCCGGGCGGATTGCACATGCCGTGGAGGTTGGCGATGACGCGGTGCGGGCCGCGGGCGGAGGGTGGTATGGCGAAGTAGACGGTGCGCTTCGCGTCGAAGGGCAGCTCGAAGGGACCGATGGCGCGCGGGGCGTCGGGCTCCGCCGCGGGGGCCGGGGCAGGAGCAGGCTCCGCGGCGACCGAGGTGGCCGCCGGGACGGGTGCGGGGGGTGGAACGGGGGCAGAGCAGGCGCACGCGAGGGCGGCGAGAGAAGCGACGGCGAGGCGCATCCTCTTTCTATCGGCCGTGTAACCAGAAACGTGACGGAGACGTACGAGTGAGACGTGACGAACCGGTCCGGGGAGCACATTCATGCGGACATGCGCCCCCGCGCATTGTTCCTCTTGGCATGGGCCTGGGCATCCCTCGCGGGCTGCTCGCGCTCGACGTCTCCTGCCGCCGACTCCGCCGACGCGGGGGACGACGGCGGTGACGGCGGCACGGGCATGGCGGCGACGCGCCCGGCCTACACGCCGCTCACGCCCGTGCTCATCGGCAGCGGCGGCTTCGGCTTCGGCACCGGCAGCGCTTTCCCCGGCGCGGCGGCGCCGCAGGGGCTCGCCAAGGTCGGCCCCGACACGACGGGCCCGTGGGGCACCGTCAACTTCCTCCACTGCTCCGGCTACTGGTACGGCGACGACACCATCCAGGGGTTCTCGCACATGCATCTCCATGGCACCGGGGTGCCCGACTACGGGGTCCTCGGCATCATGCCGGTGCCGACGTTCGATGCGTCGCACACGACGATGAGCGGCTACCAGTCGACCTTCGCCAAGTCGACCGAGAGCGCCACTCCCGGCGAATACTCCGTCACGCTCGCCAACGGCGGCATCCAGGTCGACCTGACCGCCATCGGCCACTCCGCGCACGACCGCTTCACGTACGCGGCCGGCGCCACCACGGGGCACGTCGTCCTCGACCTCGACCACCACATCGCCAGCGGCACGGTCTCCACCGAGAACGTGGTCCTCGATCCGCTCGCCTACACCGTGACGGGCTCCTTCCGTAGCCTCGGCGGTCTCTCCGGCGGCTTCGGCGGCACGATGATCTACTTCGTCGCCAGGCCGCAGCACCCGTGGTCGAACGCCGTCGTCTGGAGCACGGGCTCCGCGCCCGCGGCCGGGACGACCGCCCAGGGAACCGGCGTGGGCGTCGACCTCGACTTCGACCTGACCGCGAACCCGGGCCCCGTGGAGATCCAGATCGGCCTGTCGCTCACCTCGACGACGGAGGCCGCCGCGAACCTCGCCGCCGAGATGCCCGCCTTCGCGTTCGACGCCGAGGCCGCGGCGACGGCGGCGGCGTGGAAAGAGGCGACGTCGGTGGTGACGGTGCAGGGCGGTACGCCGGTGCAGCAGGCCATGATGCAGTCCGCGACCTACCACCTGTTCCTGATGCCCACGGTGCAGAGCGACGTCGACGGGAGCTACGTGGGGCTCGACGGCAAGGTCGCGCAGACGAGCGGGTGGCACTACTGCTCGGAGATGTCCCTCTGGGACACCTACCGCACGCTCGCACCGCTCCACGCCCTCGTGGCTCCCGACCGCGCGACCGACACGGTGCAGTCGCTCATCGCGATGGCCAAGGCCTCGGGCTCCTTCCCCAAGTGGCCGATCGGCGACGGCGAGGCCGGGACGATGATCGGCGCCAGCGCCGAGGTGGTCGTGGCCGACGCGTACGCGAGAGGGGTCACCGGCTTCGACGCGGAGGGCGCGTACGAGATCATGCGTGCCGCGGCGATGAGCACGACGGATCCTCCGGGAGGGCGTGGAGGAAGGGGTCAGGTCGTCCCGTACATGCAGCTCGGCTATGTCCCGGCGACGGGTGGCTCGTCGGTGTCGCTCACGATCGAGTACGGCCAGGACGACCGCGCGCTCGGGCAGCTCGCGGCCGCGCTGGGGCACACGGACGACGCCACGACCCTCCAGGCACGCTTGCACGGCTGGCAGAAGCTCTTCGACCCGGCGACCGGCTACCTCTGGTCGAAGAACGCCGACGGCTCGTGGGCAACGACGCACGGGGATCCGACGGTGCAGACCGACGACTTCGACGAGGCCAACGCGGCACAGAGCCTCTGGGGCCCGTGGTACGACGTGGACGGTCTGGCCACCGTCCTCGGGGGCAAGGACGCGCTCGTCGCCACGCTGGAGACCGTCTTCGAGAACAGCCTGGCCGACTACAACGCCATCAACTGGAGCGAGCCGATCTCGGTGGGCGCGTACCGCAAGTGGTACTGGGGCGGGAACGAGCCGAGCATCCACATGCCCTACATCTTCGCGCTCGCCGGTCACCCCGAGCTCACGCAGAAGTGGCTGCCGTGGATCGAGAGCGAGGTGTACACGGCGGGGGCGGACGGCCTGCCGGGCAACGACGACGCCGGGACGATGTCGGCGTGGCTCGTCTTCAGCATGGTCGGCTTCTACCCGGTGCCCGGGACCGATCAGTACGTCATCGGCGCGCCCGCCTTCACGCAGGCGACCCTCTCCGTCCAGGGGGGGACGTTCACGATGAGCGCACCGGACGCGTCCCCCGACAACGTGTACGTGATCGGCGTGACGCTCAACGGCGCGCCGCTGACGACGCCCGTCATACACCAGTCGGACCTCAAGCCCGGCGGGACGCTCGTCTTCCAGATGGGTCCCACCCCGACCACCTGGGGACAGGGGAGCTGAGGACGACGTCCAGGCCCCCCCGCCCGGCAGACCGGACGGGAGTCCGATAGTCTTCGTCGGCGTGGAGCCCGTCGAAGTCGTCGAGACTCGCTGCAAGGAGATCGGTCTCGACGAGACAGCTCGGCCGAATCCGGACGCGACGATCCGCGTGTCTGCCGCTCGCGTCTGGAAGACGGTGGTCCCCACGATGGTCAGCGCGACACCGGGCACGACGTCCCGTGAGCTCCCGAGGATCTCGGTGGAGCTCCGGGGGACGCTGTCGGGCGCGAGCACGGAGCGCGTAGCGGCGAGCGGCGACGGGCGCGATCTCGAGGTGATCCGGACGCTCGGCGAGGGCGGGATGGGTCGGGTCTTTCTCGCGCGGCAGCACTCGCTCGACAGGGAGGTCGCGGTCAAGACGGTGAAGGATGGGGCGTCGGACCGAGAGCGGGTGGCTCTGCTGGCCGAGGGCGCCATCACCGGGCATCTCGAGCACCCGGCCGTCATCCCCGTGCATGCCCTCGGCGTGGACCCGGAGGGAAGACCCGTCCTCGTCATGAAGCGCGTGGAGGGGGCCGCCTGGAGCGAGCTCCTCGCAGACCCGCACCACAAGGCGTGGCTGGACGACGGGGGCGACGCCGACGATCGGCTC
>Ga0209415_10010057_pt1 | contig 16150 bp, 12 predicted proteins | sample PeaSoiSIISIP2007_FD_187696 | JGI IMG/M metagenome (GOLD analysis project Ga0209415, IMG submission 187696) | Peat soil microbial communities from Weissenstadt, Germany - SII-SIP-2007 (SPAdes) (version 2) | ecosystem: Environmental > Terrestrial > Soil > Wetlands > Peat | place: Germany...
TACGCCGCCCGGCCCGTCGGGGGCCCGGCGTCGGGCCCGACACGGGCGATGGTCGATTGGGTGGTCCGGCGCTCGTCCGACAGGGCGGGGCGCAGGCTCTTGGCCGGGCCCCAGTCGAGGGCGCCGTTGGACACCAGGTAGAGGAACGACGCGAAGACGACGGCGGCGAAGACGATCACCTCGACGAGTCCGAACGTCCGGAGCTGACCGAAGATCACGGCCCAGGGGTAGAGGAAGACGATCTCGATGTCGAAGATGATGAAGATCATCGCCACCAGGTAGAAGCGCACCGGGAAGCGCTGCGGTGGTTCGCGGTCGGGGACGATCCCGCACTCGTAGGGGGCCCGCTTGGCCGTGGTGGGCCGCTTGCGGGGGGCGAGGAGCGAGGAGGCCACGAAGGACAGGGCCGCGAAGAGAAAGCCCAGCACCAGCAGCACCACGATGGGCAGGTATTGGTCCATGGCCGGTCCGGTTCTACCACGCCGACTTCGCGCCGAGCACATCGGGAAACGCCCGTCCGCGCCGCGCCCCGAGATGTCCGGGACGGGCCCCGGGGACCTACGATCACGGACGTGGACGAGGTACGGGACGGCGGCCGACGGGCGACGGCGACGGCCCGTCCGCCCATCGTCGACGACGGTTCGGTCCACGACGTCCTCGTCGTCGGCGGCGGCCCGTCGGGCGCCGCGTGCGCGTACTGGCTGGCCGACGCCGGCTGGGACGTGGTGGTGGTGGAGAAGAAGCACTTCCCCCGGGACAAGACCTGCGGTGACGGGCTCACGCCGCGGTCGGTCCGCCAGCTGTCGGACATGGGTCTCACCGGTGCGCTCTCGGGTGCGCACCGCTTCGACGGCCTCCGGTCGTGCGCCTACGGGATGACGATGGAGCTGCCGTGGTCCGACCACCCGTCGTTCCCGCCCTACGGCTACGTCATCACCAGGCACGATCTCGACCAGTTGGTGACCGAGCGCGCCGCCAAGGCGGGAGCGACGGTGTGGGAGGGGGCCGAGGCCGTCGCCCCGATCATGGCGGGCCGGGAGGACGGGCCCGGCGGTGCCGATGGCAGCCTGCCCCCGTGTGGGGGGGCGGTGGTGCGCGACGCGGACCACGGACGGACCCTCGAGATCAGGGCCCGCTACGTCGTCGTCTGCGACGGTGCCAACTCACGGTTCGGTCGCGCCCTCGGGACGAGCCGCGACCGGTCGTACCCGATGGGGATGGCCCTGCGGGGCTACTACCGGTCGCCGCGCCACGACGACGGCTTCATCGAGTCCCATCTCGACATCCGCGACGGGTCCGGGAAGGTGGTCCCCGGCTACGGATGGATCTTCCCCCTCGGAGACGGACGGGTGAACGTCGGCGTGGGACTGCTGAGCGTGGAGGGCCGGTGGAAGGGCGTCAACACCTCCCATCTGATGGACGCCTTCGTGGAGCGGGCCCCACGGTCGTGGGAGCTCTCCCCCGCCGCGTCGTGCGGGGCGCCCACCGGGGGGAAGCTCCCCATGGGGATGTCGGTCGCCCCCCGGATGGGGCCGACGACGTTGGTGGTGGGCGACGCCGCCGGCGCCATCAACCCCTTCAACGGTGAGGGGATCGCCTACGCCTACGAGACGGGCCGGCTGGCCGCCGCCTGTCTCGGCCGCGCCCTGGCCGGCGAGGGGACCGACGCCCTCGCCGACTACCCGGTCCAGCTCGATGACGCCTACGGCCTCTACTACCGGGTGGCGCGCGATTTCGTCCGGATGATCTCCAATCCCGAGGTGATGCGGGCCTGCGTCCAGACGGGGATGCACTCCCGGAGCATCATGGGATGGCTCATGCGGATCATGGCCAACCTGCTCCGGCCCGACGAGGTCGGACCGGCCGAGGCCGCCTACCGGGCCATGGCCACCATCGCCCGCGCCGTCCAGACCTCCTGAACGCCCGACCCCTGATCGCCGGGCCCCCGATCGGCTAGGCCGACATGTTCGTCGCCACCCGCGCCTCGACACCCGTCACGAGCGAGGTCTCGAGCGGTGCCGGGAAGGCGGCCGCGCTGTCCAGGGCCAGTGTGGCCTGGATCCGGCCCCCGGAGACGGCGACTGCCGTGGTGGTGACCGAGGCCCCAGCCCGAGAGCGCGTGACCAGGAAGGCCTCGGCGTGGACCTGGCCGGCGGTGGGCGTGGGCACCGACGAGGCCTGGACGGTGACGGCGGTGAACGGGGTGGCCGACGTGGACCGGGTGTAGGGCAGGATCGTGAGCGCATAGGCCTGGTAGCAGGTGGCGAAGGCGGCGGCGTTCGAGAAGACGGAGAAATCGGCCTGCGCGGCCGCGGGGCTCTGCATGACGTCGACCACGGAACTGGCGGAGGTTCCCGCCGCGCTCGGATCGGTGAATGCGGGCGTCGACGCCTGTGCGGCACGGGCGGTGGTGGCGCCGCCGAAGGCCCCGGTGACGTCGGCCACCGGCACGTGCAGACACCGGGCCAGCGTGGTCAGCGCGTTGGACGCCGCCCCGGCCGCGGCCGGGGAGAGGGCGACGACGGGGGCGAAGGCGTTGCCCGGCGCACCGGGCGGCGTCGTCCAGCCGGGAAATTGGCTGCGTTGGAGACCGACCCGGGCGGCGACGGCCACGTCGGCCTGGACAGCGGCCGGCGAGGGGGTGCCCGACGACGAGGTGTGGTGCTTGTAGAACCAGGCCCCGGCCCCACCGAGGAGGAGGACGATGACGACGAGGAGGATCACGAACCGACCCGACACCCGACGCTGACCGACGCCGGTGTGGGTGGGCGTGTCCGCCTTGGCCCCCGTCCGCGGGGGAGTCGCGGCGGTGTCGGGAACGCCGACCACGGCGGCGGCGCCGACGAACCGGCTGGCGGGCGCTTTCCCGGCCTCACCGGACGGCGCCGGTTCGGCGACTTTCTCCGGAACCTCGACCGCGTCCGACGTCGCCCCCTTGTTCGACGGCGCCCCGAACCTCCCGCGCGTCCGGACCTTCACCTTGGGCTCCTCGGGTCCCGTCGTCGGCGAGCCCGTCCCCGGGGTCCCGATCGTCGGCGGTGCGGCGGGCGGCGGTGTGCCCGCCGAGGTCGCCGGGAGTGTGCCCGCCGCTGAACCGGCGGATGCGGTCCCGGGAACGACCTTGGTGCCGGCGGCCCCGACGCCCGGTGCCGGCGGTGGTGGTGGCGGGGGCGGAGGCGCAGGGGCGGCCGCGTGGGGGCCCGGTGCTCCGGCGACCGGGGTCCGGGGCCCCGTCACGGTCGGCGGTGGTGGGGGCGGGGGCGCAGGGGCGGCTCCCCTCGAGGGCGCGTGGGCCCCGACCACGGTCGCCGCTGCCGCACCGGCGGCGGCTGCCGGCGGGGCCGGAGGAGGCGGAGGCGGAGGCGGAGGCGGAGGCGGAGGGGGCGGTGGCGGAGGGGACGGGGGTGCCGCCGTCGCTCCGTAGCGGGTGGCCATGGCCGTGACCTTGGCTTCCAGGCTGGGCGCCAGGTGGGTGGGGAGGGCGTGGGTGGGAACGAGGAACTCGAGGGGGCGGCCGCCGGCGTCGACGGCCAGAGCGGTGGCCGGGGTGCCGTCGGGCAGGGTGGCCGAAGAACGGAAGCGGGGAACCGAGACGCTCGTCCACGGGGCGGTCCGGGGCTCGGCACCCCCGGGCACGATCACGGTCATTCCCCGGGCGTCCATGAGAAGCGACAGTCCCCCCACCGCCGCGGGCCCGTCGGGCGTGGTCCCGGACACGACGACTCCGTCGAGTCGGAGGTCTTCGGCGTCGGTCACTGGCGTCATCGTCACTTCTCCGTTCCTGTGCAGGTCCCACCGACCCTAGGAGGGCGCGCGTCACACGATCGTGTGGTGATCTTCGGCATTCCGGGGCCGAGACCTGAGCCCCGCCAGTTCATTGTCTACAGCAACGATCAGCCGGGGACCGGGGCGAAGCGCACCAGCTCCATATCCTCGTAGATGACCGACGAGTTCAGGACCTGGGTGAACGGGAAGATCTCGCGGGCGCTCAAGGAATGATCGGCCAGCAGGGAATTCTCGATCTGCTCGCACTTGGTGTGGTAGGTCTCGTACCCGGGCGCCCAGACGAACCAGATGTCGTGGGTGGACCCGCTCATGGTCTCCAGGCGGGCGGCGAAGTGGACGGGGTCGCCGGCCGCGGTGGCCTTGGCGTAGTCGACCCAGTCCACGAACTGGGGCCCCGTCCCCCGGGGGAAGGTGATCTGCCGGTACCGGTCGGCCGGCAGGAGGCGGGTGACCGAGGGCCCCAGCTGATCGGGGCAGTAGGCCACGATGTCGCCCCGGTGGCCGCTCGTCGCCAGCACGGCGGAGACCTGGCCGGCCTGGGTCCGGCTGGTCCAGATGTTGGGCACGCTCCCGGCGATCCCGAAGATCACGGTGGCGGCCATCACGCCGGCCCGGATCCGGGGGTCGGTGAAGGTGGCGAATCCCATGGCCACGAGCAGGGCCAGGAAGACGAAGATGACCGACGCGTAGCGCGCCTGGAAAGCGCTCCGGCTGGCGTACCCGCCGACGACGGCGGCGGCCAGTGTCCCCACCGTCACGAGGGCGAGGCCCCGACCGTCGGGGCGCGTCCGCAGGTCGAGGATGACGTGACGGACCCCCCCGGCCACGCCGAACAAGCCCAGACCGGCCAGGGCGAAGTACAAGAGGGCCAGGGCCCGTCCCTGGTTGGTGGCGCCGCCGGCGAACGATGTCACGGCGTTGACGAGCGCGGCGAAGTCGGCCGGAACAGCCCATGGCGTCCCCGTGTGGTGCGACTGGTAGACGAAGGTGGGCACCCACGGGAGAAATGTGAGACACCCCACCCCCACCGCCCCCACCGCGGCGCGCGCTCCCCGGCGCCGGACCTCCGGACCCCGCCAGCCCTGCCAGGCCAGCCACAGCGCGGTGACCCCGACGAGGTAGAGCGACCAGTAGTGGCTGTAGAGCAGAAGGGACGTGGCGAGGCCCACGGCGACCAGGTTTCCCGCCGCCGGCCGGCGCAGCGCCCGCTGCAAGGCCACCAACCCCGCCGCGCTCAGGAAGGCCACCAACGCGTACATCCGGTTCTCGGTGGCGTAGCGCACGGCGAAAGGCGACGTGGCCACGAGGACGACGACACCGACGGCGACGGTCCGTCCCCCGATCCGGCGTCCCGCCACCCAGACCAAGGGCAACGTGGCGCAGCTGAGCACCCCCGACAGGGCGCGCACGGCCACGTTGGAGTCGCCGAACGCCCCGATCCAGAAGTGCAACAGGACGTAGTACAGCGGTGGGGCGCCGTCGCGGTCGAGCGCACCGTGCAGCTGGCTGAGCGGCAGCCGGGCGATGTCGAGGGTGAGCGCCTCGTCGAGCCACATGTCCGACCGCGTCCAGAACCGCAGAACCACGCCGACGGCCACCGCCACCACCGCGCCGGCGACGAGGGCGCGGACGAACCAGGTGGGTGGCGCCCAGGGTGTGTCGGGATCGGGGGGGAGCGAGGCCATCGTCGGTTCGGCCCCGGCGTCTGCGTGGCCGGCGACCGCGGTGGCGCCCGTCGGTGCCGTGCCCACGTCGACCGACGCCTCCACCGTGTCCATCGTCCGCATGGTAACGAAGGGGGGAGGTGCCCTCCCTGCACCCCCGGGCCACCGACCCCGGTGGGCCGTCAGCCGGCGGCCCGGCCCGCCGTGCGGGCCACCTCCCACATCCGTCTCTGCTCGATGTCCGACATATGGGGATCGGTGACCTTCCACTCGACCACCGCCCGCAACGAGGACCGCACCGGCTCCAGGTCGAACCGGCCCAGGAAGGCGCCGACGAGCGCCCCACGGGCCCGTCCCATCACGGCCGCCTTCAGACGGTTCCCGGGGATCTCCCCCGCCGCCATCAGGACCCAGGTGAGCGCCACGTCGGTGGCCCCCGCACCCCGGGCGGCGTTGGTCCAGTCGATGACCACGGGACCCGACGACCCGATCAGGACGTTCAGCGGGTGGAGGTCCAGGTGCAGCAGCGACCGACCGTCGGGTCCCGGACCCGGCCGCACCCAGTCGGGGGCGGGGATCTCGTGGAGCCTCCGGTGCAGATCTCCGAGCAGCGCGCCGTTGGCCCGGAGGGTCCAGGGTCTCCGCCCGAGCACCTCCACCATCGACGGGCCGTCGACGCGTTCCATCACCAGATCGGTCCCGTCGTCGCTCAGATGGTCGACGGCCGGCGTCGGGTACCCCTGGGCCCGGGCGTACTCCATCACCTTCGCCTCGGCCACCATCGACCGGCCCTGGCGGGACCGGCGCAGGACGAGCCGGTCGCCGTAGGCGAAGACGTCGGCGTCCCGACCCGACGCGATCAGGGCGCCCGGTCCGCTCACGCCCGCACCGTGATCGCCTCCGCCGCCGCGCCGGCCGCCTCCACCACGGTGTCCAGGACGGCGTCGCTGTGGGTGAGGCCCGGGAACATCGCCTCGTAGGGGCCCGGGGCGAGAGCCACCCCCCGCTCCAGCATGGCGCCGAAGAAGCGGGCGTACAGACCGTTGGCGGCCGACCTCCGGGCGCCCTCGTAGTCGGTCACCGGCTCCTCGCTGAAGAAGAGGCCGACGAGCGGCCCCATCACCGGCGTCTGCACGGGAAGGCGGGCCGACCCGATGGCCTCGGCCAGTCCGCCCGCGAAACGCGCCGCGCGCCCGTTGAGTTCCTCGTGGTCGGCGGGACCGAAGGCCCCGAGGACGGCCAGACCGGCGGCGGTGGCGAGCGGGTTCCCCGACAGGGTGCCGGCCTGGTAGACGGGACCCCCCGGGGCGAGGACCTCGAGCACGTCGCGCCGGCCCCCGAAGGCCCCCACGGGGAGGCCCCCGCCGATCACCTTGCCGAAGCACCAGAGGTCGGGTGTGACCCCGCACCAGGCGGTGGCCCCACCCGGACCCAGACGGAACCCGGTGATGACCTCGTCGAACACGAGCAGGGCCCCGGCCTCGTCGCACGACCGGCGCAGGCCCTCGATGAACCCCGGCGCCGGCGCCACCACGCCCATGTTGGCCGCCACCACCTCGACGATCACGCACGCCACCGTCTCGTCCACCGGGGGGACCACGTTGTAGGGGGCGACCACCGTGTCGGCCACCGCCGACCGCGGCACACCGGCGGAGTCCGGGAGCCCCAGAGTGGCCACCCCGCTCCCGCCCCCGGCCAGGAGCGCGTCGGCGTGGCCGTGGTAGCAGCCCGCGAACTTCACCACCCGGTCGCGTCCCGTGTAGCCACGCGCCACCCGGACCGCGCTCATGGCCGCCTCCGTCCCCGACGACACCAGCCGGACCTGCTCGCAGCCCGGCACCCGGCCGCAGATCGTCTCGGCCAGGCGCACCTCGCCCTCGGTGGGGGCGCCGAAGGTGGTCCCCCGGGCGGCGGCGGAGGCGACGGCCGCCGTCACCACCGGATGGGCGTGCCCGAGGAGCACCGCCCCGTAGGACTGGACGAGGTCGACGTAGCGCCGTCCCTCCACGTCCCACACGTAGGGGCCTTCCCCCCGCACGACCGTGTACGGGGTCCCGCCCACCGAGGCGAACGACCGCACCGGCGAATCCACACCTCCCGGGATCACCCGACGGGCCCGGGCGAACCAGGCTGCATTGGTGTCGGGCCCGTCGCCCGGGTCACCCATGCAGGGCCTCGGCCACCTCGCCGGCGAAGTAGGTGAGGATCATGGTGGCCCCGGCCCGCTTGACGGCGGTCAGGTGCTCGAGCGCCACCGCCTCGCCGTCGATCCAGCCGCGCTCGGCGGCCGCCTTCACCATGGAGTACTCCCCGCTCACGTGGTACGCGGCGACGGGGACGTCGACGGCGGCGGCCACCTCGGCGATGACGTCGAGGTAGGCGAGGGCCGGTTTGACCATGACGATGTCGGCGCCCTCGGACACGTCCATCGCCACCTCGGCCAGGGCCTCCCGCCGGTTCCGGATGTCCTGCTGGTACCCCCGACGGTCCCCTCCCCCGGCGATGGTCACGTCGACGGCGTCGCGAAACGGCCCGTAGAGCGCCGACGCGTACTTGGCGGCGTAGGCGAGCACAGCCACCTCGGTCCGTCCGGCCTCGTCGAGCGCGGCGCGGATGGCCCCGACCTGGCCGTCCATCATCCCGCTGGGGGCGACCACGTCGGCCCCGGCCGCCGCCTGGGCCACCGCCACCCGCCGGTACAGCTCCAGGGTGGCGTCGTTGTCCACGCTCCCGTCGGCCCCCACCACACCGCAGTGCCCGTGGTCGGTGTACTCGTCGAGGCACAGGTCGGCGATCAGCACCACCTCGTCGCCCACCGCCCCCCGCAATTCGGCCAGCGCCACCTGGACGATCCCGTCGGGGTCCCACGCACCGGATCCGGTGGCGTCCTTGGCCGCCGGCACCCCGAACAGGACGAGGCCCGGGACCCCGAGCGAGGCCAGACGTTTGGCCTCGATCACGAGCGACCCCACCGTGTGCTGGCTCTGTCCCGGCAGCGAGGCGATCGGCACCGGCTCGCCGATCCCCTCACGGACGAAGAGCGGGGCGATGAGGTCGTCGACCGTCACCGTCGTCTCGGCCACCAGCCGCCGCAGGGCCGGGGTCCGCCGTAGCCGCCGCAGCCGCCGCACGGGGAACCGGGGCGCCGGCGCTGTCCACGACCTCGGGGTCTCCACCGTCCTCCAGCGTACCGGCGCCCTACGCCGGCGTCGGAGGACCAGCCCCGGGCCCGCCACCGGCGGGGTCGGGCGCGGGCGCACCACCCCATCGACCCACGAGGGCGGCCACGAGTCCGGCGGCGGTGTGGTCGGAGGCCACGACATCGACCACCAGCCCGGCCCGCCGGGCCGCCTCGGCCGTCACCGGTCCGATGCAGGCGACCACGGGCGGGACCCGTCCCCCGGCCAGCGCCAGGTAGCGGTCCACCGTGGACGGCGCCGTGAACGTGATGGCGTCCGCCGCCACGGCCTCCGCCAGCACGTCGGCCGTGACGCCGTCGGACGCACCGGCGGTGACGGTCCGGTAGGCCTCCACCTCGTCCACCGACCAGCCCTTGGCCCGCAGTCCGGGAGCGAGCACCTGGCGCGCCTCGGCGGCGCGCGGGTAGAGGATCCGGCCCCCCTCCCCCGCCCCGGACCCTCCGGACGCGCCGGGCACGTCGGGCATGAGGGCCGGCGCGTCGGGCATGGCGGCGGCCAGACCCTCGGCCGTAGCCTCCCCGGGTATCAGGTCGGCCACGAGGTGCCGGGCGGCCAACGCGGCGGCGGTGGCCTCACCCACGGCCGCGAGGCGGACGCCGCCGAGGTCGCGGGCGTCGCGCAGGAGCGGCAGGAACCGGTCGACGGCGTTGACCGAGGTGAAGACGATCCAGTCGTACCCACGGGCACGGCCGGCCGCCTCCTCGAGCGGGCCGGGGTCGGCGGGGCCTTCGACACGAATGACCGGGAGTGCCACCACGGTGGCGCCGGCCTCCGCCAGCCCCGACACCAGGTCCCCCGCCTGCGCCGGGGGCCGGGTCACCACGACCGACACGCCGGACAGGGGCCGACGCCGTCGCCCTCCGAGATCGAGGCCGGCCACGGCTCCGACCACGATGGTGGCCGGTGCCCCCAGGTCGACGGCGGCCAGCGCGTCCAGTCGCACCCGCACCGACCGTTGCGCCGGCGCCGTCCCCCACTGCACGACGAGCACGGGCGTGTCGGGCCGGCGGCCCCCCTCGATGAGCAGGCGGGCGATCTCGGCCCGGTTCTCCATCCCCATGAGGATGACGAGCGTCCCTCCCGCCCGGGCCAGGGCGTCCCATGCCACCTCTCCGGGCCCGGCCGGATCGACATGGCCGGTCACGACGGTGACGGAGCTGGACAGGCCACGGTGGGTGACAGGCACCCCGGCGCTGGCCGGGGCGGCGAAGGCGGAGGTGACCCCGGGCACCACCTCGTAGTCGACGCCGGCCGCCCGCAGGGCCTCGATCTCCTCGCTGCCGCGCCCGAACACGAAGGGATCGCCGCCTTTGAGCCGGACCACGGTCTTGTCGGCGCCGTGCTCGACCAGGGCGGCGTGGATCTCATCCTGGCGGCCCCCCTCCCCCGGTCGCTTGCCCATGTCCAGCCGGAGCGCCGTCGACGGTGCCAGCTCGAGGAGGGCCGGAAGCACCAACCGGTCGAACACCACCACGTCGGCGCGCGCCAGCAGCTCGGCGCCGCGCCGGGTGAGGAGACCGGGGTCACCGGGCCCCGCCCCCACGAGGTACACGGTCATGACGGCGGCCCGCTCCCCACGTCCCAGTCGTCGAGCATCCTCCCGCCGCGGTCGAGGAGGTCGGCGGCCAGACGACGGCCGAGCTCGAGGGGATCACCACCGGTGGCGCACCGCCGCAACAGGATCCGCCCGTCGCGGGTGGCCACCATCCCCTCGAGGGCGAGCTCCCCGACGGCCGGCGTCGGCGGACCCGTCGGTCTCCCGTCGCCCCCCGCGCCGCCGGCGAATCCCGACGGCGTGGCCAGCGCGCCCACCGGCAGTGTGCACCCCCCGCCCAGCGCGGCCAGGAACGCCCGCTCGGCCGTCACGGCCCGGTGGGCGACCGTGTCGTCGATGCCCCCGAGGAGGGTGGCGGTGGCGTCGTCGTCGGCCCGGCACTCGAGGGCCAGGGCCCCCTGGGCCACCTGGGGAAGAACCGTCCCCGTGTCGAGCACCTCGGCGACCTGTCCGATGAGCCCGAGACGCTCGAGGGCGGCGACGGCCACCACGCCCGCACCGGCGCGCCGGGCGCGCTCGAGACGCGTCGCCATGTTCCCCCGCAGCTCCACGAACGTGAGGTCGGGACGCAGCCACGCCAGCTGGGCCCGGCGCCTCACCGATCCCGTGGCCACCCGGGCACCGGGCCCCAGGTCGACGAGGCGCAGTCCGACGAGGGCGTCGCGGGGATCGCCGCGCTCGGGGACGCACGCCAGCCGGAGGCCCGGCGGCGTGACGGAGGGGAGATCCTTGGCCGAGTGGACGGCGATGTCGGCCCGCCCGTCGAGGACGGCGGTCTGGATCTCGGTGACGAAGGCACCCTGGCCGCCGAGGCGGTCGACGGGGACGTCGGCGAGACGGTCGCCGGTGGTCTGGAGGACGACCAGCTCGCAGGTCGGTGCCCCGGGTCGGGCCCCGAGCAGCTGGGCCACCCGGCCCGCCTGCCACCGGGCCAGCGGTGATCCCCGGGTGGCCAGGCGAAGGGGGCCACCTCCTCTGCCCGCATGGGTGGACATGACCGAGCGGCTACAGGTCGAAGAGGCTGCGCAGCGCCTCCACCAGCCGCTCCCCCCGCGGCGTTCCGGCCGCCTCCTTCAAGGCCACCGTGGGCTGATGCAGGACCTTGGCCAGGATGTCGTTCACGACGGACTCGACCTCGCGCCACTGGCTCTCGTCCAGGTCGGCCAGGCGGTTGCGATGCCGGTCGAGCTCGGCCTGTCGCAATTCCGAGACACGGTGGCGCAGGGCCGAGACCACGGGTGCGGCGCCCCGCGCCCGTTCGTCGGCCCGGAAGCGCTCGACCTCCTGCTGGACGATGGCCTGGGCCGCGGCCACCTCGCCGCGCCGGCCGTCCAGGGCCCGCTCGGCCAGATCGGACAGATCGTCCATGTCGAGCAGCTCGACGCCGTCGACGAAGGCCACGGCGGGATCGACGTTGCGCGGCACGCTCACGTCGACCACGACGAGGGGCGGGCGCCCGCCGTCCGCCGCCTCGCGGGCCCGGACCACCGACGTCATCGTCTCGACGTCGAGAACGGGAAGCGACGACCCGGTCGACAGCAGCACGGCGTCGGCCGCCTCGAGCGCTCCGGCCAGCCCCGCCATCCCCACCCCCTCTCCGCCGACGCGCCGGGCCAGCACCCGGGCCCGGTCGACGGTCCGGTTGGCCACCACGATCCCGGCCGGGCCGTCCCCCTGGACGAGGGCGTCGACGATGCCGATGCCCATGGTCCCCGCCCCTACCACGAGCACCCGTCGTCCGGCCAGGGTCCCCCCCAGCCGCGTGGCGGCCAGTTCCACGGCCACGTGCGACAGGGAGGTGGCACCCCGGGCGATGGCCGTGGACGAGCGGACCTTGCGCCCCGCCTTCACCGCTCTCTGGAAGAGTCCGCCCAACACCGGTCCGATGGTCTTCTCGGCCTCGGCCCGCTCGGCGGCCCGGCGTACCTGGCCGAGGACCTCGGTCTCCCCGAGCACCGACGAGCGCAGCCCCGCTGCGATCTCGAAGAGGTGGACGGTCACCGCGTCGTCGAACAGCAGCGTCTGGTGGCCCTCGATGACATCCACCGTCGTCCCGGCGCTGGCGGCCAGGAATTCCTGCAGATCCGCCACCCCTTCGTGAAACCTCTCCACCACGGCGAACAACTCGGTCCGCAGGCAGGTCGACAGGACGACGACCTCGGACAGGTTGGAGCGGTCGTAGAGCGCTCCGAGGGTCTTGCCGAGCGCCTCGTCGGGAACCGCCACCCGCTCGAGCAGGTCGAGGGGCGCGCTGTGATGCTCGAGACCAACGACGACGACGGACAACCTGGTGCAGAGCTCCTCGTTCGGGACCGACGATCACAGGTCGGCGGGGCCGGCCCGCTCCGAGACGGCCCTCGTCACCCTCCTACAAGGATGCCGGTCGGCGGGGCCCGCCGCCAGATCGCCCGCCCGGGCTGGGCGTTCAGGCCGGTTCGGCGGGCGTGAGGCCCACGGCGAGCGACAGCGGCGACCATTCGTCGGGCGAGCCCGGCTGATCCCGGTGCGAGAGGTAGAAGCTCATCACCTGGAGCTCGATGGACAGGTCCACGTAGCGCAGGAGCACGGTAGGGGGCACCGTGAGGACCTTGGGGGCGAAGTTGAGAAGAGACCCCACCCCGGCTGCGATCATCCGGTTGGCCACGTCCTGGGCCGCGCCGGCGGGGGTGGCGATGACGCCGATGCTCGGGGGGTCGGCCGCCACCACGGTCTCGAAGTCGTCGAGGTGGCGGACGGTGACCCCCTGGATCCGGGTGCCGACGAGGGACGGATCGACGTCGAACAGGGCGCACACCCGGAACCCCCGCGAGGTGAACCCCTGCGAGTTGGCCAGCGCCCGGCCCAGATTGCCGAGCCCGACGACGGCCACGGGCCAGTCGCCGTCGATCCCGAGCTCGCGGTCGATCTGCGACAACAGGTACTTGGTGTCGTAGCCCGATCCCCGGGTCCCGAACGAACCCAGGAACGACAGATCCTTGCGCACCTTGGACGCGTTCACCCGGGCCATCTCGGCCAGTTGGTCCGACGCCACCGTGGTCGTCCCGGCGCGCACCAATTCGAGGAGGATCCGTTGGTACACGGGCAGCCGGATGACGGTGGCCTCGGGGATGCGGCGTGGCTTCGCGTCGGCCATGGTGAGGCGGATCGTACCGACGGGCGAGCCATGAACACCAAGTCGGCACCCCACCGCCCCGGTCCGGCGACGGTCCGGCGACGGTCCGGGACTGTCGCTACCGCAGAGCCCGCCGCAGGGCCTTGCCGGCCAGTCCGTGGGGAAGCTCGGGGACGAACCTCACCGTCGTCGGGCACTTGTAGCGGGCCAGGCGGGTGCCGCAGTGCTCACGCACCTGCTCCTCGCTGACCTCCGCCCCCGGGGCCACGACCACGACGACCTCCACCGTCTCGCCCGACACCGGGTCGGGCCGTCCCACGACCACGGCCTCGGCCACTCCGGGCAGGGACCCGACGACCGTCTCGACCTCACCGGGGTAGACGTTGAAGCCCGACACGATGACGACGTCCTTGCGGCGGTCGACGACGAAGAGATCGCCTTCCTCCCCGATCACGCCGACGTCGCCGGTCCGCAACCAGCCGTCGGCGGTGAGGACCTCGGCGCTGGCCTCGGGATCGCGCCAGTAGCCGGGGAAGACGTTCGGTCCCCGCACCCAGATCTCGCCGGGGTCTCCGGACAAGACGTCGTGTCCGGACTCGTCGACCAGACGGACCGACACCCCGGGCAGAGGCCGACCGACGGATCCGGGACGGTTGCGCCCCGTCCCCAGTGACGTGGACACGGCCGGGGCCGCCTCGGTGAGCCCGTACCCCTGCCACACGGGGACACCGAAGGTGCTCTCGAACCGCGACGCCACCTCCGCCGGCAGTGACGCCGCCCCGGACACGGCGAGACGGACACCGGGCAGCCCCCCGGGGCCGGCGGCGGCCGGCTCGCCCTCGGCCAGCGCCACCCAGGCGGCGAACATGGTGGGGACGCCCAGAACGGTGGTGACGTCGAGCTCGCGCACCGTCCTCAGGCATTCGGCCGGGTCGAAGCGCTCCTCCAGGATGAGGGCGGCGCCCGACGCCAGTGCCAGACCCAGGGCCACGTTCAACCCGAACACGTGGAAGAGGGGGACGACGGCCAGGCTCACGTCGTCGGCCCGGACGATCTCGCCGGGGAGCGCCAGCATCTGACGGAGATTGGCTCCGAGGTTCCCGTGGGTGAGCATGGCCGCCCTCGGGGATCCCGACGTCCCCGACGTGAAGAGCAGAGCGGCGACCTCGTCCTCGTCGCGCTCGATGACCGGGAGGACGGCATCGGCCCCCGGACCCGACGGACCGGAGACGGCCCCCGAGAATTCCTCCCACGGGACCACCACCCCACCGCCGGCGGCCGCAGCCCCCGGTGCCGGCCGGGGTACGGCGGCGGGGAGCACGCACAGAGGTGAGAAGGTCAACGCGTCGCCCACCTCGGTGGCGCAACGGGCGGCGGCGCCCCCGGCGAGCAGGGCCGCCGGGGTCACCACCTCGAGCTCCCGGACGAGCTCGGCCACGGGGCTGTTGGGATTGAGCGGGACGGCCACGCCCCCCGTCGCCAGGACGGCCAGATAGGCCACCACGAAGTCGACCGACGTGGGCCAGGCGACGGCCACGCGGTCGCCCGGTTCCACACCGAACGCCACCAGGCTCGCCGCCGTCGTCGCCGCCCGGTGCCGCAACTCCCCCCACGTGTGCCAGGTCCCGTCCTCGTACAGGGCACGGCTGTCGCCGCGGTGGCCCTGGACGAGGGCGGCGAGGTTCACCGTGCACCCTCTCCCGGGTCGGGGACCCGGCTGACCCTGACCATGTCCCCGAGGCGCACCCCGAGCACGGTAGCGGCCGGCCTCCGGTGGCACACCACCGAGAGATGACCGTTGGCGTCGAGCAGGAGCCCGACCTCGTCGGCGTCGAGGGCGGCGAACGACGACACCAACCGGGAGCGTCTGGTGGTCGTGGCCACCCTGATCTCGAGAGGGTCGGACAGGCCGGCCCGGGCCACGTCATCGGCCCGGGCGGCCAGCTGGGCGTTGCCGAACCGGTCGATCCACTGCACCTCGGCCTCCACCGTCCCCGGCCCCGATCCCGACCCCACCGGCGACACCGCCACCTTCGGTGGAGCGAGACGGACCAGGCTCGCCGGGTCGAGGGGTATGCCCACGTCCTCCAGCGTCGCCCCCGACCACAGGCGGGCGGCCACCGGTGCGAAGAGGTCCCGACCGTCGAAGGTGCCTCCGGCGGACCCCGGCCCCGACAAGCCGACGGCCGCCACCGCGCCTCCCAGCTCGTCGATGGCCCATCCGAGGAGCCCGTTGTCGGGACCGACCAGGTGGAGGGGACCCGAGTCGTGAGGTCCCGGGACCCCCCGGACCCTCACGGCCACGGCCCGCCGGCCGCTGCCCACGCCGGGGTCCACCACCGCCACCACCACCCCTGGGCCCAGATATGCCACGCAGCGTGACAGGGTGAGGGCGCCGGCACGGACGTCGAAAGCCGGTACGCCGTGGGTCAGATCGACGATCGGTGCCTGGGGGGCGTGTCGCAGGACCACCGCCCTCACCACACCGGCGAACTCGTCGCCGTCGCCGTAATCGGTGAGGAGGAACACGGCGTCGGGCCGCCCGGGCGTCACCGGTGGTCCGTCCCCGCCGGAGGGGGCCGGAGGGCGTTCAGCCAGCCTGGGTGTACCGGTCCGACAGGTAGCGGTTCACATCGTCCTCCCGGAGGCGAAACGACTTACCGACACGCACCGCCGGAAGGTCGCCGGCGTTGATCAGCCGGTAGACCGTCATGTTCGATACCCGAAGCGTGCTCGCCACCTCGCGAACCGTAAGATAACGAGCGCTCGTCGCGTCATCCGAACTCAGTGGAATCACCCCTCTCCGCCTGATTCGACTGTACGTCACTGTGGG
>Ga0209415_10010058_pt1 | contig 16150 bp, 26 predicted proteins | sample PeaSoiSIISIP2007_FD_187696 | JGI IMG/M metagenome (GOLD analysis project Ga0209415, IMG submission 187696) | Peat soil microbial communities from Weissenstadt, Germany - SII-SIP-2007 (SPAdes) (version 2) | ecosystem: Environmental > Terrestrial > Soil > Wetlands > Peat | place: Germany...
GCGTAGCTCAATTGGCAGAGCAACTGACTCTTAATCAGTAGGTTGTAGGTTCGATTCCTACCGCGCTCACCATCTTCAACAGTGTTTATGCGGGCTTAGCGCATATTCACTCACTGCCCAGATGTTGAGTTGTTACCGTTTGGTAACAACTCGTTGACCACGGAGGAGAGTGCCTTCCTCATCTCCGCGACCGAAGCATGGTCGTACAGGTTCTCAGCCAGTTGCGCAGTCGTGTGACCGAGAATGTCTGCAGCCACACGGGAGCGCGATCCAAGGGATTGCACCAGCGTGTTGACGGTGTGTCTGCTGTCGTGGAATCCACCGGGGTTGACCCCCGCCGCCTCGCACGCCGGGCGCAGATAACGCTTCATGAAATTGTTGGGGATGACGGGTGTCCCGGCGCGGGTTCGAAAGACCCACTCCCGCCCCTCACCCAAAGAGCGCAAGGATTCCAACAATTCCGCGTTCTGGATCGGAATCAGACGTTCACTCTTCTTGGTTTTCAGGTCATCGACCTTGCGGTTGTAGACCCGTCGCCTGACCCGCAGCAAGTTTCCATCGAAGTCCGTCCACTTGATGGCGACGGCTTCGCTGATCCGCAACCCTGAAGCCAACAAAAATAGCCATAAAGTTCGATATGGCTCTTTCAACTGATCCGCCACTGCTAAAACCTGTTCACGTGTGTAGACGATCCGCTCGACGCAGCCCGTCGTCACACACTGCTGGGGAATCGTCAAACCCTTGCTGGGGTCTGACGTGATCAAACCACTCTTCAGCGCGTAGGACATGATGTGTTGCAGCACTACCCTCATGCTGCGCACCGAACTCCTAGAGCGCACCTTGGCTTGCTCGTTCAAGAACAACTGAAGGTCATCATTGGTGATCGCCGTTATGTCATCATCTTTTAGCTCCGGCGTCACCCACGCTCGCAGAGTGTTGACGTAATTGTTGAAGGTAGAGGTCTTGTACGACGGACCCCTGATCTCTTTCCACTTTGTCACTACATCTGCAAACGACATCGCAATCTTCGGAGCCGATGACCTCGGCGTGGTATCACCTCCGATGATGCTACGCAGTTTTGTCTTCGCAGCGTTGCGCGTCATCTCACTCCGCAGACCGAGTTTGACCTTCACCTGCTTCCGTCCGTCTTGTGCATCTACTCGATACATCCCGATCCACCATTTTCCTCTCGGCATAACCGAGCCTTCTTGATAACGTCGCGAAACCATGAGCTTCTCGCTTTCTGGTTTCAACGACTTCCCGGCAGCAATTGTAGTCTTGAGCTTGTCGCTGTCAAAGCGGATCAGCCGACCGTGGCGGCTGTGGGGCAACTCGGAAAGGTGCCGCCGAATCCACGAATCGGAAACCTGTAAGTACTCGGCTGCTCTTTTTATGTCCCAGAGCGGCGTAGCTGCCGCGACTGGCGTGCCTAAATCTGGCAGCGAATTGGGGCGATCCACAAACGAAACACTCCTTGGCGATGCAGCAATCCGTTCTCACCAAGGGGAAATGCCGCCCTGATCGAAATTCGATTTCTGCTACTCGATACCCGTCGAACACCTCAAGAGGTCGGTCATGACCCGTGTCGGCTCGACAGCCTATGTGGCTCTAATACCCGATTCCTCGCCACTTGGTCAGGATGTTGGCTTTCATTCCCTTCCGCCGCCAAGCTGGCGGCATCGCCGTTCCAGATTCCGTCGCGGTCCGCGTTTTCGCCTGAATTGAGTATTAGAGAGCGTGACCTTGCAAGTCACATTGGATTCCTCAGCTACGGAATCCTCTTATCGGATGGGTTCTTCGCCAGAAGGATCAGGGGGTTGGTCATACGCCCAGCCCCCAAGTTTGTTCATCGAGCGTATCGGTCTCATCAGCCGTGAGAGTAAAACTTTTGGAGCAATGCGTATGACAATCAGCAGTAAGAATTCGAGATCATGCGCCCCAGCAGGGCGCGATGAATAACGTCAACTTCAAGGTCCGCCTGTCGGCGGTCAACAGCCTTAACCCCAAAGTCCGCGCCGTAACCACGGACTCAGACTCGATCAGCATGCCTAACCCCGACCCAAATGATGCGGGCGGGAGCTACTCTGGGCAGCGCAACTGGATCGTCATACAGGTCGCGAGCCTCGCGGCAGCCTCCGACGAGGTGGTCTGATGGACGCCAAGCAGAAAGAATTGGTGGCTAAAATCCGCAAGACCCAAAACATGATCGCTGGGTCGGCGATCATCCAAGTTTTGGACTCCGACCTGTACGACGGTGCCCCGACGCGTGCGTTCATTCTCACGGTCATCGCCTTCATGCAGATGCGCGAGGAAGACAGCAACTACCCGGAGGATGCGCCAGATGAATATAAGGAGAACCGCATCGGCTGGTGCTGGGCGTCCCAAAAGACGCTGGCGCTCCGCTGCCGTTGCTCGGAGAAGTATGTCTACGAGTCCATCAAGCAGTTCAAAGCGGACGGCGTGATCATCACTCGCGAATGGACGGACGATAACAACACGCCGCACCTCGAATACCACGCGGTTGAAGATGTGGTGATCGCTCGCAAACGCCAGAAGGATGTCAAACCAAAGCGAAAAACCAGCCGCGTATACAAGCCTAATAAGGGTTCATTCAAGCGCAGAGACGGTCGAATTCATGGTCCAACAGCCAAGAACTCTCAGCTATCCTCTCAGAACTCTCAGCCAACTCTTGAGAACTCTCAGCCGTCTAGCCAAGAACTCTCAGCCATCTTAGCCATGAAGTCTCAGCCAACTGAGATGGCTGAGAGTGCCGTGCAGGGGGTTTCTCAGGGCGTCTCCACAACTTCAGGAGGGTTCGGTGTTAGTTCGTCTTCGCAGGGCGGAACCTCAGGGTCCGTTCCGCCTTCGGCGGGACGACCGTCGCCTTCGGCGAGTGATGTACCCAGCCAAGAGCAAGTCAAAAGCGATAAGGGTTCTTTAGCGCAAGGAAGTACCTGCTCGGTCTGCTGGCGCACGGATGGAACCCACCACAAGCGTTGCACGGAAATAAAGCCCAAGGTACGCGAGGAGGGGAAGGTCGTCGGTGGTTTCAAATCGCCGCTGCCTAACAAGAAGTCTTCGCCCCAGCTTAACTGGAATGCTGCCCGCGTACCCAAGTGCCCGCGCTGCGGCGGATGGCTGCACGCGAACGAATACCACGTCAACCCGGACTACAACCCCGGCATGGACGCCGCTGCTTACAAAGCTCACGGTTATGACGTGACCATCTGCGAAGGCTACACGCCCAAGTTCAAGCCCGTGGTGGACAGCCGAGTCAGCATGGAAGACCAGCGCGAGGAATACCACGAGCTTATCGCCAACGCCCGCGCCCAACGCAGCAAGCACGAGTGCAAACGTTGCGGCGAGCCGCTGCTTAACGAGGAGCACGCCATCGAGCATATCGAGGAGTGCCCCAGCTACACGAGTTTATGAGTTTCCGTCCGCAGGCTGGATGGAATGTTCAATGACACGATGCCCAGACAGGCGCGTAAACCGGGCACAAGCTCGGTGCAGCAAGATCGAGGCGCAAGGGCGTGGTCGCCATAGCCAGAAGCAAAACTACTACCGCTAATGACGAATGAGTGAACGCAGGGGCGGTGACGGCGTAAGCCCAGCCCGCCCCAATCTCGCTACGAAAACCCTTGGTAATGGGTCTTCAGCATGAACAGTAAAGAGTCCACGAACAACACAGACAAACCAGAAGTGCTCGCCGTCGCGCTGATACCAGCGCCGGAGGAACGCAGGCGCAGGGAGCGTCTTCTCGCTAGGCTGCTGCTCCTCGCCCTTGAGATGCTGCTCAGCGAGGGGCACATCGACTTGGCGATCAAAATCGAAACTGCGAAGGACATGATCAGGGAATTCAAGCACGTTTATCCAGAGACAATGAACGTTTGACAGCCTCGTCCAGCGGATAGAAGGCGAACCGATAGCCGACGCCATCGCGCTGCACGCGCTGGCAGTACGGGAGTAATCTGGCACCAGCCGGGGTTTGGCTGGTACGGTTGCTTCATGGCTCGGCAAAAAGAGAAGGGATTCACCGTCCGTATGTCGCCGTTCGCGGCTGCCTTGCAGGCAAGATTCGATGGGTTCCCCTATCACTACCTTACTCAAGAAGAAAAAGAAGCCAACCTCCGCAGGCTGCTCAAGTACGACCTGTCCAAAGTGATCAAAGACGGCAGGATCAAGCAGGTGACGTACTACAACGCGCTTGCATCCTGCTATTTTCCTCACATGTGGAGTGTCGAAGCCGGAGGCAAGCGCACGTCTCTCGAACTCTTCAACGACTTTTTGTCGCTCATCAAAGCTATGGAAAAGTTCGCGAAGATAGGGGACCGCACCAAGGCAGAGCTTGCCGAGGAGAAGCACATCGGTTGGCTTGACGGCTTCATGCCGGAATCGCAACTTACCAAGTCGAGCCTACGAAAGGCACTACGCACTTTTTCTGGCACGCAGTGCGTCAGCAATTTCTCCCCGGTCGCTGCCGGGGCACTCTATCATAAACTTCTGCCTAAAGAGGGCGGCGTGGTATTCGATCCCAGCATGGGGTGGGGCGGTCGATTGCTGGGAGCCGTAGCTTGCGGCAAGGTTCACAAGTACATCGGCTGCGATCCCGGCATAAAGACATTCAAGGGTCTTGAGCGGATGCGCGACGAACTGCTGCCGATGGCGCGGAGCATGGGCCGCAATCTCGACGTTGAAATGTATAGGCTGGGAAGCCAGACCAAAAAGATGCGGAGGAAATTGAAACCCAACTCCGTCGATGTAGCTTTCACCAGCCCGCCATATTTCGTGCAAGAGAAATACAGCGACGATCCAAGCCAAAGCTGGAAAATGTACCCCGATCAAGAATCGTGGCTCAATGGTTTTATGGGCGCGACCCTCGACAACTGCGCTTACTGCCTCAAGCCCAGTGGGGTCTTGGCTATCAATATCGCGAACGTCAGAAGTTACAAAGGCTCTTTGGAGGATGATTTTCTTGCTCTGGCGATCCAAAAGGGCTTTACGCATGCCGAAAAGCTGGAGCTAGAACTCAGTGCAATGCCCGGTGCGAAGCACAAGTACGGTAAGCACAAGACTGAGCCGATCTTTGTCTTCAAGAAAAAGTAGCCATGCGACACGCGAGTCTCTGTTTCCAGAGGGCTTTGTTCTTGCCGCTGACGGATATTCTCTCGACAGCCTACCTTTCAAAAAAGTCTGTCGGCAACGGCGTACCTTTTTCGTGCCTGTCTATGATCGCCTGCACTCTGTCGCCGTGCTTTTCGCAAAACCATTGCTGATAAATTTTGATTGAGGCTGGCTTATCGCACCGCACCTCGTCGCAGTCTGGTTCTTGGACACCGCCTTCGCAGCGGCAGCCTTTGATCGTGTACTCGCAGTAGTGGTTCATATGTTTAGTTAATACTCATCTCTGGGAATCCGAGCATCTTGATGATCCTGCTTGGACGTTTCCCGCCAGCTTGAACTAGACAGCCGCGAGTGACGATGCATCGTCGAAGCTCACAACAGGCGCAGATGGGGCAGCAGCCGCTTCTCACGCCGTGTGACATTTGGCGTAGGGCAAGAACTCATAGCGGCAAACACTTTTGAGATGAGCTTTTTCGCCAGAGGTGCCCTTGTTTGGTCGTTTGGGATATTGAAGTGTCTCCCATGCCAAGAGCTTCCTGTCGGCAGCGTTCAGAAAAAACACGTACCTGTGCTTCGTGCTGCGCTCAATCTTCTGTCCTCGTACCTTATCAGCGAACGGTCTCGAGGTTCCCGTGTAAATCCAATTCGTGGCTTGATATATATACCCAACATGTCCATTGGCTGCACCCTCAGACGGCTTCGTGTCGGCATAAGAAACGAGAATCATTTTCCGATTTATCTTCCGCAATTCCCGCAAACAAAAGCCGACGAATTGGCTTTCCGAGTTGCATGGGAGGTCTTCGTCTAGCCAAAGCCGATTCAGTTCGTAAACGTCGGCCGATCTCTCTTTGCCGCACACACCCTCGCACATCGTTCTTGAACACGGCTTGCCAACGGTCAACACTCCCTTGAGCTTCTCGTCGATGATGATTCCAAATGCCCACGAGGTGGAACATGGTCTGTGGAGGTAGTGCTTCTCTATGACAGCGAGCCTCGCCAGTCGTTCGTCGATTCGTGCGAAAAAGCCGTGCTTGATCTTCATAGGGCATCTCCGAGTTCGAGCCTGAGTTTTGCCCAATCCTTTGCTGCCCACAGATGGCTCTGGTCTGCCGCTTTCTTTGCAAGAAGAGCGCGGTATCCAGCTTCGAGCATTTTCTTGGCGAGAATCTTGTAGCCTTCCATTCCAGCAATTGGATCAGACCGATTCGCTCGTTTCTCGTCCTCGCGTGTCCACAACGAGGGGACTTCAGGCTTCTGCTTTTGCGGTTTGGCTGGCTTCGCTCCGATTGAGATTTCGTACTTGTTCATCCAAAAGTAGGCTGTGCTGGTGGGGATGCCAAGTTGTTCCAAAATTGGAACAACGCCGTCGCCCTCTTTTCGAAATCCCTTTGCCTTGAACCTGTCACGCCACTCGCAGCAAACCTTGCCGAACTCCAGATTGTATTTCTCGATTTTCTGCCAAGCGGCTCTAATCTCGGCAGCAGCTTGTTTTTTCATCGTCATCGCGGATGAAATCATTGCCGTTCTGACTTTTGCCGTTCTGACTTTTGCCATTGTGCTTGCTCCCGTGTCGAAGAATTCCTACCAAGGAACCTGTTCGACTGTCGGAGACCGCCTTGCCGCGTTCCCCCACTCACCGTATAGGCGAAAAATGGCACAATCGTCTGGTCGCTAAGTCACTGATCGCGGCCCAGTTGTTGGCGGGAATTGTTCAATAAAGTGAATAATTAGACTAGAAAGACCGCAACGCAGACTGGAGGAATACGATGAAAGACGACGCGTTCGACGATGTGCGATGCCCATTCAACTACAAAGCTGAACTCAAGCGGGCACGAAGGGCGTTGAACGCAAAGGTCGGTAAGTACATTTCAGAGAACACCACGGAAAGCTATCGAGAATTGGCGAAGGAGTTCCACCTCTCAACTGGCACGTTGAGCAGAATTGCGCGGCGTTACGACGGTAAGCGCAAGCCCGGACCTAGACACCGGCAACAAACGCCTCAAATTGACAAAGAAATGAAGCTGTCATCGCAGGCGAAACGCTCACCCGATCTGCCATAATGCTCCCATGTGCGGCAGATACCGGTTGTCCCGGCGAAAGCAACTTGTAGAGGAGTACTTCGACGTGTCCTCAGACACCGACGACTGGAATCCTCGTTTCAACATAGCTCCTACACAGCCCGTTCCTGTCGTGCGGCAGCATCCGAAGGAACCTTGGCGCGATCTTTCGCTGATGCGGTGGGGACTGATTCCGTCATGGGCGAAGGACACTTCTGGCGCAGCGAGAATGATCAACGCCAGATCGGAGACGGCACACACCCTGCCAGCGTTCCGTGAAGCGATGAAATCTCGGAGATGCCTGATCACGGCAGACGCGTTCTATGAATGGAAGCGCACCGCAACAAGTAAACAGCCCTACTGCTTCGAGGTTAACGATGGCGAGTTGTTCGCCTTCGCCGGACTGTGGGACGGCTGGAAGGATTCGAACGGAAACTGGGTGAAGAGTTGCTCGATTCTTACCACGACGCCGAATGCAGTGACCTCAGGCGTCCACGACAGGATGCCCGTTATCCTCGATTCGAATCATTACGATCTCTGGCTCGATCCGGGAATGCAAAACGTCGCTGCGGTCTCTGAACTGCTGAAGCCCTACGATGCTCGGCTGATGCGGTGCTATCCGGTGAGTACTCGAATCAATCACGTGGCGAACGATGATGAAGAATGTTCTCAACCTGTGGAATCTTTCCCCGCCCAGAATCAGCTATTCTCATAGCACCCATGACCAATGACGAGCGGATGCAGCGAGAGTCCGACCTGATTGCTACCATCAGAAAGAACCTTCCTGATTTCGCGAAAGCGTGCGCTGATGATACGGAACTGGTCTTGCTCCACCAAGACGCTTTTGCTGCCGACTACCAAGAAGATGAATACTTGCTCCTCGGCATGGCGATCAAGTACGCAGGTCTCCGTGGAAAAGAAGTGCGCGTGATCGGGAAGAATAGGAGCACGCTGAGCGAGGAAGACAAAATCCAGTGACCGCAAGGCTCATCCATGATTACCAACAACTGGTCACCTGCTAGCTTGTGTGAGCAACGCTTCGAAACCTTCGTTCGTAACGGCTTCTCCGTGCTTGAGGGCTTCGTGAACAAGGTGGAGTTGACAGACCTCGTACCCCTCGTCGAATCGATCCTGACATCATCCCGCGAACTCGCATGTACACGCCCGCACAATACTCTTGCACCGCTACGATGGAATGATCCTATCGTTCGGCTGCTGCTGGAATCCGACACCAGAATGCAAGCCTTGACCGATGCCTTGCGTGCGGACGACCTTAAATGGATTTCCGGGTACGTGAGCGTCAAGGAAGCGCACAGCCCGCCCTTATGGTGGCATCAGGACTGGTGGTGTTGGGATCATCCGGTCACTTATCAGCCAAGAACCTTACAGGTAGCTCTCCTCTGTTATCTCGCGGACACTACTGCCGAAAATGGTGCGCTCCGGGTTCTGCCCGGTTCTCACCTGAAGAGCGCACCAATTCATGCTGTTCTTCCGGAAGCGCATGGCGCTGCTGCGGTGGAACTCAGTCCGGAGCACGCCGCGTTCAGCGATCTTCCCGGCCAACTGACGCTTTGCTTACGTTCGGGTGATGCTGTGGTGATTGACTACCGATTACTTCACGGCACCCACGGAAATCATTGCGATAGTCGCCGAGACTGCATTCTTCTTTCCTTCACGCCTCGTTGGAAGACTCTGCCCATTGACATTAGGGCGCACCTGATAGCTCATCCGGCGCAGCCATCTGAGACAGAGAGGACGAATGTGTCACCTGCACTTAGAAGGCTGTTGCCGAGCTTCAGGGGCATGCGACGAGACCTTTCGCTCAACCGGAATGCCCCGTCAAGCTTTGAAGTTCTAGGGTAGCGAGGAGAATGCGAGCATGGTCGAATGAAACTACGCTTTCTGGGTACGGGAGATGCCTTTGGCAGCGGTGGTCGCTTCAACACTTGCTTCTATGTAGAGCATCGCCACGGAGCGTTCCTCATTGATTGTGGCGCTTCATCCATGATCCCCATGCAAAAATTCGGGATCGATCCCAATGGCGTTCAGGCTATCTTCATCACCCATCTGCACGGTGACCACTTCGGTGGGCTTCCGTTCCTAATTCTTCACGCTCAACTTGTAAGCCGTCGCGCCAAATCTCTCACCGTCGCGGGGCCACCCGGTTTAGGCGACCGTTTATTTGCAGCTATGGAAGTTCTTTTCCCCGGCTCCAGCCACATCGAGCGTCAGTTCGCTATCGACATTCTTGAACTTGAGCCGGAGAAGGCGCAGGACGTGCTGGGGATCACGGTCACGCCATATCTCGTCAAGCACCCGTCTGGCGCACCCTCTTTTGCACTTCGGTTCGAAGCCGACAACAAGGTTATTTGCTATTCGGGCGACACGGAATGGGTAGATGACTTGCTTCTTGCCGCCCGCAACTCCGACCTGTTGCTGGTAGAGGCATACTTCTTCGACAAGCCGATCAAGTTCCACCTTGATTTTGCAACATTAGCCGCGAAACTGCCGCAGAGCGGCGCTCGGCGGGTGATCCTCACCCATATGAGTGCGGAAATGCTCCGTCGAGTCCGTGAGACTGGCTATGAGATCGCGGAAGACGGGGAAATGGTTATCGTGTAACCCCTCGATTGTCGGATGCCCTTTATTCAGCCGAACCCCAGTTGTGAAGGATAAGCAGGTCATCACGTGCTTGAGGTTTTGAGTTGACTTCAATGCGATGGGGATGTGCCCCCGATCTTCAACGGAATCGGACTTTAAGGGCTTTGTTGGAGTTCTCTTTGGCAACCCAGAGGAAATGAATGCCCACGTAGGTTCCAATCGCCTCTGTGACGAGCAATCCATACGCCGTAAAGATGAACGCGATTCCCCAAGGACTCGCGGGCTGCGAATGCACGTGATCTGGGCTAATGACTAGGAAGTGGTGATACAGACCGAATAGCAATGATCCGAACATCGAAAGTGACAGGAGAATAAGACCGAGTCGTTTTTGCGCTGTCCAGAGGAGCGCCATTGCCACCAAAGGCAGGATTAGCACGACTGCGATGACGAAGACCGAACCGGACGGTGAGAGTCCTACGTGCAGTTCCCGGTGGGCAACGCCATGCACAACGTTGATCAGCAGGTGGATAGCAACGACGATGGCGGTCGCGTACTTGGCAGAGCGGCTCATCCACACAGGTTACATCAGGGCTGCTCAGGTGCTACGCCGCCTCCGCGCCCACGCTGCAATGTGCGCCTTCAGAATCGACAAACTGTGCCAACACCCCGCCGAAGTCTTGCTTCTCGGTTGGAGCGATCATCGAGGTCTTCCGCAATTCACTGTCCAAGGTGTGCCAAACTGATCGGTGAGCACGCCGAAACGCTTCGCCCAGAACGTCTCCTGCAACGGCATTTGCACAGTCCCGCTATGGTGACAAGGCATTGAACACACGTTCCGCTTCCGAGACATCCTCGATGTTGAGCATTACCGAAAAGCCTTGCGGCTTTCGGTAGCTCTCGGCAGGTACATCCGATCCCTGCAAAAGGTAGTTGCCAACAGTCAGCGTAGTATGGAGGATTTTCTTGCTCCAGTCCGGGTGAATCTGCTCGCCGATGGGCGAGTCGGCGTAGGGCATCATCACCATGATCCTGCCGCCCAAACATTCTTCGTAGAACTTAAATGCGGCTTCGCAATGACCGTCAAATTGGAGATGCGGATTCAGTCGCATGATGGTGCATTTCCGCTGAAAATCACTCTGCCCCCAAGATGGAAGCGCGTTGCCTCTGACGCCGGGGTTAAGCCACGCCGCTGAAGATCGCCTCGACTTGTATACCCCATGCTTCAAGTAGCCACTCGGGAACGTAGACCCGATTCCGGTTGTGCTCACACCAACGCTTTAGCTCACCCGATGAGACGTACTCCAGCTTGGTGAGTCCTAGCCGTTTGACCAGTATTTCGAACTCGGTCGGAAGAGCACGAAGGGGCGGCAGAGGGTGACCCCAGTTGGGATTGCCACGCCTACGCCTCCCACCTGTTGGCGCGATGGTTCTAGCCACGGTCACTGATGATACGCCAGTCTGCTTGGCTCGGAAATCGGCAGTGCTGCTTTTTCCGGTACTTCGTCAAATCGCCACGATTACCCGCCCCGACTTCGCGGGATGTTCTACCAACTCATGGGCGCGCGCAATCTGATCCAGAGGGACAATCTCTGCGATGTCGAGTCCATTCCACCCAGCCTCAAGCGACTTGTTGACGTCGCGAGTCGCCTCGATCTTTGCGTCGGCAGGCACATCGTCGCTGCCGACGAAGAAGAGTCTGGCGTTCACAAATACAAGCTGCCAAACCGGAGTCTCCGGCGTTGGCGTGTTGGTCGCATAGGTCGCAATGGAACCACCCTGCGCCAAAACCTCGGTGTCCGTCTTGATGTTCGCCCCGAAAGCCACTTCGACTATGTGATTAACTCCATCAGGAGCCAACGCCCGAATTCGCTCCGCTAAGTTTTCACCAGTGAGCAAGACCTCGTTCGCCCCTGCTCGCGATGCGATCTCCTTGTCGCTTTCGGAGCGGCACGTGGCGATGACTCGCGCTCCCGCTCGATGCGCCAGTTGAACGGCGCAAGCGCCAACTGCACCCGCACCACCTTGCACTAGAACTGTTCGTCCCTCGACCGATCCCGCGACATGGACAGCCCGATGAGCCGTTATGCCGGGAATGCCGAGACACGCACCTTGTTCCAGCGGCACGCCTTCGGGGAGTTGAACGACCTGTTTCAGCGGAATCGCGGTGAACTCAGCCGCAGTTCCAAACGGTCGATAGGATTGAGCGCCATAACACCAGACACGCCGACCGATCCATTCACGCGGCACTCCTTCACCGACCGCATCAACGGTGCCCGAACCATCGCTGTGGGGAATGACACGCGGATAGGGCATCCCGACACCAAATGCGTCCTCGCGCTTTTTGACATCGCCCGGATTGACGCCTGAAAAGGCAACGCGAATCCGAACTTCGCCTGTGCGGGGCTGCGGATCATCCATCTCGCCGATGATCAGCACATCCCGCGCAGCGCCCTGCTTCTCGTACCAAGCGGCTTTCATTTTCTAAACTGTTCCTGACTTGCTCTTAGGCAGCTTTCTCCACCGGAAGCCCAGCTTCCATCCAGCCCTGCTTCCCTTCGGGATAGTGCGCCACGTTCTTGTAGCCAATCGCCGCCAATTCACGGGCAGCGTATTCGCTGGCGTGTCAATGCGTGTTCGTGCAATACGTCACGATCTCAGCGTCTTTATTGGGTAACAACTGCGGGGCGAGTTCCTTGATGCGTTCGGGCGGGATGTTCAAGGCTCCGGGGATATGGGCTTCTCGATAGCGTTCAGGTGCGAGCGTCTCGACCACCGTGATCTTTTGCTTCTGGTCTAGCTTGGCTTTCAAGCCTTTGGTAGAGATTGTGCTTTCCATCCTGACCTCCTTTGCGGACAACTTTTCCGATGCTCGCGAAGGTCGTCTCGTTGCGAGCTACATCCTTTGCGCTATTATGGCGTCGTCTGGGCTGCTTCAGAAGCATGAAAGGCAACCACGCGCCATTTCTGCGATTCTCGAACGTACGTCTTCGTGAAGCGCCAGTCATCGGAGATTTCTTGACCGTTAATGGTACGAGTGCGCTGCAATCGTCCAGTAACGACAGCGGCGTTGTCGTACACGCGGACTTTGATGTCCGATGTTCGATAACTTAGAAACTTCATTCGACCGGAACGGGCAAATTTGAGTACGTCATCTTTGGTCATTACAGGCATCTTCGGAACGGCAACTTCCATGTCATCTGCCCACAATGCCTCCAGAGCGTCCGCGTCCCCGCGCTCGTGCGCTTGGTTCCAGACCGTTTCTAATCGCTCAAGCTCGCGAACGTCGGCATCATACGTTGACTGAGCGGCACTCCTCGCGGTTCCCACAAATAAGGTTGCGACCAACCCCACGAATAAGCTGAAAAAAAGAGATTTCAAGGGGATTCCCTCCCGCGTCCGAAAGGCTACCACTGTCTCGACGGGCAACACCAGACCGCCCAACTCTCAACCAAAATAGGACACCAGCGCATGGGAATGCCACGCTGACTCCTTCGGCCACTACGCCGCCTCTGCGCCAACGCTGCAATGTGCGCCCTCGGAATCGACGAACTGCGCCAGCACCCCGCCGAAATCCTGCTTCTTGGGAGGCATGGTGAATAGCACGCCCTTGGCGCTCATGTCCCGGTAGAACGCTTCGACATCGGCGACAGTGAATCCCAACTCGACTTTTCCTGCTGGATTCTTGTCGGAAGCAGGGTGAAGAGCGAGAGTGGTTCCGCCCGTCGAGAACTCGCTCCAGCCCGGCGATTCGAATTTCAGTTGTAGACCAAGCACATCACGATGGAACTTCACAGCTTTGTCCATGTCGGCGACAAACTTGATCACATATCGCAGTTGTGTTCCTTGCATTTGAACCTCCTCTCTGTGACCGAGATGCTAGTTATCCCTCTCTTTCCCCTAGCTGCATTACAGGGGATTCGGGTCGGCAGCAGACGCCAAAATGCTGCCACAACCGAAACCAAGGGCTGTGGGCCAGCATTTCATCGTGCCTTCGATTCGCAGCCGCGAGATCGCTTGCGCTGAGTGGTCTAATGTCCGGCGCTTCGAACATTTCCTGTAGCTGCTCGATGTCGTCAATAATGCGTTCAACGTCCATTCCGTCTCAATATCCAACATAAGCACGGCAACGGTCAAACGGTGTCTGCAAGAGCGCCCCGCACGCACTGAAGAGCCGCCGATCAGTCGCCGGGCGAACTCCTGTCTCTTCGCCGCGTTTGCACATGGGTCACGAGGCGTAACATTGAGCATGAGTAGAATGAATCCAGAATGCCGCGACTCGCGCCCTTCTGATGGGTTGCCTGCCGATGTCCTCCTGCGAGAAGAGCCAGACGAGGAAGAAGACGAAGAGGAAGACGACGGCAAAGAAGATGACGATGATGGCGACGAAACCGACGACGGCTACTCGGAGTGAGCGTGCCACTGTTTCCGTAGGTAGACGATGAAGCGCGAGGACTTCATCAACGTTGCTGAAGAGACATTGGATTCGCTGCCGGAAGAATTCCGCAGCCATATCCAGAACGTCGCGATCCTCGTTGAAGATTTTCCGGCGAACCAACTATCCTCGCGTCTCGGACAGCAAAGGCGTTTGCTTCTAGGCATCTTTCACGGCGTGCCCGCTACCCAGAAGAGCGTCTTTGACTTCTCAGTCGGTCCTGCCCACTCGTGCTTTACCAGAAAAACATTGAGGCGGTCTGCTCGAATGAGGCTGAAGTCCGACATCAAATCCGCCAGACTCTCATACATGAACTGGGGCATTATTTTGGGATGACCGAGGAGCAACTGAAGGACGTTTAGATGCCCACAACCTCGATAGCCAACCGTTCGGACGTGGCTTTCGAGTCTTAAAGATTAGGGAAAGGATCAAGCCATGAAAATCAACGTGAAAGCTCTCGCCGTGGCATCCGCAATCCTATGGGGATTGGCGATGCTAGTCATGGGTCTGGCGAACTTGATCTGGAGCGGCTATGGTCAGCAATTTCTCCAGACAGTGTCATCGGTCTACTTCGGCTACCATGCGACTCGAAGCATCGCAGAAGTCATCGTCGGGACTCTCTACGGAGCGGTGGATGGTCTTGTCGGTGGAGCAGTTTTTGCTTGGCTTTACAATCAGTTTGCTAAGTCGAGTGTCTGAGCGTCAGAGGCTCCGCTGAATAGCTGCCGTTGAGAAGGCGTTCTCCGTGGCGGTCGGTTAGATGAAAGGGAGTGACAGTGGAGAGCTATGGCTCCAAGCAGCACGGCGCGAAACCCATGCCGTTCGGAATCGCCGCGATTGGGATATTCCTTTTCTTCGGTGCAGCAATGGCAAGCCTTGCAGCTACCACTTTGCTTTGGCGCGGCACAGCACTCGACCGCGTATGGGCGCTCAATCCAAGGGCTTATCGGCAACTCTCTCCTTTCGGCGGCAAGGTCGGGATTCTATTTCTCTTGCTGAGTGCAGCACTTCTCATATCAGGAATAGGGTGGTTCCGTCATCGGCGGTGGGGATGGAGACTGGCAGTAGCAATTATCGCGACCCAAGTCCTCGGCGACATCATCAACCTCGTCAGAGGCGACTGGCTGCGCGGGGCAACAGGAGTCATAATCGCCGGAGCATTGTTGATATACCTTTTGTCGCCCCGAATCAGAGCGGCATTTTCGGGCACGATTGACTGAACCCGCGAGGCCTTCACAGATCGACGTCAGTCTCTCCGAATCGAAGTCAGCATCCTACGACCACGGGTTGACGAGGTCGTAAATCTCTGCGATCTGCCGCTCCTGATAGTCCATGCTCGTGTATAACGTTCATCGCAGATTCTATCTGCGATTCGTTGGCTCGCCTCAGAAGGTATACCCGCCTAACCAGCGAAATCCGGAATTCCAGCCCAGTAGATTCAGTCGCTTGCGGTCTCTCTAGCGGAAGCCTTTCTGACCAGTGGTTGATTCCATTGGGTTTCCCCGGTGGATTCGCTTCTGGATGCGTGGAGTGGCGAAACACGGAATGCGGTTGATGAGTGCTATTGGGATTTTCGCCAATTGACCCACTGGATTCCCTTTGTTATACCTCGCTATTCCGGCTCGTCGGTCGATGGAGGTTTTCTATGTCGTCTTGGACTCGCGTTCTTCCTGCTCTGTTCCTTTCGCGCAAGTTGCGAATCCGTTCTCTGCTGCTGGCGATGACGTTGGCAGCCTCCGTTCCTTCTGGAGCTGGCGCGAGCCATTCCCACTCCGTGACCCCGGACGGAACTGCCTCGGTCGACCAAGCCGTGCGCACGTTCATGCAAACCGTCTCCCATTCCGTCACTCAGGATGGCCCCATGGCTTGGATCAAGTATTTCGATGCGAGTCCCGCATTCTTTATGGCCGTCAACGGCCAGATGGCCTTCCCGAAT
>Ga0209415_10010059_pt1 | contig 16148 bp, 19 predicted proteins | sample PeaSoiSIISIP2007_FD_187696 | JGI IMG/M metagenome (GOLD analysis project Ga0209415, IMG submission 187696) | Peat soil microbial communities from Weissenstadt, Germany - SII-SIP-2007 (SPAdes) (version 2) | ecosystem: Environmental > Terrestrial > Soil > Wetlands > Peat | place: Germany...
CGGCGGAACGAGTCTCTTCTAAAATATGGATCATAAAATCCGGGTGCTGGTCGCGAAGCCCGGCCTCGACGGACATGACCGCGGCGCGAAAGTGATTGCTCGCGCGCTGCGGGACGCCGGTATGGAGGTCGTCTATACGGGCCTGCGGCAGACCCCGGAAATGATCGTGAACGCCGCGCTCCAGGAGGATGTCCAGGTCATCGGCCTGTCCATTCTTTCAGGCGCGCACAACGCCATCGTGCCTCGCGTGATGGAATTGCTCAAGGAAAAACAGATGAACGACGTGCTCGTCATCGTGGGAGGCATTGTACCGGATGAAGATGCCGCCCAGCTAAAACGTCTCGGAGTCGCCGCCGTGTATCAACCCGGCGCCTCGCTCGAACAGATTGTGGAGTTCATCCGCAGCTCGGTGAAGCAGACGGCCTGAACGGCCTCCGCTCGCCAAAGAAAGAAATTGAATGCAAGACAAATTGAATATCGCGGTGTTCGTCGATTATGACAACATCGAGATCGGACTGAAATCGACCTTGCGGCGCGAGTTTGATGTATCGCTCGCGCTGGATGCGTTGAAAGAGCGCGGCGACATCGTCGCGAAGTTCGCCTATGCGAACTGGGGACGCCAGGACGGCGCGACGCGCCAGATGGCGGAGAACGCGGTGCAGATGGTGCAGCGGATCCCCTCGCCGCGCGGCGATAAGAACGGCGCGGATATCAACCTCGCGCTGGATGCGCTCGAAATGGCGTTTACGCACACGCATGTGAACGCGTTCGCCATCGTCAGCGGCGACAGCGACTTTATCCCGCTGGTCAACAAATTGAAAGAATACGGCAAGACCGTGTTCGTGGTGGGCGGCAAGGCCTTCACCTCCACGATTCTCCAGCAGAATTGCCATGAGTTCATCAGCTTCGAATCGCTGATGTCGGATGCGCCGGGCCCGGTCGTCCTGCCGATGGAGACTCGCGTGCCGCGCGGACCTGGACCTCGCACGGATCGGCCCGAGCGTCAGGACCGCCAGGATCGGCCGGATCGCGGCGGCGGCGATCGCCGGCAGCGCCCGGCTCCGCTGGAACTGACTCAGGCGATGCCTCTGGTCGAGCGAGCTCTGCAAGTTCTGGAACGACGAGCGGTGCAGCCGCAGCTCGGACTATTGAAGTCGACCATGTTGCAGCTCGATCCGGCGTTTAACGAACGCGCCTACGGAGGGTCCAGCTTTTCCGATTTCGTCGAGAAGCTGAAGCGCGCCGAACTGGTGAACGTCAGCGGCACCGGCGGGCGCTATATCATCGAGCGCAAAGGCTCCTCGCAGCCGGAGCGCGCCAATCTCAAACCCGAGGATCTGCTGCCTCCGCTGCGCGACGTGCTTGAAAATCATAGGCTGGAGATCGAAAATGGATGTCCTGTCGAGGACTTGGCGGGCTGGTTCAAGACCGAGCAGCCCAACTTCGACCCCAGCGCCTATGGCTTCCAGTCTTTCCCCGAATTTCTGAATTACGCGCAGGATAAAACAGTCGTTCGTCTGGAGCCGCACGAAGAACAGGGCATGCTGGTGTATCTGGGCGCGGAATTTTATCCGCCGGCCGAGCCTCCGCAGCCCGAGCCCGTCGCCCCGCATGAAGAAGTGGAAGAAGACGAGCCGCAGCCCTACGTCGAAGGTCAGCCGACTATTTTCGAGCCGAATCCGCCGCCGGCCAAACCCAAGCGTGTGGCCACTCGCAAACGTATTTCGAAGCCGCAGGGCTCCGGTCCGCAGCGGCGTCCACGTCGGAAGAAGACTGATTAATGGCCATAAAGCGAGTCTTTCCGCCGGGCGCGCCGGCTCCACGAGGGCCGTATTCTCCGGCCGTTCGCGCGGGAGATTTCATTCATGTAAGCGGGCAGGGTCCGATCGATCCGGTGACGGACAAGCCGTCGCTGGGCGATATTCGTCACGAAACCGAGCTGGTTCTGTCGAACATCCGCAGAATCCTGGCCGCCTGCGACGCGACCATGGCCGACGTCGTGAAGTGCAGTGTGTTTCTGAAAGACGGCAGTGAGTTCAAGCAGATGAACGAAGTCTACGCGACGTTTTTCGGCGAGACGCGCCCGGCGCGGACCACCGTGGTGTGCCAGTTCGTCAGCGACATACGGGTCGAAATCGATTGTGTAGCGTACAAACCGGCGACGTAACGGTTTGCCCGGCTTGCGGAGCCGATTGCGCAGAAGCGCGTGACGAACTGTCGGCCTATACTCTGACGCACGGCGGGCGCGAATTCATTCATCAACACGCGGTGGACGCTTATGCCGCGCAGCACGCCGTCGGCGCTGCGCGAACCATCGGACCGGCTTTCGGCCTCATCGGTCTGTATCTGGCGCTTGAGAAAAACTTCAGCGGACGCGAGGTGCAGCGAGCCCACATGAAGCTCGGCCAACGCAAGCGGGAATGGCCGAGGTTTACGGCGCCGCGGGATCGCGCCGCTTTAACGGTCGTCGATGTTATGAAGGCAGAGCCGGGCGAGGCGCGCGATGCGGCCATCCTGAAATGGGCCGCGGCGGTGTGGGATTCCTGGGCGGAACAGCACGAAGCGATCCGGCAGCTATTTCACGCGACGATTTGAGCTTCGGTGCGTATCGGCACGCCGTGCCGCGCCAGAACCGCTTCGACATCCATCCTGGTAAGACGCGACGCGTCGTAATCCACCGTGATCTTGTCGAGCCCCGGCGCGACCTGAAGCCGTGCGATTCCATACGTGCTGTGCGCATTCGCGACGTTCGGCAGATCGTCTTCGGTCAGGGGACGCAGAAGGTGATAATGCAGCGTAACCTTGGTCATTGCAAGACCTCAGGATACCAGCTTCCAAAGGATTTGCCGCAGCATCCCGAGCCACACTTCGGCATCGTGCGCGGTCAAATCCATGCGGCGGACCAGCCGCCGGATCTTCATACTGGTCGACCCTTCGACCCCCGCGTGCACATATCCCGACCGCTCCAACACTTCTTCGAGCAGCGTCGTCAGCCGGTCCAAATCCTCCGCTTTGGCCGCCCGCCGCAGCCCCGGAGCCGCCTTGGCCGCCGCAGGATTGCGGATGATCTCATACAGGCACACGGCAACCGCTTGCCCCAGGTTCATCGAGCCATGTTCTTCACGCGAAGGAATCCGCATCAGCCAGTGGCAATAGCTCATGTCGTGATTGGTGAGCCCGAATTTCTCGGAGCCGAACAGCAGGGCGACCGGCATGGACGCCAGCTTCTTCGCGATCAGGCGTCCGCCCAACTCCAGCCTTCGCAGAGGATGTTCCAGCGCCCGATGGCCTTTCGAAGTGGTCCCGACGACCAGCGCGCAATCCGCCACCGCTTCCGCCAGCGTCGGAAATTCGCGCGCCGCCTGCAACACTTTCTGGGCTTTGACCGCCGAGCGAGCCTCGCGAAACGCTACTTCATAGGGATTCACCAGGCGCAGCTCCATGAATCCGAAGTTGCTCATGGCGCGCGCCGCTGCGCCGATGTTCAGCGGATTCCGCGGCGAAACCAGAACTACCCGCAGCGGATTCACTTCGGGCTTCGATGCACGGCGTCCAGCACGCCATTGATGAAGGAAACCGATTCATCGCCTGAAAACTGGCGCGCCAGCTCTAGCGCCTCGTCGATCACGACCGCGGCCGGCGTTTCCAGTTCGCTCAATTCGTAAACCGCGAGCCGCAAAATGTTTCGATCCACGGCCGGCATTCGTTCCAGGCGCCAATGCTCGGACTTTTCGGCGATCCGCCGGTCGATCTCGTCCGCCTTTTCGGAAGCGCCACGCACCAGGGTTTCCATGAACTCATCGGGCTCGGCGCGCTCCGGTTCGTCTTCCTCGGAGGACAGCGTTTCGTAAAACGCGGCGATCGCATCGTCGATAGCCTGCTTGCGCTGATCCCATAGAAAAAGTACCTGTAGGGCGCGCTGGCGAGACCGATGGCGGGCAGGCATGGCGTCAGAAACGCGCGGCCGCGGCGATCTTGGGTGCGAACCGCGCCATCTCGATCGCGGTCATCGCCGCATCGTATCCTTTATTGACGCGCGCTTCCGCCTGCTCCAGAGTATCCGTGGTCAGAACTCCGAACGCGACCGGCAGCCCGGTCTCGAGCGCGACCTGCTGCAATCCCCGCGCCGCCTCGCCCGCGACGTAATCGAAATGCGGCGTATCCCCGCGAATCACCGCGCCCAGCGCGACGATGGCATGATAACGATGCGTGTGCGCCAGCATTTTCGCCGCCAGCGGCAGCTCGAATGCGCCCGGCACGTGAAACACATCGCAGCGATCCGACCCTTCCAGCCCCTTCCGCGCGCTCTCCAGCAGCCGCTCGGTGATGCCCGAATTGAACCGCGCCACCACGATCGCGAACTTCAGTCCGCGCGCGTCATGTTGCCATTCGATCTGCTGATTCGACATCGTGGGATAATAAGGTTCCAGCAACATCTTACCGCATGCTCCCCGAGTACATCCGGAATTTCAGCATCATTGCGCACATCGACCACGGCAAGTCGACCCTCGCCGACCGCCTGCTCGAAGTGACCGGCGCGCTTTCCCAGCGCGAAATGATGGAACAGGTTCTGGACACCATGGACCTGGAGCGCGAGCGCGGCATTACAATTAAAGCCCACGCCGTGCGCCTGAATTATCGCGCGCTGGACGGCGTCGACTATCAGCTCAACCTGATCGATACGCCCGGACACGTCGATTTCACCTATGAAGTCTCGCGCAGCCTGCAAGCCTGCGAAGGCGCGCTCCTGGTGGTCGACGCTTCTCAAGGAGTCGAAGCACAGACCCTGGCGAACACTTACCTCGCGCTGCATCACAACCTGGAGATCATTCCGGTGATCAATAAAATTGATCTTCCGTCCGCAGAGCCCGATCGGGTTCGCGAGCAGATCGAGCACGTCATCGGCCTCGATGCCAGCGGAGCGCTGCTGGTCAGCGCCAAAAACGGCGTTGGGATCACCGACGTTCTCGAAGCCATCGTTCATCTGGTCCCGCATCCCAAGGGCTCGCCTGACGATCCGTTGCGTGCCTTGATCTTCGATTCCTGGTTCGATCCTTACCGCGGCGTCATTATTCTGATGCGCGTTTTTTCCGGCCACATCAAGCTCGGGCAGAAAATCCGCCTGTGGTCGAATCAGAGCGTGCATGAAGTGGAGGGACTCGGGTACCAATCGCCCAAACCGGTCCCGTGCGACGAATTGTCCGCCGGCGAGGTCGGATATTTATTCGCGAACATCAAAACCGTCTCCGATGCCCAGATCGGTGACACCATCACGGATCACGCCAATCCCGCAGTCGAGCCTCTCCCCGGCTTCGAGCCGCTCAAGGCGATGGTCTTCGCGGGGCTCTACCCAGTCGAATCGCATGAACACGGCCTGCTCCGCGACGCGCTTGAAAAGCTGCGACTGAACGACAGCGCCTTTACATTCGAGCCCGAAAATTCGGCCGCGCTAGGCTTTGGATTCCGCTGCGGGTTCCTCGGCCTGCTTCATCTCGAAATTGTGCAGGAGCGCCTGGAGCGCGAATTTCAGATCGACCTGATCACGACTGCCCCCGGTGTTCGCTATAAAATTACCACCATCGACGGCCGCGTACTCGAGGTCGATAACCCCACTAAGTTTCCGAATCCGGCCGAGATCAAGCAGATCGAAGAACCCATCATCGATGCGACGGTTATCACTCGGGAAGAGTATCTCGGTGAAATTCTGAAACTGCTCGAAGAGAAGCGTGGCACCCAGAAGAAGTTCGAATACATTGGCACCGGCCGCGTGCTCCTGGTGTATGAGCTGCCGCTGAACGAGATCGTGCTCGACTTCTACGATCGTCTGAAGTCGGCGTCGCGCGGCTACGCGTCGCTCGATTATCATTTCGCCGGCCATCGCGTCTCGCCCATGGTGAAGCTCGACGTTCTGGTGGCGGGAGAGCCCGTCGACGCGCTGTCGATGATCATCCACCGCGATTTTGCCTATGAACGCGGCAAGATTCTGATCGACCGTTTGCGTAAACTGATTCCGCGCCAGATGTTCGAAGTCGCCCTGCAAGCCGCGATCGGAGGAAAGATCATCGCGCGGGAAACCATCTCGGCGATGCGCAAGAACGTTCTGGCCAAGTGCTACGGCGGCGACATCTCCCGCAAACGCAAGCTGCTCGAAAAACAAAAGGAAGGCAAACGGCGCATGAAGCGCGTGGGTCGCGTCGAAATTCCGCAAGAGGCGTTCTTAGCGGTGCTGAAAGTCAGCGCCAGCGATACGGATTAAGGATACACTGGAGTTTGTTGAAAAAGGGGACAGACCGCTCTGTCCACTGCGAAGCTTCCACGTGAACCCGCGAACCTGCCGGCCGGGACAGAGTAGTCTGTCCCCTTTTCCAACAAACTCCGGTCGTAACGGGGAGGCGGGATGAAATCCTCGAAATTGGCGGCCATTTCCCTTGCCCTGGCGGGCCCATTTCTCGCCGCGCAAGGTCTGTCGCCCGACGAAGTGAAGGTCACCAGCCGTGCCTACGTTCCTCAAACGCAGAACGTCTTTCGCGTCGATACAAAATTTGTCGACATCGGAGTGGTGGTTCGCGACAGCCACGGCCGAGCGATCTCAGGCTTGACCAAGGAAAACTTCCAGATCCACGACAACGGCAAAGAGCGCGAGATCGCCAGCTTTGCCGCCGATGTCAGCGCAACTTCCACGGTGCAAACCACGATCCCACCGACCAGTTCTCCCGAGCCAGGCGAAAAATCCGCCAGTGCTGCCAAATCCGCCGCGGCAGGTCAACGATTTATCGCGCTCTATATCGACGACGTGAACGCCAAAGACGGCCAGCACATAAACGATCTGAAGCAAACGCAGGACGCCGCCCAGAAATTCGTGAAAGAGGCGCTCAGGCCGGGTGTTCAAATCGGCGTATTCACGGCTTCCGGCGCGCAGACGCTCGACTTCACGGCCGATGCCGCGAAGCTGATTGAAATCATCGGCAGCGTGCGCGCGCACATGCGAATGTCGGAATCCGCTTGCCCCGCTCCCTATCTCTCGTACCTGATCGTGGTTCGCAATGACCGTCAGGCCCTTAACGAACTGATGAACCCCACCACTTTCGACCCGAAAGCGCAGACCCGCCAATGCCGTATCTCCGGGATTCAACAGGCCGAAGAGACCTGGCGCTTAGCCCGCCAAATCTCCTCAGACACGCTGGATTCGATCGGACACGTGGGGGAGCTCCTGGGAAAGATGCCCGGAACGCGCGTGCTGTTGCTCGCGTCGTCGGGGTTTCTTAGCGCGACGCTCGAGCAGCAGCGCGATCAGATCATCAACAACGCACTGCAGGCGGGCGTGGTGATCAACGCACTGGATTCGAAAGGCCTGTACGAGTGGCTGGAGGCCAACACCAAGGACGTCGCCCTTACCCAAATGTTCGGGATCAGCACGGTGAAATCCGGCGTGGAGCACAACAACTTCGAAACCACCCAGATGGGCCTTCGCGTGGAAACCATGAATGAGCCGCTGGCCGCGCTCGCCGAAGGGACGGGTGGGAGCTTTTACCACAACAACAACGATCTGAACGCCGGCTTCCTGGAACTGGAAGCTGCGCCGGAAGCAGTCTACCGCCTGAGCCTTCGTCCTCAAGATGTGCCGGAAGATGGCACGTATCACAAGCTGAAGGTAACGGTACTTCGTGTCCCGCACAAATCCGTGCAGGCCCGGCCAGGGTATTTTGCCCCTGCCGAGAAGCCTCAGACAGAGCCGGTGGTCACATCGTCCAAGTTCGACCAGGAAGTCATGGCCGCGGACACCATTGACGATTTTCCCGTGGACGTCAGCGCCCAGTTCGGAAAACCTTCGGGCACTGAAAAGACATTGTTTGTGGTGGCGAATGTCGACATCTCGAAACTGCATTTCACTAAGCAAGGGGATCGTCTGAAACAGACCATCCGGTTCGTGAGCGCTCTCAAAGACGCGCAGGGCACGATCGTCGCGGCTAAGGAGGCCACTATGGATCTGTCGCTCAAGGAGTCCACTTACAACCGCTTGGCGAAGACCGGTCTCAACGCGAAACTGGCCTTGCAGGCGCCTCCCGGGGTCTACAGCGTCCGCGAAGTGGTGGAGGAGTCGGCGGAGCGGAAGCTCTCCTGTTCCATCCATTCGATCGAAATTCCTTAATCGCTCGTGAAAGGGTAATCCTCCTGGCGGCATTCCCGGTCTAAGCAGCCGGAACTTTTCGTTTCAGCCCGGCGTCCATAACTCCGGCTGCGATCGAAAACGTGAAAGGAGCTCATTTATGAGATCGATTGCCATCAGTGTCTGCGCGGTAGCCATCGTCGCGGCCGCATTATGGGCAGCCGGGGACTCGAATGCCCCCAAGAATTCCTCCGACCAAGCCGTGTCCGCTGCCGTCGAAAAAGGCGCGAAGTGGATCGCGTCCGTCCAAGGGAAAAACGGCGGATGGGGACAGGATGGCGGCGAAACCTCCTACGTCCGCCAGAACGAACACCTGGAATCGAACGGAAACGACGTAGCGAACACAGCCGTGGCGGCGCTTGCACTGCGGCGCGCGGGCAAACAGTATCAGCCAGCCGTGAATCGCGCGCTCGACTTCATCATGCGCAATGTGGAAGAAAGCCCGGCGGATGGGCTCCAGATTACCAAGGTGAACGGGACTCAGATCCAGCGGAAACTCGGCCCTTACATCGACACCTTTTTGACTTCCATGCTGCTTTCCGAGATCGACGGCGCCATGCCGACGTCCACGGAAAATCTGCGCGTACGCAAAGCGCTCGAAAAATGCGTGGCGAAGATCGAGCATAATCAGCAGACCGACGGAAGCTGGAACGTCGGCGGTGGATGGGCGCCGATTCTAGGCACGTCCATGGCGTCGCGAAGTTTGTATGTTGCCCAGCAGAAGGGTGTGACGGTGGAAGCGAGGGCAATGGATCGCGCCGACAACTACACCAAGCAAGCGATGGCCACGCCTCCCGTCTCTGCCGGATCCGGAGGCGGATTCGGAGGAGGCGCTTATAGAGTCGGCGGTGTCGCGACAGCATCCGCCGCATCGGCCGGCGTTCCTTTGTATCAAAGCGCCCAGGCGCTCGAACAATTGAGCCGCACCGAGAAGGATCGCAAAGCCAACGCTCCACAGATCAATGCGATCAAGCAGCAACTCACCAGCGCGCGTTTCGTCACCGGCTTCGGGTCCATGGGCGGAGAAGAATTCTTCTCCTACCTCAACATCAGCGACAGCCTGCGGCGCACCGGCGGCGACGACTACGATCGCTGGCACGCGCAAATCACGCAGACGATCCTGAAGCTTCAAAACGAGGATGGCACCTGGGCCGGCCAGCATTGCATCACCGGCCGCGTAGCGACCACTGCCGCCGCGATCCTCAACCTGATGCCCGATCGCAATGCTCCCGCGCAGTAGACGCTCCTTCCTTTTCGCGGCGATTGCCGCGGCAGGATGCACACGCGGCGATCAGCGCCGTAGCAAAGCGGCAAGGTATCTCTGGTCGCAGCAGGCCGACGATGGAGGATGGCACAGCCACACGTACGGCCTGCTGCGCTCGGGACAATCTCTCACTCCCTTCGTTCTGGATGCGCTACTGGACACTCCCGAGGTCGATACAGGCGCGGTCGAGCGAGCCGTCGAATTTATAAAGCGCAACACCAATAGCGACGGCTCGCTCGGCTTGATGGATTCGGTCGCGCCGGATTATCCAAACTACGCAACCGGCTTGGCTCTTAGCGCGCTGACCAAGGCAAAGGCCAAGGGCTGCGAACCGATGGTCGCATGCATGCGCAATCAGCAGTTCACAGAATCGAACCGCTGGACCCGCGCCGACGCGCCCTACGGAGCCTGGGGCATGGGAGGCGACCGACGCCGTCCTCCCGACGCCGGCCACGTCGATCTGGCTATGACGCGATACGTCCTCGAAGGCCTGGCGGCTGCCGGGGTTCGTCCGCCCGATCCGGCGCTGGCGTGTGCGCAAGTGTATCTCGACCGCTGCCAGAATCCCGACGGCGGCTTTTTCTTTTCAACCGTCGAAGCCGGTATCAACAAAGCCGGCGAGGATGCTGGAAAATTCCGCAGCTATGGGACAACAACGGCAGATGGAGTTCTCGCCCTGCGCGCCTGTGGCGTGGCCGAATCTGATCCGCGAATGGTTCGCGCGAAAAACTGGCTCCGCGCGCATCACTTGTACGATCGGGCTCCCGGCTTCGATGGCGGACCTCGCGAAACCTGGGCAGCGGGCCTGCGCTTTTATTACGCCGCCGCCATCACGCGCGCGATGCCCGAGTTGTCAGTGTTGCTTCCGCCGCAGCGCCCCGACGGGAGCTTCGCGAACTCCAGCAATCTGGTAAAGGAAGACGATCCCCTAATCGCAACTGCGTTCGCTCTGCGCGTTCTTTCGAAACGCGCGTGAAACGCTACAATAGTCGTTCCATGCCCATCGACTGGTTCCCGCTATGGCTCAGCCTGCGTGTCGCGGTCTTGTCGACGGCCCTTGCGCTGGCCGCCGGGCTTTGGATCGCTTACATCCTCGCCAATCGCGAATTCCGATACAAAGAAGCGCTCGATGCAGCCGTGACTCTGCCGCTGGTTCTGCCGCCCACGGTGCTCGGATACTATTTGCTGGTGCTGATCGGGCGGGCCAGCCCGTTTGGACAGATCTGGGAAAAAGTCTTTGGATCGCCACTGGTATTCACTTGGAAAGCGGCAGTGATCGCGGCATTCTTGCACTCGTTTCCGCTGTTGGTGAAGTCGGCCCGCGCTGCACTTGAAAGCGTCGACCGCAGCTATGAGCGCGCAGCCCGCACGCTGGGAGCTTCCGAATGGCGGTTGTTCTGGCGAGTCACGTTGCCGCTCGCGCAACGCTCCATCATGGCCGCCGCGGCGCTAGCTTTCGCGCGCTCTTTGGGCGATTTCGGCGTCACGCTCATGGTCGCGGGCAACATTCCGGGACGCACGCAGACCATCGCGGTCGCCATTTACGATGCGGTTGAAGCCGGCAACGGCGCGGTCGCGCGCACTCTGGTGCTGGTGATCTCGGTTGTCGCGCTGCTGATTCTCACCTTCGCCAACCGGATTGCTGTTCGATGATTCAGGCCAAACTGCGCAAAACATTTCCCGCGCGTCCCGATTCGGCGGGATTCTCGGTCGACATCGAATTTCAAGCTTCTGCCGGAGTCACCGTGCTGTTCGGCCCCAGCGGATCGGGAAAAACGTTGACGCTCGATTCCATCGCCGGCTTTGTTCGACCCGATGAAGGGCGCATCTTGTTGGACGACGCGATTCTATTCGACGGAGGCGCCGGCGTTCATTTGCCTCCCCGCGCGCGCAACTGCGGGTATGTGTTTCAGAACTACGCGCTGTTTCCCCACATGACGCTGCGCGAGAATCTGACGTTCGCGGTCGAAAAGCGCCCGCGCCTGGAGCGGCATCGCCGCGTAAACGAAATGCTCGACCGTTTTCGACTTCAGGACGCCGCAGGCCGCCGTCCCCACGAAGTGTCCGGAGGGCAGAAGCAGCGCTGCTCCATCGCCCGCGCGTTGATCGGCTCGCCGAAATTGCTGTTGCTCGACGAGCCCGCGCAGGGCCTGGATGCGCCCTTGCGAGCTGAACTTTACGACGTGCTCCGGCAGGTTCGCGCCGATTTCAAAACCCCGATTTTGCTGGTCACTCACGATCTGGACGAATGCTTTGAGCTCGCCGAAGAAATGCTAGTCATGCGCGAGGGACGAATTGTGCAAACCGGAACGCCTCGCAAAGTTCTGGATCAGCCCGCGAATCTGGATGTGGCGCGTCTGCTTGGCCGCTTCAATCTGCTGGCTGGAGAAATTCGTTCGCTCGATCCGGGAAGAAATAAAAGCCGCGTCCTGATCGGCGAATATGAGCTCGACGGCCCGTATTTTCCCGGCCGTTTGAAAGGCGATCGCGTCACGGTCTGTGTTCGTCCGGAGCAACTGAAAGCATCCGCGCGGAATGGGCGGCCCGGGCCGAATCAAATTCCCGCGGAACTCAAACGCGCCGTCGAGACGCCGCAATCGATGCGCCTGGAATTTTCCGGCGGAATTGTCGTGGATGTATCGCAGGCCGAATTCGAGCGCCAGCGCGATAACCAGGAATGGGTCATCGAGTTTTCGCCCGCTTCACTGCGGGTGCTGTAATTGCGGGCGGGCGCAACATGATGAAGAACGAAAACAGAATTGCCGGCCATACCTGCATCACCACTCGATTGTTCGACGTGTTCAAATGCCAGGTAAGATCGTTCGCCGTAATGAGATAAATCCCGAAATCCGCCGCCAGCAATCCGAGCGGCGGCAGCAGCAGCCACCATTGTTTCCTGGCGAATCCAAACGCCCACGCGAGGATCGCCATTAACAGGAAAGGATGCGCCCATGGGAAGCCCAAGGTCCAGAAACTACCCACGAACGATCCGATAATTTCTCCCCACCGCCCGCCGGTGACGATCATTTTCAGTGCCGCGGCAGCGGTGGCGGGGAACATGCCTTCGCGCCCTTCCACCAGGAAGAGTTTGAACGCCAGCGTCAAGACCAACGGAAATGCGGCGCCCGCGGCGATCCACGCCAGCGCGCGTCGCCCGCCGCGCCACAGAGCGATCGCGCAAACAAATGCGACGAACGGCCAGCCTTCGTTTTTGGTCCACGCAGCGAAGCCCGCGAATGCGCCGGACAGCGCCAGCATCGGCGGCGACCACTCGCTCAGCGCAAGTAAAGCGAGGCTCGATAGCAGGTAATAACTCAAGGGAATGTCCGCGTACTGCGCCGTGGCCTGCGATACGAACCCTTCGCTGGCGAGCAGGACCAGCACGGCGAGCATCCCGATCGCTTCGCCCGCGAGCAGACTAACCGAGCCGAAAAGCACGCCGAACGTCACGACGGCGAACGTCAATCCGAACACGGCAGGCGTGGACGCGCGCGTATCGCCGATCAGCGTCCAGGTGCGCGCGATAAATCCGGACGTCAAGAGTGGATATCCGGGATGATTCGTCCCGGTCTTATCGGAAACCGCGTACTTCCATGCAGGCGCCCCCGCGGCCAGATAGCGCGCCCGCAGATTCCAGATCGCCGCCGCGTCATATTCGCCTCCCGGACTTGCAGTGAGGCCTTCGGAACAATCGAGCGCGAAAATACATACCCCTAAAATCAGCGCGCCGCGCAGCGCCCAAATCCAGGAAGGCTTCGCGAACTGAGGCGGTGTTTGAAACGCGGGCTTCGATCGAAAAAATAATACGGCCGCGACGGCTAACAAGACTATTTCAGCCGAAAGAACCGTCACCCGATTCGCGATACCGATCCATACGAGCAAGAAATAAACGGACGACGTAATTCCAATTCCCAGCCCTACGCCGAGCGAGATTTGCAATACCCACGAACGCAGCGGCGCAAGCAGACGAACCACGATCCATCCAAGAATGAACGCCGGCACCATTGCCAAGAAATCGAGCATTACTGGCGAGCCTTTCGGTACACCACCGCGCCTCTGCCGCAATCGCGCACCAGCCTGTAGCCGGCGGCCAGGCCGAGCGCGACGTAGTCGCCCTGGCGATCGAAATTGCCGACCGCCCATTCGGGCTTCTGCGTCTCTATCGCGACCAACGCGCGCGGAGCCACGGCGTATTGGGTCGACATCAGCGCGATGATGCCTGTGCGCTCCCCGACGGGCATATCGGTGATGTATCCGATGACGCCCGAAGGCGGGATTAGCGCCAGCGTAGGCGCGAAGCGGACTTCGGAATCGGCAATGCGAAACGGATCCGGCGATTTCAGCGCCACCTGCTCCGAGACTTTATACGAGCTCATCGACGCGAGCAGCGCCAACACCGCGACGGCGAGGGCTCCGATGGACGCACGAATCATAACCAACCAGTCTAGCGTTGTACGATGTGTGGATGATCACCCGCAGACGAGTCTTGTCCACTCTGGGTTTCGCCGCGGCCACGGCAGCCGCGCAGAAGCTTCCGGCCGATTCGCCCATCACGCAGCTCAAGAGCCGGAAAGGCGAGGCGACGCCGATTACGCTCGAGGAGCGCCGCGCCCGCATCGAACACGCCCGCGAGCTGATGCGTGAAAACAAGATCGATGCGATGGTGCTGACCGGTGGAACCTCGCTCGAATATTTCGGCGCCATCAAGTGGGGACTCAGCGAGCGTCTGTTCACCATGGTGGTGCCCGCCAAAGGCGAACCGTTCTTCGTATCGCCTGCGTTTGAAGAGGATCGCGCGCGCGAACAGATCGCGCTGGGGCCGGGAGGCAAAGATCCTCGCCTGCTGATCTGGCAGGAAGATGAGAGCCCGTACGCTCGCGTCGCCGCCGGGTTGAAGGAGCGCGGCGTCGCCACCGGCACGGTCGGCGTGGAAGAGACGGTGAAGTTCGTGTTCTCCGACGGAATTGCGAAAGCGGTTCCCGCGATGAAGCTGGTGAGCGCGACTCCGGTGACGGCGGGCTGCCGATCGATCAAGTCCGTGCATGAGATCGCGCTGATGCGTCTCGCTTCGCAGGTCACTTTGCAGGCGTACGAAGCGGCGTGGAAGAGCCTGCGCGAAGGCATGACCCAAAACGATTTCGCGGCGCTGGTTTCGGCGGCGCACGCACGGCTGGGATTTCCAGGAGGCGCTGGAGTGCAGTGCGGAGAATACTCGGCGCTGCCGCATGGGTCGGTCACGCCGCAGGTGATTCGGGAAGGGACCATCCTGCTGATCGACGGCGGCTGCCAGGTGGAAGGATATCATTCCGACCTGAGCCGAACGTTCGTGCTGGGAAAGCCGACGGCGAAGATGAAGCAGGTTTTCGATTTCGTCCACCAGGCCCAGACGGCGGCCGTAAAGAAAGCCGCGCCCGGCGTCGCGGCGCAGGACGTGGACGCGGCGGCTCGTAAAGTGGTTGCCGGCGCGGGCTATGGAGCCAACTACGATCACTTCGCCCATCGAGTGGGTCACGGCATGGGGATGGACGGACACGAGTGGCCATACCTGGTGCGCGGGAACACATTGAAGCTCGCGCCGAATATGGTGTTCAGCGACGAGCCGGGGATTTATATTCGCGGCGAGTTCGGCGTGAGGCTCGAAGACGACATGCACATTACCGAGAACGGCGCGGAGTTGTTCACGCCGCAGAGTCCGTCGCTGGAGCAGCCTTTTTGACGCGAACGCGCTAATTTTCGTTCGAGAACCTGACGATCGCCTAAGCCTCAGCCGGCCCGCCCTTGTCCTGCCAGATGGAGTTGCAGTCCGTACGACTTCGAGTCCGTTAGTCTGGCCATCGGCTGACCGAGCCTCGCCGTGAGCGGTCTCATTAGCGCGTAACGGCAAAAATCAACCAGGCATAGCCAACGACGAACAACAGCCAACCCCTAGCAAAATGCTAGTATAATAACGAGTGAACGTGATCAGTAAACGCGGGCTGATCGAGGGAGCTGCGAAATATCCCGACGCGGCGTCCGCCCTGCAGACCTGGTTTGATACGGCAATCGGCGCCTCCTGGCGCAGTTTGGAGGATATTCGGACCGTGTTTCCATCGGCGGATATGCTGGGCGATCTGGCAATTTTTAATATCCGCGGGAATAACTATCGCTTGATCGTTCGCGTAGTCTTTCGGTACCAAAGGATTTATGTGAAGGAGTTCCTCAGCCATTCGGAATACAGCAAAGGAAGATGGAAGAAATGGCTATAGCCACGATCAACGAGCGTACCTACGGAAAGCTACTCGCACGGGTGTTGCCACGCGTGATCGAAACCGAAAAAGATAACCAGGCGATGATTGCCGAGCTGGAACGGCTGGATACGCGCGAACGTCCGCTGACGCCGGAGGAGAAGAAGCTCGCCGATCTCATGACCCTGCTCATACAGCGGTTTGAGGAACAGCATTATCCGCTGGGCCATGCGAAGCCGGTCGAAAATCTGCGCTTTTTCATGGAACAGCGCAATCTCCGGCAGCGCGATTTGATTCCCGTTTTCGGATCCAGCAGCGTGGTGTCGGACGTCATCAACGAGAAGAGATCGATCAGCAAAGCACATGCGCGGAAATTGTGCGAGTTCTTCCACGTCTCATCGAGCCTGTTCATTTAATCGGCAAACGGGCAGCTTGCTCCGGTCTGTCCCCCTCAGTTCGGCGCGTGTATTTGTGTAGTAAACTCACTATTTCT
>Ga0209415_10010060_pt1 | contig 16147 bp, 9 predicted proteins | sample PeaSoiSIISIP2007_FD_187696 | JGI IMG/M metagenome (GOLD analysis project Ga0209415, IMG submission 187696) | Peat soil microbial communities from Weissenstadt, Germany - SII-SIP-2007 (SPAdes) (version 2) | ecosystem: Environmental > Terrestrial > Soil > Wetlands > Peat | place: Germany...
TCGAGGTGCTCACGCAACGCTTTCCGGCGTACCTGCTTCTGCCCGCCCTGGCATTTGGCGCGCCGCGCGTTTTCGCGGCCACAGCGATTGTCTCTACTCCGTCGGTCACCGCCGGCACGCTGGTCTATAGCGCGCCGATCACGCTGGCCTCCACGGTGTCGGCGTCGGACGGCGGCACGCCCACCGGGACCATCACGTTCACCGTGAATGGCGTCGTGGGCACGCCGCAGCCCATCTCGAACGGCGATGCCGGCATTTCGCTGAAGTTCTTCTCGTCCGGAACGCAAATCATCAGCGCCCATTACGACGGCGATAGCACCTACCCGGCGTCCTCGTCCGGAACCCTGAGCCTGCTGATAGATCTGGCGTCCTCCACACTCACCATGGCCTCCAATCCGGCGCAACTCGATCAGCCCGTAGCCATCCGCGCGGCGCCCGCGGTGGTCAGCCCGGCCACCGGGACGGCCGCGGGAACCGTGAGCTTCACGAACGGAGGCGCTCCCATCGCGACTTGCGTGGGCCTGCCCGTACAGAGTGGAGCGGCCGCCTGCAACACCAGCTTTGCCCAGCTCGGCACGTTCAACATCGCCGCTAATTACAGCGGCGATGCCAACACCAGGCCCAGCTCTTTCGTGATGCCGTTGACCGTGGGGAAGGTGTTGGCCGGGACTTACATCGCGTCGGCTCCCGATACGCCGGTGTACGGAACCCCGGTGACGATCAGTGTGCTGCTGATCGGGGCGGTCGGAGTCGCGATGCCGACGGGGACCGTCTCTTTCGCCATGGCCGGCGCGACGCTGCCGCCGGTTTCAGTGGGTGCGGATGGGCGGGCCTCGCTGCTGTTTCCCTCCGGATCGTTGGCGCCGCTCAATGCGGGGGCCTACCAGGTCACCGCGGCCTATAGCGGCGACGGCATATATCAGAGTTCAAGCTCTTCAACGCTTAATTTTACGATCGCGAAAGCGCCCACCACCCTGGCCCTCAGTTCCACCCCGGCGCAAGTGGGCCAGCCGGTGACCCTGAAAGCCACGGTCACGGTTTTGGGAGGTAGCGCCGCGGGCGGCGGCGCCGCGGGGGGCACGGTGAACATGAGCACTGGCGCCACTTCGATCTGCAACGGAGCCCCCTTGCAGAACGGAATCGCCACGTGTGCCACCGGACCGCTGCAGTCGGGCTCCTACACCATCAACGCCAGTTATAACGGCGACGCCAATACGGGCGTGAGCACGGCCGCGCTGCCATTGACCGTAGGCAAGGCGGCGGCGGGAATCACCATGGCCTCCACGCCGGCGGCGCCGGCATACGGCGCGACGGTCACGTTGACGGCATCCCTGACAGCCGCGAGCGGACAGCCGATGCCGACCGGTACGGTGGCATTTACGGATGGGGCGATAGGGCTGGGTGTGGCGCCGGTGGGCGCCGACGGGCGGGCTTCGGTGGGGGTGAGCACTCTCAGTGCGGGGACGCATAGCATCGTGGCGATCTACAGCGGGGACACGGTCTATCAGCCGGCCACGGCGGCGGCGGTGAGCATCTCGGTGGGGAAAGCCGCCACCACCCTGGCGCTGACGTCGAGTGCCGCGCAGCCGGGCCAGCCCGTGATACTGCAAGCCGCGGTCACGGTGGCGGGTGGCGGAGCCGCGGGCGGCACGGTCACCATGACCAATGGGACCACGCCGATCTGCGCCAGCGTCTCGCTCCAGAACGGGATCGCCGCCTGCACCACGCTACCGCTGCTGGCGGGCGCCTACACCATCAATGCCAGCTACAGCGGCGATGCCAACACCGCCGCGAGCACGGCGTCCCTGCCATTGACGGTAGGCAAAGCGGCGGCGGGGATCACCACCGTATTTACTCCGGCGGCCCCGGTGTCCGGTGCGGCGGTCACGTTGACGGCATCGCTCACGGCCGCGAGCGGCCAGCCGATGCCCACCGGAACGGTGACGTTTTCGGACGGGCCGGTGCCCATCGGCACGGCCGCGGTGGGCGCCGACGGGCGGGCTTCCGTGGTCCCCAATGCGCTGGGAGCCGGAACCCACAGTATCGGCGCATTTTACAGCGGCGATTCCATCTACCAGAGCGCCACCGCGGCTGCCGTGACCATTGTCGTGGGGAAGGCCGCGACCACCCTGGCGCTGACGCCGGGCGCGGCGCAGGCCGGCCAGCCGGTGACCCTGACCGCCACCCTCACCGTGGCCGGCGGCGGGACCTCGAGCGGCACGGTAACCATGAGCAACGGCGCCACCTCCATCTGCACCGGCGTGGCGTTGCAGAGCGGAATCGCCACATCATGTACCACGCAACCGCTGACGGCCGGCGTCTACACCATCGGCGCCAGCTACTCGGGCGATGGCAACACCGCTGCGAGCACGGCAACCCTGTCCTTGACCGTAGGCAAAGCGGCGGCGGGGATCACGGCCGCCTCCACTCCCTCGGCGACGGTATTCGGCGCCACGGTGACGATCACGGCATCGCTGGTGGCCGCGAGCGGCCAGCCGATGCCGACCGGCACGGTGGCATTCACGGATGGGGCGGCATCGCTCGGCACGCCTCCCGTGGGCGCCGACGGGCACGCTTCGCTGGGGGTCAGCACTCTCGTCGTCGGGACGCACAGCATCGTGGCGGTCTACAGCGGGGATGCGGTCTACCAGCCAGCCACGGCGGCGGCGGTGAGCATCGTGGTCGGAAAGGCCGCGACCACCCTGGCCCTGACGTCGAACGCCGCGCAGCCCGGCCAGCCGCTGACTCTGAAAGCCACGGTCGCGGTGGCCGGGGGTGGCGCCGCCGCCGGCACGGTGAGCATGAGCAACGGAACGAACCCGATTTGCACCGGCGTGGCAGTGCAGAACGGAATCGCCACCTGCACCACGCAGCCGCTGCAGAGCGGGGTCTACACCATCAACGCCACCTACAGCGGCGATGGCAATACCGCCGCCAGCACGGCCACCCTGGCGGTCACCGTAATCCAGGGTGCGCCGGGCATCGCGACGGCATCTGTTCCGGCGGCGCCGGTATACGGTGCGGCCGTGACCATCACGGCATCGCTTACCGGCGCGAGCGGCCAGCCGATCCCCACTGGCACGGTCGCGTTTTCGGACGGGCCGGCATCGCTCGGCACGGCTCCGGTGGGCTCAGACGGGCGGGCGTCGGTGGTGGCGGGTGCGCTGAGCGTGGGGACGCACAGCATCGTGGCCGCCTACAGCGGCGATGTGGTTTATCAGGGTGCGACGGCGGCGGCCATGAACCTCGTAGTCGCAAAGGCCGCGACCAGCGTGGCGTTGACGGCGAGTGCGCCTCAGGTCGGCCAGCCCGTAACCTTGAGAGCCGCGGTGACTGTGGTCAGTCCGGGCAACGCCACTCCCGGCGGAACCGTGGATTTCAGCAGCGGGGGCGTGGCCATCGCGGGGTGTACGGGGATCGCGGTACAGAATGGCAGCGCGGCCTGCAGTGCCAGCTTCTCGCAAGTGGGCGGCCTGACGATCGGGGCCAGCTACTCGGGCGATGCCAATACCGCCCCGAGCACGGCCACCCTGGCGTTGACGGTCGCCAAGGCGGTCCCGGGATTCTACACCGCGACCACTCAGAGCGCCCCGCCTTATGGGGCAACCGTCACCGTGAACGCGCTGCTGCTGGGCGCCACGGGTCTCGCGACGCCCGGCGGGACCGTGGCGTTTGCGGACGGCGCCACCGCGCTGTCCACGGTCGCGGTGGGTTCCGACGGGCATGCTTCTCTAACGCTGAGTACCCTGGGTGTGGGCAGCCACGGCATCGCGGCCGTCTACAGTGGCGATGCCAACTACCAGACCGCGACGGCGCCCGTGCTCGCGATCGTCGTGTCTAAGGCGGCCACGAGTGTGGCGCTGGCGGCCAGCCCGGCGCAGATCAACCAGCCGGTGAACCTGAAAGCCGCGGTGACGGTGGTGAGCCCGGGAAGCGCGCCACTGGGCGGAACCCTGGATTTCAGCAACGGAGGCAACGCCATCGCGGGGTGCACCGGCATGATCCTCCAGAATGGAACCGCCGCCTGCTCCACCAGCTTCTCGCAACTGGGGTCATCTACCATCGGCGCCACCTATAACGGCGATGCCAACACGGCGCCGGGCACGGCGACCATCCAGGTGACCGTGGGCAAGGCATCCGCCGGCATCTACACGGCATTCACGCCGGCCGCGCCGGTGTACGGCGCAACGGTATCGATCAACGCGCTGTTGCTGGGCGCCACCGGTCTGGCGACACCCACCGGGGCCATCTTGTTCTCGGACGGAGGGTCGCCGCTGGGCTCCGCGCCGGTGGGCACAGACGGCCGTGCATCGCTGGTGCTGCCTTCGGCGGCGCTGGCCCCTCTGAGCGCGGGATCGCACAGCGTGGTGGCGGCCTACAGCGGCGATGCCAACTACGGTAGCTCCACCGCCGACCCGCTGAGCCTGACCGTCGCGAAGGCCAGTACCAGCACGCAGTTGACGGCGGGCGCGGGCGGCGTGCTTACCGCTACCGTGACGGTGCTGCCGCCGGGCGCCGGCACGCCCACCGGATCGGTGCAGTTCTTTCAGGGAACGTCGCTGATGGGAACTTCGGGGATTGCGTCTCAGGGGACGGGCTTCGTGGCGACCTTGGCGGCGACCGCCCAGAGCGGAAGCGTCTCGGCGGTCTACCAGGGCGATAGCAACTTCAGCGGCAGCACCTCGGCGGCGGTGACGTTGGCGGGACGAGTGCAAGTATCGATCTCGAGCGACCACAATCCATCCGCGGCCGGACAGGCCGTGACCTTCACGGTACGGGTGAGCGCCAGTTCGGGAATCGGCACGCCCAGCGGCAGCGTGCAGTTGTCGGCCGACGGGACTGCGGTGGGAACGGCATCCCTGAGCGGCGGCCAGGCCACCGTGATGGCCACGCTCGCGGTGGGAACGCACGCCATCGCGGCCAGCTACTCCGGGGACTCGGTGTATGCCGCGGGCACCGCCAGTATGCAGCAAGTGGTCAACCAGGCGGCCATCGGGCTGACCCTGACTTCGAGCGCCGGCGCCACGGTCTACGGGCAACCTGTGACGTTGACCGCTCAACTGGGATCGCCGACATTGGCCGGCACGGTGCAATTCCTGGATGGCGCCACCGCACTGGGTTCGGCGCAGGCGTCGTCAGGCGTGGCGACGTTCACGGCGCTGAACCTTTCCGTGGGGGTGCACCCGATTCAGGCCACCTGGGCAGGCGATGCCAACTCGGCCGCGGCGACGTCGGCGGTGCTGCCCGAAACCGTGACCCAGGCGCAGACCAGCACCACCCTGACGGCTTCGGGATCGACCCTTACGGCGTCGGTTACGGTGACGGCTCCCGGAACCGGGTTGCCCACGGGAAGCGTGAAGTTCGTGGACTCGACCACCAACGTGCCGCTGGCGTCGGTGACGCTCGCGGGAGCAACCGCGAGCACGCCCATGCCTTCGACAATTTCAGCAACCCAGGACTCGATTGTGGCGGTGTATTCCGGCGATGCGAATTTCCAGGCCAGCACATCCAGTCCGCTGGCGCGCCTCACCGTGGTGAACGCTGCCTCCTACGCGTTGGCCAGCTTCGCGCCCGACGAGATCGGGACGCTGTTCGGCGCCAACCTGGCGACCGCGACCACCTCGGCCTCCGGACCGCCAACCACGCCGCTGGGCGGGACCACGGTCACCATTACGGATTCTGTCGGCGCGCCGCACGCGGCGGCGCTGCTGTTCGTTTCGCCGGGGCAGGTGAGCTTCCTGATGCCGTCGGATGCGGCCACCGGACCGGCAACCGTGGTCGTGACCAATGCCAACCAGGTGGCCACCTCGGCGGCGATTCTGGTGTCGCGGGTGGCTCCGGGGCTGTTCACCCTGGACAGCACGGGCCAGGGATTGGCGGCCGCACAGACCGTCCTCGTTCACGCCGACCTTACCCAGGACGCTCCGCAAGACGTGGCGGTCTACGATCCGGCAAAGAAACTGTGGGTGGCGTCGCCGATTTATCTCGGCGGGCCGGGGGACGTGGTCTACCTGCTGCTGTACGGAACGGGCATACGGCACTACAGCGCCCTGCCCACCTGTACGATTGGCGGCTTCGCGGCGACGGTGGCGTTTGCCGGCGCGCAAGGCAGCTTCGCGGGCCTCGACCAGGTGAATGTGGTTCTGCCGCAGGGCTTGCGCGGGATGAGATCCCAGCAGGTGATCCTGCTGGTGGATGGCACAACTTCCAACCCGGTTACGCTGGCGTTTCAGTGATGGCTTAGACAACTGTGCCAACCGCTCCCTGACGGTCGCGGCTCTGATCGGAGCCGCGCGCGTGAGCAAGCGGTCCAGCGATACGTTAGTGAACTTCTGAAACGGTGACTTAGGCAGAGCACCGCGCGCGAACCCATTCGCGGACGGCGCGCCACCAGTCGGGCGCTTTCTCGTGGCGAGCCCGTTCGACGAAGACGGTAGCTTGGGCGGCGGTCATGGGCGATAGAACGACGCTCTCCTCGATCGGGATATAGCCGCTTCCTTCGAGCCGGTGGAAGCGGACGCGCTCCCCATCAAAGCGCCAGATCTCCGCGATGCCGATCGCCGCATAGAGTGGGAAGTGGTTGAGGGAGGATCTTGTGATGTCCACTTCGATGATCAGCTCGGGCGAAGGATCAATGGGAAGATCAATCTTGTCTTTGGCGCGGACCTCGGCGGCATGGCGGAAGTAGAAGCTGGAATCGGCCTCGAAGCTCTTGGCTAAATCGGTTCGCGTAAACGTCGAAGACCCGGCGCCCACGAAATCTCGCTCGGTCTCTTCGGCCGTGAGATCGACAAGGGTCACGAGGGCATGGTGTGGCAGTTCGTGGCCAAGAGAGACGGAGACGATCTCCAGGTTACCTTCATCGTAGGTGAAGTGAGTGCCGGCAACGTTGACGCACTCCGCGGACAGACGCTCGAAGGTCTCCCAACTGATGTTGCGTAGCACGACTCTGTTTTCGGCTGGGGCGGCGGCCATGACGGTCCTCTTCATTCTGCCATGAAAGCGCGTCGACCCGGGCCGATGCTATCATTCGTTCGTGACTCGAAGTCCTTGCGCCCGCTTTGTGGAGGGCCCGCCGGGGCAGCCGCTCATGCGCTCGATCGAAGACGCCGGCCTCGTCGTGGAGGCATGCTTTTCGAACGGCGTCGATTCCGCCCTTCTCTACGCGCCCAACCTGACCGAAAGGTTCTTTGACTTAAGCTCGGGAGAGGCCGGCGCCATCCTGCAGAAGCTGCGGAACTACCGCATCCGCCTGGCCGTTGTGTGTACGCCGGGCAGTGTCCGGTTCAGCAGCAGGTTCCACGAAATGGCTGCCGAGGAGAGCCGGGGGGACTACTTCCGCCTGTTCGAATCCGTCGAGATGGCCCGGGAATGGTTGAGTGGGGCAGGCGCTTTCGCCTGCCAACAGCTTGTACCAAACGAACCACTCCCCACTGACTAGTAAGTGCTATTGCCACCACCCGGAATTGGGTCTACTCTCAAACTGGAATTGCAGGGAGGCCATATGAAACTGCGGATTCTGATCGGCTGTTGGATGCCTCTCGCGGTGGCCGGAATGCTCGTAGCCCAAGAACCGGCCGACCCGCCTGCGCGCGTGGCGCGCCTCAATTATCTGGACGGTACGGTTTCCTTCCGGCCGCCGGGCGTCGAAGATTGGGCGCCGGCCATCTTGAACTATCCGCTCTCGACCGGCGACCGCCTGTGGACCGACCGCGAGGCGCGCGCCGAGCTGCACGTCGGCGCCACCGCCATCCACCTGGCGCCGCAGACCGCCTTCGCCATCCTGAATCTCGACGACCGCGTGGCGCAGATGAGCGTCTCGCAGGGGACCCTGTATCTGCGGGTCCCCAGCATGGACGAGGACGAGGTCATCGAAGTCGATACGCCCAACGGCGCCATGAACGTCCTCAAGCCCGGCGGCTACCGCATTGACGTCGATGTCGCGCACAATGCCACCTCCGTCACCGTGCGGGAGGGCCAGGCGGAGGTGAGCGGCAACGGGCGGGTGTTCACCGTTCGCCCGGACCGCATGCTGCAACTGGTGGCCGACCAGGACGTGGCGGACATCCAGGAGCCTCCCGACCCCGATCCGTGGGAGGACTGGTGCGTGGGCCGTGACCAGTTGACCGAACACGAGCTGGAAATCTCCGGGAACTACGTGCCGCCGGAGATGGTGGGCTCCGAAGACCTGGCGGCGTGCGGCACCTGGAGCACCGATGCCGCCTATGGGACCGTGTGGGTGCCGCCCGGAATGCCTGCCGGCTGGGCGCCCTACCGCAACGGCCGCTGGGCCTACATCCTGCCGTGGGGCTGGACCTGGATTGACGGCGCACCCTGGGGCTTCGCGCCGTTCCACTTCGGACGCTGGGTGTGGGCCCGCTACGGCTGGGAGTGGGTGCCGGGAAATCGCGCCATTCGTCCGGTGTACGCGCCGGCGCTGGTGGCGTTTCTGTCGGGCACGGGATTGAGCGCCTCGGTAGCGGGGCGGGGAGGCCGCCTTGCGGCGTGGATGCCGCTGGGGCCCGGCGAGATCTTCCACCCCGCCTACCGGGCCAGCCAAGCGTATTTGCGGAGAGTCAACGACGGCAACCAGGCCGAAGTCTCTTACATCAACCGAAGTTTTCTGACCGTGGTTCCGCAGCAGGTTTTTGTGGGGGCCCGCCCGGTGGCGCCGGCGGCCCTGCGGATTCCTCCGGCGGCAACCGCCAACGTCCAGGCCGTGACCGTGGTGGACGCCAGCCCAACCCGCGCGAGCTATTTGGGGCGGGTCAACCCGCTCGGAACCAAGGTGGCGGCTCCGCCTCCGGAGATCGCCCAGCGGGCGGTCTTCGTCCGGCATGAGCTTCCGCTGGAGATCCGGCCCGCCACGCCGATTCGAGGCGCGGAATTAAGGTCCGTAGACGCGGCCCCGGCGGAGCCCCAGCCCTCGGCATCCAACCCGCCGCCACCGGATCCCTCGACGCCCGTACCAGAAGCGTTCTACATCTTCCCGGCCCCGGTCAATCAGCCGCGCGTGCTACGCCAGGAGGAGCCGCGGCCGACACCATCGCCTTACACCCTGCCGTCTCCACAGCGCCAGCAGGAGCCGACGCCTCCGCAGCGCCACGAGGAATCGCGGCCCACACCCCCGCCGGCCAGCCCCCCGCCACCTCCGCAACGGCAGGAGCCGCGGCCGGCACCGGCCCCGGTCTACACGCCGCCCCCTCCGGAGCGTCGCGAGGAATCGCGGCCCACACCCCCGCCGGCCAGCCCTCCGCCGCCTCCGCAACACCAGGAGTCGCGGCCCGCACCGGCCCCGGTCTACACGCCGCCGCCCCCTCCGCCGCCGCCCGCGAAGACGGAGGACACCAGTAAGAAGAAGTAAGCCGCCCCCTGGCGTCCGCCTCAAGAAATGCTCCGATAACCCGAAAAGGATAATCGGAGCTTCAAATGATGAAATTATGGACCGTCGCCTTGGCGCTGTTCCTTCTGAGCCCAGGCGGGTGGGCGCAAGGCAGCCTCCGGCTCAAAGCTTGTGGAAAGGGACCGTGCCCTCCGCGGCGATCCACCGGCCTCGCGACCCTGCCGGCGCACCAGCACCTGATCCTGCAATTCCGCACTCATCCCGGGCCTGTCATCCGCGCCGAGCTCACCGGCCGGGGGATCCGCATCCTGGGCTATGTGCCGGATTCGGGCCTGATGGTCTCCTCCAGCCAGACTGCCGATCTCCGGGGTCTGGACGTGACCTGGGCCGGGCCCCTCGCCGCCGCCGACAAGATCAGTCCGGCATTGGCGGACAGTTCGGCCAGCGCCTACCTGGTGGTGTTTCACGCGGACGTGGCCATGGACGATGCCCGCGTGCTGGTGGGGGCGTACGGCTTCGACATCATCGACAATCCCGACCTGCTCCCCGGACAGCTCGTGGTCACCGGAAGCGACATCGCCGGGCTGGCCGCGTCCGACGACGTGGCGTACATCATGCCCGCCTCGACCGACCTGGTCGCGGGCAATCCCGTGCTGGGATGTGCCGGGGCCCTCACCGATGCCGGGCCCATCGCCGATTACGTCGAGGTTGGCACGGGCTGGCCTCAAGACCCGGGGGGCGGAGTTTCACTGCAATACTTCTTCGAGTCCGTGACGCCGAAGCTGGACGAAAGCACGGTGCGCAGCGAGATCGAGCGAGCCTTCAGCGAATGGGAGAAGTACGCCAATATCCGCCTTTCGCCGGGCAGCCAGGCGGATGCCGTGCGCACCATCACGCTCCTGTTCGCCAGCGGCGACCATGGCGACGGCTACCCGTTCACGCCGGGGGTCCTGGCCCACACGTTCTATCCGGCGCCGCCCGACTCCGAGCCGATCGCCGGCGACATGCATTTCAACGCCGACGAGGATTGGCACGTGGGAAGCACAGTGGACCTGTTCACCGTGGCCCTGCACGAAGCGGGACACGCCCTCGGACTGGGGCATACCAGCCAGCCCGGCGCCGTGATGTATCCTTACTATCACTTTGCCACCGGGCTCACGGACGACGACATCGCCGGCATACAGGCCCTCTACGGGAGCGCCGGCGTGCAACCGGTGACGCCGCCAGTCACTCCGCCGGTCACTCCGCCCGTCACGCCACCCGTCACGCCACCCGTCACGCCGCCGGTCACGCCGCCCGTCACGCCCCCGGTGACACCCCCGGTGACACCCCCGGCCACGCCCCCGGTGACCGACACCACGCCGCCCTCGCTCTCCATCACATCGCCGGGCGCCACCATCGTCTCCACTTCTTCCGCGTCGCTCCCCATCAGCGGCACGGCCAGCGACAATGTGGGGGTCACGGCCGTGAAATGGTCTACCTCCAACGGAGACGCGGGTACTGTCTCGGGCACCTCTACGTGGTCCGCAGTTGTACCTCTCCTGGTAGGCAATACGGTCATTACCGTACGCGCCTATGACGCCGCGGGCAATTCCGGATGGCGAGCCATTACGGCGGTGAGGCACTAATACATCTAAAACATACAAATTTCGCCTTAGTACTCTAGTCTTTTTCAGATCCAGGCCGATATATCCAACAGTTCCATGGATTATAAAACGGATAATCAAACCCTGAATATTGGAAACGGCCGTTCCTGCGGGCCCGTACTGGTCCGTGGTACGCAGTCGTGGCGCGAGATCTTCGGACCGGCCGGCCAACCCGATGCACCGGCCCTCGACGAGTTCACGGTCAGCGAGACGGAGGAGATCCTTTTCGGGCTTGCGGTAGCGGTCGAACAAAGGGACCGCCACACGGCGGGACACTGTGAGCGCCTGGCCTGGGTGGCCGTCGCCATGGGGGTCGCCATGGGGCTTGCCCGTGCGAGTCTGCTGGCTCTCTACCGGGGAGGATACCTGCATGACGTCGGCAAGGTGGGCATCTCCGATTCGATCCTGTTCAAGCCCGGCAAGCTGACCGCCGAGGAGTGGATCGTGATGCGGAGTCACTCGGCGCGCGGGGAAGAAATCTGCCGCCCCATGAAGTCGCTCGCGCCGGTCCTTCCCATCATTCGCCACCATCACGAGCGCTGGGACGGCTCGGGCTACCCCGACGGGCTGCGGGGCGACCAGATCCCGATGCTGGCTCGCGTCATGCAAATCGCGGATATCTACGACGCGCTGACCAGTCCGCGTCCCTACAAGCCCGCATTCTCCGACGCCAGGGCGCTCCAGATCATCGAAGAGGAAACCCAATGCGGGTGGCGGGACCCGGAACTGGTTCAACTTTTCCTGCGCCTGCACAAAGATGTCATCTCCCGAATGGAGGGCCCTCTGGGAGGCATGCAGGCTTCCCTGTCGAACCTGCTGCAGATGGTGGCACAGGGGCAGGACGGCCTCGGCCGCTTGCGGGTCGATTGATCAACAGCGGTCCGTTGGTTCCAGCGCCCCGGACAAGTCGGCAGAGCGAAGCGAGCACATTTCCCTAACCCCCAACCCCTAACCCCCAGCCCCCGCCTTTGTGATAGCATTGAGCCAATTCCCAAGAGGAGGGACTGTCACTGTGAGACTCTCGTATTCTCTTTCCGGACTGGCCGCGGGTTTGTGCTGCGCGGCGGTTCTCGCTTTTGGCGCCTCGAGCGGCAGCATGCAGACCGGCAAAGCCCCGCTCAAATCGGCCGGGCCGATGGCATTCGGGCCGGACGGCATTTTGTTCGTAGGCGATTCCCAGGGCGCTGCCATCATGGCGCTGGATGTGAGCGATCGCACGCCGGCCCGGTCCGGTGGCAGCCTGGAGATCAAGGGGGTCAATGATAAAGTCGCGGCGCTGCTGGGCACGTCCGCCGACCAGATCCTGATTCAGGACGTAGTGGTCAACCCGATTTCGAAGAACGTTTACCTCTCGGTTTCGCGCGGCCGCGGTCCGGATGCCGTTCCCATGATTCTGCGCGCCGATGCCGCCGGCAAAATCACCGAAGTCTCGCTCGAGAACATCAAGCACGCGTCCGTGAGCCTTCCGGATGGGCCCGCGGAGGCCAGCCGGCAGCGCCTGGAAACCATCACCTCGGTGAAGTACGTGAATGGCAACGTGTATGTCGCGGGTCTCTCCAACGAGGAGTTTTCGTCCAGCCTGCGCTCCATTCCGTACCCCTTCACCGAAGCCACCAAGGCCGCGGGCATCGAGATCTGGCACGGCTCGCACGGCCGTTTTGAGACCAACGCTCCGGTGCGCACTTTCGTCCCCTACGAGATCGACCACCAGACCAGCATCCTGGCCGCCTACACCTGCACGCCGCTGGTGAAGATTCCGGTCTCCGACCTCAAGCCCGGCAGCAAGGTGAAGGGCACCACCATCGCGGAGCTCGGCGCCGGCAACCGGCCGCTCGACATGATCGTCTACACCAAGGACGGCAAGCACTTCATCCTGATGGCCAACAGCGCTCGCGGCGTGATGAAGCTGCCGGCCGACAACCTGGAGACTTTCCAGCCCATCACCAGACAAACCGAGATCACGGGCGTGCCGTATGAGACCATCGCCAGCCTGAAGGGCGTGCAGCAGCTCGATAAGTTCGACGATGCCAATGCCCTGGTGCTCATCGCCAGCGGCAGTTCGCTCGACCTGCGCACGGTTCCGCTGCCGTAGGTCCTCCAAAATTCGGCCACGGATGAACACAGATGAACACGGATAAGAAGCCAATCCGGTTATCTGTGTTTATCCGTGTTCATCCGTGGCCCTTACTGCTTTTCTTGCTCGCGGCTCTCCCCTGCGCCGCGCAGCAGATCGCAATTCGCATGGAGGCGGGCGCCTTCCGCATCGAAGGATGGCAGCCCGCCGCTCCCCCTGCGGACGGCTGGCCCTCTCTCTTCCAGGTCTTCGCGGGCGAGGGCGACGTGCCCGCCATGCTGGGCTCCTATTCCGTGGACGGGGGGTCGCTGGTATTCCACCCCCGCTTTCCCGTCGCGCCCGGCATGCGCGTGCGTGCAGTCTTCCACCCGCCGGAATCCGCGCCCATCGAAGCCGTCTTCGAGGTTCCCAAGGCCGCGGCTCCGGCTGCCACCACGCGGGTCGCGCACGTGTACCCTTCCATCAACGTCCTGCCCGAGAACCAGTTGAAGTTCTACGTGTATTTCTCGGCCCCCATGAGCAAAGGCCGCGCCTGGCAGAAGATTCACCTGCTGGATGCGGCCGGCGCACTGGTCGTCCTGCCGTTTTTGGAGCTCGACGAGGAGCTGTGGGACCGTGACAGCACGCGCCTCACCGTCCTCTTCGACCCGGGCCGCATCAAGCGCGAGGTGCGGCCGCTGAAGGAAATCGGGCCGTCCATCCAGGCGGGCAAGCACTACACCCTGCTGATCGACCGCGACTGGCCCGACGGCCGCGGCGCGCCGCTCGCCCAAGAGTTCCGCAAGGAATTCCGGGTCGTCCCGCCGGACCGCACGCCACCCGACACGGCCACGTGGCGCATCGCCGCCCCGCGCGCCGGCTCCGCCGGGCCGCTGGTGATCCAGTTTCCCAAGCCCATGGACTACGCCCTCCTGCAGCACCTGCTGGAGGTCGCCGGGCCCCACGGCCCGGTCGCCGGAAGCATCGCCGTGGAGCGCGAGGAAACCGAGTGGCGCTTCACCCCGCGGGAGCCGTGGAAGGACGGAGATTACCGCGTGACCGTCCAGACCACGCTCGAAGACCTGGCCGGCAACCACATCGGCCGCGCATTCGACGTGGACACGTTCGACCCCATCACCAAATCCCCTCCCCGCGAGACCGTTTCACTGCCGTTTCGCACCCGTCACTAATAACGCATACAGCGCCCAGCCGGTTGTCGAAATGTGCTCGGCGTAGCTGATCTGTCCGGCAGGCCGCGTGGTCTCGATCCAACTCCCGTCGGTTTGCTGCTGCGCCGCCAGGAACGCCCTCCCGCTCGCTGCCGCCTTGGCCGTACTGCTGGGATCGCCGATTGCATCCAGCGCCAGCAACACGATCGCGGTGTCGAAGGGCTCGGCTGGGGCGTGGACCTGCGGCCCCCACCCGCCGTCGCCGGACTGCGCGCTCAGCACCAGGTCGAGGCACTTGCGCCTGGCCGCATCCGACCGGGGCATGGCGAGCAAGATGGCCGCCGCGTCCAGCACGCTGCCCGGCCGGGCCGCCTCGAACCACCGGTTGGCGCGCGCGATCGGCTCCGCGAACTCCGCCGGGCCGGCCGTTTCCAGCGAATGGCGCGCCATGTAAGTAGCCAGCGCGATCCCGTACGTCGCCGGCGCTCCCGGTGCGCCGCCGGTATCGATCTTCCATGACCCGTCCGCTTCCTGATCGCCGGGCAGCAGCCGGGCGCCTTCGATCATCGCCGCCCGCGAAGCCATGCCGCTCGCGAACGCCTCCGCCAGCGCCGCCGCAAACTGGATGCGCGCGAGCTTGGCATTATTGAAGCCCGGAGTGCCCGGATTGTGGTCCCATCCCGCGGGAGCGAGCAGCCAGCGCGTCGTATCGTCGAGCGCCCCTTCCGGAATGGTGTAGCCCCTGCGCGCGGCGGCATAGAGCGCGCGGGCGCCATCGCCGTTGTTGTGGCAGGAATAGCAGTGATTCTCGCGCTGCCATTGCGGAACTTCGCGGGCGAGGCGATCGATGGCCCGTTGTTCCGCATTGACGGCGGCGAAGAAGAAGAACGCGACGGCGGCGGTCACCCGAGTACGATTATACGAACGGTTTGCCAGTCTTTGTACTATCACACTCTCGAGTCGTCGCACCCTGCGACGTCAGAGGTGGGACAGGCGATCGTTTTTTGTCGCCTGTCACTTGCCGGGGTTTTAGCCCGGCATCGGCCGACTGTCAGTCGGCCCTTGCAGCCAACCGTTACGCAGGCCGCAGCATCATCCTGGTAACGCCGGTTTCCGACCCACCCGATGCGGCCGGTGGCGCCGGATGCCCCATTCGCTCCGCCGCCTGGCGGCAGATCTGCCCGATTCCCGAAACCAGGTCGAGCATGTTGGCATCGGCGTCCGAGAGTTGCTGCCGCAGTTCGGCAATCTCGCGATCCTTTTCCCCGGCCTCTTCGCGCAGTTGCCGCTCCACCGGCTCCAGCCGCGCGTTCACCATCTCCGCCACACGCTGCTCCACCGCCCGATCCACTGCCGCGGCGATCCGTCCCTCCAGGCTGCTCTCCATCGCTGCCGCGCGAGCCTCCACCTGCGACGTCACCTGTTCGGCCACGATTCGCGCCACCGCTTCGCCGAATTCGCGGTTGAGCGAAATCATCTGCCCCTCGATCGCATTCAGGTCCGCCGTGACCTTCTGCGCCACCGCGTGGTCCTGTTGGTCGAGCGCCTTCAGCTCGATCGCCATTTTGGCTTCCAGGTCCGCCAGCCGGCGCTCCACCTGCCCGGCATGCTCCTTGAGCCGCGCTTCGAGCGCATTGACGATGGCTTCCAGGACCTTCTGGTCCATGCCCGCCGGGGCGGCCGCCGGCGCCCTCTCGATGCGCTTGATGGCCTGCTCGACGTTGGCCAGGCGCTCCGGCAAATCGCCCGAACCCGAGCCCGAACCCGAGCGTGGCGGCGCGCCCTTCTGGCGGACCGCGTTTTGAGACAGCTTTACCCCGACGCCGAAGGCCAGGCCGTCGCCGAAGGCCACCGCCAGGCTGCGCCAGATGGACGAATCGCTACTGCTCTGCATATAACATAATCTACATCAAATGTTTTAGGCTGAAAAGGAAAA